>Ga0075520_1000455_pt1 | contig 17761 bp, 9 predicted proteins | sample NGEPerB_FD_75100 | JGI IMG/M metagenome (GOLD analysis project Ga0075520, IMG submission 75100) | Arctic peat soil microbial communities from the Barrow Environmental Observatory site, Barrow, Alaska, USA - NGEE PermafrostAB12-B | ecosystem: Environmental > Terrestrial > Soil > Wetlands > Peat ... | reverse complement strand
TGATCATTAAGTTCCAGAAAGTATTTTCCGAAAAGATAGATTCTGTCTTTATCCCTGTTTTTCATTACAACTAACCGGGTAAAGGTATTAAAGCCAAATTCGCTGAAAAGATGTTCTCTGATCTTTTTCCCATCCAATGAATAGAACATTATTCTGGGTTTCATCACAGTAGTATCTGCTGAACCTGTATTATGTGCTACCACATAACCTCTTAAGTTTCCTTTTTTATAAGAATATATATCCAGATTATTTGTAAGTCCTGGGAATTCAACGGGAGGAAATTTAAATTTAAGGCTGTCATTAAAAACCATCAGCCATGTACTCCAGTCAGTGAATGGGTACCATGTTTTTGAATTTCCCGAAGCACCCATTAATCCGAAGATTTCCGGTCTCCCGTCCCCATCGGCATCAACCATTTTGGGAAACTGGCATATTTCTCCGGTCAGCTGGCTTGTTTTCAATGACCTGTTAACAATATCATAAGAATAAAGCCTTCGCGGTTCAACACCAAAGCCGGTCTGAATGCTGAAGAAGAGCTCATCTTTACCATCACCATTCGTATCGAAAAACCCTGCTGGTCTGATTATAGAGGTTACCTTATTATTTACAACTTTTATTTTTGTAATATACAGACGATCTAATTTGGTTCCTGTGGGATCAAAGAACTCATTAATATTAAGAAAAAGAGAATCTCCCTTATAAGTGAAAACATAAATCTCCTTATACCGGTCATGATCATAATTTCCGATAAAAAAGTCTGACATATCCAGATCCATACTATCCTGCAAATTCCACTGATCATACACCTTCATATCATTGTTCATTATCAGAATAAAGAAGTATGGAACTCCTTTTCCTGAAAGCATAACTTCCGAAACAGAATCTGAATTAAGATCAGCATAAACACACCTGGAGGCGTTTTTATTCACTTGCTCAACCTTAAGTCTTGACTTAGTACCAAACGGCGTAAGAAGCAGCATTATTAATATGGCAGGAACGGCTGCCAGGAAAAAGGAAGAGTAGAATATTTTTTTTAGTACGGAAACACCTTTCATTGTTTACATTATGTCGAGATCCTTAAGGTGTTGCCTGGGTATTTTTACAGTTACGGATTCTGTGTCTTTAACGAGTAATAATGTGGATTCTTTCCGATCAAGCATTGTAATATATTCATAATTAATAATATATGACCTGCCAACTCTGATAAATCCATTCTTTGGCAGCAATTCTTCCACCTTGCCGAGATTCAATGAACAGAGATGGTGCTTCTTACCCGTACAAACTGAGGTATAATTTCCTTCAGCCTTACAATAGAGTATATCGGCCGGATTAATAAATAATGTGCCTGTACGGTTGCTAACCCTGATCCTGGCTACACGGTCATGATTTTCAATTACTTTTAAAGGCTTTTTAATATCGGCTCTTTCTTCATTTTTCTCAATGAACCTCGACAGGCATAGATTTAACTCTTTGCGGTTAACTGGTTTAAGAAGATAATCAAAAGCCTGGTTTTTAATTGCTTTAATAGCGTACTGATCATATGCAGTCACAAATACAATTTTCTGCAATTTGTGATCTTCAGGCAGTTCCTGAATGAAAGTAAAACCATCTTTTTCGGGCATTTTAATATCCAGAAAGACAATATCCGGTTTGAACCGGCTCAGCTCATTGTAGGCTGCATCGACTGATTGAGACAATCTGATATCATTAAATAAGAAAGTTTCCTCCAATAACTTGCTGAGCAATATTCTGGCATTCTCCTCATCATCAATGATTAATGCACTCAACTTTGGTTCCATACGACAGGCAGGTTAGACTTTTCAGGTTAAATGTACGAAAAGATTTTGTTTTTTCTCTCGCTTAATAATCATATTTTTGTTGATATTGAATCAAACTCTAATATTGATCCGAATGAATATTGACATAAATAAAAGAGCTGCAGATAACATACGCATTCTTGCAATGTCCATGGTCGAAAAATCGAAATCTGGGCATCCCGGAGGCGCGATGGGTGGCGCTGATTTCATCCATATCCTCTATTCGGAATTTCTTAAATTTGATCCTGAGGATCCTACCTGGATCAATCGTGACCGGTTCTTTCTCGATCCAGGGCATATGTCTGCAATGCTCTATTCTATTCTTACACTTACGGGTCATTTTGGTGTAGAGGATTTAAAAAAATTCCGCCAATGGGGCAGTTCCACTCCGGGCCATCCCGAATTGGATATTACGAAAGGAATAGAAAATACCTCTGGCCCCCTGGGACAGGGTCACACTATGGCTGTCGGAGCTGCAATTGCAGAGCGTTTCCTCGCAGCCAGGTTTGGGGAACTATTTTCTCATAAGATATTTACTTACATTTCAGATGGTGGTGTACAGGAAGAAATTTCACAGGGAGCCGGCCGCCTGGCAGGGTTTCTTGGTCTTGGCAATCTGATAATGTTTTACGATTCAAATGATATCCAGTTGTCAACTGAGACCAGTTCCGTTACAAGTGAAGACACCGGCATGAAATACACTGCATGGGGATGGAATGTTATCAAAATTGATGGAAACGACCAGAACCAGATCAGGATGGCTCTCAATTCGGCGCTGAGTCAAAACAGCAAACCAACAATAATCATCGGGAAAACGATTATGGGCAAAGGCCTTCTTGACAACGAAGGGAACAGCTTTGAAAGGAAAACCTCTACGCATGGCATGCCTGTCAGCGAGGCCGGCGGATCCTTTGAAAAATCAATTGTTCATCTTGGAGGCGATATTTCCGATCCATTCAAAATCTTTGAAGAGGTAACCGAATACTATGGGAAAGTGCTCGAAACTAAAAGGAATCTAGCCTCGGAATGGAAAAAAGCCAGGGTAGAATGGGCAGATAAAAACAGCGAACTCGACAAGAAGCTTCACTCTTTCTATTCAAAGGAAATTCCTGAAATTGATTATAAATCAATCGTCCAGAAGGAAGGATCAGCAACCAGGTCTGCTTCATCTACAGTTCTTGGAATTCTCGCAAAAAAAGTTGAAAACATGATTGTTGCTTCGGCTGATCTGTCAAATTCCGATAAAACAGATGGTTTCCTGAAGAATACTCATGCATTTACAAAAGGTGATTTTACAGGCGCTTTTCTTCAGACAGGAGTCTCGGAGCTAACAATGGCAGCTCTGATGAATGGGATGGCACTTCACGGGGGAATTATTCCGGCCTGCGGCACATTTTTTGTTTTTTCTGATTATATGAAACCGGCTGTCAGGCTTGCATGCCTGATGCAGTTGCCCGTAAAATACATCTGGACACACGATGCTTTCCGGGTCGGGGAAGACGGTCCAACTCACCAGCCGGTAGAACAGGAGGCTCAGCTGAGGTTAATGGAGCATCTTAAAAACCATCATGGGGAGAACAGCATGGTTGTATTACGTCCTGCAGATTCAGCTGAAACCATAATTGGCTGGAAACTTGCTCTTGAAAATGTTAAAACACCAACGGCATTGATACTTTCGAGGCAGAATATTAAAGACCTGCCATCGATGACAGGCAACCGATATGATGATGCATTACAATCTAAAAAAGGAGCCTATATAGTTCAGGATTGTATAGGAAGACCTGACATTATTTTAATTGCAAGTGGGTCCGAAGTGGCAACTCTCGTTGAGGGAGCTCTCCTTTTGAAAAAAGACAATCTGAATGTCCGGATCATTTCCGCGCCATCAGAAGGATTGTTCAGGAATCAATCGGGAAGTTATAGAAAGTCGGTCATTACGGAAAACGTGCCGGTCTTTGGACTGACAGCCGGATTATCAGTTACACTCCAGGGCCTGGCCGGGCCAAATGGAGTTGTCTGGGGGATGAATAGCTTTGGTTATTCTGCTCCTTATAAGGTGCTTGATGAAAAGTTAGGATTTACAGCTGATAATGTTTATCAGCGTGTGAAAGAATATCTGGCGAATTCCTGAAAAGTCACATTGGGGGCCTGACATTAAGAACTGCCCAAAAGAACCCCAAAGTTTTGATGGCCTCTGTAAATTGATCAAAATCAACTGGCTTAACAACATAGGCATTCATCCCCAATGAATAACATTTCAATAAATCCTGGTCTTCCCTTGAGGATGTAAGCATGACAACCGGAATGAATTTAAGGTTTTGATCTTTCCTTATCGCTTCCAGAACTTCAATACCATCCATTTTTGGCATCTTAATATCAAGAAAAACCACAGAAGGGTGTTCTGGTTTCCGCTTTTTAAATTTTCATTCAGAACGAAGGTATTCCATAGCCTCAACACCATCGTAAACCACATCAATAGAGTTTGCCAGTCTGAATTCTTTCAGCGATGATAGGATTAGTTCGACATCGTTCGGATTATCCTCTACGAGTAAAATTGTGCTAATCTTCATAGTAGTTATTTTAGGCCATTAATATTGGAACTCGTTTCCGGCATTTAATCACGCGTTGTGTTCATACCCGGATTCGTTGACAGAATTCCTAAAATATCAAATTTACTAAGGTATTGTAAAAAAGAAGGTCGAACCTTGTCCTTCAATGCTTTCAACCCATATTTTACCATTATGCTTTTCTATGAATTCTTTGCACAACAGCAACCCCAATCCAGAACTTGGTTCTCCTCCGGTACCCGGTCTGCTCGTTTTTTCATTAATATGGAATAATCTTTCTTTCAGTTCCGGAGCCATGCCAATCCCTGAATCACTTACTTTAATCTCAATTGAATGGGCATTATTATAACCGGCAGAAATGTTCACCACACCACCTGGGATTGTGAATTTTATCGCATTTGAGACCAGGTTACGTATAACCGAGTCAAACATGTGACTATCAACAAGAACTTCCAGATCATCCGGAATACTGACGTCTATTTTGACTCCTTTTTTTCTTGCAGAATCACAAAGAACCTCAATACACTCAATGGTCTTTTTATTCAGATTGAATTTTTCAGGCACAAAGTCCATTCCTCCACGCCTGAGCCTTGACCACTCAAGAAGGTTTTCGAGAAGGCTGTAGATATTCGTTGCAGAAGTCTTCATGCTATCGGTGATCTCTCTGATCTCATCAATGGTCATCTGCTGAATCTCCTCAGTAATTATCTGGGTAGCAGCAACAAATGCACTCAAAGGTCCACGAAGGTCATGGGCAATTATTGAAAAGAATTTATCTTTTTCTGCGTTTATGGCCTGGAGCAGTTCATTTTTAAGCTTTATTTCTTCTTCCGTTTTTTTACGTTCAATTGATATTGCAATCTGACTTCCGACTGAAAAAAGAAATTTCACATCATTTTCTGAGTAAACATTATCCTTTTCGTAATGCTGAAGAACCAGGACACCTATAACGCTTGAAGGAGTCTGTAACGGAATTCCAATCCATGAAGGTGAATTTGAGCCAACCAGCTCAACTTCACCCTGTTCCGCCAGCTGATCGAAAATTTGCTGAGTCAGAAGAAGTGGTTTATTTGTATGAAAGACGTAAGCAGAACAACTTTTCCCCATTGACGTCGGGAGCGGTGTTTCATCCACTTTATCAACAAAATACGGGAAGCTGAAGATCCCTGTTTTCTGATTATGAAGAGCCACAAAGCAATTCTCTGCATACAATACTTTTGACAGGGAGGTGTGCATAAGTTTAAGCAACTCATCAAGATTGGAGGTAGCAGTAACTCCCTTGGTTATTTCATAAAGTACCTGGTTCTCTAATTCGGTTCTTTTTCTGATGGTGATATCCCTGGATATTCCAAAAGTGCCTATTATTTTCCCATTACTGTCGTGAAGAGGCATCTTAATTGCCGAAAACCAGGCATCCGAGTTGTCCTTCCTGGTAAGCTTCTCCTCCTTTTGTATCGCCTGTCCTGTCCTTATAATTGTCTGTTCATCGTCATAAGCCTGCTGAGCTGCAGTCTCAGAAAAAAAATCAAAATCACTCTTGCCGGTTATCTGTTCAGGATCATCCAAACCAAATGACAGGGCGTGGGCTTTGTTGTTTCTTATAAATTTACTCTCAAGGTCTTTGAAATAAACATGATCCGTCAGGCTATTCATCAATGCATTTATCAGGAACTGTTCTTTTGCCAGGGCTTCTTCAGCCTTTTTCCTTACAGTAATATTCCTTACAACTGTAAGAATATGAGGAACTCCGTCGAGATCGATTAATGAGGCTGATAATAATCCGTTCAAAATTCTCCCATCCTTTGCCACAAAGTTGTACTCAAAATCCTTAATATTCCCGGACGCTTTTACATCATTGACCATTTTCACCCTGTCTTCCGGATTGGCCCAGATGTTCATCTCAAGTGAGGTTCTGCTTATGGTGTCTGCTTCAGTATAGCCCAGAATTCTTGTGAATCCTTCATTTACTGAGATATACATACCATCTGAGAGACGGTTAATATTTATAGCGTCGGGACTGGTCATATACGCTATCCTGTATTTTTCATCGCTATTCCTTAACTGTTCTCCGGCCTGTCTCATCTCTTTGAGTTCTTTCTCATATAATTCCTTCATTGAATTATACTCCAGCTGGAAATCTCTGGGCCATTTATTAAATTCTTCCGGTGAATCTTTATAGCTGTCCATACAGGTTCTAATTTTTTACAATATAATACAAGATGCAGATTTCAGAATACCTAAGTTAAATTATTGAATGTAAAACGCGAATTTACCAAAAGCATTGTAGGGTTGAAATATAAATCAGGTCTGAATGGGTGGTAATATTTTTATGAATTCAGACATTTTTTCGATGAGACTCTTTTTATTTATCGGTTTACTGATGTATCCATCACAACCAGCAGCAATTATACGATCCTCATCTCCCGACATTGCATAGGCTGTAATAGCAATAACAGGAATATTCGGATTCAACAGCTTAATTTGCCGTGTAGCTTCAAAACCGTCAATCTCAGGCATCTTCATATCCATAAGGATCAGATTAATGCCTGGATTTGCTTTATATACTTCAATAGCTTCCCTTCCATTAGCTGCACGCAATACTTTTGCTGCTGTTTCCCTGGTTATTAGGGCATTAAGATAAAAGAAGTTAGTGTCATCATCTTCAGCAACCAGGATCAGATCTCCATGTTTGATTGTTTTTTCATCTTTTTGTGGAACATCCGGGTGAATTAATGAAGTGTTAGGCTCAACCGGAAGGTAAACATAGAAGCATGACCCTTCACCCAGGATTGATTCAGCAAGGATTCTTCCTCCAATTATTTCAGTCATTCCCTTTGCTATGGATAATCCAAGCCCGCTGCCCTCAGAAATTTTAAGATGGCCCCTTTCTTCCTTTGAAAATGTATCAAACACAATTTCAATTGATTCCTTTCCTATTCCGATACCCGTGTCTTTAACAAAAAAAACAATATCATTTTCATCCATGAGATAACCAAAATCAATACTACCCTGTTCGGTGAACTTAACGGCATTGTTCAAAAGATGAGATATAATTTTATGGAATATCTCAGGATCAGAATTGATAGTTAAATTTACGGCTTCCTCAGAAATTTTCAGCAAAAATCTCAAATTTCGTGCTGCACATATTGTTTCAAAATTATTATAAATTGTCTTCAGTACTTTTGCAGGACTAAAGGCTCTCTTATGAACAGACAAACTCCCGGAAGTAAGAAGTGAGATATCCATATAGTTGGTGATCGTATTCAGGAGCCTGTCGCTGCTTTCGCGCAGCATCAGAAGCGATTCTTTTTTGTTCTCATCTGACAGATCTGGCTGAGACATTATTTCAGCGAAACCAAGTATACCGTTAAGAGGAGTCCGTACCTCATGAGAAATATTATTCAGGAATGATGTCTTAAGTTTATCACTTGCCTCTGCCTTATCCTTTGCAATTTTAAGCGCCTCTGTAACGTTCTTCCTGTCCGTAATGTCGTGCATGCTTCCGATGATCTTTTTAGGCTGACCGTTTGAATCCAGAATAAGCTTTGCCGAAATAGAGCACGGAACAGCTGACCCATTTTTGTTCTTAAATGAGACTTCAAAATCCGTTATGGTACCTTTCGAACTCAATTCATCCAGAACGACCTGCCGGTCCACTACTTCACTATAAAAATCTATCATGGATTTACCTACAAGATCATCAATGTTGTATTTTCCTTTCGATAATGTCTTGATGGAAGGACTTACTTCAAGTATCGTTCCGTCAATTGACGTCTCATAGTAAACATCCTGCACATTTTCAAAAATTCCACGATACTTTTCTTCACTCTCACGTAATGCCTTTTCAGCATAAGTATGCTCGGTAATATCGGTTATAAATCCTTCAAGAAATTCAAGTTCGCCGCTTTCTGTAAAAATTCCTTCTCCCTTTTCCCAAACCCAGCGAATCTCTCCGCCCTTTGTAACAAGTCTGTAAGTTAAATGATAATGTTCTCTTCTCTTTAATGAATTCTGTATTTCCGTCCAAACATATTCCTGATCATCCTTGTGAATCAGATCATTGAAAGATATTTCATTATTATTAAGTAATTCTTCCGGAAGATAACCGGTCAATTCCTTTATTCCTTGACTAAGGAACTCCATTGTATATTGTTTATCATTTTTACATCTGTAAACAATCCCCTGAAGGTTGCTTATAAGGGTATTGATTGATCTGTGAGTTTCTCTAAGCTCATCTTCAGTTCTTTTTCGGTCAGTAATATTAAGTACAGTAAATGTGATGCCTTTTGAAAGATCATTCTTATCAAGCGGTGTCGAGCTCAAGATCACGTTAATAATCCTCCCGTCTTTATTTTTAAGTTTGGTTTCAACAGATCCTGTGCCTTTTTCAGATATCTGTCTGTATTTTTCTTCCCCGGCAGTTATAAATTCATCAGGCGATGAATACAACAACTCAGAAGATTTTCCAATTAATTCTTTCCTGCTGTAACCCGTCATATTGCAGAAAAAATCATTTACTTCAATCAGAACCCTGTTAACTACAAGCCCAATCCCTACCGGCGCGGCACTAAAAATACTCTGGAGTTTCTCCTCATTTTCTTTTAACAGCAGTTCTGAAGCTCTTTTTTCACTATTTATGATTACCTGTTCAAGTGCTTCCTTTACTGCAAAAGGCAATCTTGTAATATGTTCCTTTATTACATAATCCTGTGCGCCTTCCTTAATGCATTCGACGGCCGTCTCTTCATTGACCGACCCTGTACAAAGAATGAAGGGTACATCAGGGCTTATTTTTTTTGATTCTTTCAGAGCCTGCAAACCATTGAATGACGGCATCATATAATCGGAAATGATCACATCGGGCTTGAATTCCTTAAGCGCTGTTACCAGATCAACCCTTGAGCAAACTGTGGTGAATTCAAATATTAATTTTTCTTTCCTAAGTTCCAATACGGCCAGATCGACATCTGAGGATAGATCCTCTATGAAAAGAATTTTCAACTGACTCTTTGGACCCATTTTATAAGATTATTATATTGTGAAGCGACTGCTGGCCATTTATTGTTTTCAACCAGTAGTCACACATCTGGTAATCAGATAAATATAAGATTTAAGAATACTCAATCCATTTTATATTCTTTCAAATATAAGAAATGTATTATGATATTACTAAAAATACTGTCTGGTATCATTTAAACTCATACTGTCAGCCATTGTCTTTCACTGGCAAACTAAAATAAAATGTTGCTCCTTTCCCTATCTTTCCTACAGCCCAAACCTTGCCTCCGTGCCTGTGCACAATTCTCTGAACAATAGCCAATCCGACACCTGTACCTTCAAATTCACTTGCTTTATGAAGACGTTGAAAAACTCCAAACAATTTAGATGTATATTCAGGATCAAATCCAACTCCGTTGTCTTTTATATAATAAATATTGAACTCATTTTCAGAATATCCGTCTATTTTAATTTCAGGTCTGTTTTTCCCCGAAGAAAACTTTACAGCGTTTGATATAAGATTAATCCAAACCTGTTTTATAAAAGTTGAATCGGCATAAGTTTCGGGCAAAATTCCAATTTTCACACTGATCTTTTCCATCGTTTCCGGTGAAACGACTTCATTCAGCATTGAGATGGCCATTTTTGTCATATCAACTTTCGATACTCTGTGTTCACCACGTGTAACCCTTGAAAGTGAAAGAATATCTGTTATGAGCTGATCCATTTTCTGAGTGTTGCTGCGTATAAGACCAAGCAGTCTTCTCCCGTCTTCATCAAGTTTTGACCCGTAGTCCTCAACAATAAACTGTGAGAATCCGTTGATTGCGCGTAATGGAGCCCGCAGATCGTGAGAAACCGAATAGGCAAATGCCTGAAGTTCATTATTGGCTTCTTCAAGCTGGGAGGTACGTTCCTTTACTCTTTTTTCCAATTCTGAATTAAGCTGATTGATTTTCTCATCCGATTGTTTTTTCTCGGTTATATCAACCACAGTAGTAATAAAGTACAGGGGCTGATCATTCGCATCTCGTTGAAGAGTTGTGGATATATCGACCCAGATTACCGCACCGTTTTTGCTGAAATAGCGTTTCTCCCAGCGTGCGGAACGCTTTTCACCTCTCATGATACTTTCCATGAGTTCATCATTCTTTTTAATATCATCAGGGTGTGTAAGTTCTCTCCAATTGACATTCCTGATCTCTTTTTTGGTATATCCAAGCAATTGACAGAATGCCTTATTGGCATGAATGTTGCCGCTAAGAGAAGTCATTGATTTGCCCACTGATGCGTATTCGAAGACATTTTTAAATTTTTCTTCACTGAGACGCAATTCTTCAGAACGGCGGCTGATTAATTCCTCCGCTTTTCGCCGCTGACTCATTTCAGTTTTTATATCTTCAAGCAGATTAAGAGCTGCCAATTTACTTATTTCCAGCTGTTTGTGCGATTTATTGAGCTCCTTTTCCGTTGTTTTCTTTTCTTCCAGTTCATTTTGTAATTCTATTGTTCTTTCCTCAAGGGATTGCTCAGCTAGTTTTCTTTCTGTAATATCCTCAACGGTGCCATCGAAATAGAGTACTCTGTCATCTGTATCCCTGAAAGCATGAGCACTTTCCATGATGTATATACGAACTCCATCCTTTCTCACCCAGGATGATTCCAGTCCAACCACTACACTATCCCTATTCATCAAATCGATAAAATGATTGCGGTTATATGACGGCTCAAAACCTTGCTCATCCAGATTTCTCTCCGAAAGCTCCTTGAAATTTGAGTATCCTAAGATTTTTACCAGAGTTTGATTTGCTAGCATTATTCTGCCGTCAGGTGTAGTTCTGTATATGCCAATAGTACTATTCTCAAAGAGGGAACGAAAGCGTTCTTCGCTCTCTATTAAAGCCATTTCAGTCAGTTTGCGATTGGTAATATCAATTATAGTACCAATAAGTTTTCTTGGTCTGTTATCATTATCAAGTTCAAGTTCACTTATCCCATGGACCCATCTTGGCAGGCCATCTGTCTGCCTGATAATCTGATATTCCTTGTCAAATTTCTGATGCTTTCCTAATATATCATTAGTAACATAATCAATCATTATTGACCGCCAGTCAGGGTGAACAATATTTACCCACCCTTCAAAACTGCGCTCATAATTTTCATTTATACCGAATATTTCATCAAGGATCTCTGAGCTTTTCCAGGATCCTGAAGAGATATCCCAAACAAAACTGCCCAAACGTGCAATGCTTTGAGATTCCCTGAGAAGTCGTTCATTTTCAATTAATGCTTCTTCACTTAGCTTGCGCCCGGTAATATCGGTAGAGATTCCGCCAACAGCATAAACATTTCCCTCAGAATCTATAATAGGGAATTTTTCTGTCAGGTAAGAGTGTTTTACATCCGATTCAATATTTTCTTCTTCAAAAATTGCAGGTTGCTTACTTTTTATAACTACCAGATCGTTCTTTCGATGCTGGCTAACAATCTCCTGAGGCATAAAGAGATTACGTTTATTGCCTATGAGTTTTGTATGTGATGTCTTAAAAAGTTCAACAAGTTTTCGGTTACCGATGATGAATTCCCCTTTAGTATTGATAAGATAAATCAATGATGGGCTGTTATCTATTATACTCTGGAGCAATAGTTTGTTTTTTAACAGGTCTTCTTCAGTATTTCTTCGGTCAGTAATATCACTGATAAAATGAACGGCTCCATTAAATACTCCTGCTTCATCAATAAGAGGATCAACAGTTACTTCAAACCATTTTTCATCAACAGGAAAAAGCATTGTTTCTCTTTTCATGCTTTTTTTCATTTTCACAAATGGGCAACCTTCAATAGTATACTTGGAGCAATGTACATTTTCATAGCAATAGCGGCCCAATAATTCAGCTTCAGTCTTTTTTAGCAGTTTTGTGGAACTTTTGTTTGCCTGGATCACTATTCCTGCGGTGTCAAGCACAAATACTGAATCTTTAATCCCATCGAATGTGGTCTTCCATCTTAGATCAGACGCTTCCAATCCTCTTTCAGCGGCTACGGTTCTGCAAGCTGCTTCAACTCTTGCAATAAGTTCACGGTTCTCATCAGGCCTTATAATGTAACCATCAGCACCGCCCTCAAGTCCTTCAGATATTTCATCAGAACTTGTTTTTAAAGAAGAGATCAGTAAGATAAAAACGGATGAAAATTCCGGATCGCTTTTTACTTTTTTACAGATGTCCTTTCCGTTAATATCAGGAAGCCTTATAGCGAGAAGCATTATATCGGGCTTTTTTTCTTTCAGGGTCTGTAAGCACTCTACTCCATTTACAGCTGAAAATACTGTGTACCCTGCTTTTATCAGAGTCCTTGTGGTTATGTCAAGCAGTTCAGGGATATCATGCACTACCAGTATTTTATAACCTTTCATCTTCTCCATTGTCTATTGTCTTTAGTCTTGCTGTCTTGCGGTCAGGGAGGCATTCAGGATGTCAACAGTTCATTGAGATCAGAAATACGGCTGGTATGATCAGATACTGACCGGCATGTAAGCAAAAACAAAGCAGGAAAACAGTACTAATCATGAATTTTATACTTTTCATTTTTACCCGATTTCTTCAGCAATTCATTTATTTCCCTCTTAAGTTCGATCATCTTTATCTCACGACCCAGCATCAGCCGGTTAAAACGTTCGAGCTCATCTGCTTTAGCCATCAGGGCTTGTTCAGCTACTATGCGGTCTGTAATATCAATAATGGAAACTATGCTCTGCCCGGTTACCTTAACCAGACCAATATCGAGCAATGCATGGCGTATCTCACCCTTCTTATTTAGAAGTTTAACCTCATATTTTTTTGGCGCCATTGCAGGATCCATCCGTCTGAGATTATGATTTTTAATCATTTTTTCCAAACTCTCATTTTCAACGTATTTGGTCCATTTCTGCCCGATAAGTTCTTCACGGGTATACCCGGTAAGAGAAAGGCACTCCTGATTAGCCAGCGATATTGTGGTATCTTCCTCTACCAGGAGTGTTGCAGAACCAGTTGATTCAAATACTGCCAGATACTTTGAATAACTCTCTTTTAAAGCAGTTTCTGTTTTCTTGCACTCCGCCTGGTCTGCCTTTTCAAGCAAAACAGCAACCATCCGGCACAGATTCTGTATTAATTCAAAAGTCGCAGGGTCCTTATCCGATCCATTGCTGAAAGTGATAAACCCATAACTTTCCAGGCTGCTACAAATAGTTAATTTTTGTTCCGTAACTTTCTTATTTACTGGATGCAAGATGAATTCAAAGTTAGGAAATACAGATTCAATTCTTTCTGAAAATACTTTAAGAATCTCTTCTTTACTTTTCAGTTGCGAGAGATCGACCGCCAGCAAAAAGAGTTCGTGTCCTGAACTATTCATGGTACTTTGTTACTACTTACTAAACTGCCTCAAATCCTCATACCTCACACCTCACTAAATACTATCTCATATAAACTTAATTGTCTGTTCCTGGTACTGTGAAACTAAATGAACTTCCTTTCCCAACCTCGCTTTCCACCCAAATCTTACCACCGTGCTTTTCAATAAATTCTTTGCATAATAGTAGCCCAAGTCCTGTACTTGATTCACCTTCAGTTCCTGGTCTGCTTGTTTTTTCACTCAGAAGGAACAGCTTATCTTTCAATTCATTTGTCATTCCAATACCTGAATCTATTACTTTCACTTCCACTTTATGGTCAAAGCTAAGAGCTTCAACCTTGATTTTACCACCGACATTGGTAAATTTAATTGCATTTGAAACAAGATTCCTTATAATAGAATCAAACATATGGTTATCAGCATGAATCTCAAGGTCCAAGGGGATCGAAACATTTATTTGAATTTCTTTTTTTCTGGCAGATTCAGAAAGAACATCAATACAATCATTGATTTTATCCTTTAGGCCAAGTCTTTCTGGAACAAAATCGAGGCCACCCCGTCTCAGCCGGGACCATTCAAGAAGGTTTTCCAGCAAGGAATATATATTTTTCGCGGATGATTTCATACTAAGAGTAATTTTCCTGATCTCTTCAATATCCATTGTCTGAATCTCTTCGGTAAGTATCTGAGTAGCTGCAACAAATGCACTTAGAGGGCTGCGCAGGTCATGGGCAATTATTGAGAAGAATTTATCTTTTTCTGCGTTTATTGCCTGGAGCAGATCATTTTTAAGTATAATTTCTTCTTCCTTCAGCTTTCGCTCCGTGATATCTTCAAATATGCCAAGTACTCCCACAATCTGATCATTGGCATCACGATATGGAACCTTTATAACATGTGTCCATCGTTCCTGATTTGAGATTGAATATTTTTCTTCAAACTCTTTTTGAATCCCTTCTGATATTACTTTTTGATCGTCTCTGCGGTATTTTTCAGCTAATTCCCTGGAAAAATAAGCAAAGTCGTCTTTACCAACAATCTCTTTCGAATCTATTCCTAAATCCCTTGAATAGATGTCGTTGCACTGTATATATATTGAATTTGGGTCCTTAACAAAAATTCGCTGGGGAAGATGCCTGATTAAAGTACGGTTCAGAATTTCACTTTTCATCAACTCCTCTTCATCTTGCTTAGATTTGGTGATGTCTCTTGAGATTCCGAACGTGCCTATAATGTTTCCATCCTTATCCTGCAAAGGCATTTTAATAGTTGATACCCAGGTGTAAGGACGATCTGGATATGTTTCCTTTTCTTCAAGGCTAAGTGGTTGCCCGGTTCTGATTATCTTCAGTTCATCTTTGTAGGCCTGCTCAGCATGTTCTATGGTAAAAAAGTCAAAGTCTCTCTTTCTGACAGCCTGGTCAGGATTATCCAAACCGAGGAATTGCGCCATGGACTTGTTGATCCTGATAAATCGGCTTTCGAGATCCTTAAAATAAATATGGTCAGGAAGGTTATTTAAAAGAGCGTCAATAAGATACTGTTCCTTCGTCAGATCCAGTTCAACTTTTTTTCTGTCATGAATTGATTGTTTGAGCTGCTTATTCTGAAATGCCCTGGAAGAAATCTCACTTGCAAAGGCAAATAGCATCTTAGCCACTTTTTCAAATTTCTCTTTTGACATAACAGGCACTTCATCGAGTGCATCCATAAATTCCTTTTTATCAGCACCTATTTCGTTTGCATATTTAAGCATCTTCTGATAATCCTGTTCCTCATTTTTTACCTGACCGATTAACCAGTTAGCTATATGTTTACCGCCTACAATAATGCTCGCTCCGGCATCCCATAAGCCACCACTCAGACACGGTTGAATTATTGGCCCCGATGAATTGGGTTTACCGATTTCAGCATCGGATTTGAAGCAGTTTGAAAGACCGTAATCTGTTTTCCTGATTATTTCATTGCATAATCTGCAAAAATTACTGGGACGGGTAATTGGCTTTCCATCGGGATATGTTATTATTGATGCAACTCCTGTAGCATCTGAAAAGAGATCCTGAATATGCTGAATATCATCTAAATCAAACAAATCGGAAAAATTGATATCATCAGTTGTTCCCATATTATTTTTTATTGTCATTACAGTTTATACTGCTTCTGATATTTCCCCGCAATAAGTACAAATCATTTTAATTTGGTATAACACCCAATATACGAAATATTAATTATATCACCCTGTTTTTCCGGGATTAAAGCTTGGGGACGGCACAGGTTGGAAAGTTGATGGCCACAGTTTTGAACCTATCAACAATTTCAGTTTTATTTCTACCTTTGCCGCAACAGAAAAAAATGCATTACGATATTAAACCTGGTATTAAGGGACTGATTTTTGATCTCGACGGCACACTTGCCGATACGATGCCATTCCATTTTAAAGGATGGAGAATGGCTTGTCAGAAATTTGGAGCCGATATTGACACAGCTTTTTTAAGAAAACACACGGGTACGCCCGGATGGATAATCGCCGATGAGATTATAAAGAAGTGCAAGTTAAATGGTGTCACTGTTGAACAGATTATGGCTGAGAAGATCATTGAATTCTATAAAGAACAGCATCTTGTAAAACCAATTACTCCGGTAGTTGATATTGTAAAAAAATATTACGGAATACTGCCAATGGCCATAGGTACAGGAGGTCACAGGGAAGCTGTCGACAGAACACTCGAAGTTACCGGCCTCGGTAAATATTTTGACATTATTATCACAGCTAACGATGTGGAAAACTTCAAACCACATCCCGAAACCTTTCTCAAATGTGCAGCTCTTATGAAAATTGAGCCTGAATTCATCGAGGTATTCGAGGATGGAGATCTTGGTCTCGAAGCTGCATCAACAGCAGGAATGATTGCCACAGACGTGAGATCGTGGTATGATTCGAGCTGGTAAAGGCACAGGGCACAGGGCAATGAATACGAATTCCAGTATTAATATTTCCTAAAAAGTCATATAGCCGTTGAGCCGTTGAGCCGTTGAGCCGTTTTATACCAGAATCTTGGTAGTTAAATTTATAATGCTTGTCTTTATAGCATCAAACGGTTTGCCATCCCTGGTCTGATCCTGTTCAACAAACATATATTTCATTCCGGCAATATTCCTGGCAGCAAGAATCTCTTTGAAATTTATGACACCGGCGCCTACCGGAGCGAAATCATTACTTTTTGTAACCACCGAGGGAGGTTCTTTGGTATACATATCTTTCATATGGAAAAGCTGAAACCTGCCGGGATATTTCTTGAAAAGATCAACAGGATTTATCCCTGCCTTGGTTACCCAGAAAAGGTCAAGTTCCATGGTTGTAAGATCTTTGTCCAGACCTGCCAGAAATACATCAAAATATGGAATTTTTCCTTCAACGGTAGCAAATTCGAAATTATGGTTATGATATCCGAATGTTACACCATGTTCTTTCATAACTTTTGCGACTTTGTTCCAGTCGGAAACCATTTTCTGATAACCGGCAATTGAATGACGGTCAGCATCACTTATATATGGCTGCATACAATATCTGGCGCCAACGTTTGCGTGGTCTTCTGCCATCTTCTTCATTTCATCATCACTAATTCCCTTGGGGCTAACGCCGGCATGACTGCTTAAGACCTCCATGCCTAAGTCGGTAACCATTTTTTTGAAATCGGATGGCATGTACCCATAAAATTTGCCGTTTGAGTAATCTGCCATTTCAAGATATTTATACCCGATGTCAGAAACCTTTTTCAATGAGCCGGGCACATCTTTTCCCATGGCAGCACGTATTGTATACAACTGAAGCCCAATTCCGAATTTTCTGAGCTCATCAGCGGTTTGATCCGATGCAGATATAACTGAAGCTTTCCAGTTATTCTTTGAAATCATAAATGCTCCTAATGCACCTGTGGCGGAAAGCTTAAGGAAATCCCTTCTTGACTGTTTTGTTTTCAT
>Ga0075520_1000454_pt1 | contig 17798 bp, 14 predicted proteins | sample NGEPerB_FD_75100 | JGI IMG/M metagenome (GOLD analysis project Ga0075520, IMG submission 75100) | Arctic peat soil microbial communities from the Barrow Environmental Observatory site, Barrow, Alaska, USA - NGEE PermafrostAB12-B | ecosystem: Environmental > Terrestrial > Soil > Wetlands > Peat ... | reverse complement strand
GTGATGGTCCTAGGGGAAGGCACGTCGGCTGCTATGGGGCCCGCAACGGCAGTCGTTGCAGACGGCTTGGCCGTCGCCTGAGCCGCCGCCGTCGAGTCACCCGAGGTAATGTGCTCAGATGGGGTTGGGCTAGAGACCACGGATGAAGACTGGTCTGCTTGCTGGGTGGCTTGTGAGCCCATGCCACGTGCGGTATTGACGATGAGCAGCACGAGGCCAACGCAGACACCGAGCATGACGGAGCCAACCAGAATCTGGATGGCAGAAGATGTCATCCAGCGAGGCTGTCTCATGTTCACCGGCGGGACCGTGCTTCGGGGACCCGAGCTTGCCGTGTACTGGTCTGCCCAGCCGTCGCTTTCCTTGTGCCACAGTTGGCGTCTTCCCTGGAGCGCAATTGGCCGTTGCCGAAGGAGAACCGACCAGGCTCGCCTTGACGCATCTTGAGTCTCCTGTGATCGGTACCCCTCATGATCAAGGGTAGAAGTTGCCGCGCTCTGGTGTCTGGCGAATCGGCGAGAACATGATCCGAGACGGACCCATCAATATGACAAAGGAGTTTTCCTGGATGATCACGCGTCAGTCCGTCAAGCCAATGAACCCAGTGCCCACCCCCTTGCCGTCATACACGGCAAAGAGGGTCTGGCCCGTCCATGAGGTCCGCCTGAGTTCCCTAGAGCTGGTCCTGCTGGCGGGAAGGTAGCCCTGACGAGTCTGCCGTACAAGCAGATCCAGAGTCTCTCGTACGTGTCCAACAAGTCGATGTTCGGTAAGTTCGCCGCCTCGTGCACCGTGGCCATCACTGTCGGCGACGGTCCAAGTCACGAAGTCGAGTGCTGGAGTGTCGAAAGAACTGGTCACGCCCATGACGTGACCCTGCATTACGTCAGCCACGGGTATGCCCGCGCTTTCACACATGCCGAAGTCAGTGAGACGACCGGCCTGGAGTTCCGCTCCGTCGGGCGCGGATTCTGGCGGGCGTCTCCCGCAACATCGTCATGCAGGTCGGCGACGGCAGCATGGACGAACCAATACAGCCAGCGCAGCACACGGGTTGTGCGACCGGATCAGTCCCAAGTTCTGCTGGACGATCTGCGGCGGGCGGACCATGGGCCACCGGAGCGGCCAGCCTTCACGAACAGCCAAAGGAGCTGAGGTGAACAGACGACCGGGGCGCTTCGTCAGCTCGATCCGTCGTGTCCAGATAGTTCGGTATCTCAGTCCGCGTGCCTGGGCCGGTGCCAGTTCGGGCACGCGGTGTTATCCATGGTTCAGTGTCTCTGGTGCAGTTTGTCAACAGGCCTATCGAAGACGCTGCCCATAGCAACCTTCATCGGAGCACAGCGAAGTCAGCACCTTCCAAGTAAGGGGAAAGCATGACCATTATCAAGATCAATGCGATTACGGTGCCCGCCGATGGCGGCGACGAACTGGCTCGCCGGTTCGCCGCACGCGCCGGCGCGGTCGACGACCAAGCAGGCTTCGAAGGCTTCGAACTACTCAAGCCGACCGACGAGCGCAACACTTGGCTGGTCATCACCCGCTGGGCTGATGACCAGTCGTTCCAGGCCTGGGTGAACTCTCCTGCCTTTGGACATGGGCACCGCGGTGACGCGGCGCCGCCCGACCAGTCCGCGGCGCCGAAGGTTGGCATGAGCAGCGAGTTGTGGTCCTACGAGGTCGCTGGCGGCTCGTCCCGTACGTAGTCAACTTCGTCGTGGACCGCCTGACTTCTGTCCGCGAGCCCACCGGGTCCCACCGGTGGCCCGGGTCTCTGCCGGCGTAAGCGGTCTTCACATGATCCGCACTGCTGTTGGATGGTCACATGGCCCCGCAACAGTCACCTCGCGACCTTGTGGCAGTTTGTTTCGTCGGCCAGATCGCCGCGATGTCCGGCAACGGCGTGAGCCTGGCGGGAAGCCATGAGCAGATCGCCGAGGTTGTGGCGCGGATGGAGGCCGGCCGGCACCCTCGTTGGGTGTTGTGGTCTGCGCAAGCTGATGCAAACCCATTGGTGCTCAAGGGCATTCACCTGAACCGCTGCTGGGACATAGCCGAAGCGCATCGGCTCCTGGTCGGCGGTCGCGACGCCGACCCCGCGCTTGCGTGGGCCACGGTGTGCCAGCTGGCCACCTCGGCCCTGCCCAGGGCGGCTGGCGATGACCTCTTCGACTTCGCGTCCGAGCACGGCCATGGCGACTGCGGTGATCCCGAGAGCCCAGTCCGCTCCGACGGGTACTTACGTCCCGAGGCCGTCGCCGGCACCTGGCAGAGCTCTTCGACGCGGGCCTTGGCGTGGGCTTCCACTGCGGTGGACACCGCAGTGCGCCAGATCGCCGCACTCGCGGAGATCTCTTCGCGGGCAGTCAGCACTGGCCACTCCGAGTCGGCCGCCGCCTTGTTGTGCATCGAGCTGGCCGCAGCCGGGCTTCCGGTGGACCGCCCGACCATCGAGCAGCTGATCGAGGACTCGGCTGGGCCGCGACCCGAGGACGAGGCCCAGGCGCGACAGACGCGGGGGGACCGTGATCGCGCAGTGTTATCTCGCGCCCCCGGGCACGAGTCCACTGACCTGCGAAACCCCTTGCAGGTGAGAGAACTTCTCGCGTCCGTCGGCGTCGTCGTCTCGGACACCCGCGCCTGGCGGCTCGAACCATTCCGCGACACCCATCCGGTGGTGGAGGCGTTGCTGACCTGGCGCAAAGCCGAGCGGATCACCACGACCTACGGCTGGCACTGGCTCGACACCAACATCGGGCCCGACAACCGCCTGCGTGGCGCTTGGACCGCGTGTGACGGCGCCGCCGGCCGGATGACCGCTCAGAACGGCCTGCACAACCTGCCGACTCCGCTGCGGCCCGCTATCGCGGCTCATCCGGGATACGTATTCGTGCGCTCGGACCTCGGACAGATCGAGCCCAGGGTCCTGGCCGCCGTCTCCGGGGACATGGACTTCGCTCGAGCCACCCAGGCGGACGACCTCTACGCGCCCGTGGGCGCCGCCCTCAAGGTTGAGCGTCCGGTGGCCAAGATCGCCGTGCTCGCCGCAATGTACGGACAGACCAGCGGCGCCGCCGGCGAGGCCCTCAAAGACCTGGAGCGCGCCTACCCCACGGCCATGGCCTATTTGGGACGCGCCTATGACTCCGGGGTGGCCTCACGAGCGATCCGGACCTACGGTGGCCGGCGGATTCCAATGTGGGAGAATCCGGTTGACGCCCCCGTCGAGTCCTTACAGTCAATGATCGCGGGCCGAGGGCGATTCGCCCGCAACGCTGTCATCCAGGGCGCGGCTGCAGAGCTGTTCAAGGCTTGGGCGGCGACCGTGCGACTTACCACCCGACACCTGGGCGCCCGGATAGTCCTGTGCCTGCACGACGAGCTGCTGATCCATGTCCCCGCTGATGCTGCCGACGACACGGCAGCCGCAGTTGGTGCCGCGCTGACGGCCAGCGCCCGGCGCTGGACAGGATCGAGCACCGTGAGGTTCGTCTGCGACACCAGCGTCATCAGGCGCTGGTCTGAGGCCAAAGGTTAAGCTGCGCCGCGGCCGCCTTACCCCTCGTCAGTCTGGGTGCGCAGGAACTCCTCGAACTCGGCGCCGATCTCGTCAGCCGTCGGCAGGTCCCGGACGTCCGTGGCCAGCAGGCCTGGCTTCTCGCGACCCTGAATGTAGGCGTCGTATTGGCGCTCCAACGCCTCGACGACCTGGGAGACCTCCTCGGAACTGGCGATCTCCTGCACGATCTCGGCTCGGTTGAGACCCGCGGTGGCGACCAGATCCTCCGAAGGGATATTGAGCCCCGTCGCGGCCACAAATGACTCGAGCCCCAGTACAGCAGCATCACCGAACTGCGCCTGGGCCAAGTAGTGAGGCACGTGGATGGCGAACCCGAGCGCGTCATGACCGGACTCGCCGAGACGTAGCTCCAGCAGCGCGTCGATACTGCCCGGCACCTGCACGGTACCGAAGAGGGACTCGTGCTCACCGATCAGCTTGGGAGAGGTCGCATGGGCCGTACGGCCCATGGGCCGGGTGTGCGGAACCGCCATCGGTATGCCGTGGATGCTCACGGTGAGCGTTACCCCGAGCATCCGGTCGAGCTTTTGGATCGCCTGGACGACACGCTCCCACTGGTAGTCCGGCTCAGGACCGTACAGGACCAGGAAGGGCTCCCCGTCGGCATCGGTGACCCGATACAGCAGCAGAGTTGGGTCGGCGTAGCTGGACCAGCGGTCGCGGTCGAACGTCATCGCCGGACGTCGACCGCGGTAGTCCATCAGCTGATCGACGTCGAACGAGGCCACGACTGTGTGTGGAAGAGCGGCAAGAACGTGATCGGTCAACAGGCGCTGCGTCTGACCGGCATCCACGAACCCGCCTAGCGAGACCAGCAGCACCGACGCACGCAGGTCGCCCAGCGGGGTGTCCGTCTCGAACGAGTAGAGCTCGGATGGATCCTGCACTGCTATTCGCCTCTTTCAGTCAGATGGTCTCTTACGTCAAGCATCCCTCATGTCATCGCTCAGCGAGCCCGACTACCTATAAACGATCTCAACGCCCTGGCGACCTCAGGGATTCCACTACGCCGCTGTTGGCTCCAATTCTGGCCGTCAAGGTCAGCACTATTGCAGAGTCAGCACGGTGGCTGTGCACCCGTCTGCGAGACGCATCGCGCCGCGGCCGCCATCGCCATCTGCGGACCGCCCACAAAGTATCCTGCTGTCACAGCCTCACCAGCACCGGTGACGTAAACCACGGGGCCGGGAACTACCGCCAATGACGTCTGCACACCATCAACAACGAAGGTAGACCAAAGTGCTCCGCGCTTGACGACGGCATCGATCGAAAGCTCGTTGGACATGCCACCGACGACGTCCCAGTCGCCCTCGTTGCCGAAGACGACCGCCGGGTCGATCTTGCCTACCAAGACCCGGAATGCCTGCGCACCATAGGTTTCGCTCATCGACGCAGAAGCCAGATCGACGGCAACCCGCACACCCAACTGTCGCGCAGCCCTTGCGGCGCGGATCACGACCGCCGGATCCGGGGCGCGCAACACGCCATCTCGTTGCCGTCCGGGATCAGGTTGGCCACCACTGGCGCCTGCTCGAGACCCAACGCGTCGCGCGCGAACTGCACGATGCGACCCTTGCTGCTGCCCTGAAGGCATTGCATGACAACAGAATCACCGGCAAAGGCGTCACGCCATTCCTACTCGGGTACTTCCGCGAGCACACCCACGGCGCGAGCCTACAAGTCAACATCGACCTGATCCTGAACAACGCAGCGCTCGCAGCGAAGATCGCGGTGGCGCTGGCCGCGAGGATGACACGCTCCACCGCTTGAAGTTCACGGGAAAAGACTCTAGGTTCCTGGGGCAGCACCTTGGATGCCACCCGTTGATGAGCCGCTCGCTCATATCGACCCCTGCTGCGAGAGCGCCCGCATGCCAGGGCTCGGTCCGAGGAGCACGGCTCCTTGGTGCTCTTCGTGGCGCTCAGGGTCGGCCGTTCTATGCCAGCCCCGGACTGGCCCGCCACACCACCACCGATGAGATCCGAGCCGTTCTGGCTCGGCAGCTCAAGCTCGAGATGCCTCTGCACTGCAGAGGATTAATCACATGTGACGCCGTCACTGGCGACAGCGGCACGGTCTGCGAGCTCGGACCGTCCACGAGTGCCCCTGCTGCGGGTCGGGTCCGATCGAACCGCGCCCGCCGATGGACACAGTACGGCTGATGGAGGCTAAGGGCTCCGGGCTAAGGAACGTGAACGCGGCCATCACCGCGGCCTTCAGGCCGCAGAGCACGGCCATCGGGCAGGGGCGTGGCTAATCGCGGCGAGACCCTCAACACACCAAGGCCATATTCCAGCTGAGCTTGGGCGCATCGACCTGGCTGCCAACTCAACAGGCCAAGACGGTCGCGGACTCCTAGGATGCACCCCGTAAGAGTCCGGCCTGCACAGGATGCTCAGGCCAAAGGACTCGATAACGCCTGGGGAGACCGTGATGGAGCTTGACCGCAGGGACGTGCTCAAAGGAGCGGCTGTTGCCACTGCCGGATCACTGACGATACTCACCGATGCCGGAACTGCTTCGGCGACCACGCACCCCGCGCTACTCGTGGGCTCATACGGGTCACAAGTGCTCGCCCTGCAGGCAAGGCTCACCTGGCTCGGCTATTGGCTCGGTGGGGTGGACGGACAGTTTGGAGATCTGACCCGGCAGGCTGTCGTAGCCCTTCAGAAGGTAGCCGGCCTGTCCCGCGACGGCATCTGCGGGTCCCTCACGTGGTCACGGGTGGATGCGGGGATACGGCCCCACGCCCGGTCGGCCAGGGGTCACGTGGTCGAGATCAGAAAGACAACCCAGACCCTGCTCCTCGTGGACTCCGGTGTCGTCAAAACGATCTACAACACCAGCACCGGGTCCAACCGGCGGTATGACCAAGGTGGGACGTGGCACGTAGCGGCCACCCCTTCCGGCACCTTCCAGGTGTTCCGTCGGGTGAAGGGCTGGGACAGCGGTCCCCTTGGCAGCTTGTACCGCCCGCAGTTCTTCAACGGCGCCATTGCCGTCCACGGGTACACCTCAGTCCCGTCCACGCCAGCGTCGCATGGCTGCTGCAGGGTGAGCCTGCCGGCGATGGACCACCTGTGGGGTGCTGGAGGGATACAGGTGGGCACGTGCGTCCTCGTCTACTGACGGGGTCGACACCAAGGTGATGCTGAGGCCACGAGTCAGGCCTGGTACTCCAGCTGGTCCATGGCTTTGTAGATCCGCTTTTCCGATACCGGGTGCGCCGTTCCCAACGTCTGGGCGAAGAGACTAACCCGCAGCTCCTCGATCATCCATCGGAGCACCTGCACGTCGGCACCTGCCCTTCGTGCCGCCGGGAGGGCCGCGACAAGAGAGTCGTACTCGGCCTGGACACGGGCAACGGTTTCCATCAGCCACCCGTCCCGGCTCACCTGTGATGGCGCATGATCACAACGTGCGATGATGCCGCGCAGGTAGCGCTCCAGGTCACGCAACCTCGCGAACCCTGTCTCGGCAACGAATCCTGGATACAACAGGGACTGCAGCTGGGCCCGCATGTCGGTCTTTGCCGCAGCCATCACCGGGCTGGTCATCGCCGCTAGTGCAAGCTCGGCCTGCCGCGACCGGACCATCAGCGGCTCGACCAGGTCGATGACATCCATGACTCGTGCCACGACCTGAGAACGGACAATGCGCAACGTCTCCTCGAACTCCGCCGGCCCGAGAACTTGGCCACCTGGCCGCTCCGCCACTATCGAGTCGACCGCTGCGGCAAGGCAGTCTTGCAACAGGTCTGGCACGCTGCCGTGCGGGTTATGACCCAGGGCAAGCCGTTGGGCGTTGGTCAGCAGCGCCAACACCCGCTTCCAGGGTGCGGTCGTGTTGAGCAGGAGCAGGCGTCGCACACCAAGCTTGGTCGCTGTGTCGCGCTCCTGTTGTGAGGCGAGCACCTCGAGGGCGACGCTGTCGCCGTGGTCCACCACTGCCGGGAACCCCTGGATGACCCGATCACCGACCACGTGCTCGAAGGTCGCAGGCAAGGCGCCAAAGGTCCACTGCTGCAGGCCTTCTCGCTCCACGGACCGTGCGGCTCGCCGCATCGTCTGCCGGACCTGGGGCGCCAGCTGCTGCTGGAGCGCAGCCAGCACCTTGCCCTCCCCCACGGTTTCTCCGCCTCGTTCTTCGACGCGAAACGTGATGCGCAGGTGGTCGGGCACCCGGGCCCAGTCCCATTCGTGGGCAGGAATGCGGACACCGGTCATCTCGAAGAGGGCCTGCCCCAGCACATCGGTCAGGTCGCCGCCAGCGGGATCGGCGGATGCCAACGCGCCCTGGGCGTGGTCCGGCCTGGGGACGAAGTTGCGACGGGTCACCTTGGGCAGCGACTTCAGCAACGCGACGGCCAGGTCCTGACGCAGTCCCGCCACCTGCCAGTCGAATCCGTCGTCGTTGACCTGGTTGAGGACGTCCAGAGGGATGTGGACCGTGACGCCATCGGCGGCGCCTCCCGGCTCGAACTGGTAGGTGACCCGAAGTGTGATGCCGTTCTGCTCCCAAATCTGCGGGTAGTCCTGCGCGCGGACAGTGTCCGCGTCGTCCTTGACCAGGAGGTCCTCGGTGAGTGTGAGCAGATCAGGCGCCGTGTGGCGCATCTGCTTCCACCAAGAGTCGAAGTGCTGTGCCGAGACGATCTCGGCCGGCAGCCGCGCGTCGTAGAAGTCGACGAGTGTCTCGTCGTCGACAAGGATGTCACGTCGCCTGGCTCGGGCTTCAAGCTCGCTGAGGCGCCTGACCAACGCCCTGTTGTCATGGAAGAACCGATGATGCGTCTCCCAGTCACCGTCGACCAGGGCATGGCGAATGAACAGATCTCGCGACTCCTGGGGGTTGATGCGCGCGTAACCCACCTTGCGTCCGGCAACCAGCGGCACGCCGTAAAGCGTCACCTTCTCCAGGGCCACGGCTGACCCGCGCTTCTTCTCCCAGTGCGGTTCGCTGTAGCTGCGCTTGACCAGGTGCTGTGCGAGGCGTTCGATCTCCGCAGGGTCTGTGCGGGCGTTGACGCGTGCCCATAACCGGGTGGTCTCGACCAGCTCGGCCGACATGACCCACGCCGGCTGCTTCTTGAACAGCGAGGAACCCGGCGAGATGCCGAAGCGCGCCCCCCGTGCTCCGATGTACTCACGCTTCTCGACGTCGCGCACACCGATGTGGGACAGGAGCCCAGACAGCACCGCCCGGTGGATCGCGTCGTGGCCGGCCTCGGATGCGTTCTGTTGCAGGTCAAGGGTCTTACAGGCCTTCTTCAGCTGGCTGTACAGGTCCTGCCACTCACGGACCCGCAGGTAGTGGAGGTACTCGCTTTTGCACATCCGCCGGAAAGCACTTCCGGAAAGCTCCCGCTGGCGCTCCTTGAGGTAGTTCCACAGGTTCAGCAACGCGACAAAGTCGCTGCACTCGTCGGCGAACCGGCGATGTCTCTCGTCGGCCTGCTGCCGTTTGTCCATCGGGCGCTCGCGCGGGTCCTGGATGGACAGGGCCGCCACGATGATCAGGACCTCGCGCAGCGCACCGTTGCCCTCGGCCTCCAGCACCATCCGCGCCAGACGCGGGTCCACAGGCAGCACGGCGATCTTGCGGCCGTATGCGGTGAGCCGTTTACGCGGGTCGCCCGCCCGATCAGAGGCAGGGTGGATGGCCTGGAGCTCCTCCAACAACCTGACGCCGTCGGTGATCTGGCGTGCGTCGGGCGGCTCAAGGAAGGGGAAACGGGCAATATCACCCAGCCCGAGGGAGGTCATCTGCAAGATGACCGAGGCCAGGTTGGTGCGCAGGATCTCAGGGTCCGTGAACTCGGGTCGAGCCTCAAAGTCCTCCTGGGAGTAAAGCCGGATGCAGATCCCGTCCGCGACACGACCGCAGCGCCCAGCGCGTTGGCTGGCACTGGCCCGGGAGATCGGCTCAATCGGCAGACGTTGCACCTTGGTGCGCTGGCTGTACCGCGAGATGCGTGCGGTCCCAGCGTCCACGACGTACCTGATGCCCGGCACCGTCAGGGAGGTCTCGGCGACGTTCGTAGCCAGGACCACTCTGCGACCCGTGTGCTGGCCAAAGACCCGGTGCTGCTCGGCAGCCGACAGCCGGGCATAGAGCGGGAGGATCTCGGTGTGCGGCATCTCCATGCCGGCGAGTGCCTCTGCGGCATCACGGATCTCACGTTCTCCGGAGAGGAAGACAAGCACATCTCCAGCTGGGCTGTGGCGTTCGGTCCACAGCTCCTCGACAGCCTCACAGATGCCGGTGACCTGGTCTCTGTCGTCATCGGAAGTCTCGCCGGCGAGCGGCCGGTAGCGCACCTCGACGGGATACGTGCGCCCGGACACCTCGATAATGGGAGCGTTGTTGAAGTGCTTCGAGAATCTTTGCGGGTCAATGGTCGCCGAAGTGATGATGACCTTGAGGTCGGGGCGACGCGGCAGCAGCTGCTTGAGGTATCCCAGGATGAAGTCGATGTTCAGACTGCGCTCGTGCGCCTCGTCGATGATGATCGTGTCGTAGCGGCGCAGGTCGCGGTCCCGCTGCATCTCGGCAAGCAGGATGCCATCGGTCATCACCTTGACCAGGGTGCTGGCACTGGAGTGATCGGTGAAGCGCACCTGATAGCCGACAGCCGTCCCGATCTCGGTGCTCAGCTCCTCGGCAATGCGTTCGGCCACCGATCGCGCAGCGATGCGCCGCGGTTGGGTGTGGCCGATGAGGCCTTCGATGCCACGGCCGAGCTCAAGGCAGATCTTGGGCAGCTGGGTGGTCTTACCGGAGCCGGTCTCCCCCGCCACGATGACGACCTGGTGGTCCCGGATGGCCGCGGCGATGTCGCCCCTGCGCGCGGCGACCGGCAGGTCCTCCGGATAGGTAACCTTGGGCACTGCCGCGAGACGACGCGCGACACGGGCTTGCCTTGTGGCTGGCGACTCAGTGCCCCTGCCACGGGAAGGACGCCGTCGAGGGGTCCGTGGGCGCGACGGTTGCGACACGCGCTCGGATGACATGACATTCAGGATATCCGGCCCTCAGACTGGACGCAGCGAAGGATCCTCGGTGCACGAGCACCAAGGATCCTTCGCTCATCCTGGACGGCCAGTCCTGGGGCTCAGTCCTTGGCTGCCGTGAACCCCTGCTCAAGGTCCGCCAGGATGTCATCGATGAACTCGATGCCGACCGCCAGTCGCACCAGACCCGGCGTCACGCCAGAGGATGCCTGCTCCTGCGGCGTGAGTTGGGAGTGCGTGGTGGACGCCGGGTGGATGACCAACGAGCGCACGTCGCCGATGTTGGCCACATGGCTGTGCAGGGTCAAGGCCTCGACGAACTTCTTGCCAGCCTCTATTCCGCCCGTGATCTCGAAGGCGACCACAGCGCCAGCACCGCGCGGGGCGTACTTGTCCGCCAAGGCCTTCCACGGGCTGGAGGGCAGCGAGGCGTACGCCACGGACTCGACCTGGGCATGTGCCTCGAGCCATCTCGCCACCTTGAGCGCGTTCTCGACGTGACGCTCGACCCGTAAAGACAACGTCTCGACACCCTGGGCGATGAGAAACGCGTTGAAGGGTGAGACCGCCGGGCCCAGATCGCGCAGCAGCTGAACGCGCGCCTTGAGGATGAAGGCCAGGTTGGCGCCGAGCGGGCTGCCAACTCCCAGGTCCCGGGCGAAGACCAGCCCGTTGTAGCTCGGGTCCGGCTCGTTGTAGTTCGGGAACCGGGCAGGGTCCCTGGCATAATCGAAGGTGCCGCCGTCGACGATGACACCTGCGATGGTCGTTCCGTGGCCGCCAAGGTACTTGGTCGCCGAGTGGACCACCACGTCGGCGCCCCATTCGAGCGGACGGATGAGATAGGGAGTGGCGATCGTGTTGTCCACGATCAGTGGAACGCCAGCGTCGTGTGCAACGGCCGAGACGCCTTCAATATCAAGGACATTCGAGGCAGGATTGCTGATGGACTCGGCGTAGAAGGCCTTGGTGTTAGGCCTGACCGCGGCGCGCCACGAGTCGAGGTCGTCAGGGTCTTCGACAAACGTCGTCTCGACGCCAAGCTTCTTGAAGGTGTACTTCAGCAGGCTGTAGGTCCCGCCGTAGAGGGTGGGGCTCGCCACGATGTGATCCCCGGCCTCGGCCACGTTCAGGAGCGCGATCGTCGATGCGGCCTGGCCTGAGGCGACCAGCAGTGCACCAACGCCTCCCTCCAGCGAGGCGATTCTCTGCTCGACCGCGTCCTGCGTGGGGTTCATGATGCGGGTGTAGATGTTGCCGAACTCCTTGAGCGCGAACAGGTTCTCCGCGTGCGCGGTGTCCTTAAACACAAAGGACGTGGTCTGGTAGATCGGCAGCGCTCTAGCTCCGGTCGTCGGATCCGGGACTTGGCCGGCATGAAGCTGGCGGGTCTCGAAGGACCAGTTCGCGTGATTGTCGCTCATCGGATTCCCTTGCCTTTCGGTCGACGTGAGATGCGGGTACACCGAAGAGCGAACCCGCGCTTGCGCAGCACCCGGAGGCGCGTTGCCAGGTCTTCACCCGGGGCACCCCACCGCGGTGGAGGGTTGCCGGCCAGCGAGCCGGGGCTTGTCGCTGACACTCATGACCTAGGAGAACGGTAGAACCGATGATCACGTCTCGGAAAGTCTGTCTCTCAATCTGGACACCTCGGGCTTGGATCCCCCTGAAGCCGGCGACCGGCAGGATCGCGCAAAGTGCGAGGAACCGAAACGGCATACGGTGTCAGCCGTGAGCAAACTCGACCTGACCATCGACGCCAACTCGGCCACCGCGCCGTTCGAACAGGTGCGGACCCAGATCGCCTCGGCCGTCGCGGCGGGGCAGCTGAGCGCGGGGACCAAGCTCCCGACGGTACGCCAGCTGGCAACCGATCTCGGGCTGGCGCCCAATACGGTGGCACGGGCCTATCGCGAGCTGGAGGCCGACGCCGTGATCGCGACACACGGCCGTGGCGGCACGTTTGTGCGCAGCGATGTCCTGGACGAGCCCACGGCCCACTCCGGCGCCGCTGACCTCGCAAGAGCAGCGGCCTCTGACTACGTTCACACGGTCCGACGGCTCGGCCTCAACTCGCAGGAGGCCGCACGCCTGGTCCAGAACACGTGGAACGAGGGCTAGCTCGGCCCGACACCCTGCGCCTCGACAATTCCGTGACGCTCCCACCAACGTCTCAGGGGTCCGGGGGCCCACCAGTTCAGGGTGCCCAGCAAACGCATCGTGGCCGGGACCAGCAGGGCACGCACGATGGTGGCATCGATCAGGACCGCGACGAGCATGCCTATCCCGATCATCTTCATGATCACGATGCCGGAGGTGGCAAACCCGCCGATGACCACGGCGAGCAAGAGCGCCGCACTGGTGATGATGCGCCCGCTGCGCTGGAGCCCGTTGGCCACCGAGGTCGTGTTGTCTCCGGTTCGGTCCCATTCCTCACGGATCCGGGATATCAGGAAGACCTCGTAGTCCATGGACAGGCCGAAGATGATGGCGAGCATGAGGATGGGTTGGGTGGCGTCCAGGTAGCCCGTTGACGTGAATGCGAGAAGGCCCGACAGATAACCGTCCTGGAAGATCAGAGTGACCACTCCGAACGAGGCGGTAAGGGACAGCGCGCTCATCACGACGGCCTTGAGGGGAAGGACCACGGAACCGAAGGCGATGAAGAGCAGGACCAACATGACAGCGACCACGAACAGGCCCATCCACGGTAGGCGAGCCCCGATGGAGTCAACGAGGTCAACGGCACTGGCCGATGCGCCACCGACCAGGGAGTGGGCGCCGGCGCCGGGATCAACTGCGCGCAGGTACCTGACCAGTTGTTGCGACTGCTCGCTCTGGCTGTTCCCGAGCCAGCTGACCTGGACCAGACTCGTCGGGCGGGTCGGGGGCCTAGCGGCCTGGTCGATCACCTGGACCGACCGCACCCCACGGACTTCGCGGAGCCGGGTGAAATATGTCACGAGCTGAGGGCCACTGGCGCCTTCGACCACAATGTTTGCACTTGCGGTTCCGCCGCCGAACAAACGAGCACCCATGTCTGCGGCGACCCGGCTCGGAGCGCTGACCGGCAGGACCCGCTCGTCGGTACTGCCCCACCTGGCTGACAGGAAGGGGGCGCCCAAGGCCAACAGGCCCACGGTGATGACCAGCAGGTAGGTGACGGGCCGCCGCATCACACTGTGCGCCAGGGTGGCCCAGGCACCATTCACATTGAGGTCACCGGAGGTGACAGCGCCGCGGCCACCGGCCTGCGCTCGCGCGCCTCGGCGCCAAGGCATACGACCGGCTTCGATACGCGGCCCCAGGACGGTGAGCAGTGCGGGCAGGAGGGTCAGTGCTGCCAGCATCGCGGCGAGCACCGCGGCGACTCCGCCGTAGCCCATCGAGCGCAGGAAGCTCTGCTGAAAGATCAGCAAGGAGGCCAGTGAGGCGGCCACGATCAAGCCGGAGAAGAGCACGGTCCGGCCGGCGGTCGCCATGGTGGCGCCGACGGCTGCGTTGACGTGCTGACGCTCGGTGCCGGGCTGCTTGGCGAGCTCCTCGCGAAACCTGCTTACGACGAATAGCGCGTAGTCGATTGCCAGGCCCATCCCGATCAGCGTGATGATGTTGATGGAGAACACCGAGACGTCCGTGACCAAGGTAATAGCGCGCACGAAAGCAAAGGCACCGAAGATCGCCACACCACCGACAAAAGCCGGCATCAAGGCGGCCGTGACACTGCCGAAGATGACCAGACACAAGATGATCACTATCGGCATGGAGATCAGCTCGGCCTTGGCGATGTCCCTGGACACGGCATGATTCACGTCGCGGAAGACGGCCCACTGCCCCCCGACCGTCGTGGACAGCCCCTTGGCGTCTAGGTGGGTGCTGAGGCGGTCGAAGAGGGTGGCTTTCTGATCCTGGGTTGTGCCGCTCAAGGCGAAGATGACCCGTGTGGCGTGCTGGTCCTTGCTGATCAACGTGGGCGACGGGGTCAAGTACCAGCTGGTGACGCGCTGGATCGACCCCTTAGGGAGTCCGTTGATGACGTTCGAGACCGACGCCCGGAAGGCTGGGTCGCTGACCTTCATCGACGCGCTGGAGTAGATGACCACGATATCGGCATCGTGGCTGGTGAAGGTCGCATGTTCCTTGACCAGCGACCGGGCAGAATCGCTGGCCGGGTCGTCATAGCCGCCGTTGCTGAGACTGCCGAAGACCCCGAGGCCGAACACCGCGGCCGCGGCGACGAGAACCAGTCCAGCGACAAGGACGGTCCAGGCCCGTCGGGCCACGAAGCGGCCCCATCTTTGCATCATGCCTGTCACACCCTTCGTGCAAGGAGGTTCAACAGCGATCACAGGCCATGGACTTCAGTGATCACACACACTGACTGGACTTTACTGATGGCTGTGGCACACGTGAGCGCCGAGGGTGGCACCCGGCATGGTGCAGGAGACTGACACCGGTTGGAAGCCGATCGACCCGATCCTCACCGGTGAGCGCACACGAGCCAACAGTTGCCGGTCCCTGCCGGAGCACCCGAATCGTGGACCAGCCCGCCACGATCGGCCGCCCACCCAGGCTCGACCTGACCAACCGTGCGGGGGGCAGCGGTGACAACGTGTAGATGTGTGGCCAGGAACGGGCCGATGAACTCGGTGAGGTTCGTTGGGCCGGCGATCATCGCGGGCCGGCCTGGACCCAGCTTCATCGCCGCGTCGATGCTGAAGGTCGCGGCGGTGTCCTAACTACACCGGTGGCTATGCGCAGCCACTTGGGCCCTCGCTTTGTCAGGCTCCGAGGATGGTTCACTCGCGCTGATTCACGGGTGCCGAAGGCAGGTCGGCGCTGCGCTCAGCCCGGGACGGACTCGGACACGATCGAGGACATGGCCGTGACCAGCCGCTCGAGGTCCGATTCAGCGGTGTACGGCGAGAGGCTGACCCGGATCGCACCACCGGTATCGCGGATTCCCAGCGCCCTGGTGAGCTCCCACGCATAGGCGTGACCGCTCCACACACAGATGTCCCGCTCCCCTAGCCGGGCCGCGACCTTACCGGGCGAGAGGGAGTCCACAGTCAGGCAGATGGTGCCCGTGCGAAGGGTCGGTGCCCCGACAATGCGAACACCTGGGATCCCGGTGAGCCCGCTGATCGCGCCTCGCACCGTGGTGTTCTCCCGGGCCCTCAACACCGCGAAGGAGCGATCAAGTCGCTGCCGCCGATCTCCGTCCCCAGCCACCAGGTTCGCCAGGTGGTCGACGGCCGCCGTGATGCCCGCCATGTTGGCCAGGCCCGCGGTGCCGAGCTCGAAGCGTTCGGGCACCTCGTTGGTCGACGGCTCAAGCTTGTCGGGGTGAAGCGTCTCAAGCAGGCCAACGGACGCTACGACGGCACCCGCGTGCGGACCGCACCACTTGTACGCGGAGACGGCGATGAAGTCGGCGCCAAGAGATGCCATGTCCAACCGGAAGTGCGGGGCTGCCGCAACGGCGTCGACATAGACCAAAGCCCCGGCGGCGTGGGCGATCGCGCTGATGGCCCCAACATCGGTCATCGTCCCAATCAGGTTGGACGCTGCGGCCACGGCAACGAGCCTGGTGCGTGAGGTGACCAGCTCCCCATACTGATCGGCGGGCAGATCGGTGGTCAGCGGATCCACCCGCGCCCAGCGCACCGTCACGCCCGCCACGGCCGCGGCCTGAACCCATGGACGGACGTTGGAGTCGTGGTCGAGCTCTGAGAGCACGATCTCATCTCCTGGCGACCAGGTCTTGGCCAGAGCTCCTGCCAGGCGATAGGTCAAGGTGGTCATGTTGGGTCCCAGGATCACCCCGCCGGCCGGCCCGCCGGTGAGATCAGCGACCGCCTCACGCGCGTCTGCGATCAGCTGCACCGAGCGGCGGCTGGATGCAAAGAAGCCTTGCACGTTGCTCAGACCGCTGCGGTAGGCATCTGAGATCGCCTCGATCACGCACTCCGGCACCTGCGTTCCGCCCGCACCGTCGAGATATGCCGTGCCATCCTTGAGTGCCGGGTACTGCGACCGAATGCCCTCGATGTCCCACGTCGTGTTCATGAACACGAGCATGCCCCTGCTGGCTCGCGCGTGATCGGCCGGCCACACCTGCACGCAGACTGTGGGTGAGCCTGTTTGAGCCGTAGAGCACCCCGGATGCGGTTGGTCACCTATGGTCGAAGCGTCAAGGAAGTGCTATCCGAGACGTATTCGGTGCCGTTTGCGGAACAGAGATAGGAGAAGCCGCATGGAGAAGGTGTTTGAGATCTACATCCGCACCACCCCGGAGCGCCTCTGGCAAGCGGTCACAGACCCTGAGATCAGGAGCAAGTATCAGTTCGGCAACCGGATCAGCTCGGACTTCACGCCCGGCTCACACTTCGAGATGACTCACCAGGGCGCCCCCGGCCCCCTGGGGGAAGGCGAGAACCTCGAGGTTGACCCCCCATGGAAGCTGGTCCAGAGCATGGTTGCGCTCTGGGACGAGGACGTGAAGAGGGAGGGCACCTCCAGGATCACCTGGCAGATACAGCCGGTCGGCGACTCCTGCCACCTGACCGTGACCCACGACCAGCTGCGCGAGGGCGCGAATGCCCAGTTGTACGGCGGCTGGCCGATGATCCTCTCGGGCCTGAAGACGTGGCTCGAGACGGGCAGGCTGCTCACCACCCCTGGATCACTGATGTACGGCTCAACCTGACCTCGCTGCGCGCCTTACCTGCCCCGCCTCGAGCGCTGACACAGACCGCGTCGTGTGGGGAGCGCCGAAGATCGTCGCATGCCGGATAGCGTGCGGCATCGCGCGGGCGTCGAGCTCGCGCAGGACCCCAGCCAGGTCCTGATGACCATAACCGGAACACGGTCCGCCACCTGCGGCGCGAACGAGCCCGGCCACGGGCCCATCTCTCGAGCGCTCGGCCCCGCATCCTGGACGTCCTGGTCGACCAGCCTGAGTCCTGCACAGTCAGTGCCCTTTCGGCACAGACTCATCAACACCCCAACACGATTCGCGAACATCCGGACGGCGTGGTGGACGACAGGCTGGCCGTTCGCTCCCGCGCCCTCACCCTCGTAGGTGCCAGTCAAGAAGACAGCGGCCACGACAATGCGACACAGCAGTCTCGGGTCCGCCCAGTGCCCGTCGCCCTTTGGCGGTCAGCGACACCTTGCGACTGTTCTTGGTTGTCAACCTGGCT
>Ga0075520_1000453_pt1 | contig 17834 bp, 9 predicted proteins | sample NGEPerB_FD_75100 | JGI IMG/M metagenome (GOLD analysis project Ga0075520, IMG submission 75100) | Arctic peat soil microbial communities from the Barrow Environmental Observatory site, Barrow, Alaska, USA - NGEE PermafrostAB12-B | ecosystem: Environmental > Terrestrial > Soil > Wetlands > Peat ... | reverse complement strand
CAGACGCCGCCGGCGCGCGCGACCGCGTCGGTGACGCGCCCGAGGCAGGCGTCGACCGCCTCCACCGCGGCGACCGCGGCGGAGATCACGCCGCTGTGGCCCACCATGTCGGCGTTGGCGTAGTTGACGACGACGACCTCGTACACACCACCCGCGAGGGCGGCCACGAGCTCGTCGGTGACGCCGTAGGCGCTCATCTCGGGCTTGCGATCGTAGGTCGGCACGTCCCGCGGGCTGGGCACCAGGATGCGCGTCTCCCCCTCCACCTTGGCCTCCACCCCGCCGTTGAAGAAGAAGGTGACGTGAGCGTACTTCTCGGTCTCGGCGATGTGGAGCTGGCGCAGGCCGTGCTCGGCGAGGACGTTGGCGAGGACGTGGACCGGCCGGTCGGGCGGGAAGGCGACCGGCAGGGGGAACTCCTTTTGGTACTCCGTCATCGTGACGAAGTCGACGGCCGGCGGGTGCGCGCCGCGGTCGAAGCCGGCGAAGTCCTTCTCGAAGAAGGCGCGTGTGAGCTCGCGCGTCCGGTCGGGCCGGAAGTTGAAGAAGAGGCAGACGTCGCCGTCGCGGACGAGCGGCTCGCCCTCGGGCGCGACGACGGTCGGGCGCACGAACTCGTCGGTCTCGCCGCGCCGGTAGGCGGCGTCCACCGCCGCCGGAGCGTCCGCCGCGAAGAAGCCCTCGCCGTACACGAGCGCGTCGTAGGCCAGCTTGATCCTGTCCCAGCGCGTGTCGCGGTCCATGGCGAAGTAGCGGCCGCAGATCACGCCGAAGCGGCCGACGCCGAGGCGGTCCATGTGCCCCTGGACCTCGGCGAGGTAGCCCTTGGCGCTCTGCGGCGGCGTGTCGCGGCCGTCGAGAAAGGCGTGCACGATCACGCGGCCGACCTTGCGCTGCGCGGCCAGCTCGAGACAGGCGGCCAGGTGCCCGAGGTCGCTGTGCACGCCGCCGCCCGAGACGAGCCCCATCAGGTGGAGCGCGGCTCCCCTGCCGGCGGCCTTGTCGCAAGCCTGCACCAGGACCGCGTTGCGGAAGAAGTCGCCGTCGGCGATCGCCTTGGTGATGCGCGTCAGGTCCTGGTAGACGACGCGGCCGGCGCCGATGTTGAGATGGCCGACCTCAGAGTTACCCATCTGGCCCGGCGGCAGTCCCACTGCCGGGCCGGATGCCTCGAGCTCGCCGTGCGGGTACTCGGCCTCCAGGCGATCGAACACCGGGGTGTCGGCCAGCGTGATCGCATTGCCCGGGCCTGCCGGCGCGCAGCCCCACCCGTCCAGCACGATGAGCGCCACGGGCCGCTGGACGCGGCCCGTGGGCGACAATCGTGGATCGCCGGGGTCCGGCGCACGCCGGGCCGCGTCCGCCGGGGCCTCCGTCACACGGGCTCCCGGAAGCGCACGATGCGCGCGAACTCCTGCGCGTCGAGGCTGGCGCCACCGACGAGGACGCCGTCGATGTCCGGCTGCGCCATGAGCGCGTCGATGTTGCCGCTCTTGACGCTGCCGCCGTACAGGATGCGCACGGCGTTGGCGGCGTCGCCAAACGAGTCGCGCAGTGCTTCACGCACGACGGCGACGGTCTCCTGCGCCATCTCGGGCGTAGCCGTCTTGCCGGTGCCGATCGCCCAGATGGGCTCGTAGGCCACGGTGACCAGGGCCGCCTCAGCCTGACCGACCTGGGCCAGACCGGCGCTCACCTGGCCGCGCACCTTGGACTCCGTGTGGCCGGCCTCGCGCTCCTCCAGCTTCTCGCCGCAACACAGGATCGGCCGCAGCCCTTTGTCGAGGGCGACGCGGACCTTCTTCGCCAGGTCGGCGTCGTTCTCGTTGTAGTACTGGCGGCGCTCGGAGTGGCCGAGCACGACGCAGGGCACGCCGAGGTCGAGCAGCATCTCCGGAGATACCTCGCCGGTGAAGGCGCCCTCGTCGGCGGCGGCCATCGTCTGGGCGCCGATCGCGACGTTGGAGCCGGCGCTCTCGGCGAGCGCCGTCTCGAGGTCGGTGAACGGCGGGCAGATCACGATGTCGCGGTCGTCCACGCCCTTGACCAGCGGCACGAACTCGCGCAGGTACGCGGCCGTGGCGGCGCGCGTCTTGTACATCTTCCAGTTGCCGGCCACCACGGGCCTGCGCCCAGCCGGCGAGCTGCCTCCACGGTCCATCAGTGCCTCCACTCCGGGGAGCGCGCTCCCCGCCAGGAACTCCATCGAAGCGCCGCCGCCCGTCGAGACGTGCGTAAGGCGCCCTTCGAGCTCGAACCGGCGCGCGGCGGCGACAGTGTCGCCGCCGCCGGCCACCGTGACGGCCACTCCCGAGGCGATCGCCTCGCCGACGGCCTTGGTCCCGGCGCTGAACTCCTCGATCTCAAAGAGCCCCATCGGGCCGTTCCAGTAGATCGTGCCCGCGGAGCGCAGGTGCTGCGCGAAGTCCGCGACCGACTCGGGACCGATGTCGAGCGCCATCTCGTCGGGGTGGACGTCGGCGACCGCCGCGACCCGCGACGGCGCCCCGGGGACGGCCTCCGTCGCGACCACGAGGTCGCGCGGCAGGACGAGCTCGCAGCGCGCCGTCGCGGCCGCGACCAGCACCTCGCCGGCGACCGCCACCTCGTCGCCGGCGCCCTTGGAGAGGCCGACCTCGAAGCCCTTGGCGGCGAGGAAAGCATTGGCCATGGCGCCGCCGATGACGATCTTGTCGGCGATGCTCAGCATGTGCTTGATGAGCCCTATCTTGTCCGAGACCTTGAGGCCGCCGAGGACGACCACGAACGGCCGCGCCGGGTCGCGCAGGAGGCGGCCGAGGATCTCCAGCTCGCGGATCATGAGCAGCCCGGCCACCGACGGCAGGTAATGCGTGACGCCTTCGGTGGAGGCGTGGGCGCGATGGGCCGTGCCGAAGGCGTCGTTGACGTACACGTCGGCGAGCCCGGCGAGCTGCCGCGCGAAGACGGCATCGTCGGCCGTCTCCTCGGCGTGGAAACGCAGGTTCTCGAGCAGCAGGACGTCGCCCGGGGCGAGCGCCGACGCGGCCGCCTCGACGGACGGCCCGACGCAGTCGTCGGCGGTCTGCACGGGGCGGCCGAGCAGCTCGGCGAGGCGCGTCGCGACCGGCGCCATGCGCAGCTCGTCGACGACCTGGCCCTTGGGCCGGCCGAGATGCGAGGCCAGCACCACGGAGCAGCCCTGGTCGAGGAGATACGTGATCGTCGGCAGGGCGGCCTTGATGCGCGTGTCGTCGGTCACGCGGCCGCCCTCGAGCGGCACGTTGAAATCGACGCGCACGAGCACGCGCTTGCCGGCGAGCGGGTAGTCGGTCACCGATCGCTTCATGATGCCTGCGCCCTCCCCTCGGCGGCCGTCCTCAGAGGACGCGCTGGACGAGGTCGACGAGCCGGCACGAGTATCCCCACTCGTTGTCGTACCAGGAGATGACCTTGACGAGGTTGCCCTTGGCCATGGTCAGTGCCGGGTCGAAGATCGAGGAGTGGCTGTTGCCGACGACGTCGATGCTCACGATGGGGTCGGTCTGGTACTGCAGGATGCCCTTCATGGGACCATCGGCGGCGGCCTTCATGGCGGCGTTCACTTCCTCCGCCGTCACGTCTGTCTCGAGCTCGGCGACGAGGTCGGTGGCCGAGCCGTCCGGCGTGGGCACGCGCAGGGCGAAGCCGTCGAGCTTGCCCTCGAGCTCGGGGATCACGAGCGCCACGGCGCGGGCGGCGCCGGTGGTCGTCGGGATGATCGAGAGCGCGGCCGCGCGGGCGCGGCGCAGGTCCTTGTGCGGGAAGTCGAGCACCTTCTGGTCGTTGGTGTAGGCGTGGATCGTGGTCATGAAGCCGCGCTTGACGCCGAAGTTATCGACCAGGACCTTGGCCATCGGCGCCAGGCAGTTGGTGGTGCAGCTGGCGTTGCTGATCACGTCGTGCTGGGCCTTGTCGTACATCTCCTCGTTGACGCCCAGGCAGATGGTGACGTCCGGGCCCTTGGCCGGCGCGCTGATGATGACCTTCTGGGCGCCGGCCTCGAGGTGCTTGGCGGCCGCCGCGCGCTCAGTGAAGCGGCCGGTCGACTCGATGACGACGTCGGCGCCGAGCTCGCGCCAGGGGAGCTTGGCGGGGTCGGTCTCGCTGGTCACGCGGATGCGCTTGCCGTCGATGACCAGGGCGTCCTCGGTCGCCTCCACGGTGCCCGGGAAGACGCCGTGGACGGAGTCGTACTTGAACAGATGCCCGAGGGTCTTGGCATCGGTGAGGTCGTTGATCGCCACGAACTCGATGTCGGCGCCCTGACGGAGCGCCGCGCGGATCACGAGACGGCCGATCCTGCCGAATCCGTTGACGCCTACTCGCACTGCCATTTCATCCTCCCGATAGGTTGTTGCGACACACTACCAGAGCTGCGCACGGCGGAAGGTAGCTGCCGCACGACGCGCGAACGCGCGGCTCCCGCTGCTTGTCACGACACTTGTGCCACAGGACGGCCTTCTCCACACCATCGTCGGCGCGCCGGATGCGGCTGGCGGCGCCTCAGCCCTTCGCCGGCGGCGGCTCGGGCTGGGACGTCGTGGGGATGCGGCCAAAGAAGATGTTGCCGGTGCGCCCGTCGATCGAAAGCCAGTCGCCCGGGCGCAGGTCGTGGCCCACGAGGCGCGCGGAGCCGCGGCTCTCGATCACTTCGAGGTCGCGGCAGTCGACCACCGCCGTCTTGCCGAGACGCTTGGCGGTGACGGCGGCGTGCGACGTGGCCCCGCCGCGGGCCGTGAGGATCGCGCTTACGCGCGTGATCATGGCGATGTCCTCGGGCACGGTGTCCGGGCGCAGCAGGACGATGTTGTCGTCGGGCGCCTCCGCCTCGATCGCGCCGATCTGTTCGGCGCTGACCGCGACGCGCCCCGAGTAGGCGCCGCCGGCGACGCCCATGCCGACCGCCGCCGGCGGCCCATAGTTGGGCGACGAGGTGTCGAAGTAGGCGGCGTCGCCGGCCTGCTCCTGGACGACGGCGCGCTTCTGCAGCACGTAGAGGTCGGCGGGGTCCGGCGACTCGAACGTGAACTCGATCTCCTGCGGATCGAACTCGCGCTCGCCGACGAGGTCGCGCGCGACCGAGAGCAGCTGCGCGTAGATGCCCGGGTAGTCCTTCTCAAGCGAGTCCGCCGTGCCCTTGTAGGTCGCGCCGCCGAGCCGCTGGGCCTCGGAGATCGGCAGCGGGAAGACGAGGCCGCCGACGAGGTCCTCGCCCTGGCTGCAGGCCGTGAAGTCGCCGAAGAGTCGCACCTGGCGACTGTACGGCTCCAGAGGGTTGTGCGTGAACGTCACGCCCGAGCCCGAATCGCGGCCCAGGTTGCCGAAGACCATGCGCTGCACGACGACCGCCGTGCCCCACTCCTCGGCCATGCCCAGATACTGGCGATAGAGCCGCGCGTGCGCGGAATCCCAGGACTCCATCACCTTCCAGATGCAGGCGACGACCTGGTCGAACGGGTCGTCGACGAACTCCACGCCCTCCTCGCGCGCGCGGGCCTTGTAGGCGAGCGCGAGCTCACGCATCTGGTCGACTTCGAAATCGAGCTTCTGCTCGACGCCGTACCTGGCCTTGAACCCGGACATGATCTCGTCGAAGACGTCGCGGTCGATGCCGTCCGACATCGCCCACGACTGCAGGAAGCGGCGGTAGCTGTCCCAGGACGCCCAACCGAGGCGGCCGTCTTCGGCCAGCGCGTCGGCGAGCTCCTCGTTGAGTCCGACGTCGACGAAGGTGGACATGAGGCCGGGCATGGACATCGCGGCGCCCGAGCGGATGGAGAGCAGGAGGGCGCGATCCCGGTCGCCGAGCCGCATGCCGGTCTGCCGCTCCAGCTGCCCGAGGGCGGCGCGGATGCGCGCGATGGTGTCGTCGTAGAGAGGCCGGTATGACATCGCCGGACGGGCGCCGTGAAGCTCCGTGCTGAGCACGAAGCCCTCGGGCACGTTGTGACCGTAGGACGCCATCTGCTTGAGGCCGAGGCCCTTGAAGCCGAGCGTCATCTGGTCGTCGGTCAGCGGCCGTGGCTTGTGCAGCGGAGACACGAGGCGCACGGGGTCGTAGTTCATCATCCGCGTCAGCGCCTGACTGCTGAGGCGGCCGTTGAGCATCGCGATACGGCGCAGGGCGCCCGCCACGTAACGGTCGAGCGCCTGCATGCCCAGCGCCGAGACGAGGACCTCGCGCAGCACCATCTCGGCGACCGCGTCCACCGACATCCCGCGGGCCTCGCACTGGCGCGGGTCGTGGATGAGGACGGTGTGCAGCACCTGGTCGTGGCTGAGAACGGACGTCGTCGAGAGCTCTGTCACGCTGTTGACGAGGAACTGGAACACGTTCTGGTACTGGTGGAAGGTGAAGTTGTGCTTGCTGAAGCTCGCCTTGAGCATCGCCAGATTGGCCTGGAGGGCGCGCGAATCGACGCCGTCGACGGCGAGCGCGCGCTCGAAGCGCACCAGGGCGTTCGCCATGCGCCGCAGTGAGGCCCTGGTGACGTAGGGCTCGATGCCCTCGGCGACCAGGTCCTCGAGCAGCCGCCCGACCAGAGTCTCGACGCGGAACGAAAGGCCGAGCGCGTCGAACTTGGGCTCGGTGTAGTTGCCGTAGATCGACGGGATGCCGGCGGCGATGTGGCGCTTCTGGTAGATGTTCTCGGTCGCCACCGACGCGGCCGGGGCGAGTACGATCGCCTTCAGCTCTTCGAGCAAGGCCAGCGCCGCGTCCAGCAGCCGGTCGCGCGCCGCCGGCGCCAGGCGCCTCCGCCACGCCTCCACGGCACGCGCGAAGCGCTGGCGGGTGCGCGGCTTGATCTGCAGATCGTGCCCGACGGCCGCGCCGACGTCGCCGGCCGAGAGCGAGTACTTGAGGGCGACGAGCTGGTACGTGCGCACCAGCAGCGCCACGCGGCGCTCGTCGGTCTCCCCCGGCGCGGCGCGCCCGTTGCGCTTATCCGCAGCAGGAGTCTGGATCCGGGCGAGCTCCGCCTCGAGGGCGTCCGGCGTCGCGGCCAGAAGGCGGTCGAGAAGGTCGGCGCCGCTCTCCCGCGCGGGCGCGCCGGCTGCCGGCTGCGCCCCGAGGTCGCGCAAGCCTGCTAGGACGTCGTGCGGGCCGCGGGCCCAGCCGATCTCGGCGCGCACCAGCTCCATCGTGTTGGCCGAGATATACGGCTCCAGACCCGACGGGTCGAGGGTCACCCAGTACTCGAGCACCGCGCGGCAGAAAGCGACCATGCGGTTGGAGGACTCGGCGTGCGCCTGCTTGCGCAGGAAGTGCATCAGCGTGTCGCGCCGGCCGCAGATCTCGTCGATCTCCGTGGAGACGGCGCGCAGCTCGCCCTCGGCGCCGACCTCGTTGAAGTACACGGGCAGCGTGCGCAGCAGTTGCTTGGCAACGAAGTAGATGGGGCGGATGTCGGCGTTGAGGAAGCGCGTGACGTCGCGCTGGAAGAGGTCGGTGTCGGCGATGTAGACGCCTCCGAGCCTGAGCTGCACGTTGAGGGCGGCGGCGAGGCGCTCGTAGAGCGCCGGGTTGGACTCGATGATGTGCATCCAGCAGCGGATCTTGGGCAGGTGGAACGGGTTGACCACGGTCTCCCACTCGTCGGTGGCGCCCTGGATCTCGGGGTACTGGAAGCGCCAGTAGACGATGTCCTGGATCAGGTGGTCCGCGGCGCTCACGTTGCCGGCCTCGCCGATCGCCACGCCGATCGCCTCGTAGCACTGGAAGCGCATCAGCAGGAACTCGTTGTCGCGGTCGCGGAAGAACTCGGTGAGCCGGCTCAAGATCCTCTCGGCGTCGGTGTGCCGGTTGGGCTGCATCATCTGTTTGACCACGCCGAGGAGGTCGACCATCACCTCCTTCTGGCGATAGCCGAGGGTCTGGTCCTTGAGCAGGAAGAGGCAGACGGCGAAGCGGTCCTCGAGGTTCTCGACGCAGTACAGCCGGTCGATGGCACGCTCGACCAGCTCGGACAGCAGCGGGAAATCGCCGCTCAGCAGGCGGTCGGCAGGCGCCTCCTCGACGGCGACCGTGGCGGAGGCGACGCGGCGGCGGCCGAGGAAGGCGAAGCGCTCGGACACGGCCGCGGCATCGGTGAGCCCCTTGCCCTGCGACTTGGCCCAGCGGGGCACGTCGAGGCGCTCGCGCGCCTGTCCATAGCCCGCGAGCAGGACGGCCCGATAGAGACCGAGGAAGGCGGCGGCCAGCGCCGGCCGCGCCGCCGCCCGCTGCACGAGGTTGCGCAGCAGCGCGTCCCGTTCCAGCATCGGTGTCTCGCGCGCGCCGAGAAGCGCCGCGAGCGACCCGCCGAGCATCGCCAGCGGCTCGTCGTAGGCCTGCCCGTACTGACCGTCGAGGGCCTGCGCGCACCACATGAGCAGGGCGCGCAGGAGCAGCGAGAACTGCTCGTCGCTCAGCGGCGAGTCGAGCAGCGTGGCCACGAGCTCTGCCAGCAGCCCGAAGCGCTCGGTCCGCCCGGGAGACCTCTCGAAGTAGGGCCAGTTGCGCAGGAGGATCGTCTGGAAGCCCTCGACGAGGAGGTCGACGTTGCGGAAGTTGTGGAAGTATTCGCCCAGGGTCTCCGCCAGCGAAAAACGCACGCCGTGGAGCCCCTCCACCGCGTGCAGCAACGGCAGGTAACGCTCCGGGATCACGACCTCCTGGGCGGTGGTCGCGATGTTGGCGCGCAGAGCGTCGGAGTCGAAAGGTACGGGCGGAGTCTTCACGATGGTGCCCATGATACCTTGGGCGCGGCCATGGCCTAAGATGGCAGCGACGAGCTGTAAAGCGCAGGCGACGGCTTAGCGGAGGTCGGGCCCCGTGCGGGCCCGCGAGCCGTCCCCTCAACAGGAGGAGACGTCGGGCGATGAGCGGACAACGCACGCTGGGCATCAACGGACTGGGCCGCATCGGCAAGCTGACCCTGTGGCACCATCTCGGCCGGGACGAGTTCGACCGCATCGTGATCAATGTGGGCCGTCCCGTGGGAACCTCGCTCGACTCGGTCGTGCAGTACATCGCCAAGGACAGCACCTACGGCCCCGTGCAGCGCTTCCTCTACGGCCAGTCGGGCGTGCTGGACATGACCGTCGTCGACGAGGACAAGGGCCTGATCAGCGCCTTCGGCAAGGAGCTGGTCGTCCTGCGCGAGCACCGCGACCCCAAGGACATCCCGTGGCGCGACCACGGCGTGGCCCTCGTCGTGGAGTGCACCGGCACCTTCCGCGACCCGTACGCCGAAGCGGACGCCCCGCGGGGCTCCCTCCGCGGCCATCTCGAGGGCGGCGCGAAGACCGTGATCCAGAGCTCGCCCTACAAGAGCAAGCAGAAGGGCGTCCCGCTGCCGGAGGACGCCACCATGCTGGTCCACGGCATCAACCACTTCGAGTTCGACCCCGCCAGGCACCGGCTCGTCTCCGCGGCGTCCTGCACGACCACGGCGCTGGCGCACATGATGCGCCCGCTGCTCGACCGCGACCTCACGCGCAACATGATCACCGCCGGCATGAGCACCGTGCACTCGGTCACCAACTCGCAGCCGGTGCTGGACGCGGTGCCCAAGGCCGGCGCCACCGACCTGCGCAAGAGCCGGGGCGCCCTCGACAACATCGTGCTGACCTCCACCAACGCCGCGGCGGCGCTCGAGCAGGTCATGCCCGAGATCGCACGCATCGGCTTCATGGCCGACTCGGTACGCATCCCCACGCAGAGCGTGAGCCTCATCATCCTCAACGTGACCTTCCAGAGCGAGGCCCTGCCGGACGGGACGGTCTCGGTGGAGCGCGACTCCATCAACGCCATCTACGAAGACGCCGCGGCCGGCGAGGCGCACGGACTGCTCAAGTTCAGCAAGGAGCAGAACGTCTCGCGCGACATGCTGGGCGAGACCGCGGCGGTCGTCATCGAGGGCGTGGAGACGCACACGCGCACCGGGTTCATGAACCTGATCGTGCCGTCGAGCGACCCAGGCGCGGCCGAGGCGGCCGACAGCGTCCGCATTCCGCTGACGCACGTCAAGATCTTCGGCTGGTACGACAACGAGATGGGCAGCTACACGCACCGGCTCGGCGAGCTCACGGAGCACGTGGCGCGCAGCATGTAGCGCCGCCTGCCGGCCTCAGACCTTCCCGCCTGCCGCGAACGCGAGCAGGCGGCGCAGACGGTGGTTCATCGCCGACTTCGAGACCGGCGGGTTGGCCCGGCCGGCGAGCTCCTGCAGGCTCAGGTACGGGTAACGCAGGCGCAGTTCCGCCGCGTCCCGCAGCGAGCGCGGAGCCGCGCCCCACTCCGGCGAGGCCATGAGCGCCCGCGCGGCGGCGGCTTGCCGCGCCGCCGCCGCCGCCGCCCTCCGGGCGTTGGCCTCGTCGCAGTTGGCCAGCCGGTTGGCGTTCTCGCGCACCGTCCCGAGCACGGCGTGCTCCTCCCAGCGCAGGCACGCCTCGTGGGCGCCGAGCACGGCGAACAGGTCGGCGACCGTCTGCGAGCGTTTGGTGTAGCAGGCCACGTTGCGGTCGCGCTCGGCAAGCTTGAAGGGGAGGTCGAGGCGCGCCAGCATGCCCTTCACTTGGGCTGCGAGGTCCAGGTCCTCGACCGTGAACTCCATGTGCACCGGCGCGCCCGGGGCCGAGACCGAGCCGCAGCCGAGGAAGAGCCCGCGCAGGAACGCCACGAGGCAGCAGCGGCGCTCCACCAGGCGCCGCGGCACCCTCATCTGCAGCTGCAGGTCGTCCGACAGCACGCCGAGCTCGTTGAGCAGCTGCAGGTCGCGGTCCTCGTCGCCGAGCGCGACCTCGTAGCGCAGGCCGACCGGCGCAGCCGTCATCGTGCGCAGAGTGGATTCGACCTCGAACGGCTTGAGCAGCGCCAGCACGTGCCGGGCGGTGGCCGGCAGGCCGAGCGACACGCGCACCGCGAAGCGGCTGCCGGCGCCGAGTTCGAAGACGCCGGCGCCGAAGAAGACGCCCGAGAGCTGCGCCCGGCGGCAGTGCTCCGCCGCCGGGACGATCGTCCCCAGCTCCAGCTTGACGTCGCGCGTGAAGGCCACCGTCTATCTCACGATGTGCAGGATCGACTGGGCGAGGCGCGTCGAGTCGTGACGGACCACGTTGCTCTCGGCGGCGACCGAGGCGTGCACGACCTTGACGCCCATGGCGCGGAGGCGCGAGTCGTCGCTGACCACGGGACGAGCGCCCGACCGGGCGTAGCTCGCGATCAGATCGGGCGAGACCAGCGTGTCGTTGACGAGCACGACGTCCACGAGCCCCTCGAGACCGTGGCGGTGAAGGGCGTCGAGGTGGTCGGCGGCCGTGTAGCCGTCGGTCTCGCCGGCCTGGGTCATGACGTTGCAGACGTAGAGGACCCAGGCGCGCGTCTCCTTGATCGCGTCGCGCACCTCGGGGATGAGCAGGTTGGGGATGATGCTCGTGTAGAGGCTGCCCGGCCCCAGCACGACGACGTCGGCGCGGCGCAGCGCCGAGAGCGCCTGCGGGAGCGCCCGCGGCGCCGCGGGCGTGATCCACACGTGCCTCGGCAGGCGCTCGGCCGCGGTGATCGTGCTCTCGCCGCTCACCTGCCCTCCCCCTTCCAGCTGGGCGTGTAGCACGATGTCGGCCAGCGTCGAGGGGAGCACGCGGCCACGCACCTTAAGCACGTGCGTCGACTCCTGCACGGCGAGCTCGAAATCGCCGGTGACCTCGGCGAGGGCGGCCATGAACAGGTTGCCGAAGCTGTGCCCCTGCAGGCCGCCGCCGTCCGGGAAGCGGTACTGGAAGAGGCGGCTCATCATCGACTCGTCATCGGCCAGGGCGACGAGGCAGTTGCGCAGGTCGCCCGGCGGCGGCATGCCCATGTCGCGGCGCAGGGCGCCGGAGCTGCCGCCGTCGTCGGCCATCGTCACGACGGCCGTCAGGTTGCTGGTGTGCGTCTTGAGGCCGCGCAGGAGGGCGGCGAGCCCGTTGCCCCCGCCGACCGCCACGACGCGCGTCCCGCGCGCGAGCCTGCCGGCCTCGCGGATCTCGGCCGCCGTCTCGGGACTCGTCCTCTGGAAGAGCCAGGCGCGGCGCGCGCCGACGTAGGCCATCAGCGCGCCGAGCACGACACAGTCGATCGCCAGCAGGGCGGCGGCGTAGTGACGCCCGTGCAGCCAGCCCAAGCCGAGGCCCTTAAGCAGGTCCGGCGACCAGAGCTCGCCGACGGTGAAGATCGCCGCGGCCATCATGAGGGCCGCGCCCGCGAACGCGAGCAGGACCCAGCGCTTGATCCCGAGGCCGGGATACAGCCACTCGAGGGAGTGCCTCACTCTTAGTCCCTCGTCAGGTCTCTGTGGCGGACGATCGTGTAGTAGCCCTGCTTCTCGTAGCGCTCGCCGATGAGCTGCGCGATGGCCACCGAGCGGTGGCGCCCGCCGGTGCAGCCGACGCCGATGGTGAGGTGCGCCTTGCCCTCGGCGGCGTAGCGCGGGAACAGGAAGTCGAGCAGCGGGAACAGGCGCCCGAGGTATTCCTCGGTGCCGGGCGACTGGAGCACGAAGTCGCGGACCTCCGCGTCCAGGCCGGTGAGCGGCCGCAGACGCAGGTCGTAGTGCGGGTTGGGCAGGAAACGCACGTCGAAGAGCAGGTCGGCGTCGATGGGGATGCCGTACTTGTAGCCGAAGGAGACGACCGCGAAGACGATGTTGGTGCGACGCGTGTGGTTGATGAGGTCCTCGTTGAGGCGCGCCTTGAGCTGGTGGATCGAGGTGTCGCTGGTGTCGATCACCATGGTGGCGCGCTCGCGCAGGCCGGCGAGCAGGCGGCGCTCGTTGCGGATGCCGTCGACCACGGTGCCCCCGGCGGCGAGCGGGTGCCGGCGGCGCGTCTCCTTGAAGCGCCGCACGAGCGCCTCGTTGGACGCCTCCAGGAACACGAGCGTGTACTCCACGCCGCGCTCGTGCAGCTCGTCCAGCAGCTGTTCGAGACGGCCGAAATACTCGCCGCCGCGCGCGTCGCTGACGACGGCGACGCGGTCGACCTTGCTGCCCTCGCGCCGGAAGAGGTCGACGAGCGTCGGCACGAGCTCCGGCGGCAGGTTGTCGACGCAGAACCAGCCGGCGTCCTCGAACGAGTCCATCGCCTGCGACTTGCCGGCGCCGGAGAGGCCGGTGATGATCACGAACTGGAGGGCCTCGGGCGTCTCGCTCATGACGCCGCCCTCGCCGGCCGGTCGCCCGCCGGGGCGCGCCCGGCAGCGGCCGCGGCGCGGCGCCCGCCGGCCGCGGCGCGGCGCCCGCCGGCCACCACGAGCCGGTCGCCGGCGACGGCGACGCCCTCGAGGCGCAGCAGCCGGGCCTTCCAGGCCGGGTCGTCGCCGTAGAAGCCGAGCCGGCCGTCGTTCTTGACCACCCGGTGGCACGGCAGGATCACCGGCAACTCGTTGCGCGCCATCACGGAGCCGGCGGCGCGGTAGGCGTTGGGGTGGCCGGCCACCGTGGCGAGGTCGCGGTAGCTCAGGGCCGTGCCGTAGGGCACCGCGGCGAGCGCTCGGTAGATCTCGCGCTCGAAGTCGGTCAAGCCGTGGGCGTCCGCGTAGGCATCCACGTCGAGGTCGAAGATCACCGGCTCGCCGGCGAAGTAGCGCTCCAGCGCCCGCGTCCAGCGGCTCGACGGGCAGCTCGGCGGCGCCGCGGCGCCGGCGTCCGGCAGTTCGAGCTCCACCGGCACGTCGCCGGCGACGAGCACGGTGCCGACGCCGAGGCCGGTGACGTAGTACTCCTCGGAGACGGGGCCGAGGGCCGCGTAGCGCTCAGCCCGCTTTGTGAAGATGCGCATAGATCTCCCTCGCCACTTTGCGTGGCAGCCCTGGCACGCGCTCGAGCTCTTCGCGCGAAGCGGCGATGAAGCGCTCGGGGCTGCCGAAGTGCTCCAGGATCCGCCGCCGCCGCACCGGACCCACCTGCGGCAGCTCGTCGAACACGGAGGCGCGCGTGAGGTCGGCGTCGCGACGCTGTCTATGGTACGTCACGGCGAAGCGATGCGCCTCGTCGCGGATGCGCTGCAGCAGCAGGGAGCCCGGGTCGTCGGCGGGCAGCGGCAGCGGGTCCCGCCTCCCCGGCACGAAGACCTCCTCGCGTTGCTTGGCGAGGCTGACGAGGTCCACCGAGACGCCGGCGTCGCGCAGCGCCGCGCCGGCGGCCGAGAGCTGCCCTTTGCCGCCGTCCACCACCACGAGGTCGGGCAGCGCCGCGAAGCTCTCGTCGTACTCGGCGGCGCTGGCGACGCGGCGCTCGAAGCGCCGCCGCAGCACCTGGTTCATCATCGCGAAGTCATCCTGGCCCTCGACGTCGCGCAGCGCGAACTTCCGATAGTGCGCTTTCTTCGGCAGGCCGCCCTCGAAGACGACCATCGAGCCGACGGCGTGCTGCTCGCCGAGGTTGGAGATGTCGTAGCACTCGATGCGTAGAGGCAAGCCCTCGAGACTCAGCCCGTCGCGCAGACCCTCGAGCGCCGCGATGCGCGAGGTCTGCTTGCGCGCGATGCGCTCGGTCTCGGCCTCTGCCGCGAGCTCGGCGTTGCGCTGCGCCAGCTCGAGCAGACGCCGCTTGGGGCCACGCTTGGCGGCGCGCACGCTGACCCTGGCGCCGCGCCGTGCGGTCAGGAGCGCCGCGACGCTCGTCTCGCCGCCCAGCGGCACCACGATCTCCGGCGGCACGGCCGAGCCGTCCCAGTAGAACTCGAGCAGGAACTCCTCCAGCACCTCGGCCGCGTCGCGGCCGGCGCTGTTCTCGACGTAGAACGACTGGCGATCGACGACGGCGCCGTCGCGCACGCGGAAGACCTGCGCGTTGGCGCCCGGCTCGGCCTGGAAGAGGCCGATCACGTCGAAGGCCTCTCCCCCCTCGATGCGTGCCGTCTGGCGCTCGTGCACGTGGCGCACGGCGGCCAGCCTGTCGCGCAGCAGGGCCGCCTTCTCGAACTCCTGCGCCGCGGCCGCCGCGGCCATCTCACGCTCGATGCCGCCCTCCACATCGCCGAGGCGGCCGCGCAGGAAGTCGACCGCCTGGCGCACGACCTCCATGTACTCCTCGTGAGAGACGCGCTCGTCGCACGGCGCCAGCGAGCGCTTGATGAAGTACTGCAGGCAGGGCGACCCGCTCGGGCGTCCGGGCTGCGCGCCCTTGCACTTGCGGTACGGGAAGATGCGCCCGATGAGCTCCGTGACCTCACGGACCTTGCGGGCACTCGAGTACGGCCCGAAGTAGAGGTTGCCGGGCACGTGCCGCCCGCGGAAGAAGCGCACGCGCGGCCACTCGTCGCGCATCGTGATCTCGATGAACGGGTAGCTCTTGTCGTCGCGCAGCCTGAGGTTGTAGGGCGGCCGCGACTCCTTGATGAAGTTGTCCTCGAGGAGCAGCGCTTCGCCCTCGGAGGCCGTCACCACCCACTCGATGTCGCGCGCCTGCTCGAGCATCTCCGGCGTGCGCCCATGTGGCGTGCCGCTGCGGCGGAAGTACGAGGAGACGCGCTTGCGCAGTTCCTTGGCCTTGCCGACGTAGAGCACCTCGCCCCCGGCCCCGAGGAAACGATAGACGCCGGGGCTGTTGGGGATGCGAGGCAGGATGCGGCGGAGCTCGTCCGCGTGAGCACCGGAAGTGGGGACAGGCCTCGTCATCGTGCCTGATTGTACCCCGCTTGCGCGCCGCGCTCGCCGGGCCGGCGGGCGGGCGCGTGAGGCAACCGGCCGCTCAGGCCTCTACGGCCGAGCCCTCGCCGAACACGCGCGCCAGGAAGTCGCCGGTGTAGGAGATGCCGGAAAGGCCGGCGAGGTCCTCCGGCGTGCCCACCGCGACGATGGCGCCGCCCTCTTCCCCGCCCTCCGGGCCGAGGTCGACGATCCAGTCGGCGCTCTTGATGACGTCGAGGTTGTGCTCGATGACCACGACGGTGTTGCCTTGGTCCACCAGGCGCTGCAGCATCTCGAGGAGCTTCTCGATGTCCGCGAAGTGCAGGCCCGTGGTGGGCTCGTCGAGGATGTAGAGCGTCTTGCCGGTGGCGACCTTGCTCAGCTCGCTCGCCAGCTTGACGCGCTGGGCCTCGCCGCCGGAGAGCGTCGTCGCCGGCTGGCCGAGCTTGATGTAGCCAAGTCCGACCTCGTCGAGCGCCTTGAGCCGGCGCGCGATGCGCGGCACGTTGGCGAAGAAGCCCACCGCGTCCTCGACGCTCATCTCCAGCACCTCGGCGATGTTCTTGCCCTTGTACCAGACCTCGAGCGTGTCGCGGTTGTAGCGCTTGCCGCGGCAGGCCTCGCAGGGCACGTACACGTCCGGCAGGAAGTGCATCTCGATCTTGATCTGGCCGTCGCCCTTGCAGGTCTCGCAGCGGCCGCCCTTGACGTTGAAGCTGAAGCGGCCGGGCTTGTAACCGCGCAGTTTGCTCTCGGGAGTCTGCGAGAAGAGCTGGCGGATGTGGTCGAAGACGCCGGTGTACGTGGCCGGGTTGGAGCGCGGCGTGCGGCCGATGGGCGACTGGTCGATGTCGATGACCTTGTCGAGGAGCTTGGCGCCGTCGATGCCGCTGTGGTCGCCGGCGCGCAGCTTGGTGCCGCGGTTGAGGCGCGCCGCCATGCCCTTGTACAGGATCTCGTTGACGAGCGTGGACTTGCCGGATCCGGACACGCCGGTGACGCAGGTGAAGGCGCCCACCGGGAAGGCGACGTCGATGTCGCGCAGGTTGTGCATGCGCGCGCCGCGCACCGTGAACCACTCCACGGGCAACCGGCGCTGGCCCGGCAAGGCGATGCGGCGCCGGCCGGCGAGGAAGTCGCCGGTGAGCGACGCGGGGTCGTCCATGACCTCCTGGGGCGTGCCCTCGGAGACGATCTCGCCGCCGTGCTCGCCGGCGCCGGGGCCCATGTCGACGATGTGGTCGGCCGAGCGCATCGTCTCCTCGTCGTGCTCGACGACGATGACGGTGTTGCCGAGGTCGCGCAGCCGCAGCAGCGTGTCGATAAGGCGCCGGTTGTCGCGCTGGTGCAGGCCGATGCTGGGCTCGTCGAGGATGTAGAGCACGCCGACGAGCGCCGAGCCGATCTGCGTGGCGAGGCGGATGCGCTGCGCCTCGCCGCCGCTCAGCGTGGCCGCGGCGCGCTGCAGCGTGAGGTAGCCGACGCCGACGTCGTTGAGGAACGTGAGCCGCTCGACGATCTCCCTGATGACGCGGCTGCCGATGAGGCGCTCCGTGTCGGTGAGGTCCACGGCGCGCAGGAAGCCCAGCGATTCGCGCACGCTCATGAGCGTGAAGTCGTAGATGTTGCACCCGCCCACGGTGACGGCGAGGCTCGTGGGCTTGAGGCGCGCGCCGTGGCACTCCGGGCACGGGCGATCCGCCATGTACTCCTCGATCTTCTGGCGGACCTGCTCCGACTCGGTCTCCGCATAGCGGCGCATGAGGTGCTTGAGGATGCCGGGGAAGCTCGACGTGTAGTGCCGCATGCGCCCCTGGTAGTTGCGATAGCTGAGCGGGATGCGCTCCTTGCCGGTGCCGAGCAGATAGAGGTCGCGCTGCTCCTGCGGCATCTCGTCCCACGGCACGTCCGTATCGACGCCGAACTGGCTGGCGATGGACTCGAACACCTGCTCCAGCCAGCCGAACGAGAGCTGGCCGTAGGGCAGGAGCGCGCCCTTGTCGATGCTGAGGGAGCCGTCCGGCACCACGAGCGCCGGGTCGATCTCCTGAGTGAAACCGAGGCCGTGGCAGGCCGGGCAGGCGCCGTGCGGGCTGTTGAAGCTGAACACGCGCGGCTGGATCTCGGGCAGCGAGATGCCGCAGTGCACGCAGGCGAACTT
>Ga0075520_1000452_pt1 | contig 17879 bp, 13 predicted proteins | sample NGEPerB_FD_75100 | JGI IMG/M metagenome (GOLD analysis project Ga0075520, IMG submission 75100) | Arctic peat soil microbial communities from the Barrow Environmental Observatory site, Barrow, Alaska, USA - NGEE PermafrostAB12-B | ecosystem: Environmental > Terrestrial > Soil > Wetlands > Peat ... | reverse complement strand
GATTCATTCAATGCACCCAATAAGTACGCTGCCGCGGGGGCCTCGCTGGTCGCGCGCCGCCGCAGAGCATTCAAGGCCTGCTCTGCCAGCTCGAAGCGGCGCGTGTAGCGCGCTGCATCGGCCAAAATGCGCACATCGCCAATGCTGCACTGGTCCAAGCACATAGCAAACCCGCGAGCCTCCGCCTCGGCAACTACCCGTGAGAATTCACCCTTGGCCATCGCTGACGCCCAGTTCGACGCGGTCGGGTGCGCAATTGGAGTGAGCGCATTGCGCGAGGTCATTGTGGTCATGGCTGACGGCGCCGCAGGCCCAAATGTTCCCGGACTTGGTCCAGATGCTTCAGGGACTGCTACTAACCCACGGGCAGGATCATTGGCCTCGTCAATAGGGGAAATGCTCCAACTCGTCCGCGTCCGACAGCCCGAAACCGCTGGCCTTTCTGGAGTACGGCCGACTCACCCGAGCGCTGCCCGTCAATTTTCAACGAGCCCTGATAAAGGTCGACAGTAAGTGCCTCCGTCATGGGATCCCAATCGGTTTGAAACCGGGTTCCAACCACGGATATTTCGAAGGGGCCCGCCAGCATTTTCCATTGTGAGCCGGAATGATGCACGACATTGCTGACCGCCCGACCACGTTCCAGAACGAGAGTCACCCCTTGGGCCGTGAGTTGCTGAACCCGTAACCTTGTGCTTTGTGATAGCTCGACGGACGAACCATCCGTAAAATCCATTTTCGCTGACGCGTCGACGGGGGCAACAACGTAGTTTGAATTGCTAAGGTCGGCTCCGTTGACCCTGAACGCCACGGTACTGATGGCCGAATGAGCGAATGATAGCCATGCGCCTCCAGCGATAACAGCAAAAGCCGCGGCAATGAGACCGTAGGTGTGTAACCTTGCGTGACCGACGGCGGATTTGTGCAGGCCATTTACCGATCTGACCAGTCGCTCGAAACCGAGCCTCTGCCATTGGGGTGGTGCTAGGTCTGCTGCCGCGTTGCGTAGCAAACGCCCGATAGCCATAGCCTGTTGTTCGTGTCCCAAACGCTCACGCAAAGTCATGACTCGCTTCCCCCGAGATACTGTAGGAAACCAGATAGCGTTGGCTCCCGCGATGCCAGCAACAAGACTCTTGAGCGACCACGCGCTACATCCCTTTTTGCGGTAGCATCAGAAGTTCTCATTGCGACTGCAATTTCGGAAACTGTCAGGTCTTCGACATAGCGAAGCACGAAGGCCGTGCGCGGCCGTTCCGATACCTGATCTAAAACTCGGCGGAGCGCGATAAGCACCTCATTCCGCCCGATCTCCGGCAGCTGTCGGTCCTCGGAACTACAGGTGCTTTCCTTGAAAATGTTGAGCCACTTTGAACGCCGACCCCGGGTGCGTCGCTCGAATGCGGCGATACGCACCGCAGAGCCGAGGAGGTAAGCCTTCAACGCAGACGGGTTTTGCAGGCGACATGCACTTCGAAAGAAGCTGATAAACACGTCTTGAATGAGATCTTCGATCGAGTGATCGGGCCCTAGAGCCGAATGCAACGTCGAACGAACGACTGTCGCGTACCGATTCCAAATAATTTCAAGGGCAACGTGATCGCCTTGTGCGACAGCTGCCACCAGCTCCGAGTCGCTAAAGCGCTCTTTCGGAAAGGGGTGAACGTTCGACCACTGGGAGTCGGGCCGCGCCGCAGTTACCATCAACTTCCTAGTTGCCGCGTCGGCCGAGAGATGGTCAAAGTTTTTTTTGTCACAGCGGCACGGGAAAAGCATAGCACACCCCCCGCGGGGACGTCTGCCCAACTGGGCATCCAAGCAAAACGTTTCCGGCTAGGAGGACTCCCATTAACTATTTGGCAAACACGTTGCTCTTGATCAGCTTCTCTGCGATCGGCTGCGGCGATGTTGACCTTAGAACTACATTTCTAACGGAGACACCCACTGACAACAGTTCTTCAAACAACAGTAGCCTGAGTTCGACATTCTTTGTGCAAGGGCGTTCTCTTTATGATCCCTGCGGGCAGCCCGTAGTCCTGCGCGGGGTTAATGAAATGATTACGTTTGCTCAAGATAAGAGCGGGGCTTCTGCATACGCTGAGATTGCCAAGTCTCACGCTAACTCGGTACGAATACTTTGGCGGACGACAGACACGGCCCCAGAACTCGATCTGGCCCTGACCAACGCGGAAGCCCAAAAATTAATCCCATTGGTGGTCGTGTACGATGATCAAGGCGGCCCAACATTGGTATCGATGGTCGCCGACTACTGGACTCGCCCAGACATGGCAGCAATCGCTCAGAAGCATGAAAAATGGCTGCTGATCGTGCTCCGAGAAAAGAACGTGGTAACGCAGGATGCCCCTAGTATCTGGGCAACAAAGTTCGACACCGCCGTCTCACGCATACGAAATGCGTCAGTCAATGTGCCAATTTCAATCGACGCCCCCAATGGAGGGCTTGACATTGACACGCTGCGAACCTTAGCACTCTCACGCATCGCGGCGGATCCTAGACACAATCTGCTTTTGAATGTTAACGCTTGGTGGCCAAATTATACGGCCGACATGATCAAAAATGAATTGACCGCCGCACGCGACTCCGCATTGCCATTGTTGGTAGGGGAGTTGTCGGGGTACGCGCAACCGCCAAATTGTCCAAGCGTCTTGTTTGACTACACGACTCTACTAGCCGTCGCCCAACAGACGGCCACGGGCTGGCTGGCTTGGTCTTGGGGTGCCGTGAAAAACATTGATTGCTCAGGCTATCTCGACATGACAACCGACGGCACATATGCCGGATTGACGGGTTGGGGATACAACGTCGCCGTCGCTGACGCCAACAGCATTCAGAACACTTCCGTGCCGGCGGTATATACACCGAACGACAACTGCCCGTAGAAATCAGCGAGGTTCGTCCATCCCTGGCGGTGGACCGCCCATGCCTGGAGGACCGCCCATGCCTGGAGGACCGCCCATGCCTGGAGGACCGCCCATGCCTGGAGGTGGTCCATCGGCACCGGGCGAATTTTTGTCCTTTTTCTTGTCGTCAGCTTTCTGGTACCGAACAACGTCACTGGTAACCCAGTCGGCGGCGTAGGAGCTGATGCTAAACACCTCGGAACTATCGCCAGCTACCGCCCAGCGATTCGAGGCGTCCGCCGTATTGCCCAACTTCAGAACTTTGTGGGCGCCGTCCTCCAGAATGAACGTCACAGTCGCCGCAGGGGACGCGAGCCCAGTATCTACTGGACCTTTGTTTTGGGCGAAATCGAGAGCATTCAGATCTTTATACGCGCGGACCATATCGTCGATCTTGCCCGAATCCAGACGGGCAATAGCGGCTGCGGCGCCGGCCTTTGCTTTACGAAACTTCGCGGACCAGGTGGCCTTCTTGTCGCCCGCAGGCTCGGCTTGCTTCTTTTCCTTTTCGGTAAGCTTTGCAAATATGAATGCACCATGCTCATTCGTGATCTCGACGCTCTTGACCTTGGCTTCGTCGAATTTCAGTAGCGACATGTCACGCCACTGCTTTGCCTCACGCGTATAAAGGTAGCTGGAGTAGCCCTTGACCCCAAAAACACCTGTCTTGCCCGCAAGACGAACCATCTGTCCGCGGCTTCCACCGTGACCAAAGTACAGGTCCGCCAGAACGTCCGATCCTTTGCTGAACACTGCGTGCAGCGCGGAGCTGTCGTTGACACCGTACTGCGCGTAGGCGTCCGATGTGTCACTGACAACTTCACTGATGGAAAGGGTTTTCAGATTGTCCAAAATCGAGTCAACATTCGACGAATTGGCCTTGGCGTTAACCGGCTCAAGGAGCTTCCAATCACTGCCCTCTTTCTTTAGGACGACCTTGGCGCCTTTGCCGGCATCCCCAGCGGCCTGCTCAATGACAACCTGATCGACTTGTTTGGATTCGGCTTCGCTAACCCCGAACTTGGGCAAAGGATTCTTGGAGGTCTGCAGCGTGTAACTGGCCTCGTCGCGTGATTCGGCGCGCTTCTGCAGGTACAAGATGCCCCCTAGCCCTAGCAAGATCACTACCGCGATTCCAAGCTTCTTCTCTGTACTCATTGCCATGATCCAGTTCCTCGAGAGGGAGGCGGGCAATCAGCAAAGCAACCAATTCCCGCCGGGAGTAACCCTAATATTTGTATCGTTTAGGCAGCTCGGCGAGTCCGCAAATTGCCTCGTTGACGCCAACGCATGATTCCGAACGCCGCAAATAGAATGGGCACGCCCAACGTGAGCGACCACTGCACGGAGTTTTGAAGACTCTGGCGCTTGTTGCGGTATTCTTCATCCATCCGCTTCATAGTCGCTTCGTCCGCGTCGGCCGGAATATTTATCTTGCCAAGACTCGAATACGTCAAGTTCGCATCGCCGATGATCTTAGCGCTAGATTCAATAAGGTCTGTATCGCCCGTCATCCAATCCAAGGTGTTCTTCACGGACACGATGGTATTCATCAGGTAGCGTTCGGCATAGGGCTGCGCGACCGATTGTAGGAGTTGGTCGCCACCCACGGAACCGAGCATCTGAAATTGCCCGCCCATCTCCTGACCGTTTCCGGCGTACGCAAACGGGTTGGTGATGAACTCGCTCGAGGCCACCACCAGCACGCGTGTCGGCTGTTCAGAGCGCTCAGGCACTGGAATAGACTCGTCTTTAGCGTCGGCAAAGGCGCTCTTAAGCTTACCCTTGGCATAGGCGGCCACCGCCTGCTGCTTGAAGGGTGGCTTCGGCTTCCAGTCGGGCTTGAGCTTCATGTCGACCGTGTCACCAGTGGTGACCGTTGTCTGAGCCGTAGTTCGAGCCACGACTTTCAGCTCTACATCCATCGGTTGCTTGTTACGCAGCAGCTCGACGCTCGAAGCGAAGGGGAAGGACAATTCCGGAATCCGGAAGAACCCGGCGAAAGATGTATCCAGAAGCCTCTCCTTTTCGTCCGCACGGGGGTCGTCGACAATGCGAGCAATTGCTGGGTGTCGGATCGACACGAACTGCCCGGTACCGGTTGGAACAATGAAGCTGAACTGCGCCCCATAGTCCATGACCGCGTTCTTCTTGATATCAATGCCGTAGCCCTGTGTCAATTTGTCGAGACCGTGCAAATCGAGCGAGGCCTCCATGCTGGCATCTTGGGGCTTTAGCGTTACTGCGGAGGCGTAGATGACCAGGGCCTTGTTGCCTCGCATCAAGAATTGATCGATGCGTCGTAATTCCTTTTCGGAAAATTCCTTGCGCGGCTGCGTGATAATAAGCCCGGCTAAATCCTTTTGGATTTCGTCGTTTCCGTCTTTGAGATCAACGTCGGCAAAGGAGTAAAAGGGGAAGTTACTGGTCAAAATGGTCTGTAAATTTGGCGAACCGCGCTGACCATGACGCGCCAATAGATTGCTGTCCGTCAGCTTGATCTCGTCCTTGTTAGTAATAACCCCGATTTGATGCTTCAGATTCTCCGATCGATCGCGGACTTCACGAATCTTGTTGGTGAGCCAAAACTCAAGGCCGGTGTTCATGCCCGGTGACATTTGAGGAATTACTTCTTTTTCACTTCCGTACTTGAGCACTATGCCCATGTACCCTTGAGCAATTTCTGCCTTGTCTCCCGAAGCAGCATTGGCGTCGATCGAAGTCATCGGCTCAAGCCCTGCCTCCTTGGCCCGTTGTCGCAATTCGTCGGTGTTCGCCTCGATTAACGTAAATTTGAACTTGCCATTGCCGGCACGCTGATATTCCTTGAGAAGATCAGTCAAGTCGCGAACGAAAGTGTCCAGCTGCGCCAGCCCGCGGGTCACGTAGGCATCGACTTGAATGGGTTCCTTCAGATTGCGTACGAGGCGCCCGCTTCCAAGGCTCAGTGTGTAGCGCTTGGCGTAGGTCGTATCGATGCGTCCGTAGGCACCCGAGGCCAGGACATTTACCACGACTGCAATTGCGGTCACGATTGTCAGATAGAGGCCGGTTTGGGCCGCAACCTTTCGCTTTCTTTCTTGCGTCGCCATTGTCACACCCACCTGCGCCGCTCAAGGGCGCGGAATGAAGTCACCAGAGCAAGTGCCATGGCAGACAGGAAAAATACGACGTCACGTGTATCAATGAGACCTCGGGAAAAGCCTTCTAGCCGTGACTGAAAGCTCATGTAGGTGAGTGCATCGGCCAGCCAAGCTTTCTCCACATGTTCGGCCAGAGTCCCCATGAACCAAAGAACGACAAGCACGAAAAACGTGATGAAAAAAGCGACCGCCTGACTGTCTGTCAAGGAGCTCGCGAGCAGTCCAATCGCCACGGCCGTGCCGCTAAACAACACTAGTCCGATGTAGCCGCTCCATACAGGCCCCATGTCGAGCGGCCCGAGATTCCATGGCGCCCAAAACATGGCGAGAGGGTAGAGAGCGGTTGCCAATACGACCATTAGAACTAGCCCGAGCGCGCCCAAGTATTTGCCCAGAATCACATCGCTGTCTTTCACCGGTAATGTGATCAGCATCTCGAGCGTGCCGCTGCGTTTTTCTTCGGCCATCGAGCGCATTGTCACGACAGGCACGATGAGCACGGCCAGCGCAACCGGCATGTATTGAAACAGTAGGTGCATGCTGGCTCGGTCAACCTTCCAGAACCCGCCCACCCAGAATATCGCCAGCCCAAGCAGCAAGAACGTCAGGCAAATTACGACGTAGGCTAGTGGGGAACCAAAGTATGAGCGAAACTCACGTTTCGCAATTATCATCATCGGCGACATTCATCACTCCTTGTCGTCGGAATCTTCCGCCGAATCGGCATCGCCGTCGGCATTTGCATCATCATCATCATCGTCAATCACCGGTCGTCCACGATCGAGCTCTTCATCGCCCCGCGTTAGTTCACGAAATACTGCATCGAGACTCTGCGCGTCGCGGCGCAATTCGAGCAGCGTCCAACCCTTTTGCACCATGAGCCGAAATAATTCGGCTCGCAAATCACTTTCGTGCGACCCAGACAGCTCGAACCGATGGGCTTTTTCATCCGTCGGTAGCTCGCGCAGGCCGCGCGCACCCTTGAGAGATTCCAACGCTTTTTGAAGTTCGATGGCACTGGGAGGCCGATGGGTACCCTCCGCCGATTGTTCGTCCACGGTAATCACGTAACGAACGTTCCCAGTGGTCGAACGGATTTCGTCTAGGGCGCCGTCGGCGACGACTCGACCCTTGCTGACAATTATCGCGCGCGCGCAGGAGTCTTCGACTTCGGCCAAATTATGTGTTGACAGGAGAATCGTTCGATTTTGGCCGATATCTTTGATGTATCGAAGCACCTCGGCCTTTTCGTTCGGGTCAAGATCGCTCGTGGGCTCATCCAAGATCAATATGGGGGGATCATGGATGAGCGCCTGCCCCAACCCCACCCGTTGTCGATAGCCGTGGGACAAGTGCGAGATTTGCTTGGTCAGGGTTTGCGCCAAGCCGCAGACTTCAATGACCTTGTTGAGTCTCGATTTGAATTGCCCTTCATCCATTCCACGTACTTGGGCCGCAAACAGCAAGTACTCCTGCACACTCATGTCCCCGTAAAGTGGGGCACGCTGCGGCAGGTAGCCTATGCTGCGCCGGACAGCCAACGGGTCTTCGAACACGTCGAAGCCGTGGACCGTAGCGGACCCAGCCGTAGGGGCAATAAAACAGGTCAGGACACGCATGGTCGTGGATTTTCCGGCACCATTGGGACCAAGAAATCCAACGACTTCACCACGCGCCACATCGAAGGTTACGTTGTCTAGGGCGCGCACGGAGCCGAATTGCTTCGTGAGTCCGCTCGCGCTTATCATGACGTCCGTTGTCATCCGAACTCCAGCAAAGAAGGCAGGGGCGAGGAACCGGTTGGTCCCTCGAGTTCCGAGAAACCCAGGCTATGCCCGGGGGGCGCATCCTAGCGACGGGTTGATCCCTGTCAACCCGGGAATCGACCGTCACCGAAGTGCTGCCCAGCGCGGAGGCAACCGCCGAGGGGGGCGAATATTCCCTCCTACGGGTGAAAATTGATGCTGCCGCGCCAAGGTCGGCGGCCAGGGACGCGAGGGTGTCCTAGTGCCGGGAAAGCACAAAAGAATCAGTCGGATGCGGCCCTAGGACCCGAAGGCGAGCTCGCCCTCAGCGGTCAAGGTTACATGAATGGTCTGACCCGCACTGTAGCGGCCGCTGAGCAATGCCTCCGCCATGGGATCCTGAATCAGGTGTGACACGACACGCTTAAGCGGACGCGCACCCAGGGCAGGATCGTGGCCTAGCTCAACGAGCTTATCTAGGACCGCCGGATCTACGTCAATCGTCAGCTGCTGCTCGCTCACCATTCGCTGAAGCTGACCCATTTGTATCTGTGCGATGCGGTGCAGGCCCTCCCTCGACAACGGACGAAACACAACAACGTCGTCGATGCGATTCAGTAGCTCAGGGCGAAAGAATTTTCGAAGTTCAAAGAGCAACTCCTCCTTTAGTGCAGCAATGGCTGATTCGGTCTCAAGCCCCTCGCTGGCAGCAGACAATATGCGTTCCGCCCCAATGTTGCTGGTAAGAATCACCACTGTATTCGAGAAATCGGCAAGTCTGCCGCGACCATCCGTGAGACGACCGTCATCCAATACCTGCAACAGCAAATTAAACACGTCGCTATGCGCCTTTTCCACCTCGTCGAATAGGAGCACTGAGTAGGGCCGACGACGCACGGCTTCGGTCAGAAATCCACCTTGTTCACTGTCCGCGTAACCCGGTGGAGCTCCGACGAGGCGCTGCGCCATGTGCCGTTCCATGAACTCGCTCATGTCGAGGCGTGTCAGTGACTGCTCGTCGTCGAACAGAAACTCAGCAAGTGCCTTTCCAAGTTCGGTCTTTCCGACGCCACTTGGACCGAGGAATAGAAAACTGCCAATCGGGCGCTTGGCATCACGAAGACCGACCCGACCGCGCCGCACGGCACGAGCCACCGCGTGTACGGCTTCAATTTGACCTACGACGCGTTGTCCCAGCCGCTCCTCCATCGAAAGCAGCTTTTTTGCCTCAGCTTCGAGCATTTTGGCTACGGGCACGCCAGTCCACTGCGCCAAGCAACGCGCCACGTCTTGGTCGCGCAATGAGGGTTGGGCCGTACCGGCCGGTCCCACTTTGGCCTCGGCCTGCGATAGCTGCTCCTTCAGCGGGGGAATAACGGAATGCTCGAGCTCTCCCACGCGTGCCCAATCTTTCGCGACTTGCGCTTGTCCAAGTTCGCCCAAGGTTTTTGCGAGCTGCTCGCGCAAGTCACGCACGCTGACGACCGTTCCACGACGGTTGTCACGGTCCGTGCGCAGCGTGTGCACTTGGGGCTCGAGCTGTTCGGCCTCGGTTTGCAGTCGGAGCAGCATAGCGCGACTGTCCGAATCTTGACCCGAGGACAAAGAGCGAATTTGGGCGCGCAATGCGATGAGCCGCTGAATCGTGTCTTCGTCCTCCGGCTTTAGGCCATCGGTTTCGACGCGTCGCGTGGCGGCAGCTTCGTCGAGCAAGTCGATAGCGGACTCGGGCAAAAAGCGATCTTGCAGGTAACGTTTGGCAAGACGAACACAAGTGGTGATCGCGCTTTCTTCGATAGTGATCTGGTGGTGCTGTTCATAACGCGCAGCAACGGCACGCACGATTTCGATCGTGTGATCTATGCTCGGTTCTTCGAGCTCAATCATTGTGAAGGAGCGCAGCAAGGTCGGGTCGCGGTCTTGAAGGCGCCGACGGCCTTCGGGGGTGACCGTGCCGAGCAGACGCACCTCGTCTTGATTGAGATTGGCCCGCAGCACGTCCCCGACCCCGCCCACGTTTTGTCCAGGCGCAAAGAGTTGGTCAAGACTCTGAACAACCAGAACGGTTACGCCCTTTTGCCCGCGTAATTCGGCTAATAGATGCCGAACTCGCTCCTCGACGTCGCTGCGCAGCCGCGCTCCCGCCAATAGAGCAGCCAGGTCTAACTCGAGCAGCCGTGCACTCGCCAAGGATGTCGGCACATCGCCGTCGGCAATGCAACGCGCCAAAGCCCCAATTAGCGCTCGTTTGCCTACGCCAGGTTCTGCGACCAAGAGCGGATGGCTTTTGGTGCGACGTTCGAGCACAGTCAGAAGCCGTCTCAGCTCACTATGGCGACCAATCGTTGGATCGAGGGTACCCAATCTCGCTTGCTCGACCCAGTCGCGTGTAAATTGGGTGGAAGTCACGGAGGTCACATTGGCAGCCGCGGCGCGCCGAAGAATTGCGTAATGCGGGCGCAGCGTCCCAGGCATCACGCCGTAAGTGACGAGCAATTCGCCAGCCGGCCCGCGAATCTCTTGACTGAGCGCATCCAGCAAAGCGTCGAGCCCGACTTGCGCGCTGCGCTGTCGATCGGCGTTGCGCTCGGCGCGCTCTAGCAGGTCGAGCATCCCCTCGGAAAGGTACGCCGGCTCGTTAGCGAGGGGCAATGCCAGCAGCGCGCGGTTGGCCGCCGCACTAAGTTCGATAACGTCCACACGCGCAGCGCGCATCACCTCGACGACAGGAGCCACGCGTTCGAGCAAACGGACCAGCAAGTGCAAGGGAAGCACCTCAGGATGCTTTCGATCGTCTGCCAAGGCCTGCGCGCCCGAAACTTGCGCCTTGGCTTCCGGAGTGTATCGGCTCAGGGATAGGGTGGAGGGAGCTTCGCGACCGGCCATATCGGGCCTTGAAGGTACCGCATTTAACCCGACTTTGCGACAATTGTACTCGAATGCGTGGGGTTGCGAGTTGCTGTTGGTCCGATGCTCAAAGAATTACCGGGAACCAGGAACCGAGAACCAGCAACTAAGGGTTGCTAGCGCGGGAGCTGCGACTAGTTTTCACCCAATCCACCTTGGTAACCTTGATTGATCTGCCCCCCGAGTTCGTGACGTCCGTTGCAGTTGTGCTGGGTCTGGTGCTCGGAAGCTTTCTCAACGTGGTCATATACAGATTGCCGCGAGGTGTCAGTTTGCTTTGGCCGGGCTCCACTTGTCCGGCTTGTGGCCACAAAATTGCGGCCTACGACAACATCCCCGTGGTGTCCTGGGTGCTCTTATTGGGTCGCGGGCGTTGCTGTAGGGTGCGCATCTCGCCGCGTTATCCGTTAGTTGAAACCATTTCCGGGCTTTACGCCTGGGCGCTTGTCTACGCAATTGTGGCGGATATGCCGGCGGATACCCCCTGGTGGCGCGTAATTCTTGTTTTTGTCATGCACCTGAGTTTGGGGCTAAGTCTCGTCGCTGCGGCGTTCATTGACCTTGAGTTCATGATATTGCCGGACGCGATCACGCTGGGCCTGACAGTGATAGGCCTTGCGACTGCGTCGCTGCGCGTGGGCATGGATTACAGAAGTTCATTGCAGGGAGCGGTGCTTGGCTTTCTTGGAATCTGGCTGCCCTTCGATGTGCTTTATCGGCGAATTCGCGGCAAAGTTGGAATGGGACTGGGGGACGCAAAGCTTGTGATGCTCGCTGGCGCTTGGTTTGGTTGGCAGGGGGCCCTATTTGCACTCCTCGCCGGGTCTGTCCAAGGAACCTTTGCAATGATTGCGGTGCTCGTGGCACGGGGGCGCATTGATGAACCCGAGGCCGTGACCGAAGAACGCAAAGCGCGGCTCGAGGAACTTGAACGGGCAAGTACAGAGGAAGAACGGATTCGGCTCGAACAAGAGATCGCGGCCGATCCGGTGTTGGCACAGCCCCCCACGGCTCGCTTAGCGTCGGCAAAGTTTGCCTTCGGTCCCTTTCTGGCTCTCGCTATTATCGAGTTTCAGTTGTTGTCCGCAACCGGATTCTACCGAGTTTGGGCGGGAGATTGGGTAGTCCTATGAGCGAGCCCAGCAAAGCAGGGTTCGCAAGCGACGCTTGGACGATTAGGCGGATCTTGGCTTGGGCGTCGGCGGATTTTCAGCAACGCGGATTCGAGTCACCACGACTTGAAGCAGAGTCGTTGCTCGGGCATGCACTGGGAAAGTCGCGCATCGATTTGATTATGCGATCGGATTATGTACTAAGGTCGATTGAGTTGGATCGCTATCGTGAGCTGCTGCGACGCCGTCGAAGCGGGGAGCCCAACGCCTACTTGCTGGGCCAACGTGAATTCTACGGGTTACCGCTGCGAGTCGACTCACGTGTCCTCATTCCGCGACCGGACACGGAAACATTGGTTGAGGTAGCTTTGGAACGCAGTCGGCCCCGCTCTGCGCAAGGTCGTGCGCTTGATTTGTGCACGGGGTCGGGTTGCGTTGCCATCGCATTTGCACATCACCGCTGGGGCTGGCAAGTGACCGGCGTTGACGTGTCCGAGGCTGCACTGCAAGTTGCCGAACAGAACGCATTGCGGGTCGGCACAATAATAGGCGTCGCCTGGCTGCAAAGCGACCTGTTTTCGTCTTTGCAACCGCAGCGATTTGACTTGATTACTGGCAATCCACCCTACATTCCAAGCGCGGAAGTCCTTCGCCTTGAGACGACGATTCGCGAATTTGAGCCGAGGATTGCCCTGGATGGCGGACCCGAAGGTCTGGACATTACGCGGCGCATTGTAACTGAAGCGCCGCGTTGGCTGGATACTGACGGAATCCTAGCCCTCGAGATTGGCTTCGATCAAGCTTCGGTGGTGCGCGAGCTGCTGATTGCACGCGGCTACGTCGATATACACGGCCACAAAGACTACGGCGGGCGTGATCGAGTATTAAGCGGTCGCTTCCCAGGCTAAGGTCCCGTATAGAACACTGCGCGCAATCCCAAGTACGAGACGTTGGCTGTCAAACTGGAACTGAAAAGCTGGCGGTACCCCAGAGCGGGACCGAAGGCGAAACCATGCCAGCGCAGCGACTCATGGAATACTTCAATGCCCGCCGCACCAATTGAACCACCGTCGGCGCGGGGAGCACCATTGCGAGACATTTTCATTCCACCAAGTCCAAAATCCATGGCAACTCCCAGGTCGCGCCATCCGCAACCCAGGGACCAAGCGGGATAGATTTCTGTTCGCAAGGTGAATATGCCGCCGGAGGCGGTTAGCGTCTTGCGCTTGACACCAATTCCCTCAGCACCAATGGCAAAGGTAAACCAGTCGCGTAGCGCGCCGCCAATCCAAAAACCATTATCCGATCCCCATCCGGTATGCGTATTTGATAGATAACGTGGGTCGTCGATTTTGCTCGCTTCATTAGGGTAGCCCCGCACCCAACCCAGGGCGGGCGCCACCCGAAGGCCTATGACCAAGTCGGCACGACGCTTCGCTTTGGGCCCGTTAAAGCCCCCGTCCCATTCGTCTTTGGATGCTTGGGCGTATAAGGGCGAAGTTGCTGTTAGCAACGCCAGCACGTGCAGCGCATTCCGTAGGTTCACGATTCGTTTTTTCGTCGACTCTGAGCTCCGGGTCAAGCAAGTAGCGCGATTCCGTCGAAACGACGGGTCCTTCGGGCGGGAGACGTCTATCGGCCCTGAAAAGTGGTCCTGGCTGGCAGGAACGTGGCATTCAAGCGTCCATGTTCCGCCGGCAACGTTTGGCACCCGCGCTCCTCGGGCTCGGGATGCTGTACGCCGCAAGCGGCTGCGATGACCTTTGGCATAGGGTCACGGGCCGTGGACTTTCCCGGGGTGGGGATCAAGGCGACGAGCTCAGCGTAAACGCGCCACCGCCCGATGGACTGAGGCTCGGGGTGCTTGCCGATTTTACTCCGATTTTTGAAAGGCCAAAGCGCGACTCACGCCGCGTAGGCTGGATGCACGCGGGTGCCCAGGTTGCGCGATCAACACAGCCGGTCTCAAAACAAGACTGTACCGGTGGCTGGTATGCCGTTTATCCGCGGGGATATGTTTGCATTGGGCCAGGTGCCACGTTGGACTTGAGTCATCCAACGCTTGCGGCAATGAGCTTATCCCCGAAACTCAACGAACCGCTTCCGTACCCTTATGCTCAGGCGCGTGTTGCAACAGAGGTGTTCGCTCCGAACACGGAGCCGGAGGACGGCGTACACCCGATAGCGCGGCTGCGGCCAGCCGCAACACTCGCCATCGTGGGGTCATGGCAAGCGTTGGACGATACCGATCAACGTCAAAGACTGGCCCTGACGACTCGGGGCACGTTTGTGCGGGTGGACGATTTGAAAGCGGCCAGAACACCTTCGCCTAAGGGCGTAGCCATCGATGGGGTCCACCTCAATCTACCAATTGGGTTTGTTGTGACCGACCCAGCTCGAAGTTGGCGTTTGAATGGCGAAGAAGCCACACCAGCAAAGTCTTTGGCTCAAAATTCGGTCGTATCGCTTGGGCAACAAACAAGATCTTTAGGTGACGCGCGTTACTTCGCGGTGCAGGATGGGACCTGGGTACAGCAATCCGATATCGCGGTCATTCGGCGTCGTAATGATTGGCCCAGTTTCGCCAACGGGAATCGACATTGGGTCGATCTGGACTTGACCCAGGGCACCGTAGTTCTGTACGCGGGGGAGCGCGCAGTATTTGCGGCATTAACTGTAAGCGTGCCCAAGGACAAGTCTCAACGAGTCCTAGGCGTAGCGAATGTCGTAGCTAAGTCTGTTACGGACGAGAGCCTGGATCCGAATAGCCTCGACAAAAATCATGAGGTATTCGACGTACCTTGGGTGATAGAATTGAATAGCGGGCTGAGACTTCACGGGACTTTCCGGCAGGATCGCCCCGGTGCGTCATTGCCAGCCGCGCGCGTTGAATTAACTCCGGAAGACGCTCAACGCGTCTGGACTTGGGTCGATCCGCAGCTACCGTCGGGGTGGCACGCGGTTTCAGCGTCCAGTGACGTGAGCCTAAGAACTGAAGTCGTTGTGCGATAGGCTGGTTGCTGGTTGCTGGTTGCCGGTTGCTGGTTGCTGGTTGCCGGTTCTACGAAGAATCTCCGGCAATCTGCAATACAAAAGCCTGCAAGGCACTCGACCAGGAAGGAAGAGTGCCTTGCGTAGCGCCAGACTTCAGGCTTGATTACTTTGCGTTATCCAAAGCAGCTTTGGCGGCAGCAACGCGCGCGATCGGCACGCGGAACGGGCTGCAGGAGACGTATTTGAGACCCGCTCGCTCGAAGAAGTCGATCGAGTTGGGATCTCCACCGTGCTCGCCGCAGACCCCGAGGCTCATGCCGGGGCGCGTTGCCTTACCCTTGTCGCAGCCCATCTTCACGAGCTGGCCCACGCCTTCCTGGTCGATCGAGACGAAGGGCTCGTACTTCAGGATCTTCTTGTCGACGTACTCAGGGAGGAACTTGCCAGCGTCGTCGCGCGACATGCCTAGGCAAGTCTGAGTCAAGTCGTTCGTGCCAAAGCTGAAGAACTCCGCCGTTTCCGCCAGCTCGTTGGCGAGCAGTGCCGCACGCGGTAGCTCGATCATCGTGCCGTACTGGTAGTCGACCTTGACGCCTTCGGCCTTGAAGACCTCTTCGGCGACTTTGAGGCAATCAACTTTGAGGATGTCGAGCTCCAGCTTGCTGAGGGCGAGCGGGATCATAATCTCGGGGATGACGTTGACGCCTTCCTTCTTGACCTTGCAGGCCGCAGTCAGGATCGCGCGGAACTGCATCGTGCTGATCTCGGGGTAGGTGATGGCCAAACGGCAACCACGGTGACCGAGCATCGGGTTGAACTCGTGAAGGTCGGAAACCTTCTTCTCGAGATCCTTGACGCTGACCTTCATGGTATTGGCAAGAGCCGCGATTTGCTCCGGCTTGTTCGGAAGGAACTCGTGGAGCGGTGGATCGAGCAGGCGGATCGTGACGGGGAAGCCAGCCATCTCCTTGAACAGGCCCACGAAGTCACCCACCTGGAAGGGCAGGAGCTTCGCGAGGGCCTTCTCACGCGCCACGACGTCCGACGAAAGTATCATCTCGCGGACGGCCGCGATGCGGTCGGCCTCGAAGAACATGTGCTCGGTGCGACAGAGGCCGATGCCCTGCGCTCCACGGTCACGGGCCTGCTTAGCCTGAGTCGGAGTGTCGGCGTTCGCGCGGACCTTCATGCGGGCGTGCTTGTCGCACCAGTCGAGAAGGATGCCGAGCTCACCACCGAGTTCGGGATCGATCTTGGCGACATTGCCGGTGTAGACGGTGCCCGCTGAGCCGTTAATTGTGATGACGTCGCCAGCCTTGACGGTGAAGGTCTCGCCGGTCTTGGTCTTCGTGGTCAGCAGCTGTGCCTTGTAGTCGATCGAGATCTCCGAACAACCCACAACGCAGGAGCGGCCCATGCCGCGCGCCACTACGGCGGCGTGGCTGGTGGCGCCACCCCGAGCGGTGAGGATGCCGAGAGCGGCGTTCATTCCCTCGAGATCTTCTGGGGAAGTCTCGATGCGGACCAGGATCACCTTCTTGCCAGCGAGAGTCTGCTTCACTGCGGCTTCCGCACTGAAGACGACCTCGCCGGTGACCGCACCAGGCGAAGCAGCTAGACCCTTCGCGATGGGCTTGGCCTTCTCCTTGGGATCGACGGTGGGGAAGAGCAACTCTTCCACGCGGCCCGGCTCTTGACGCTGGATCGCGGTCTTCTCGTCGATGAGGCCCTGTTTGACCATATCAACTGCAATTTTGACCATCGCGCGACCCGCGCGCTTACCGTTACGGGTCTGCAGCATGTAGAGGCGATTATCTTCGATGGTGAACTCGAGATCCTGCATGTCCTTGAAATGCGTCTCGAGCTTCTCCTGTATCGAAAAGAGCTCAGAGTAGCACTTGGGCATGACCTCTTCGAGGCTCTTGCCACCGCTGGTCTCGCTCTTGGAAATTGGTTGTGGGGTGCGGATCCCAGCCACGACATCTTCACCCTGGGCATTTGGAAGCCACTCACCGAAGAATTTGTGTTCGCCGGTCGAGGGGTTGCGCGTAAAGCAAACGCCAGTGCCGCTGGTGTCGCCGGTGTTGCCGAATACCATCATCTGCACGTTGACAGCCGTTCCCCATTCTTCCGGAATCTGATTCATCTTCCGGTAGAACTTGGCGCGGTTGTTGTTCCAGCTGCGGAACACGGCGTCAATCGAGCCCATCAACTGATCAAAGGGATCCGAGGGGAAGTCCTTGCCCGTCTTTTCCTTGATCAATGCCTTATAGCTTTGGACGAGCTTCTTGAGGTCGTTGGCCTCAAGCGCAGTGTCGGGAACGGCGCGGGCGAGCTCTTCGGCATCCTTCGGGATCGCGATATTCTTGCGCTTAGCGACATCTTTGCGCACATCATTCATCAGGTGCTCGAAATCGTGATGTTCCAGCTCAAGCACGACGTTGCCGTACATCGTTAGAAATCGGCGATATGCATCATACGCAAACCGGGGATTGTTGGATTTCTTCGCAAGGCCTTCGACCGTTACGTCATTGAGACCCAGGTTGAGAATGGTATCCATCATGCCCGGCATCGACGCGCGGGCGCCCGAGCGAACACTAACAAGCAGTGGATTGATCGGATCGGCAAGCTTCTTGCCGGCCTCTCCGGCCATCCACGCAATTGACTTTTCGACTTCGGCACGGAGCCCCGCGGGGAGCTTGCCACCTGGGGTCTTGTAGTATTCGGTGCAGACCTCGGTTGTGATAGTAAAGCCCGCCGGAACGCTAATTCCGAGGCTTGCCATCTCGGCAAGGTTGGCTCCCTTTCCGCCCAGGAGTGCCTTTTGCTCCGATCGCCCTTCGGCAGTCTTACCCGAAAACCGATATATCATCTTGGTCATGCGGTCCTCATAGCTTTCAACGTACGCTAGCTCTGGAAATAGGGGGACGGGCTTACTCGCTCGTCGTTACGAACGCAACCGGCAAACCATTACGATGCCGCTCGGTTTGGAAGAGTCTCCCGCAAGCATTAAATGGGGAAGGCAGCCAAACCGGGGTGCTTCATACACCGTTATGT
>Ga0075520_1000451_pt1 | contig 17886 bp, 17 predicted proteins | sample NGEPerB_FD_75100 | JGI IMG/M metagenome (GOLD analysis project Ga0075520, IMG submission 75100) | Arctic peat soil microbial communities from the Barrow Environmental Observatory site, Barrow, Alaska, USA - NGEE PermafrostAB12-B | ecosystem: Environmental > Terrestrial > Soil > Wetlands > Peat ... | reverse complement strand
GTATGGACGCGTGCGTTGCCATGGTCGTGACGGTCTCATGGGCAAACGTCCGCAGCACCACGCCGTCAACCCAGCGCTCCAGGTTATGGGCCACGTCGCTGAGACTCTCGCGCGCGCCCAGCCGCGACTGCGTTTGATCAACGAAAAATGACGCGCCGCCGAGACTGTTGATGCCAGCCTCAAACGTCAGGCGGGTGCGCAGCGAAGGCTTCTCGAAGAACAAGACAATTTGTTTGCCGGCCAGAGTCCCGCGATAGTCCGCGGGACGCGCTTTCATGGCCGTTGCCAACTCGAGCGTACAGGCGAGTTCTTCCGGCGTGAAATCCTGAATCGAGATCAGGTCGCACCCGGAAACGCTGCGCCGCGTATACGGCTGGGGGCTTAGGCCCGCGGGAACTGAAGTAGCAATCATGTGGTGTCTCCGTTAAATAGCAACTAGCAATTAGCAATTAGCAATTAGCAACTAGTTGCTAGCTGCTCGCAATGACCTCTGTACCGCATTCAATCGAATCGCTGAAGAAGCCGGGCAACACCTCGGCGTGTTCCGCGGGCAGGATGCGGACCCGCGCGACACCCCGCTTCAGCGCCTTGATGCAAGCTTCCAGTTTGGGCAACATGCCGCCGCTGACCGTCGCTTGCTGCACCATGGCCGCAATCGATTTCACGTCGAGCCAGCGAATGACCGCGCCTTCGGCATCCTTGACGCCGGCAACATCGGTGAGATAGATCAACGCATCCGCGCCGCAAGCCACCGCGCAGGCCGACGCCATGTGATCGGCATTGATGTTGTAGTACTCGTCGTCAACGCCCAGCGCCAGGCTCGACACCACCGGCACGATGCCCGCGTTCCACAGTCGCTTGATCCACTGCGCGTCAACCGAACAGATTTCGCCGACGTATCCGAGATCGGGTTGCTGTTTTTTGGTGGCACGAAACATCTGCAAGTCTCCGCCGCAAAGTCCGAGCGACGGCTGTCCGGCGGCGCCGATCGAGGCCACCAGCCGCTTGTTGAGCTGTCCGGCCAGCACCATTACGGCCACATCGCGCGTCTGCGCATCGGTGACCCGCAGACCGTCAATGAAAGTGGTTTCGCAGCCAAGCTGTTTCAGGGTGCGGCTGAGAGCCGCTCCTCCGCCGTGAACGATCACCAGTTTGTGGCCTTCGCGCCAGAGGCTAGGGATGGTCCTGGCAAACTTCTTGACCAGCTCTTTGTCGTCAAGAGCTGCGCCGCCAATCTTGATCACCAGTTTCATTGCAGCCCTTCTTTCTCGCCGAAGCCGAACATGAGGTTCATGTTCTGCACGGCCTGGCCGGCAGCGCCCTTCAACAGGTTGTCGAGGCACGACACCACGACCGCCCGCTTGCCGTCGGGCGACAGTGAAAATCCGATGTCACAGAAATTGGTGTTGCGCGAAAACTTGATCTGCGGCAAGCGCGCCGCGCCGAAGACACGCACCCACGGCTTGCCCGCGTAGAACTCGCGCAGGCATTGCTCCAATTCCGGTACTGACGCGGCCTTCGCCAGCTTCACGTAGATGGTGGAGAGAATGCCGCGCGGAATCGGCAGCAGATGCGGCGTGAACTGCAGCGATCCATCTTCGAGCCCAAGCTGCTCCAGCATCTCGCCGGTGTGCCGGTGTCCGAAGACGTTATAAGCGCTGAAGTCTCCCTCGACTTCCACGAAGTGCGTCTTCGCCGACGGCGTCTTCCCTGCCCCCGAAACTCCGGACTTGGAGTCGCATATGATGCCGTGCGCAACATCCACGTATCCGGCGCGCATCCACGGCACCAGCGCCAGAATGATCGACGTGGGATAACATCCCGGATTCGCCAGCAAAGCCGCGTCTCTGATCGCCTCAGCGTGCAACTCGGGCAATCCGTACACCGCAGCCTGATTGAGAAGCGATGCGTCGTGTGCGTTGGCGTCGCTAAATCCGTACACCTCACGATTCGCTGATTGCTTCAAACGCCACGCCCCGCTCAGATCGATCACACGCAAGCCGCGCCCGATCGCCTCGGGAACCCACGCGCGAGAGAACTCGTGAGGCGTCGCCAGGAACACGACATCTACGCCAGCATCTTTCATCCGCTGCCAGGAGAACGCCTCGAACGGAAATCCGCCATTGCCCGCCAGTTGCGGATAGGCTTCGCTCAAATCGGCGTACCCGGCACTGTCGCCGTTGCGCTGGAAGAGCAGCGGCTTTTTGACTCCGGGATGATGCGCAAGCAAACGCACCAGCTCCAAGCCGGAGTAACCGGTGGCGCCAAACACAGCGGGTTGTAGAGGGGCATTCATCTTTCTTGAAGGGGCACGGCTTCAGCCGTGCCGTAACTGCCTCCATTTATGGCGGCTTTAGCCACGGAGGGACCTCGGCGCCAAGCACGATTTCCCTCAGGGGCTAAAGCCCAACTCTCTAACCTCATAACGGCACGGCTGAAGCCGTGCCCCTTCAAAACGTGAGATCCCATGGACAATCCAACAACACAGTCCTCTTGTCCGGCGGTTACGCGAAATATCCGCGAATACGCCGGGCCAGCTTCTCTGCGACCCTGGCGTCGTGCGCGATGACCAGAATGGTGTCATCGCCACCGATGGTCCCCACGACCTCGTCCCACTCCTCGGCGTCGATGGCCGCCGATACCGGCTGCGCGCTGCCGGCGCTGGTCTTCACCACCACCAGGTTTTGCGCGGTCTTCACCTCGTACACGAACTCGTGAATCAGCCGCTCGATGGACGGCAGGAAGGCCTCGGCAACCTCGCCCTGGGGCAGCTTGTAGCCCTCCGCGGTCTTCACCAGCCGCAATTCATGGATGTCGCGCGACAAGGTCGCCTGCGTCACCCGGTGTCCGCCCTTGTAGAGCAACCGCCGTAACTCTTCCTGGCTGGCCACCTTGCGGTTGGCAACCAGATTGCGAATGGCGGTATGGCGCGAGAGTTTCGACATAGCATAAATATACAGACATATGCATATTTATAACAGCGGGAGGACGAGTGTCAAGGGATCGTGCGGCCCTTGGCCAGACCGGCCGGCTGGGGAGGCTTGCAACAGAATGGTGTTCGAGGTGAAACCGGTAGAGTCTTTACGGCAAGAAAAAGCGCCGCACGCTTGCGCATGCGGCGCCCGGTAGATGAACGGTTCTAGTGGGTCGTCACGGAAACGTCATCGAGGTACATATACGTCAGGTCCCCGTAGCCGTCTTGGTGGTCGTTGAAGTAGATGCGGATGGTCTGACCCTTGTAGGGAGTCAGGTCAAACGTCTTCTGGGTCCAAGTGTGACTGTTGGAGGCGACCTTCATGATCTGCGCCAGCATGGTGCCCGAAGAGTTTTGTACCTGGGCCTCCTGCCAGTCGTAGGTAATGGTGTCGGTGGTGGAAGGCCAGTACCAGAAGGTGAGAGTCGCGCTGGTTACGGCGCTGGGAATGGTGATCGTCTGATAGAGCGACGAGTTACCATTCGGCTCCGATCCTGAGCTGGCGCCCAGTTGCGCGCTATACGTTCCAGCGTGGGCGTGTCCGGTGACCACAAACGGCAGATAGACACCGCCTGCGCTCCAACTGCTCAGGTTCCCGGATTCAAAACCTCCATTCACGATCAACTGGCTGGAGGTATTGTTCACCGTAACGTTGATGGTGGACGACGTACCTACGTTGCCAGCGGCATCATAGGCCTTGGCGTAGATGCTGTGCTGTCCGTTGGTATAGGTGGTGGTGTTCCAGGAGTAGCTGATGGTGTTCGAGTTGGTGTTCGAGGCCACCATCACGCTATCGATAAACAGCTGCATGGAGGACACGATGGGGTTATCCGGGTCGGTCGCCGAGGCCGACACGGTCACCGTGCCCGACACCTGCGCGCCATTTTGCGGCGAGGTCACGGTGACCACCGGCGGCGTGGTGTCGTTGCTGGTGGTCACGCTGACGTCATCCAGGTACATGTAGGTCAAGTCGCCGTACCCGTCGCCGTGAGCATTAAAGTAAAGCTGGATGGTTTGGCCCTTATAGGGTGTCAAATCGAAGGTTACCTGCGTCCAGGCGTGAGCATTGGAGCACACCTTCATGACCTGTGCCAGCATGGTCCCACTGCTGTTGCGAATCTGCGCCTCCTGCCAGTCATAGGTGATGGTGTCGGTAGTGGACGGCCAATACCAGAAGGTCAACGTCGCCGTGGTTAAATTGCTGGGAACGTTGATGGACTGATAGATGGAGGAGTCGCCATTCGGCTCCGGAGCACTCGAAGCTCCCAGCTGGGCGCTGTAGCTGCCGCTGTGCTTCTGCACCGTGGTCGCGAACGGCGTGTACACGCCGCCCGTGGTCCAGCAACTGAGGTCACCGGTTTCGAAGCCGCCGTTGGAGAGCGTGCCTGAAATGCACGTTCCTCCTTGCGTTCCGACGCCGGTCAGGCTGGCCGTCTGCGGGCTGCCCGGGCCGTTGTCGTTCACGGTCAGCGTGCCCGTCCGGGTTCCAGTCAGGGTGGGCGTGAACACAACATTGATAGTGCAGCTTGCGTTCGCGTTCAGCGATGATCCGCAATTGTTGGTCTGCGAATAGTCGCCGCTGGTGGTGATGCTGGTGATGGTGAGGCTAACCGACTGGTTGTTGGTCAGGGTCACGGGCTGCGGCGGACTGGGCTGGCCTACGGTTATGCTGCCGAAGTTCAGGCTGTTGGGAGTGAGCGTCACTGTGCCGCCACTGGAGCCGCAGCCAGGAAACTTGAAGTTGGCAATCCGTGTGCTCCAATTAAATGTCCCGTTGGTCTTGATGTACTCCTGCGTGTACCAGAACGTGCAGTCATCGGTGGGATCGACGGTCATGGCGCTGTAGTCGCCCCAGCGCGTCAGGGTCCCCGTCTGAGAGCCCGTCCCACTGACCACGCTGGTCTCGGCTTCCAGCGTGCCGGATGGGTCGGTAGGAACGCGACCCGCGAAGGCGATGGATGGAAACATCGAGCTGCTGGATTTGCTGTAGCCCACGGCCAAATCGCCCGCCTTGTCCATGGCCACGCTTCCCATCCAGCGATAGGTGGAATCGGGCGCGTAGGTCCCCTGCTGCGCCACGGTCGGGGTGCCGCTGGGATTCTGAATTTCATACCAGCGCACGCCACCGCCGCCACTTACTGCCACCGAATGATTTACCACCAGCGACTCGTGCGTGCCGAAGTTGCGGTACGCCAAGCGGAACATCAGCCGGTCGGCCAACGAGTCCAAGGTGTTGGTTGTGCCGGACTGGGGAACGCAGGTGCCGCCGCCGCACAACGCGTTGAACGCCGCCACGTTGATGACCGTTGGTCCGGTAAAAGTTGAGTTTGCCGGCGTGCCGAAGTCCACGTGGAACTTATATAGGTTCAGCGAATTGGTTCCGTAGTACATAAAGTACTCGGGTGAGCCGGCGGGAGGAGCGGTGGTACCGTCAAGGTCCGCGGGCAGCAGCCCGCCCACGGCAGAGCCTTGCTGGAAGCAGATCTGCGTCGCTGACTGGCCGGCCAGCATGGCGGTGCGGTTGTAGGCGCAGGCGTCGGAGCCGACGAAGGTGGTCCCGCCCTGAAACATGTTGAAGGTTTCGTAATAGCCGTCGGGCCAGACGCCCATCTTCGGATAATCATCGAAGTTGGAATACTGGAACGAGTAACGGTTCCAGGTGCCGGTAGCGTCCGACGTCGTGGACACCGCAATGCACTGCAGATAAGGAGTCGTCGAGACGGAGAACTGGCTCATGACCCAGCGATTCGCGAGCTTGTCATAAAGCACCACAATGTCGCCGTCATTATTGGTCTGGCACCCGCCACCGAATCCCGACCACAACGTGTTGCCTGCCGTGGGGCCGGCGATCAAGGCGCCGGTGGACTTGTTGAAGATGGCAAAGGAGGTATTCACCCATTGCACATACTGCGTCGCACCCACGGACCCGTCGGTATCGGGCGGCGCGCTAGTCACACTAAATCCATATTGTCCCTGACCGAGCCCTTCGAAGCTCAAGCCCACCGTGGGCGTGAGCGGTATGGTGGTCCACTGCCGGATGGGGTCGTCGGGTAGCGGCACCAGGCCCGGCGGAGGAGGGAGGCGGCGTACCGGCTCAGCCTCGTGTATTTCCAGCGATGGCGGCGGAGCATTCTTGATCATGTCGCGAAGTGGTGGAGAGACGTCGTGGTGAACATTTCCCCGCACGGTGGTCGGTCCTTGTTGTTGGGCAACTTGCGCGCGAAGAGGTGCAGCAGCGGCGATCCACAGCGTCAGCAGCAAAAGTGAACCAGTTGCAAACATCGATCTGTACTTTGTCATCGCAATCTCCTGAGAAGCGGCGGGAAAACCATCCTCATAAGGACTGGCAACAGTGGGTCATGATGCCAGGTCGGGGTTTCTAGAGGAGGGAATTCTACAACGGTCCAACCCGCGTGCAACACATTTATGCTTCGATTCTTCACCACGTCGCCGAAAGCTAAGGGAATTTCCTGGCACTTATTGGGTACGGCACGAGCTGATCCACACGAAGACACGCTGGCGTAAAATGCCTCTACTTCTGAAATCAAGAACGGTGATTGTGCTCGCATGGACTGGCTGCGCTTCGTCGATGTCGGAATCTACCTCGCATTGGCAGTGGTAGTAGGCCAGCATTGGCAGAACGATCGCCATCACTGGATTGGCGTGGCCATTTCGCTGGCGGGGTTCGCTTTGTGGTTGCTGGCGCGTCATCAGCTGGGCTCATCGTTCGCGGTGCGGGCTGAGGCCAAAGAACTCGTGACCCACGGCCTCTACGCGAAGATCCGCAACCCGATTTATTTCTTCGCCTTCTTCGCATTTCTCGGAGAGTTCGTGGCATTGGGCGCCTACGGAGCCATTCCGGTGTTGTTGATTTTTCAGGTAGGCCAGTACATGCGCATTAAGCGCGAGCAGCAGGTGCTGGAGGCGGCCTTCGGCGATGAGTATCGCGCCTACAAATCTCAAACCTGGTTCTGATTTTGGATAGACGAGCCGCTGCTGAATGGGACCTTGCGGAGGTTGCGGTCCGTTGCGCCACGTCGAGGCTACTGAAAAAGTCTTTGTGGTGTCACCCTGAGCGAGCGGCTGCCTTTGCCGCGAGTCGAAGGGTCGCTATGATTGCCCAAACTTTTATGGATCCAATAGGGGTGCTTCGACTCGCGCGGCCAACTACTGCCGCGCTCGCTCAGCATGACACAGGGTTTGGGTTATGCTTACTTGCTTCTTCCGCATCTGCTGAAGCCGTGCCCTGATACAAAACTGTAGCTGTTTGGGATACAGTTGCAATTGCCCCCGTCATGAATATCGCTGAAGCCATCCGTGTCGCCCTGCTATCGCTTTGGGCCAACAAACTGCGCTCCGTGCTGACCCTCCTGGGAGTGGTCATCGGAGTGGCGGCGGTGATTGCCGTGGTCACGTTTGTCAACGGCATCAACGGATATGTTGCCGAGAAAATCTTTAATCTCGGGACCGACGTGTTCATCATGGGCAAGACCCCCAATGTGGTCACGGATGTCGACCAGTTCATCGAAGGGCAGAAGCGCAAAGACCTGACGATGGAGCAGTACCAGGCAGTCGCGGAAGGATGCGATGCGTGCAAGATCGTGGGCGCTTCCATCCGCCAGTTCAACGGCAAGGTGGTTTACGGCACCCAGAGCAGCACGGACACCTGGATCCGCGGCTGGACACCCACCATGGCGCCCATCTATGACCTTGACTTGGTCGCCGGACGGATGCTGAACAATGGGGACGAGAGCGCGACTTCGGCTGTGGCCATCATCGGGCAGGACATCCGCGAGAACCTATTGGGCGACACCGATCCGCTGGGCAAAGAAATCCGGGTGGATGGCAAACTGTTCCGGGTAGTCGGCGTGGGCAAGAAAGAAGGCAAGACCCTGGGCATGAGCCGCGACAATTATGTCATCATGCCGATCACGACGTGGCTCAAAAACTACGGGTCCCACAACAGTATCCTCATCTGGGGAAAAGCCGACGACGTCGGCACGTCGTTCGAACAAGCCATCGATCAGGCCCGGGTGATTCTGCGCTCGCGAAGACACGACCGGGTTGGCGAAAAGGACAGCTTTGTGGTCGAGACCAACGCCAGTTTCCTTTCCATCTGGTCCGACCTGAGCAGCACGTTTTTCATCGTGATGATCGTGATCGCCTCCCTTTCGCTCATCGTCGGCGGCATCGTGATCATGAACATCATGTTGGTGTCGGTGACGGAGCGCACGCGGGAAATCGGCATTCGCAAGGCCCTGGGAGCGCGGCCGCGCGACGTGCTGCGGCAATTCCTCATCGAGTCCATCACCATGGCTGTGATTGGAGGACTGATCGGCGTGGCCGGCGGCATTGGGATCGCCAAGCTGGTGACCCTGGCGATCGGCATGCCATCGGCGATCAAGCTGTGGGCCGTCTTCGCCGGTCTGGGGGTTGCGGCCAGCGTGGGAATTTTTTTCGGGGTGTATCCGGCGCGCAAGGCGGCCAAGCTGGACCCGATTACGGCCCTGCGGTTTGAACTGTAGAGCGCGGTATTCTAGGACAGTGGCTGATGAACAATCCCGATGGGTCCGCTTCGGCTCGCTGACAGCTCGTGGGACTGAAAGACCTTAGGTGTCGCTGTATCATGGGCCAAGGAGAAAGCGCATGATTCAAATTGAATTGCAACCCGAGGTTGAGGCAGAACTGGCCTCCCAGGCCCAAGCCCATGGCATGGATATACAAGCTTACGTCGAGAGTCTGCTTAACCAAGCCTTGGGGGTTAAGAACGCTTCTGGATGGCGCCAGCCGACAACCGCAGAGGCCGCTGTCTTCTTTGAAACCATGGTAGCCAAGTCAGAAAAGATTCCTCAACTGCCCGATGAAGCTTTTCGCCGCGAGAGCTTTTATCAGGACCACGACTAATGGCGAACGGGCCGAGATACCTCGTTGATACGAACATTCTGCTCCGACTCTCCAAAGAAGACGACCCACACTATGCTGTTGTGCAGTCCGCTACTCTGGTCCTCATAAGAAGCCGGGCGCACCTGTGCTACGCTGCCCAGAATATAAGTGAGTTTTGGAACGTATGTACACGCCCAGCCAGGCACAACGGTTTTGGTTTGTCGATTGAGGAAACGGATGCGCGTGTCAACGCGATTGAGCGCATCATGACCCTGCTTCCAGACAACGAACAAGTCTATTGGGTCTGGCGGGATCTGGTCGTGGGCAATAGTGTCCGCGGGGTACAAGTCCACGATGCGCGACTTGCGGCCGCCATGCAGGTTCACGCGGTTTCTCATATTCTTACCTTGAACCAGCCGGATTTTGCGCGCTACACAAACATCAAGGTTGTACATCCTCGAGATGTCCCTGTCTGACTGTCGGCTGAGCAAGGCGAAGAGTTAGAACTGAATTAAGCGGTAATTTATGCGGCGAAGCGATTACAAAGAGATCCTGCGCATGGCGCTGCAGACGATCGCCAAAAACAAAATGCGATCGGGCCTGACCGTGCTGGGCATCGTGATTGGCGTCATGATGGTCATTGTCATCTCGTCGGTGGTGCGCGGATTGAACTCCAACGTCGAGGGCATGTTGAAAGACATGGGCTCCGACCAGATCTTCGCCTACCACTTTTCGCCGTTTACCTTCGGCCGGCCGACCACCGAGATGCTGACCCGCAAAGAGTTGACCCTCGAGGATGGGCTGGCCATGCGCGACCTGCCCCATGTGAAGGCGGCCACCGCCAGCCTGCGCATCATGATCCCGGAGTTCGGAGCCGGGACCTACTCGGTGAAATATGAGGGGCGCAAGAGCAAGAACACCATCCTCGACGGCGACCTGCCGGCGACCATCCAAACGGACGACCTCAAGATCGTTCGCGGGCGCTGGTTCACGGAAACCGAAAACGAACATCACAGCCAGGTGGCCATTCTGGGCAGCGACACCGCGGACAAGCTCTTCGAAGATCAGGACCCAATCGGCAAGGAAATCAACATTGAAGGCGAACTGCTCCAGGTGATTGGCGTGATGGCCAAGCGCAAAGCGGCCTTCGGCAACGGCTCCAATCCCGAAGACAACATTGTGCGCATGCCCATCGCTACGCTGCACAAATTGCATCCCGAGCAAAGACAGTACTGGATCACGGTGAAGTCCACGTCGCACGCCGACATGGACACCACCATGGACGAAATGCGCTCGCTGCTGCGGCGGCGGCGCCACCTCAGTCCCGATCAGCCCGATAACTTCGCCGTCTTCAGCCAGGACGCGCTGAGCGATACCTGGAACCAGCTCACCGGGGGGATTTTTGTCTTCATGTTTGCGGTATCGAGCGTGGCGCTGATCGTGGGCGGTGTCGGCGTGATGAACATCATGCTGGTGTCGGTGACCGAGCGCACGCGCGAGATCGGGGTGCGCAAGGCCATCGGAGCGCGCAAGCGCGATGTGCTGCTCCAGTTCACTCTCGAAGCAATTACCCTCACCGGAATTGGCGGCATTCTTGGGATCGTCATCGGAGGCGCGTTGACGGCGCTGGTCCCGCTGGTGTTTCCTTCCCTGCCCGCGAGCATGTCGTTGTCGTGGGTGCTCACCGCCACCTTGGCTTCAATCATGATCGGTCTGGTGTTCGGAATTTATCCTGCCTGGAAGGCCGCTAATCTCGACCCCATCGAAGCCCTGCGGTACGAATAAAAGCTCGCCCCCACGCATTACTGCAGCACGTGGCACGAGTAGGTCTTGATCACCAGCCACACTCGCGCCCCGGGCTTGAGTTGCAAGGACTCGCGCGCAGCCAGCGTGAGATGCACTTCAAAGTCCGGCCCGCAAGTCACGATGGCGATCACTTTCATATCGCGCTGTTCGAGCGAGGCGATCGTCCCGTCAAGCACGTTGCGGGCGCTGAGTCCCTGCGGCTTGGACGACGCCAGCAGAATGTCGCCCGCTCGAACCCCAACGCACAGCCGCAATGCAGCATTCACCCGGACCAACGGGACTTCCAGGTCGAGGGTCGAACCCGCAATGCGGCAGGTCATGGTTCCGTACTCCGGATGCGAGCCGGTCACCGAACATTCGAAGATGTTCTCGAAGCCGGCAAGCTGGGCAACGGTTTCCGATTGCGGCCGCTGCAAGACTTCGTGCGGCGAGCCCCGCGCCAGGATGTGGCCTTCCTCCAGCACGATCGCGCTTTCGCCCAGCGCGAAAACTTCCTCACGGTCGTGCGTGACGTAGAGAATGGGAATCCGGTGCCGCCGGTTCCAGGCCCGCAAATCGTCCAGGATTCGCGCTTTCGTGACCGCATCCAGCGCCGTGAGCGGTTCGTCCAGCAGCAGCACTCGCGGACGCGTCACCAGCGCACGCGCCAGCGCGACCCGCTGGCGTTCTCCGGCAGAAATTTCGTTGGGACGCCGCTGCAACAACGAAGAAATGCGGAACGACTCCAACACCTCACCGCTGCGCGCGTCGCGATCTCGCTGGTTGAGCGCGGCCAGGCCATACTGCACATTCTGCTCGACCGTCATGTGCGGAAACAGCGCCAGCGATTGCAGCAGATATGCGACGGCGCGGCGGCGCGGCGGCAGATTCACGCGCGACTCGGAGTCAAAGAGAACGACCTCGGCGATCGCAATCGCGCCCTCGTCGGGCGTTTGCAGCCCGGCAATGCAATCGAGCAGAGTGGTCTTCCCTGCCCCGGAGGCTCCGAACAGAATGGTGAAGCCGGGCGCCACCGCCAGCTCGACGTCGAGTGTGAACTGAGAGCCACTGTCGCGGCGAAAGCTCTTCTTAAGGCGGACCGTCAGTTGCTCAGCGGGTGCCGCGGTGGTCGCGCCGCTCATCTCCACTCCCACCCATTCCATACGCCGCGGCGCCGCAAGCCGTAAAGAATCGCCAGCAGGGTGAAGCACAGCAGTAGAAGAATGAGCGCAGTGCGGTTCGCGGTGGCGTAATCGAGCGCTTGTACCTGGTCGTAAATCAGAATGGAGACGGTCTGGGTTGCGCCGGGAATGTTGCCGCCGATCATGAGCACCACGCCGAACTCGCCCAAGGTATGCGCGAAGCTCAGCACCAGGCCGGTCAGCACGCCCGGCAATCCCAGCGGCAGCACAATGCGCCAGAACGTGCGCCACCCTGACGCGCCCAGGAGCGCGGATGCATCCAGTAATTTTTGGTCAACCGCGGCAAAGGAAGTAGCTATGGGCTGCACCGCAAAGGGCAGGCTGTACAAAACCGATCCAACGACGAGGCCCTCAAAGGTAAAAGCGAGAGTGTGGCCGGTGAGCGCCTGATACCAGCGCCCCACCGGGCTGAGAGGGCCGACAGCAACCAGAACGTAAAAGCCCAAAACCGTCGGAGGCAGCACGATAGGCAGCGAGACCACCGCTTCTACCAGAAACTTCCAACGCCGGCGCGAAAACGCCAGCCAGTACGCCAGCGGAACGCCGATGACCAGCAGGATGGCCGAGACCATGATGGCCAAGCGCAGCGTAAGCGTGAGTGCCTGAACGATCATTTGCTTGCAGGTACGCGAAAGCCGTATTGCTCGAGCACCGCCGCGCCTTCCGCGGAAAGAACGTACTCCACAAATGCCTTTGCGGCTGGCTTGTGCTTCGAAGCCGCGAGCAGCGCGACTCCCTGTTGCAACTCGGGATAGGAATCGGTGGGCAACTCCCAGTAGCGCCCGGAGTCCTTCATCGCCGGAGACACCGCCAGCGACAGCGCGATCAGCCCGGCCTGGGCGTTGCCCGATTGCACGAACTGCGCCGCCTGGCTGATGTTCTCGCCGAAGACCAGTTTGCGTGCCACTTTGTCCTTCAAGCCGAAATGCTCGAGCGCAGCCATCGCAGCCCGGCCGTAAGGCGCGTGTGTGGGATTGGCGATGGCGATGCGTTGCACCGCAGACTGCAGCAGCAAATTCATCTTAAGTTTTTGCGGATCCAGACTGGAACCGTTCGGGACCCACAGTACCAGGTGACCAATGGCGTAGGTGCGCAGCGAAGAACTCTCGACCAGTCCAGCGGCGGCGAGCTTTTGCAGATACGCGATGTCAGCGGAGAAGAACAAATCGTAAGGCGCGCCGCCCCGAATCTGCGAATATAAGTTTCCCGAGGAACCGAACGAAAGCGTTACTTTGTCGCCGGTCTTCTTCTCGAAGCTCGAGGCCAGGTCTTTCAGCGCGTAATTCAGATCGGAGGCCGCCGCGACCGTGATGTCCTGGGCGTGGGCCGCGGAACACAAGACCGTCGTGAGGAGAAGCAGTGGCAGTATCGTGAGCATTCGTCGATTAGCTTACATTAAATCGGGAATTATGCGTGATTCTGTGCGATTAAGGCAAGTAGGCGGCGATCCCCACTGTGCCCAGCACCCCAGGGTTGTCATCACGAATGGCCTTTAGGCCATGAGGGATCTGCTGTTTCCCCGGCTCTCGTTCCAGCCGCAAACCAAAGCAGACTCCTCGCTTCGCTCCGTTGAAAAATGCGCCCGGCGAGAGTGATTGGGTAGTATAGGGGTCCTCGACTCCTCGCCCGGTCGCCACGGCGACCGGACTCCCCGCTCAGGATGACAGGCTATAAGGGAGGGAGACGAACGTGCGCCCCGCCACGCGAGACGAACCGCGGCTTCCCCCACGAACATGCCGGGTATCACCCCGTTCCGTCGTTCTCGCTTGACCCGATTGCGCTTTTCTGTAACAGTAACCCAGCGCCATTCCTATTGGAGACCTGCCATGGAGCAGCCCAGCTGTTTTCCAACGGTAGAGTTCGATCGCAGCAAACTGATGATACGCATTGAGGTCACGCTCAACGCCGATGCCACGGCCATCGGTCCCGTGGTGGAAGGCATCATGGAGATGGCGCGCCGCCTGGAATGCGCCGCCGGTAAGGAATTTGAGATCGAAACCGCCCTGCGCGAAGCCCTCGCCAACGCCATTGTTCACGGTTGCAAGAACGATCCCACCAAGAAAGTTCAGTGCTGTGTAGGCTGCGAGGAAGACCGCGGCATGTTGATCGTGGTGCGCGATCCGGGCAGCGGCTTCGATCCTTTTGCCATCCCCGATCCTTGTCGTGGGGAAAATATATTCTCCAACCACGGCCGCGGCATCTATCTCATCAATCAACTGATGGACGAAGTGAAGTTCGAGCGCAACGGCACCGAAATCCACATGCGTAAGTACTAGCGCAGATAACTATCGAGTGGAAAAAAGGTTTGTTTGCTCTTTTGAAAGGCCCCCGCCAACCCACTGCCTTATCGTTTTCTGGGGGACAAAGGGCGTGAAAAGGGCAAGCCAGTGCCCCCATGGGCCCGAGGCGTGACCGTCCTACCGGAATGCCAGGTTTGTCGTCGGCGAGCTAGAACGGGTTGACTTGGGGAAGATGAATCTTCAGCTTATAGCAAATGAAGAGAAGCAGGATCGCACCCAGTGTGGAGAAAATGAGGCCGGCGGGATGATATCGGTCGTTTGTCGGGCGCGAAAACAAGTGGGTAACGCAGCCGCCGACGATCGATCCAATGATGCCGAGCACGATCGTCCAGAACATCGTTAAATGCACGTGCATCACCGATTTCGCGATGACCCCCGAGACTAGCCCGATAAGAACGTACCAGATTAAGTGAAACATACTTTCTCCTCCAGCGTTTGCCTTCAGAACGTCGTCAAGTATAACCCAAGGTCTGGCGACCGAGCTAAGCAATCAGCAATTGGCGCCCAACCGATCCGCAGGCCGTTGCCGCGCAGCGCAGCCCGCGTCTGATACAAAACGATCTGTAAGACGCACTACGACGTGATCTACGTCACCGACACCCACTGGACAAGTCGCTAACCTCAAACATGGAAACTGATGATCGTGCCAACACTGCGAACCAAGTCCGCAGAGCTGTCGCACGTCGGCGACAGTTTTGTCGTGGAACGAGAGCACTTGGAGCAACTGCTCCAGGCATTGGTCAGCCGTGGCTATGAGGTTGTCGGCCCAACCCTTCGCGACGGCGCAATCGTCTACGACCATCTGACTTCGACCGCTGACCTGCCTGCGGGTTGGACCGACGAGCAGTCTGGCGGAACCTATCGTCTGCAACGCCGCCAGGACCAATCCCTATTTGGCTATGCTGTCGGCCCGCACTCCTGGAAAAAGTTTCTGTTTCCGCCCCTTCAGCGGCTGTGGCAAGCGGCGCGCAACGGAAAAGGATTGCGAATCCTGCCGGCGGAAGAACCAGTCACGCCAAAATATGCGTTCTTCGGGGTGCGCGCCTGTGAACTGAGCGCGATTGCCATCCAGGACAAAGTCTATCTCGAGGGTCAGTTCGTCGATCCCGGCTACAAAGCGCGGCGCGAGAACCTCTTTGTTGTGGCGGTCAATTGCGCCCAGGCTGGCGGCACCTGCTTCTGCGCTTCCATGAATACCGGACCGCAGGCGGCCTCCGGCTTCGATCTTGCTCTGACCGAATTGTTGCAGAACGGGCGACACTGCTTCCTGGTGGAAGTGGGGTCGCTACTCGGCGCCGAGGTCCTGGCAGCGGTCCCGCATCAACCGGCCACCGACGCCGATCAGCAGCAGGCTGCGCGCCTTCTGGACGACGCGGCGCATCACATGGGCCGTCAATTGGACACGCTCGGAATCAAGGAACTCCTCTATCGCAACTACGAGCATCCCCGGTGGGACGACGTTGCGGAGCGTTGTCTGACTTGCGCCAACTGCACCATCGTGTGCCCTACCTGCTTCTGTACCACGGTGGAAGATGTCACCGACCTGACCGGCGAGCACGCCGAACGCTGGCGGCGATGGGATTCCTGCTTCACCGTGGACTTCTCCTACATCCACGGCGGCAGTGTGCGCGCCTCCCCAAGATCGCGCTATCGCCAGTGGATGACGCACAAGCTTGCCACCTGGATTGACCAGTTTGGCGTTTCCGGCTGCGTGGGCTGTGGCCGCTGCATCACGTGGTGTCCGGTGGGAATCGATATTACGGTCGAGGCTGGCGCCATCCGCGCAAGCGATTCTATTAAGGCGCCGACCGGCCAGAGCAAGGACTCGCCATGATACAGACACTTGAACCGATTCTCCGAGAACATCCCTTCTTTCAAGGAATGGAGGACCAACACATCCGCTTGATCGCCGGATGTTCCAAGAACGTGCGCTTCGGCGAAGGAGAAGTCATCTTTCGGGAAGGTGATCCAGCGGATCATTTTTATCTCATCCGCGAGGGCCTGGTGTCGGTGCAGTTCGTGATTCCGCGCGATGGCCTCACAACGGTGCTGACGGTCGGTGGCGGCGAAGTCCTGGGATGGTCGTGGCTATTCCCTCCCTATCTCTGGCATTTTGACGCACGGGCACAGCAGGCTACGCATGCGCTGGCCTTTGACGGCAAGTGTCTTCGCGCCAAGTGCGACGAGGACCATGACCTCGGCTACGACATTTACAAGCGCTTTATGCAAGTCGTCACCGAGCGCCTGGAGGCAACCCGATTACAGTTGTTGGATATGTATGGCACCCATGCTTGAGCAAACCGAGGTTGCAGCGCCGGGTCTGGTTCCAGACCCCATGCTGCCCGTGCCTTACCGCATTCAGCGCGTAAAGCAGGAGACGGACGACACCTTCACCCTGGAGATTCTTCCCGAAGATGCCAGCCAGAAGTTCTCGTTTGCGCCGGGCCAGTTCAACATGCTGTACGTCTTCGGCGTGGGAGAAGTGCCTATCTCCATCTGCAGCAACCCCGGCAATGTTCCTTTGCTGAAGCACACCACCCGCGTGGTCGGCACGGTAACCAAAGCCATGCGGCAGCTCAAGCGCGGCGAGGTCCTTGGGATTCGCGGTCCCTTCGGCAGCCATTGGCCGGTGGAGGAAGCGACCGGCCGCGATGTCGTGATTGTGGCAGGCGGAATCGGGCTGGCTCCCTTGCGGCCTGCACTCTATCGCCTGATGGCGGAACGCAGCAAGTTTCGCAGGATCGTTCTGTTGTATGGCACGCGCACTCCCGAGGACATGCTGTACCGTCACGAACTGGAACGCTGGCGCGGCAAGTTTGACTTGGAAATTCAGGTGACGGTCGATCGCGCCGCCAGCACCTGGCGTGGCAATGTCGGTGTGGTGACCACCATGATCGGGCGCGCGCCCTTCGATCCTTCCAACACCTTGGCAATGCTTTGCGGGCCCGAGATCATGATGCGCTTTACCGTGATGGAGCTGCTGAAGCGCGGCGTGGCGGCGGAGCGCGTTTATCTGTCGGCGGAACGCAACATGAAATGCGGCATCGGCTCTTGCGGCCATTGCCAGTACGGTCCCACCTTTGTCTGCAAGGACGGTCCGGTGTTCGCATTGCCCAGTATCGCGGCCATTCTTGGCAAGTCGGAGATCTGATATGGCGTTACGCAAACCCAAGCTGGCCGTCTGGAAGTTCTCCTCGTGCGACGGGTGCCAGTTGAGCCTGCTGGATTGCGAGGACGAACTGCTGGCGGTGGCCGGCGCAGTGGAGATCGCGAATTTTCCCGAGGCCTCGCGCGCTGTGGTCAAAGGCCCTTACGACCTTTCGCTGGTCGAAGGCTCCATCACCACGCCGCATGATGCCGAACGCATCCACGGCATCCGCCGCGCCTCGAAATTCCTGGTGACCATTGGCGCATGCGCAACCGCGGGCGGTATCCAGGCGCTGCGCAATTTCAAGGACGTAAAGGAATTCATCTCCATCGTGTACGCTCGGCCCGACTACATCGAAACTCTCAAGAAGTCCACGCCGATCACCGACCACGTGTTTGTCGATTTCGAACTGCGCGGCTGCCCCATCAACAAATACCAGCTTGTCGAACTGATCACAGCCACACTGGCCGGGCGCAAACCGAATGTCCCAACCTACAGTGTCTGCATGGAGTGCAAGCGCAAGAGCAATGTCTGCATTGCGGTGGCGCAAGGCGTCCCCTGCCTGGGACCGGTTACCCACACGGGTTGCGGCGC
>Ga0075520_1000450_pt1 | contig 17907 bp, 14 predicted proteins | sample NGEPerB_FD_75100 | JGI IMG/M metagenome (GOLD analysis project Ga0075520, IMG submission 75100) | Arctic peat soil microbial communities from the Barrow Environmental Observatory site, Barrow, Alaska, USA - NGEE PermafrostAB12-B | ecosystem: Environmental > Terrestrial > Soil > Wetlands > Peat ... | reverse complement strand
TATCGATGGCTATGGACGTAGGTATAACGGGGATCACGAAACGACCCAAGGCCGGTATCCAATGTCGAATTGGCGAGCGGGCGATCTAGTCATGGATAGCCAGACTATCCTCCTGGATCCGAGCTTTTCCCACGGAAACTATGAACTTTACTATGGTTTCTTTAAGGGCGGCCGGCGGTTGGAAGTTCGTCGCGGCCATCACGACGAAAATCGCCTACTTGCGGGGACTATTCGGGTTCGATAACGCGGGGGAATCGGTTCGGTCCAAGTTTTGCTTGCAGCGTTGGCAGTACTTTGGAGGACTAACCTTCAAGAGCCATGCTGACGGTGCCAATGACCGCACAAGAAGGCATTATGACAGTCGCTTTGATTCGAGTGTTGCGATCGGGACGCTCCGGGTCGTGACATCTAGCCAGTTCGGGACTATGGCGATGGGGTGAGCTCGAAAGAAAGAGGGAAGGATGGCTCCGAGGCCGAAAACGGTATTGAGCGGCGAAGTGCCGAACGTATTGAAGTTACTTGGTCGGTTGATTGCGAAACCGACGACACGTTTCTTTATGCGTCCATCGCAAACATATCGGAGCTTGGAATATTTGTGATGACACGTGACCCACTTGATGTTGGGACACTTCTGACACTGCGTTTCGCGCCACCGGGACATCCGGCATTTGTTCTGCGCGGCATCGTGCAGTGGGTAAATGCCGTGCGTGCCTTAGCAGTATGCCCTAATCCAGGCATGGGTGTTCGATTCGTGGACCTGACCCGCGAGGACCGCGAACGTATCGTGGAGGCAATTCACACAATTGCCTATGTTCCGTACTCAACCAGCAACTAATACACTTATTCCAAGGAATCAGTGTATCTCGAATTTGCGGAGCGAATTCGGGTATGGGCAAAGCCCAAGAGAAACAAGCTAGTGGCGCAACGGCGGCGAAGCCGCCTGCCCGAAGGGCACATCTTCTCGATGGAATCGCGCCACCAGATAGTTCTTTCCCATTCAGTCGCCGCTAACGATTGCTGAGTGCATTTAGCTGAGCACGCGCTCGCTTTGCATATTTTGGCGATGTTACCAATGCTTGCAACAATGGTCGAGCTTCTTGATTACGTCGAAGCTTTGAATAGCAATCGGCCGCATCCCAAGTAGCCGCAAGTCCTGCGTCAGAACCGGGAAAACGCAGCCGAACCGCATCAAAGGGGCCGATTGCAGCGGCGCAACCCGATTCCTTGCGAACTGAGCGTGCCGCCTCGAGCTCGGTGTCTGCCGTCTGCGCTTGAGAGGGGAGGGGTGTACTGGCATTTCGCTCGCACGCCACGGCAGCGGTTGGACCACATGGAGGAACTAGCATTGATGGCGACGCAGAATGCTCATCGGCCAAAGGATTGGGTGTTTGACTTGAATCGTGCAACCCCTTTGTCAGAGAATTGGGGATGCCGGTACCCCGGATGTCATTCTGATCCGGATCCATTTCCGGCACACCACGCTCAGTAATCTGAACAAGGGCTCGGTCTGTGGGGCGAGCTCGTACCAAAAATAGACTGGCGCCGATCATTAGGAGCAGAAGCGCCGCCATCGTAGGCTGGGGACGCATGGCATACGCTGCGAGAACAGACACCGCTCGATTGGCGCGTTGGCGCAACGGAAGAACGGAGCGAATTTGTCGCTCGAAGGCGACGACACCCTCGGTAAATTCTTCGGTAGGAGTAGTTGTGGGAAGACGACATACTTCGCGCGTGGCGCGTAAACCGACTTCGATGCTGCGACATCTGGAACAATGCGCGACGTGACGTTGGGCTGCCCCCATCGTCAACTCATCCAATTCGAGAAATACTCGGTCCAGGACGATGCGCTCAAATGTTTCGCAATCCATGAAATGTGCTACCTACCGCAAAGCGCGAGCATATTCTTCTGTATCCGCTACGCTGTCTTGAATCCTATCGAATGCGATACGCATTAGGTGCCGAACCGTGTCTAGATCAGCGCCTGTGGCTGCTGCGATGTTAATCAGACTAAGTTGCCCCACTTGCTTGAAAAGAAAGACTTCTCTTATCGGAAACGGCAGTATAGACATGCGACTTGCCACCCTTCGAGCAAGCAGCTGAGAACGAACTGAACGTGATGATGTGGGGGGCGCGGAATCCGGTCCTGGGACTTCCGCGGAATTAGAGGGAGCGGGATTCGTAAGTGCGTCTTGGACACCGGGTGTGCCCAAATGATATTCGTTGACGATGCGGTGCAACAGACCAAATAGCCAGGTGCGAAATTGAGCTTCAAGGTGAAAAGTGGCCGCCTCACGCACAACCTGTAGAAAGGTCTCTCGTGCAAGTTGGTCCGCCGTCGCTCCACTCCGAAGCAAATAGTACCCAACGGAGTACACGGGCACTGAATAACGGTTAACTAACGTTGCAAACGCTTCGCGGTGTCCGCGTTGATATCGCACCATCAGCATTTCGTCTGTGGCTTCCTTTTGATTCTCGGCAAATCGATTCATTGCTTTTCGGGACGCGGCCGTGGCCGAACCGTACCGCCACGTCGCTGGCGCGGCACGCTTCTGCGGCGCACGTCGAGTTACGCAAAAAAAGCCCGTCTAAGCGGATGAGCTTGCCCCGAGTCCACGCTGATATTAAACCATGCAGCAAGACCGGCTGGCCAATTGCAGCTGGGTTAATTCGGTCGAGCCTCCAGTGGCCCACTTCGACACAGAGGCCGATAGGATTATCGATGTCCCAGATTAACCGAGAAGACGTCCGGTCGGATTAAATTGTCAATAACCTTAGGACAGCCTTGGGGCCGATTACGCGTGGCAGCTGTCAAATATGCTCAAATGTATCGATATATGGCTGACTTATACCCTAGATAGGCCTGATGGCCAGGTTCTCTCCAATAACAATGGATACCTTATCGATAGGACTCTCGGCCCGAAATGCCAAACCTAACAAAAGCCCGATGCTAAAGGCGTGGCGTCAGACTGAAAAGTCCTTGCGATTTCCTGATGATTGGAGTTTGCTCGTGGCGAATTGCGCGGCGCCTTGGTCTAGAGTCTTACGTATGGTGCGTCTTGCAAGCTCCAGAGGGTCAAAGATGCGATTTTGGAACGTCTTGTTCTTGTGGTTGTCCTTGGGTTTCACATTCGTGGGTCCCGCAATAGCGCAGCCAAAGCCAGCCGGCTCTGCAGCACCCGCTGCATCAGTCGCGCCCGAAAACAATCCGCAAGGTAAGCGGTCGGTTGCACCCGGTTCTGCGGCCCCGGAAACGGCCGATACCGCCGGGAAAAGTAAGCCTGACTCGGCCGGGAGGAATGAGGCGCCCAGTGCGGGTGTCGCACCACCTACGGCAGCGGCGCCTTCGGCAAGTAGCCGACCAGCGTCAGATGCGAGCCCGGGCGTTGTGGATGGCGCAACCTATCTAGTTCGTATGCGCGATCTCGAACAGCGCGTGGATGAATTGAAGGAACAGATTCGGCGCAGCCATACGCGATTAAGTCTTCTAAGCGATACAATTCTCGCAGGAGGAGTTGGCGGTGCACGAGCGGAAATAACGTTCATTAACGACATGTCGAACGTCTTCCAGCTTACAAGGGCGCTGTTTCTCCTTGATGGTGCGGTGCAGAATAATAAGCAAGATGAAACCGGCGTTCTCGCTGAACAGAAAGAAATACCCGTCTTTAGTGGTTCGATCCCCCCGGGTGATCACACGTTGCAACTTTTGATTCAATTGAGAGGGCACGGCTTTGGCGTGTTTTCCTATCTGCAGGGATATCGATTTGAAATCCGGTCTAGTCATTCATTTACCGTTACCGAAGGGAAAACAATCGAAGTTCGTGCAATCGCCTTTGAGAAAGGGGGCGTAACTGTGCCGCTTGAGCAGCGGCCTGCGATGCGATACTTCGAGCGCGTTCGAAATGCGGTTCAAGGGGACAAGAGCTCAGCAACCGCGCCAGGCAAAACGGACAAGGCCGCGTCTGGCAGTGTATCCGTGGGTGTGAGGACTGAGTGATGTATCGATGGGTAGCGTCCGGAACGCTGGCCCTTTCACTTGGCCTTGCTGCGTTGGGTGAGCCCCAGTCAGCACTCGCAAGCGAAACGCGAGCTGATGCAGAGCGAGTGATTGACCAGGTTCAATCTAGAATTGGCGATATTCAGAGGCACGCCGCAGCGGTCGTAGCTTCGACCGTATCGCCCGAGGAGCGAATAGCGGCCGGTGACATTTTGCTGCGCAATCGCGACTGGGAGCGTGCGATTCAGACTTTTTGCCAAGTGAAGGAACTCTATGCACAGGGTAAGGCGCTGGAGCCAGCAATGGTTGACGCAGAGTTTTTGCTGGGGGAAGCGTACATAAGATCGGAACAATACCTGTCGGCCCGACGAGAATTCATGGGCATCGTCAAAAATGGGTCGCGAAAGCCCTATGACGCATACGCCGGCCGTGCTGTTTCACGACTAGTCGATCTAACGCTTCGCAGCGGTGCGGTCGATGGATTGGATGCAATCGACCTGCTGTTGCCCACCTTAGCTGCAACTGACGCGACTGGATCTATGCAGTACGCACGGGCCAAATTTCATTTCGCAAAGGCTGATTATAAGAAAGCACGTGAAGCTATCGCCCAAGTTCCCACAGACTCAAACTATTTGCACCAAGCCCTCTATTTGCTGGGTGTGGTGATGACCAAAGAAGTTAGAACCGGTGTAGCCGTGGAGGAGAAAGCTTCTGAAGGGACTCAAAGAACTGACTCGGCGACATCGCGTTTGTCGCGGGGATACGCGGCGGCCATCGAGCAATTTCGCGCAGTGAGTCGGCTGCCGGCCGACACAGCTGATCGGAAGCATGTGGTCGATTTGGCCTGGATGGCTATTGGTCGCCTTCAGTATGAGTCAGGCAATATGCTCGACGCAGCAGATGCGTATTCTCACATCGGTCGATCTTCTCCAGAGTTCTCGACGATGTTGTATGAACTAGCTTGGGTCTATGCACAACTGGGCGATTTTCAAAGAGCACAGCGCGCGCTTGAAGTTCTTTCAATTACGGATCCGCAGAAGCTGGAGCTCTCAGATGGTTCCTTGTTGCGAGCTGACTTGATGCTTCGTTCGGGTCAATTCGATAGGGCCTTGGCCCTCTATCAGGGGGTTCGGGATCGTTTCGAGCCTGCAGAAAGAGAAGTTGACCAATTTGTGCGCGCCAACGTTGATCCCGCTATTTATTACGATCAATTGGTGGCGGACGTTCCGGAAGTGAGTCAATCCGGAAACTCAAAGGTTTCGCCGCTGGTAATCACATGGGTTCGCGAAGAGGCTGAAAACAATCGTACGTTGACTGTGATTGATGACGTTGCCCGGTCACGAGATCTAGTTAAGCGTTCGCGGCGACTGGTATCACGGTTGACGGCCTTGTTGGCATCTCCGACTCGGGCCAATGCCTTTCCAGAGATTAAATCTGCGATTGAATCTGCTTTGGCCGCTATAAACCGGATTTCTGGGGCGCGACTCCTCCTCGCCAACGGACTTGATGAAGTCGCCCAGGAGAATATTCAGCCCGAGCTTAAGCGTATTCGCGTCAATCGACGTGCCTTGATGAAGTACATAGCTCAGCTGCCCGTTCTTCCAGCAGACTTTATGCGACGTGCGGCGGAGGGCGAGACCCAGTGGAATGGAATGTCACAGCAATTGCAGCGTTTGACGTTGGAGGTTGATCGACTGCAGGCAATTATAAACGGCTTAAGTCGAGTAATGAAAGAGTCGGATCAGCACGGGCTGCAGGTCGACCCGGCAAGTCGCCAGCGATTCATTGCGGAAATTCAGGCCAACGAGCAAGATTTGGCCGGATATCGCGAGCGTATCAGTGGTTATCGTGAGGCTGTCGACACGGGGCGGCTACAAACCGGTTTGGGTGACGCTCATTACGTGGATGACGCCCGAGCTCGAAGTCAATTTCGTGAACTTATCACGCAGGAAATGAGTCTAGTAGCCAAAGGCGGGGATTCCAATGATGCCGTATCTTTTGCGCGCACAGCGCAACCCGTATTGACGCGCGCGGCAGGGGTTGATGATGATTTGGAAGGCATATTGCGTGGTTTCGAGGCCGAAACGGCGAAGCTGGCGCAGCAGCTACATTCCACGGTTGTTCAGGAAAGCGAGTCCATTGAGCAAAATGCACGACAATTGGAGGACCTGGATCAACAGGCCCGCTTGCTAGTCGGCGAGGTCGCTATGCGAAACTTCGCCCAAGTTCGCGACCGCCTCAAGGGTGTCGTATTGCGAGCCGATGTTGGAATTGTGCAGCAAGCTTGGGAAGTCCGTGAAGAACAACGCACGCGAGTCGTCAATTTGCAGCGTGAACGCGCCCGAGAGGAACAGAATCTAAACGACGAACTCCGAGAAGTTCTTGATGACGCGGAGGGTGCGCTGTGAGAGCGCTTCATGCGCCCCTAGGGCTTCAACTTCTTGCGGGTGCATTACTAGTTATTGCGGCTGGGTTTGTCATTGGGCCGGCCCGAGCCGCAAATACGGGTGAAGGAACGAAAATGTTGTCTCCCGCGGGGACATCGTCGGCGGCTTCTGCGGGCGTGCCACTGCTTGCTGCGGACGGCGGCACTTCGCCGACTAAGTTGAGCGTGAGCGCCGCCACCCTATCGGGAGCTGCGGCACCGCGTAGGGAAACCGTCAAGCCAAGAGCTCCCTCTGCCCAACAGGTCCAAGCACTAAGCAAGCTTACTGAGGAAGCAAAAGTTTATACTGAAGGTGCGAAAAGTTTCCAGCGCTCGCTTACAATGATAGTGCGACACCACTACGAAGAGCATCGTCGCAGAGTGTTGTCGGTACTTGACCAAGAAATCGGCGCCGAGCAAAAGAATCTAACTCAGGCTCGTGACGATGCTATTCGGCGCCTGGAAGCTTTCGTTCAGCACTACAGCGGCGACAATGCGGACCCATCGGCCACGCCGGACGCTATGTTTCGCCTGGCTGCGCTCTATGAAGAGCGGGCGCGTACTGGAACTGAAGGGGACGTTGCAGAGCTGCTCAAGCCGGCAATTGCACTTTACCGAAGAATTTCTAAGGATTATCCATCCTATCAAGAAATCGCGGCTGTTCACTATTACTTGGGTCACGCGCTGACTGATGCCGGTCGCATTGATGAAGGTCAACAGGCATGGCGAACTCTAGTTTGCGCAAATCGATATCAGATTGTTGACGACCCCAGCGATTCGGAAAAAATCCTGATTCAACCCAACAATCAGGACCACGACCAGAAATTCTGGGACCGCTGGTACAACAAGAATTCGATTCCGCTCGACCAAGCAGGGGGTAAGAAGGGCGCGGCGCAAACGCGTAGCGCTGACAAAGAAGAAGAGACTGTCTTCGTTGACCCGTATTCGGAATGCACCGCGCTTGGCCAGCACGTGGAAGAAGGCGATGAGCCCCGTTACGTCGCTGAAATATGGTGGCAATTAGGAAACTACCACTTTGATCAAATTGATCCTAAAGCGGGCCCGTATAATCTCAACCGCGCCGTCAGTGCGTACGATCAAGGTTTGAAGTATAAGAAGCCGCCGCTATTCGGCGTGACTCTCTACAAGCAGGCCTGGACCTATTTCAAACAGCAACGGTATCATACGGCCACTGAATGGTTTGTGAAGCTGCTGGCCTACACCGACGAAATGGAAGCCAAAACGGGGGACCCGGGTGCAGATTTTCGCGCTGAGGCGTACACGTATATCGCGGGTTCCCTAACGTACGTTGATTTTACAGGTCCACCGTCGGCGAACCCGTATATTCCGCGAAATGACGTATTAGATGTAGAAACGGATCCTGTAAAAGCCGAGCAGAAGATGGCGATTGCCATCGAGCGCGTACAGGATCCGAAACTGATCCCCCAGGACAAGAAATGGTCCGTAGAAATTTACAAAGCGCTAGCTCAAGAATTCGCCGACATATCTCAGAGTCGCAACGCGATTGCGACAATGGAACTGACCCTCAGAAAATTCCCATTAGACAGGGATGCCCCCCTGATTCAGCATAAAATTGCGGAACTCTACGACCAACTTTCGCGGTTGGCGCCGGAGGGTTCAGCCGCGCGGGGCGAATATTCAGCAAAAGCTTTGGAAGCCCGAAGTCATTTGGTCGCCTACGTTGGAACCACGCCTTGGACCGACGCAAACAAAGACGACCCCGAAGCATTGCAGCAAGCCGAACAACTCGTCAGGTCTGGGTTGAAGCGCGCGGCGGCGGACCACACCAATTTCGCGCGGGCATACTACGATCGAGCTTTGGAGCTAAATGACGCCAATGAGCAACGCGAACTCATTGAAAAGTCAATCGCGGAATACCGTCTCGCAGAGCAAGGATGGAACGCGTATTTGGAGCAGGAACCGACCGCGATAGACGCGTACGAAACCCGATTCTGGCTGGCAGATTCACGATACTGGGTCGTTGTATTGCAGATAGTCCTGGAGCGCACCCCGACGCCGCAGGAAGTCGCGCAAGCTCGAGATGCTGCCGTTGCGGTAAGGGATTCAAACGAGGACGACAAGTTCTTGCAACCAGCTGCGTATTATGTTGTCGCCATTGCCGAGAAGATCCTCGAAGACGCATATCGCCAATATGAAAAGAGCGGTGGCGCCCAGGGGATTGCCAAGCGAGTCGAGCTCCAAATGGAGGGCGAGGGTGACTCGGCTCGCGTAAAGCGGGTGGATGTCCCAGAACAAATTCTGAGTAGCATTCGCGCGCGCGATGAATACAACGCGCGAATTCCACTCGATCGCGATCCGCAAAAGAATGGAATTCTTTACGCGTTTCAAGCGGCGGACTACTACTTTGTCTATGGCCAATTCAAGGATGCACGCGAGCGATTCAATCCGCTTTTTGAGCAATACTGCGGCAAGAACGAGTGGGGCTACAAAGCGTGGGAAAAGCTGATCAGTATGAGTGCCAAAGAAGGCGATGTGGAGGGGGCTCGTAAACTCGCAGAAGCTAAGAGTTGCGCTTATGATACTGAGTCCCGGAAAGCCGAAGAGGCGCTTCGCAAGCCAGTCATTCAAGGTGTTGCTTACGTAGACGCTCGAAAGATATTCGAGGAAGCCGAGAAGATGTCGGCTGGTCCAGAGCGCGACAAGAAGTGGCGGGAGGCGGCAGCGGCTTACAAGGTAGCGCTTGACGCTGGGCCTGACCGTGACGAAGCACCAGAAGCCGTGATGAACGGTGCGTATGCATTCAAACAAGTTGGCGAATATGACAAGGCGATCGAAATGTACGAGTTGTTCATTTCGCGCTATGGAAACGAGATCAAGCTTGCCAAGCTTCGCGACGGAGATGCAAAAGCGACGCCCCCGGTGGCGGCGGATAACAAACGTTACGCAGAGCGGGTGAAGTTTCTCAAGAATGCATATGACGCTCTGGCAGCGTCATATGTGCTCTTCTTCAATTATCCTAGGGCCGCGGATACCTTTGAAAAAATAGCTTCTACCGGCCATTTTGAAGCCGCAGCTCGTCGCGATGCGGCTCGTCAGGCGCTATCGCTATATGCGAGTCTGGGTGATCGTGGAGGAATGGATCGTGAACGCGGTCGCTTTCGTTCCTTGGGAGCATCTCCCAAGGAAATTGCGGAAGCGGACTTCATCGTGGCAACCTCGGACCTGAAGCGGTGGGACGAATTTAGCCCAGATGAAGGGGCGAACCAAGATGCCAGGCGGCGCGCGCAAAAGGCCATGACGGATTACTACGACACAGAGAAGAATCACGATGTGTCTGCTCAATACGTGGTGCAATCTGCATTCTGGGTTGCCAAAATGAAGGTCGCATCGGGCGCGTCTGAAGCGAATGACTGGTGGAAGAACACGATTAGCGCGTTTGCGCGCTTCAAAAAGTCGGCTCCTCAAAAGGAAGGTAAGAATACCGCCCTTGGGTCGCGTGAAGCGGGAATGGCTGCGGAAGCAGAATTCACGTTAGTCGACCAGGACTTAGCCAAGAAGTTCGATTACGACGCAGGTTTCCATCGTTACCGTGGCACGCCGACGGAAGTTGTTGCTTCTTACCGCAAAGATGCGACCGATGCGAAAACTTGGTTCGACAAGCTGCAGGGAGTAGTTGACGGTTATTTGTCACCTGAATGGTCCACCGTTGCGATGGCAAGGCAAGGTTCACTGTACGATTCGCTACGAACGGGTTTATACAACACACGCCCGCCTGCGCTGCAAATGTACACCAAGAAACAGGAAGACGCTTTGAAGAAAGCGGAGCGCAGCGATGTGCCGGAACTTCAGGAGCGTGCTGATGCAATGCGGACGTCCATTCAGCAAGCTTGGCGCGACGCGCGCGACAAGGAGTTGGATAGCGCCGATACAATTTTGGTTGACCGGTATGCATCGTCAACGGTCTTGGCTCGTCGCTACAATGTTTCTAATCCTGCTATCACGCGAGCCATTCGGAGGTTAGCGTACGTAACAGATGTCATTGGGGAAGCTAAGATGCAGGCTCACGCATCGAAAGTTGCGGACCTAAACTACCAGCCCGGAATGTTCCAGCGAATGCGGCCCGGATTGGTGACCACCCCAAAGCCCGTTGGCATGCCGAAGCCGCTGCCAGTGCTCGTACAATAGGAGCGCATGATGGCACGCTTTATGAGAAGGGGTAACGCGAGTCAAGAACTTGGCTTGGACGACTCCATAAATATCTTGGCACAAGTGAAAAAACCTACGGCGCGGTTACCGAAGTCAACATTTAGAATTCACATCTGCGGGCTAACCCTGGGTAGGATTGTGTTCTCTGGGTTGATGATGATTCTCGCTGCTTGTGGCGGCGCGCCAGGGGCCAAATCACCCGCTTCTGCCATTGCACAAAATTCGGCAGCGCAAAACGGTGCTTTGGTTCCGGCCGGTCTGCCGCCAATGGGAATGTCTGATGGTCCATCGAGCGGGCAAATCAGTGACCGGCCCAAGATGAACGCGCAGGCGGCACAGCAGTACATGGCAGGAATGCAGGCGTTTCAGTCCGGTGTTCTTGACGTTGCTGAGGCGCAGTTCGAAAAAGCCACCGCAACAGATCCAAAAGCGTATCAAGCCTACTATTCCCTGGGCGTAGTGCGTGAGCGAAAAAATAATAGCACCGGCGCCTTGTCTGCGTATGCAAAGGCAATCGGCATTGTTCCGGCATACGAGCCTGCCATTGTCGCGTATGGTGTTTTGACAGCCCGGGAAGGCAATGTAGACGAGGCGGAACAATACTTGAACGGCCGCCTGGCAAAAATGGATAGGAGTGCAGCCGTTACAACTGCTCTTGCTGAGGTCAAGTCAATGCGTGGCGAGTCGGGCGCGGCTCAGCGGCTCGCCCAAGAATCATTGAAGATCAACCCAGACTACCGCCCGGCGATGATAGTATTGGCGCGCGATCATTACCGTAGTCGAAGGCTTGACTTAGCCCTGTATGCACTTCAAGGTATTTTGGACGGTTACGGTCCCGAGAATCCTCCAAGGGACAAGAATAACCCTGAGGCGCTCTTGCTCCGTGGTCTTATTCATAAAGAACGCAATGAGCGAGCCGCGGCGATGGATGATTTTCGTCACGCTCTAGAAGTGCGACCGGATCTAGTGGAGGTCCGTGTGCATCTTGCAGGGTATCTTCTTGAATCGGGCAATGCCGTTGAAGCGGCTCCTCATTTGGAATGGGCTCTTAGGTACGATCGGGACAACTTATTGGCGCGGCTGAATTTGGGGGATGCCTACCGGCTCCTTGGTAAGACGAATGAGGCGAAGCAGCAATTGGAGTGGGTTGCGACCAAAGATCCAAAGCTGCCTCAAGTACAATACTCATTGGGTCTGCTTTACCTTTTCAGCGATTCAATTCCGGGAGTTACGCCGAAAGATGCGGCGGCCAAGGCTATTTCAGCGTTAGAGGAGTTCAAACGACTGCGGCCGCGGTCCGTTACTGGGCAGTCTGATGATTCGGACGAGCTAATTACCGCTGCAAAGTCCAAGAAGGCGGTAATTGAGTCGCAAGAGGCGGAGGCTGCCTCCGCCAAGGCTCAGGCGGTTCAGCCTAAACCAGTCGAAAATCCGCCCGCAAATGCTGACTCAAAAGGGAGTAAACCAAGCGGTGCAGCCAACGGTGCTAAGCCGGATTCTTCCGAAAAGCCCAACGGAGGCCAACAATGAGGCGTCTAAAGAGCAGGAATTGGGGCATCTTTGCCAGTTTGCTGAGTCTATCGTCTGTGGGTAGTGCTCAGAGCAAGCAACGCGTCGTCACCATTAGTGAAGTAACAATTATTGGGCGCGTTCAGAAGCCCATCGCCGCTGTCGACGTGAGTAGGATACAGCCCAAATTGACGCTTGGCACAAAAAAGCAGCCATTTGTTGATCGGATCGAAAAGGCAATTCAGGAGTCGCCATTTTGAGCCTCATGTTGGGAGTGCTCTTGGGGTTTGGTACTTCTCTGTTGCTGTCGACCGTCAGTTGGCGCACGTCACGGGTGCTGGCTGATCATGATGAATGTCGGATAATCGAGCGGTGTTTGGCTGAAGCCCCGGAGTCTCAGGGTGATATATTCCGCGCATCAAAGCCAGGTGCGCTGGTTCTGGAATTGGGTCGTGTTCGACGAATTCCCGAGCAGGCCATCATGCTTCTCAATGAGGCATTGAGCGAAATTGACTGGGCAACGCGCCGGGGCATGCCAGCCGCCCAACTCTGCGCGCGCGCGTCCTTGACGGCAGGTATCGCAGGGGCATGCACTGAGCTGGCCCTTCGAGTTCAGGCCTCACCAGTGCACGCGGTATCGTGGGGCCTAGTTGCGTTGATCGGTGGCGTAGCCGGATCTGTCAGTTGCACTGTAATTGGCCAGCGGGCCACGCTCGGAATCTCTCGACGGCGTCGATTATGGGACGAGTTCATTCAATGGATACTTAACTCGCAATTCAGGCAGCCCGAATTGGGTGTGCCGGGTGAAGGCGATACGTTTCACTTGCAGAGAGCTCGGCTAAACGTGCAGGATTCGATTCGATGACACAGCAGCCTTTTTCGCAACCCCAGGCGTCACGCCCTGGCCAAATGACCGCAGTAATGCGCGCCGTGGCAGCTACTGGGCCCAAAGTTTTGCGAATTGGTGTTGTACAAAGCGGCCGTGTCGTTGAAGAACGAATTATCAAGCAACGAACGCACGTTACGGTCGGTCCGAACGAGAAGAGCATGTTTGTAGTCGCCTCGACGGCGATTCCTCCAAGCTTTCGCCTCTTCGAACTTATTGACGCAGACTACCATCTAAATTTTCTAGATGGCATGACCGGTCGAGTTGCTCTACCGACTGGGATTGCGGATTTGTCGATGCTCAAGGGTCAAGCGCGACGAACACCGCAAGGTGCTTTTCAACTCAAACTTAGCGAAGATTCCCGAGGAAAGCTTGTCGTCGGGGACACGACATTCCTATTTCAGTTCGTAGCGCCGCCGCCGATGCAGCCGAAACCGCAATTGCCCGTGGCAGTGATGCGGGGTGCGACGTCGATCGATTGGACAACAACGATGATTGCAGCATTGTCGTTTTTGCTGCACTTTCTCGGAATAGGGTCACTCTACTCGGATTGGCTTGACCCTGTGATCAACGAGGACGCCAACCTGGCGAGTTTGGTCGATTCAGTAAGAAGTCTACCGCCTCCGCCAGTTGTTGAGCAGCAGCAAGAAAGGGACAGGTCCGCCAAAGATTCTGACCAAAAGCAGGAGAGTCAGAAATCGGGTAGTACACAAAAAGCTGCGGCAGCTGCGGCGGCTGGAAAGATGTCCTCGCGGCAAGTGGCTGCATTGACCAAAGAGCTGGACTCATTGCAAATGGCGACTATCGGAGCGCTTTCGGCTCAAAGTCCCGCAACAGCGGACGTCCTTAAAGGCGGCGAAGTGGCAACGAGTGCCCTCGACGAGGCCGCAAAAACGGGCGCCGGCGTCTCATCAGGAATGGGCGACCTTCGAATAGGTCCGGGTGGTGGCGCACTTCGGCCGGGTGCCGCCGGAGGTGGACTGGGCGATATCGGAGGACGGGGCCTGTCCGAAGGCAATCGAAAAGGTGAGGCCCAGAAGGTTTCGGGCCCTAAGGGGAACGCCAACGTCGGTGGAGCTGCCGTGAGCGGTGGTGATGTTGCTAACGCCAGCCGAGTTGTCGCTGGAATGAGGGCTGGATTCCGCAATTGTTTCAATCGAGAATTGGCCCAAAATCCGGATGCCCAAGGCAAGGTCGACCTGAGCATCAAAGTTGGGCCGGGCGGCGAAGTCCAGAACGTCACGGCGGTGGCCTCTGGAAGCCTCGGTTCAGCGATCGAATGTGTGAAAGCCCGTGCGCGGAGTGCGCAGTTCGATCCGCCCTCTGGCGGAAGTGCGGTTATCAAAGTTCCAGTGACGTTTGTGAAGCAGTAATCAGTAAAATGCGCTCAGAGCGGACGAATTCAGGGTGAATGCCGACGGGTCGGCGAGCAACGGAATCCAGGATGCATTGCGTGAGTTTGTCGGGAAAAATCAGAGTTCTGCCGGGGGGGCTAATATCCGGCATTGACAGGAATTTTTCTGGTTTCTATAGTCCTGTGACTTTTGGCTGTTCTGAGGGAGGCCGGAATCGATGACAAAGATGTCAATCAGTAAAATAATACCTGCAGGCTTGCTCTGTTTGTTATTGGGAGGGCTCAACGTTGCTTCCGCCCAGACGTCGACGCCAAATGTCACGCCTGATACCACGCCTGCGCCAGGCAGCGCGACTGACGCCGTGACGCCCGAGCAAATGCGAACGCAGGCTCAGACTTTTCTTCCGCAAATGGACCAGGCAACGCAGACCGTGCGACGCCAACTTGAGCAGTCGCGTGAATCTCGCGATGTTGTGAAGGTCTTGTGTCTCAATGACAAGCTCAATCAAATCGACGTGGCGATTCGTGCTGCACGTGATCGCGTGCCAGTGCTAGCCGCCGCGCTAGACAAGAATGACGCGGAGAATTCACGGCATGAATTTGCGGTGCTACAGGTGCTGCGTGATCGAGTCCGTACGCTCGTGCAAGAGTCCAATCAGTGTATCGGCGAAGAAGCCGGCTTTGTTGGTGAGTCTAAGGTCATCGTAAGTATTGAACCTGGTAGCCCCTCGAATGACTCGACTCAATTTCCCACCGACGACAGTATCTTCACCATAATTACCATTCCTCATTGCGCTAGCTGTACCCACTAAGAGATTCTTGAAACCTAGGGAGTCAGTTTGGCGGTTTGCATGAACGGGCGATGCTAGGGAAGGGACCGCAAAGATATCTGATGAAAACGCTATCCGCTTCGTTAGCAATTGTCCTGTTCTCTCTGTTACCGGCAACGGCGGCCGCACAATCTCGTCCTTGGATTGCTGACAGAGCCATCGGTGAGGGCATGGGGGTTCGAACGGGTGATTTTGAATTGCACCCCGGGCTAGCCGGTGAACTCGGTTACGATTCGAACTATTTTCAGCGCTCGGGTACGGCGCCGCCGGCAGGCTTTACGGGCATAGATACTCCAGTTTATGCCGCCTATCGCTTGCGAATTACCCCGTCATTGACCTTGTCGACGATAGGTAGTCAACGCCGAACGGGGGACTCGCAGTCGGCAGCTCCTCCCCAATTCACATTTCGATCCAGCCTATTTGCTTCGTACAACGAGCTTTTTGCTGCCGGTAACTCGTATGATTTCGCGACTCAAAGACATATCGATGGCGGCGCAAATTTGGGTTTCGAAGTCTTGCCAGCGCGACCCTTCAGCGTTGACGGCACCGGAAGCTACACGCGCTCAGTCGCGCCGTCTAATGACCCAGCAATAGTCAATTCTTGGAATAGGGACATTCTAGGCGTTGGTGCGGGCGCGACCTGGCGTCCCGGCGGAGGGATGTTCGATTGGCGCCTCGGGTATGATTTGCGCTACACGTATTTCGAAGCCGACAATTTTAGAAATCTCAACAACGCCAATCATTCGATAAACACTCGGGGTCGGTTTAAGTTCTTGCCCCGCACCGCAATAATCTATGACGGTTCTGCCGCATTCATGCGGTATACGAATGGCGGAGCGCCCAGGAACAATGGTGACATTGTACAGGCACGCCTGGGAGTTAACGGCCTTGTTACCAATCGATTCTCCATATTAGCTTTGTTCGGATGGGCCGCGACATTCTTTGAGCCGACGGCGACACCACGTGTTCTGTCCAATTACGATTCCGTGGTGGGTCAGGCAGAGCTCGACTGGTATGTGCTGCCACAACCCAAATTGCAGCCGGGTGATGCGACGGTAGGCTTGTCAGTCATCGGGCTTGGCTACACGCGCGATATCTCTATTAGCTACCTTGCCGACTACTACCGTCGAGATCGAGGGTATGTAAAGACATCCTATTTCGTTGGTGGACGGTTCTTGATTGATCTGCAAGGCGGTTACTCGCGCATTTCGCACCCAGCATTTATGGTTGCTGCAACGGGTCAACCATTTGCCGGAATTGCTGAAGATCGCGTGGATGCGCAGCTCTTCACGGAATATAGAACCAGTGATTCACTCGGGATCAACGCAACATTTCGATACGACGGCAGTTTAACGAATCAAACTTTGAGATACCAGGCGGTCGGTGCGGCCCAGCCCCTCGCGGACAACCTTGCCTTTTCTCGATTTCAAGCCTGGCTCGGCGTGCGTTGGTTCATGTGAGAGAAGGACTTGATCGGAATTTTGGCGTGCGCGTAGTTGCAATTCGATTCGTCTGGTTATTACTGGTGGGCGTGTTTATTGGTTGTGGGCCCCGCGTGGACAATTCCCGCGTCGGGTTACCGCTACCAATTGAAAGCTCGACGATTGGCCCGGATGACGTGTTCCGGATGCAAATTGTCGGCGAAAAGGATTTGCCAGAAGAATATCAGGTCTCCTCGGACGGCACTGTGGATCTGCCGTATATCCACCGCATTCAGGCGGCGGGCCTTGAGGCGCCAGAGCTAGCACAACTGGTGCGCGACAAACTCGTTGCGGATCAAATTCTGAAGGATCCCAGCGTAATTGTTACAATCAAAGAGTACCGCAGCAAGAAAATTACGGTTCTTGGTCAAGTCCAAAAGCCGGGTAGTTTTCCCTTTGCTTCGGGTATGACTTTGTTGCAAGCCGTGTCGGTGTCCGGTGGCTTTACCTCTATCGCCAAGACAGATCGACTCAACCTGACGCGAAAAACCAAGACGGGCAGTAAGACGGTGGTGCTCAGTGTGGACTCGATTACTGACGGTCGATCTCCAGACATACTATTGCAGGCGGGCGACGTACTATATGTAGGTGAACGCGTTTTTTGAGCCCGGCATCTTGGCTGGCCGCGTCGACCTAGCACCGCGGTACTGTTAGCGCGATTCCATCGAAACGATGGGCCCTTCGGGCGGGCGGCTTCGCCGCCATCGAGTCACGCGCCTTGACCATCGGCCGACCCCTCGTATGCTCGGGGCCGTCCAGGCGTCGTAACTTAACGGCGCCCAGCGCTAATTTGGAGAAGATCATGGGACTATTAGACAAGAAGGTAGCCATCGTCACTGGCGCCGCTCGAGGCATCGGAGCCAAAGTCGCGCTGCGCTTGGCGCAAGAGGGGGCGTCCATCGTCGTGGTCGATATTGACGAGGCCTTGGCCACTGAGCAAGCCCAAGTGCTGTCTGGCATGGGTGTTGAGGTTGCCGCCCATGTTGTGGACGTGTCCAATACTGACGCAGTCAAGGGGCTTGTTGCGGAAGTTATCAAGCGTTTTGTTAGGGTCGATATACTTGTCAATAATGCTGGAATTACTCGGGATGGACTACTGCTCACGATGTCTGAACGGGATTGGGACGCCGTCATTGCGGTCAATCTGAAGAGTGTCTTCAATTTCACCAAAGCAATTGCCCGCCCGATGATAAAGCAGAAGGGCGGTTCGATAATCAACATATCAAGTGTTGTTGGACTC
>Ga0075520_1000448_pt1 | contig 17918 bp, 10 predicted proteins | sample NGEPerB_FD_75100 | JGI IMG/M metagenome (GOLD analysis project Ga0075520, IMG submission 75100) | Arctic peat soil microbial communities from the Barrow Environmental Observatory site, Barrow, Alaska, USA - NGEE PermafrostAB12-B | ecosystem: Environmental > Terrestrial > Soil > Wetlands > Peat ... | reverse complement strand
GTACCGCGAGTACGCGCGCCGGGTCAACGAGGACGCCGCGCAACGTGGCCCTGCGCGCGGCGTCCTCGTTGACCCGGCGCGCGTACTCGCGGTACTTCTCGAACGCCGGGCTCTCGCGCACGGCCTCGTGCGCCTGGCGGTCGCCCTTCAGGGCGCCGGCCATGTCGCCGTTCACCGCCCGCACGGCGTGCTGGAGGAGCGCGATGGTCTCGGGGTTCCACATGTGGTGCTCGCCGTCGCGACGCCAGGCGTAGACGCCGCCGACGGGCAGCAGCTCGTCGTGGGGCGCGGGGTAGGCGCGGGCGTGGCGCTGGAGCGCCTCCGACGCCAGCACGCCCAGGCCGATTCCGCCGATGCGCGAGGCGGTGCCCGTGAAGTGCGTGTCGATCAGCTCCTTCTCCAGACCCACCGCCTCGAAGATCTGCGCGCCGCGGTAGGACTGGATCGTGGAGATGCCCATCTTGGAGATCGTCTTCAGCAGCCCTTTGCCGACCGCCTTGACCACGTTCTGAGCGGCCTGCTCGGCGCTGACGGACTCCTGCCTGCCGCCCGCTCCCGCCCGCATGATGCGCCCTTCGAGCACCATCTCGTCGAGCGTCTCGAGCAGCAGATAGGGGTTGATCGCACTGGCGCCGTAGCCGATCAGCGTGGCGAAGTGGTGCACCTCGCGCGGCTCGCCCGACTCCACGATGATGCCCGCGCGCAGGCGTGTGCCGGCGAGCACGAGATGGTGGTGGACGGCGGCGACTGCCAGCAGCGATGGGACCGGCGCGCGGCGAGGTCCGAGCTGCCTGTCGGAGAGGATGATGATGTTGACGCGTTCGGCGATCGCCTCGCGCGCCTGGCGGCAGATCCGCTCGAGCGCCTCACTCATCCCGTCGGGTCCCTCCGCCACCGGCCAGGTGATGTCGATCGTGCGGGCCGCGTACACGTCGTGGGAGACGTGGCGCAGGGTCTCCAGCTCGCGGTTGAGTAGGATCGGCTGGTCGAGCAGCAGCTTGTGGGCGTGCTCCGGGGTTTCGTCGAACAGGTTGCGCTCGTTGCCCAGGCTGGTGGCCAGGCTCATGACGATCTCCTCGCGGATCGGGTCGATCGGCGGGTTGGTGACCTGGGCGAACAGCTGCTTGAAGTAGGAGAACAGCGGCGGCGCCTGGTCGGAGAGCACCGCCAGCGCGAGGTCGTTGCCCATCGAGCCGATCGGCTCAGCCCCGTCGATGGCCATCGGCGCGAGCAGCACGCTCAGATCCTCCTGGGAGTAGCCGAAGGCGCGCTGGCGCAGGCGCAGCGGCTGGCCGGAGATCGTGACTTCGCTGGACGGCGGCAGTTCGGAGAAGCGCACGGCGTTGCGCGCGTACCACTCGCCGTAGGGACGGTGGCCCGCAACCTCGCGCTTGACCTCCTCGTCCTCCACGATCCGGCCGCGCTCGAGATCCACGAGGAACAGCTTGCCCGGCTGCAGGCGCCCGAGGCGGCGCACCTGCTCGGGCGGGATGTCGAGCAGGCCGGACTCCGAGCCGAGCACCACGTGCCCGTCGGTGGTCTCCACCCAGCGCCCAGGCCGCAGCCCGTTGCGGTCGAGCGTGGCGCCGACCACGCGTCCGTCGGTGAAGGCCACCGAGGCGGGACCGTCCCACGGCTCCATCAGGCACGCGTGGAAGGCGTAGAACCCCTTCAGGTAGTCGGGCAGGTCGTCGCGGTCGCGGTAGGCCTCGGGGATCATCATCATCGCCGCGTGCGGCAGCGAGCGCCCGGCGAGCATCAGCAGCTCGAGCACGTTGTCGAAGGTCGCCGAGTCGGAGTTGCCCGCGCTGACGACCGGCAGGATCTTCTCCAGGTCCTCGCCGAACAGCTCGCTGCGCAGCTCGCTCTCGCGCGCGCGCATCCAGTTGACGTTGCCCATCACCGTGTTGATCTCGCCGTTGTGGCAGATCACGCGGTAGGGGTGCGCGAGCTCCCAGCTGGGGAACGTGTTGGTGGAGAAGCGCGAGTGCACCAGGGCGAGGGCGCTCTTGGTGCGCTCGTCGCGCAGATCCTCGTAGAAGGCCGCCAGCTGGTAGCTGATCAGCATGCCCTTGTAGTTGATCGTCCGGGAGGAGCTCGACGTCACGTACAGGCCGGGATCCTCCGCGTTCAGCTCGCACACGCGGCGGATCACGTACAGCTTGCGCTCGAAGGCGTCCCGGTCGTCCTCCTGGGCGGCGCCCGCGCCGACGAACAGCTGGCGGATCACCGGGCGGCAGGCGGCGGCCACCTCGCCCGTCTCCTGCTCGCAGACCGGCACCTCGCGCCAGCCCAGCAGCCGCTGGCCGAGCTCGCCCACGGTCCGCTCCAGCAGGGCTTCCAGGCGCCCGCGGGCGGCGGTGTCGCTCGGCAGGAAGCACATCAGCACCCCATATGCCCCCAGCGGCGGCAGCTCGAAGCCGACGACCGCGCGCAGCAGCTCGTCGGGCATCTGCATGAGGATCCCAGCGCCGTCGCCCGTGCGCGGATCCGCCCCGGAGGCGCCGCGGTGCTCCAGGTTCTCCAGCGCGGTGATCGCGCGCGAGACCACCTCGTGCGTGGGTTGGTTGTCCAGGCGCGCCACCATCCCGACCCCGCAGGCGTCGTGCTCGAAGCGGGGGTCGTAAAGGCCGACGGCCTTTGGCGGCTGCTTGATGTGCGAATTCATGGAAGTGCTCCCTTGGGGCGGTGCATCCCGCGCGTAGGGCTGGGCACACCCCCTTTGCGGGCACACCCACCGTGGCGCAGGCAGGCGGGCACCTGAGGCGGAGCCAGAAAGCCTAGCAGCGAAGAGGCGGCGCAAACCGTCGCCTCGTGAAACTCTTCAGCGCCCGAAACGGACCCGTGCTGGCCGCGTTCAGGCGCCCTGCAGCCCGCCGCCGTCGTGGTCGGGCGGATCCGGGCCCGGATGATCGCGCAGCGTCTCCTGCTCGCCCCACGAGCACAGGCCCGCACGGCCCGGGCAGGTCAGGCACAGGCTGCGATGCGGCTGTGGGCTGACGCTGAAGCCGGCCTCGCGCGCTCGTGCCACGCGCGCCGTCAGGCTCCGCTCCAGCGCCTCGCGCTCGCCCGCGCTGTAGCGCGCCGCCACCCATTCGTGGGGACGCTCGAGGAACCAGTGCACGATCTCCACCTGCGCGGCGCCTTCGCGCAGCACGGCGAGCGCATAGATCAGGCGCTGGATCCCGTACTCGCGCTCAACGAGCGCACCCAGGTCGGCGTCGGGCCCAACGCGGTCGCTCTTGTAGTCGAGAACCAGCCAGCCGCCTTCGACCTCGCGAGCGAGCAGGTCAACGACGCCCGTCACCAGCGGCCCGCCGTCCGCGAGCGAGAACGCGAACGGGTACTCGCGGCGCACGTCCTGAGCCGCGGCCACGCGCACCGCCGGCTCAGACCGGCCGGCCGTCTCGATCAGCTCGGCGATCTGCGCGCCTTCACCCGCAGCCAGGCGCATTCCCAGCTCGCGCGCGAGCCCCGCCACCCGCTCCGGCGTGGGCGCGACCGGAGTCGTGAAGTCCAGCGACTCCAGCAGCCGGTGGACGAGCGTTCCGCGCGCCCGCGCCTGGAGGCTGTGCCCTCCCGACTGCGATCGAGCCGCCGTTTGGTCCTCGCCCAGCCCGAGCACGCGTTCCAGGTAGTAGCGGTAGCCGCAGCGCTCCAGCTCGTTCAGAGACGTGTAGCTGAGCGTGCCGATGCCCATGGCCTCGCTCTCCGCCGGGAGAGCCTCGCGGCTGAAGCGCGGCTCGGCGCTCGTGGGGGGCGTGCGATCCAGATCCGGGAGCGAATCGGGCGTCGCCGGCGGCGTCCGATCGCGGCTCAGGACCGAGCCGACGGTCGCGGGAGCGCTCAGCCGGCAGCGCACCGCGCCCGCGCCGGGCACCGCGAGATCGCGCCACGGCCCCTGCGGGATCTGCGCGAGCGCCGGCAGCTCGGCGGCGAGCGCCGGGCCAAGCCAGGAGATGGCGCTCGCACCCTGGCGCGGCTCGGGCCAGCGCTCGATGTCAACCGCCCCGCTCAGCAGCAGCGCCTCGCGCGCGCGAGTCATGGCCACGTACAGGATCCTGTCCTCCTCCTCGGCCTCCGCGCGCCTGCGCTCCTCGGCCAGCCGCTCATAGTCCAGCGAGGGCGTTGCCTTGCCGCCGTCGAGCCGCACGAGCTGCAAACCGATGCGATCGCCGTCCACGAGCAGGTCGGGCATGCGCGTGTTCGGAGCCCGTCCGAGGTCGGCCACGCACACCACCGGGAACTCCAGGCCCTTGGCGGCGTGGATGCTCATCAGCCGGACCGCGTCGGGCTCCACGCCTTCGATCGGCGCGTCGGACTCCGCGTCGCTGCTCGCGCCGAGGAGATGCGCTACGTGGTCGAGGAAGCCGCGCAGGTCGCGTCCTTCGCTCGCTTCGAAGCGGCGGGCCAGGCGCAGCAGCTTGTGGATGTTGGCCACGCGCCGCTCGCCCCACTCCAGGCCCAGCGCGTGCTCGATGTATCCGCTGGCGTCGATGGCGCGCTCGATCAGCTCGGAGATAGTCCGCCCGGCGGCCGCGCGGCGCTCGCTCTGCAGGCGGGCGCAGAAGCGGCTGAGCAGCTCCAGGTCCGCGGGTGAGAGGTCGGCCAGCAGCTCCTCCTCGCGGGCGCCCTGCGCCGTCTCCCAAACGCCCCGCCCGCGTGCGCGCCCGGCGAGCGCCAGCAGCGCCAGGCCGTCGCGCGAGAGGCCCGCCAGCGGCGAGGCGAGGGAGGCGTACAGCGCCGCCTCATCGAGCGGATTGGCCAGCGCGCGCAGGTACGCGAGCAGGTCGCCGATCTGTTGGTGCCCCCAGAACGCGCCCACCGCCGCCAGCGTGCGCAGACCGCGCAGCTGCAGCGCCCGCTCGTAGACCTCCAGGTCGCCCAGGGCCCGCAGCAGGACCACCACCTCGCCGGCCGCCGCGCGGCCGCTGTGCACCAGCTCGGCCACGCGCTGTGCCAGCAGGCGCGCCTCCGCCTGACGCCAGAGCGCCGCCGGGGGCAGTCCGTCGGCGATCTCCCGCGCGAGCTCCTCGTGCTCCTCCCAGCCGTTGCGGGCGGTCAGGAGCAGCTCCACCAGCGGCTCCGCCGGCTCCACAGCGGGCTCCGGACGCCCGGCCCGCAGCGGCGTGAACTCGGCGAAGCGCTGGGCAAAGACCGCGTTGACCACGTCCAGCAGCGGGAGGCGGCTACGGAAGTTGCGGGTGAGGGCCAGGCTCCCACCGCGCTCGGCCAGCTCGGCGCGCCGCGCGCGGAACAGGCTCACGTCGGCGTGGCGGAAGCCGTAGATCGACTGGTGCTCGTCGCCGACGGTGAACAGGTTGCCGCGCTCCAGTGCCCGCAGGATCCCCAGCTGGCGGGGGTTGGTGTCCTGGAACTCGTCGACCATCAGCAGCTCGAACCGCTCAGACCACGCCGCGCGCAGGCCCTCGCGCTCCTCCAGCAGCTGACGCGCGAGCAGCTCCAGATCGTCGAAGTCCACGGCGCCCCGTCCGCGCTTGAGCTGCTCGTAGGCTCCGGCGAAGCCAGCCAGCAGCTCGTCCAGCAGCACGCAGGCCGCTGCTGCCTGCGCGTCGAGATCCCCGGCCTCCTCGCCCGACTCGATCGCGGCCGCGGCGGCGGGCACGGGGACGGGCAGCCGTGGCGAGCGCTGGCCGCGGCTGCGCAGCTGCGCGTGCACGGAGACGATCATCGTGTGGACGCGATCGGCTCCGTAGGCGGCCAGGAGGTCCACCGCCTCGGGGCGCTCGCCCTCCAGGAACCGGCCCAGCGCCACGCCGAACGCGCGCTGGCGCAACCTGCCCGCGAGGCCCTCGTCGAGGATCGCGAACTCCGGGTCCAGTCCCGCGAGCAGGGGGTTGGCGCGCAGCAGCCGGGCGCAGAACGCGTGGAAGGTCCCGACGAACGCTGCCTCGGTGTCACGCGCGGACTCGCGTTCGCCCAGCTCCAGGAAGCGCGCTCGCACTCGCTCGCGCAGCTCGCCGGCGGCGCGGTCGGTGAAGGTGATGGCGAGGATCTTCCCGGGCGCGATCGCGTCCTCGCGCACCGCCCGGACGAAGCGCTCCACGAGCACGGAGGTCTTGCCGCTCCCGGCGGCCGCGGACAGCAGCAGCGGCTCGGCCCTGCGCCCGACGGAGAGCTCCTGCTCATCGGTCAGCCGCCGCTGCGCCGTCGCGCCGGCGGCCGCGGCGGCGTCCAGCGCCTGCGCCGCCGTGCCCTGGTCGGGGTGCGCGCCGCTCACGCTCACCGCTCGCACCGGCAGATCGTCGGATACATGCAACCGCCCCGGTAGGCGCAGCTCTGCGGCCGCGCCTCCAGCTCGCCGCGTCCCGCCTGGGCGGCCGCCTGGCGCGCGGCGGCGAGCGCCTCCTCCAGGAGCTCGCGCACCTCGGCGTGCCCGCGCACATCGCCCCTGACGCATTCGAGCTCCACGCCGCTGTCGCCGTCGAGCAGCCCGCGGGCCCGCAGATCGGGGCCGGACAGCGGCTGGTAGAAGCCTCCGGCGGCGGTCACGTCGAGCAGCTGCTCGACGGCGCGCATGTACAGGGCCACCTGCAGGCTGCCGTCGCCGATCCACCTGGCCGCCGGCGGAGCGGCACGCGCCTTGTAGTCGTAGACCACCGCTTCGCCCTGCTCGCCGACGTCCACGCGATCGATCCGCCCACGCATCCTCACGCCGCCGCCGAGGTCAAATGCGGGAAGCGGGCTGTGCTGGGCACCCTCTTCCTCGGCGAACCCGAACCCAAGCTCCAGCGCGCTCGGCTCCAGGGGGCTGCCGGCCTCGGCCGCATGCTGCAGGTAGCGCTCGAGGTCGGCCCGCAGCCGGCGCATCGCTCCGGGGCGACGCTCCGGGGCGCTCGACAACGGGAAGTCGGCAGCGTTGTCCTCCAGCGCCCCGTGCAGCAGCTCTCGCGCCAGCCCCAGCCCGCCGAGCGTCAACCGCGCCGAGCCGGTCTGGCGCCTGAGCGCTTCGAGCGTGTCCTTCAAGACCGCGTGGGCGAGGCCGCCGCGCGCGAGCGGCTCGGCCTCGGGCTCGAAGGCGCCGGGGCGCAGCATCCGCTCGACGAACCAGCGCACCGGGCAGCCGATCCAGGTCTCAAACGACGACGCAGACCACAGATGCCCGCGCAGCTCAACGAGCACGCGCTCGTGTCCCAGCGCGGTGGGCAGCGCCACCGGAGCCGGGACCCCGGCCCCGTTCTCGCCCCAGCCCGCCGCGCCCAGCGGCCTGCGCGCCCGCCGCGCGCCGAGGCTCTCGTGGAACAGATCGCAGAGGTCGTCCACGAACAGCGATCTGGCGGCCGGCTCGCCGTCGTCGTCGGCCACGTGCCAGCTGAGCACCAGCAGCTCCTCGGGGCGCGAGACGGCCGCGTAGAGCAGGTAGCGCTCGGCCGCAAGCGCGTCCTCCGCCTCACCCAGCCTCAGGCCGCTGGTCTCGGCCAGGCGCCGGCGCTCGTCCTCGGAAAGGAGCGCGTGCGGCCGTGCGCGGGCGGGGAACACGCCCTCCTGCAGCCCGCACACGAACAGGGCGCGCACGCGGCGGGCACGCAGCGCGAGCGGATCGAGCACCGCGACCGCCCCCGGGCCGGGGCGCTGGCCGCTGAGGAGCTCCACCCGTTCGAGCGTCCGCGCCAGCTCGCCCGCCTCTCCCGGGGCCAGCTCGGGAGCCATCCGCGCCAGCTCGCGCAGCTCGGCGAGCGCGCGCCGCCCCGCGACGAACGCCGCCGCCTCGTCCGCCTCCTCGCCCGCAAGCACCTGAGCACGGCCACGCCTGGGCGCGCCGAACAGCCAGCTCAGCTCGCGGGCCGCGCGGTCGATCAGCGCGACCGGGCCTCGTCTCCTCGCCTCGCCCAGCTGCTCGATGGTCTCCAGGCGCCAATGGCGCTCCTCCCACAGCGCCCTCGCCTGCGTGGCGCTGGAGGCGCCGCTGCGACGGGCTCGGACCTCCAGCCGGTCTGCCAGCTCGGGGAGCTCCAGCAGGCCGGGGGCGCGCAGCCAGGCCAGCAGGTCCCCCAGCTCGCCATCCGAGGCCCCGTGCACGTCCGGGACGCACCGCAGCAGTCCCACCAGCGCCCCGCCCACGGAGGTGTCGGCGAAGCGCCTGCGCCGCTGCAGCGCGAACGGGATCCGCGCCGCGGAGAACACCTCTTCGAGCAGGTCCGCGGTCGCCGCGTGGGCGCGGGTCACCACGGCGATCTCCTCGGGTGCCATGCCGTCGTCCAGCAGCGTGGCGATCTCCCGCGCCACCAGCTCCAGCTCGGCGCGCTCGCCGCCGCCCTCCAGCAGGCGCACGGCGCCCGACGCATCCACGCGCGTCGCGTCCGGCTCGAACAGCGAGCGCTCGAGATGGCTCAGCGCCGCGCGCGCGGCGGGCGCGTAGTAGGCGGCGCGCGCGCCGAGCTCGCGGTGCTCGGCCGCCAGCGGCGCGAGCGCGGCGAATGTGGCCGCGCGCCCGGCGAACGCCGTCCGTCCGGGCTCGTAGGTCAACGAGACGGTCACCCTCGCCCCGACCACGCGGCCGAGCGTCTCGATCGCGTCCAGCTGCAGGCGCGTCAGGTCGTCGAACCCGTAGAACAGGACCGGGGTCAGGCCCCACAGCGCGGGCCGTCGCCGCAGCGCGTCCAGGGCCCGCACGGCCCGCTGCTCGCCATCGAGGCGTCCGATCCGCTGGAGCGTCCCCTGGTAGGTCTCGAACAGCCGCCCGAGATCCGCCCTGGAAGCACCTGCGCCGTCCACCTCGGCCCACTCGCCCAGCGCCGCTGCGAGCGTCGCGGGAGTCACTCGGCGCACGCGCAACTCGGCCAGGAACCCGGACAGCGCGCGCACGAATCCCGGTGCAGCGGGCGCGGCGCCGTCGCTGGCGGCGATCGCCGCCAGCACCCGCTCGCGCGCCAGCTCGCCGAGGACGGGCTCGCGCACCCCCGCGCGGCGCACCGCCTCCTCGATCAGACCGTCGAAGCGCTCCACGCGCGCGCCCAGCGCGGCCCCGTCGCCTGCGAGCTCACGCAGGTAGTGCTCGGCGTCCACGCGCGTGGGCACGACCAGCAGCGGCTCCTCGCCGTGGGCGAGGTGGCCGCGCACGCCATCCATGAGCACCTGGGCCTTGCCCGCGTTGGCGGGACCTGTGAGCAGCGCGATGGGCATCCCCGCCCATCCTGGCGCACCCGCCCGACGCGCCCCGCCGGGATTCCCGCTCCCAGCGCCCGCCGCGAGCCTAGGCGGCGCTGCGCTGGCCGACCTTAGCCGCCGCGCCGTCCTCGGCGACCGCCTCCACGCCGCCAGCCGCGGCGTCCGCCTCGACCTCCGGGGGCTTGGCGCCCTCCTTGGCCCACAGCTCGTCGAACTCGACGCGCCACTTGCCCTCGTCGGTCTGGCTGAGAGCGAGATGCGCCCGGAAGCTGCGTCCGCTGCGGCCGCGAAAGCCCGTGACCGCCTGCGCGGTGTAGCCCGTCTTGATCAGCTCGCGGGCGATGGCCAACGGCAGCGTCTTGCCCGCTTTGGCCTTCCAGATCACGAAGCCGCAGCCCGGATCCTCGCGCGCCCAGCAGGAGTAGCCCTTGCGGTTCTCGACGATATCGTGGCCGCACACCGGGCACGGGCCGAGCCGCGCGCGCGGAATGCGCACGTCTTTGAGCGTCTCGTCCAGCTCCTTGACGGTCTCCTGCGCGAAGCCGGCAATGTCGCTCATGAACTTCTTGCGCGAATCCTCGCCGCGCTCGATCTTGCCCAGCCGCTGCTCCCAGCTCCCGGTCAGCCCCGGGGAGGTGAGCGCGTGCTCGTTGAGCAGCCTGATCACGTTCAGCCCCTTCTCGGTGGCCACCAGCGCGCGCCCGTCGCGCTCCACGTAGCTGACCGTGATCAGCCGCTCGATGATCGCAGCGCGGGTGGCGGGGGTGCCGATGCCCGAGTCCTTCATGGCCTCGCGCAGCTCGTCGTCGTCCACGAGCTTGCCCGCCGTCTCCATCGCGCCGAGCAGCGAGGCGTCGCTGTAGCGCCGCGGCGGTTTGGTTTCCTTGCGGGCGCTCTCGATCTCCGCGGTCTGCACCTGCTCGTCCTGGAGCAGGCGGGGAAGCTGCTGGTCGGTGTCCTCCTCCTCCTCGCCACGCGCCTCACCGTCGCCCTTGGCATCCGCTGCCACCTCGTCGTAAACCCCGCGCCAGCCGGGCACCTGCAGGAGCTTGCCGCGCGTGCGGAACACGTGTCGCTCCTCCTGCGCCGCACCATCCACGGCGGTCACGGTCGTCTCGACCCGGGTGTTCTCGAACACGGCCTCGGGATGGAAGACCGCCAGGAAGCGCCGTACGGCCATGTCGTAGACCCGTTTGTCGTCCGAGCCCATTTTCTCGAGGTTGTGCTCCGAGCGCGTGGGGATGATCGCGTGGTGGTCTGTGACCTTCTCGTCGTTGACCACCCGCCCGAGCGGCAGCACGTCGAGCGCGGTCACGTATTCGGCGCCCTTGCGGTACTCCTTGTGGCTGCCCACCAGCTCGGCGATCGGCTTGATCTCATCGACCATGTCAGTGGTGAGGTAGCGCGAGTTGGTCCTCGGGTAGGTGAGCGCCTTGTGCTCCTCGTAGAGCCTCTGCGCCGCCGACAGCGTCCGCTTGGCGGAGAAGCCGTAGCGGTTGTTGGCCTCACGCTGAAGCGTCGTCAGGTCGTAGAGCATCGGCGCTTTCTCGCGCTGCTCCTTCTTCTCCAGCTTGGTGATCGTCCCCGGGCGGCCCCTGCAGGCGCCCACGATCGCCAGCGCTTCCTCCTCGGTCGCTATCCGTGGGCCTTTGGTCTTTCCCGGGCTGCCGGCCGGTGCCTGGAAGTGACCGACGTAGCGGCGCTCGCCGCCGGCCCCCTCGCCGTCGAGCTGGCCGGCGGCGAAGGTGGCGTCCACCAGCCAGTAGGGCTCAGGCTTGAACGCCTTGATCTCCTCCTCGCGGCGGGCCACGATGGCGAGCGTGGGGGTCTGCACGCGTCCGAGCGAGACGGCGCCGTCGAAGGAGCTGCGCAGGCGGATGGTGGCCGCGCGGGTGGCGTTCATGCCCACGATCCAGTCGGCCTCCGAGCGCGAGCGGGCGGCCTGCTCGAGGCGCTCGAACTCCTCAGCCGGGCGCAGCGCGGCGAGCGCGCTCTTCATGGCCGCGCTGGTCATCGAGTTGAGCCACAGCCGTTTGACCGGCTTCTTGCCTTTGGCCTTCTCGAACAGGTAGGCGAAGATCAGCTCGCCCTCGCGGCCCGCGTCGCAGGCGTTGACGACCTCCTCGATGTCCTCGCGGCCGAGCTGTTTGGTGACCACAGACATCTGCTTGCGCGAGCGCTCGTCGCGCACCTCCAGCTTGAAGCGCTCGGGAACGATCGGCAGGTCGGCCATGCGCCAGCTCTTGTATTTGGCGTCGTAGGCTTCCGGTTCGGCAAGCTGGACCAGGTGCCCGACGGCCCAGGTGACGACGTGCTCGGGACCCTCGAGGAATCCTTCCTGCTTCTTGAACGGGCCCGGCAGCACGCGCGCGAGGTCCTGCCCCACGGAGGGCTTCTCGGCGACCAGGAGCGTCTTCGACATGGCGGTCAGCGTAGCGGGTGATGTTCTCGCGGCGAACGCTACGAGCGCCGGCGAGCCCGAGAGACGGGCGAGCTCACCCGGCGGCGCACGGCCCGGTGCTCACCTGCTCGCCGGCACGCGCGCGGGCGTCGGCTTCGCGTAGCGCGGCGGCCACCGTCTCGTTGGCCACGCCGTAGCCGCCTCGGGGCTGCCCGCCCACGGTGGCGGCGAACACGGTCGTCAGGACGTGGCCGGACACGTCCACCATGGCGCCTCCGGAGTTGCCCGGACGCACCAGGCCGCGCAGGGGGGTCAGCAGGCGCGACACCGGCCCCTGCCCGTAGGCGTTGTCGGTGAGGACCGCCTGCGTGCGTCCGATCCGTCCCGGCTGCACGTCGAACGGGCCGTTCTCGGGGTAGCCGAGGATCGCGCCCGGCGTGCCCGAGACGGGATTGGAGGCGAGCGACAACGACGGCAGGCCCAGTCCCGAGACGCGCAGAACGGCGATGTCGTGGGTGGGGTCGAAGGCGATCGGCTGCGCGCTCAGGCCGGGCGCGCGCCCATCGATCTCGACGGTGGTGTCCTGCTCGCCGGCGACCACATGAGCGTTGGTCACCACGATGTCCGGCTCGGCCACCCACCCCGAGCCCTCGATCGCCAGCCCGCACGCGGTTCCGTCGACGCGCACCACGCCGCGCGAGGCGCTGCGGACGCCCGGCCTGCGCGCGATCCGCGGCTCGGGCGCGGCCACGTCCGGTGAGGGGCCCGTGATCGAGGGCAGCGGATCCAGCCGCGCGAGCGCGCCCAAGAGCGACCCCGTCGGGGGGAGCGCCGCGTTGAGCCGCCGCAGGATGACCGACTGCTGGATGTCCGCGCGCAGCTGCCCCTGCCCGGGCGTCTGGCCGGCCACGGCCGCGGCGATCCACACGATCCCGAGCGCGAGCGCGACTCCCAGCGCGGCGCCGAGCACGCCGTCGAGCAGGCCCATCCCGGGAATGATCAGGGTGCGGCGCAGCCTGAACCCGAGCCCCTCCAACCCGCTCGCCAGGATCGCGCCGGCCAGCAGCGCGCCGATCAGGCCGAACGCCGGGGCGTATGGCGAGGAGGAGCCGCGCGGAAGCAGAAGAGGACCCAGGCGAGTCCCGAGGAATGCACCAATTGCGAACCCGCTGAACGACAGCACACCGACGATGAACCCCCGCCGAAACCCGAACAGGGCGAGTACGGCCGCGAACGCGACAATGATCCAGTCCAGCTGTGTCACCTGTCATGTTCTACAAGCTCCGTGACTGAGAACCGCCACCGGCGCCTGCGGCGCGCCCGCCCGGTAGTAGCGCTCGCGGCCGTGACCTTCGCCATCGGCGCGATCTTCGGCGCCCAGCATGGCGCCTCGCCGGCATCGACGCTCGCCCGCCAGTTCGTCACCGCATGGACGCACGGCGACTACAGGACGATGTACGGCGAGATCGACGCGGCCTCCCAGCGCGAGATATCCGCGAGCCAGTTCGCGGCCGCCTACCAGCAGGCTCTCGCCGTGGCCACGGCGAGGAGGCTCGACGTGGCGGGTAGACCGCGCAGGAGCGCCGCGGTGGTGGCGGTGCCAGTGCAGATCCACACCCGCCTGTTCGGGACGCTGTCGCTGGACTTCGCCCTGCAGGTGATCGAAAGCGCCGAAGACGGCCCGCGCGTGCGCTGGTCGCGCTCGCTGGCGTTCCCCGGCCTGCGCCACGGCGAGCTGCTGAGCCGCCGCACCACCCTTCCCCGGCGGGCGACGCTGCTCGCGCGTGACGGAAGCGTGCTGGCGGAAAGCACGGCGGAAGCCTCCAGCCAGTCCGGGGAAGCCACGCGCAGCTCCCCACTCGGGGAAGCGGCCCGCGCGGTGCTCGGGACCGTCGGGCCCGTGCCCGCCTCGCGCCTGACGCAGCTGGAAGCACAGGGCGTGCCCGCTCAGGCGACCGTGGGCCTCACCGGCCTCGAGCGCGCGCTCGACGAGCGTCTGCGGGGCAGTCCCGGCGGAGAGCTGCTCGCGGGCCGGCGCCTGCTCGCCTACGCGGCGCCGCACGCGGCCCCCGCTGTTCACACCACCGTCTCCCCCGCGCTGCAGAGCGCCGCCGTGAGCGCGCTGGGCGGGCAGCTCGGCGGGATCGTGGCGATGCAGCCCTCCAGCGGACAGATCCTGGCGGTGGCGGGCATCGGCCTCGAAGGACTGCAGCCGCCGGGCTCGACGTTCAAGATGGTCACGCTCACGGGCGCGCTGGCCGCCCATATCGCCACCCCGCGCACCGTGTTCCCCTACGCCAGCTACGCAACCCTGGACGGGGTCAAGCTGAACAACGCCAACGGCGAGAACTGCGGCGGCACGCTGGAACTGGCGTTTGCGGTGTCGTGCAACTCCGTGTTCACGCCGCTGGGGGTCAAACTCGGCGCTGCGCGCCTGGTGGCGATGGCCGAACGGTTCGGCTTCAACCACGACCCGGGCGTGCCCGGCGCGGCCGAGAGCACGCTGCCCGCGGCCAGCGCCATCCAGGGCGAACTGGACGTCGGATCCACCGCCATCGGCCAGGGCGAGGTGCTGGCCACGCCGCTTCAGATGGCGAGCGTGGCGGCGAGCATCGCCGACGGCGGGCGGCGCCCGACGCCCTCCTTCCTGCCGGCCAAGACATCCGGATCGGGCGTGGGGGTGACGAGCGCATCGGTGGCGCGCACGGTGCGCCACCTGATGATCGGCGTTGTTCGCTTCGGCACGGGTACGGCCGCGGCCATCCCCGGGGTGACCGTTGCGGGGAAGACGGGCACGGCCGAACTGAAGACCCCCTGCAGCCCCGCCTCGGAAGCCAGCCGGCGGGAAAGCGGCGAATCGAGCAAGGAACCTGCCTGCCAGTCAAGCGAAAGCGAAGCCAGCAACACCGACGCGTGGTTTGCCGCCTTCGCGCCCGCGCTGCATCCACGAATCGTGGTGTGCGTGCTGCTGGTCAAAGACGGCGCGGGCGGCACAACAGCGGCACCGGTCGCCAGGCAGGTACTCGAAGCCGGCCTCCGGGCCGGCGTCTAGATCTAGACGTCCAGCTCCGCCGAGGCGGTCTCAGCGGGATTGCTCGGGTCGACGATCTTCAGCTCCAGCGGCCGGTTGTCGAGCGAGACGGTCTGGATCTTGTAGAGCAGCAGCGCGCCCTGCGTGGGGCCGGAGTTGGCGGTCGAGTTGGACACCGGCAGCTGGCCTTTCGCCGGTACCAGGCCGGGACGGTAGGCGAACTGGTTGATCGGGCTGGGAGCGAGGGGGGTGTAGCTGTTGCCCTGGGTGTCGCTGATGGTCAGGTCGCTGGCCGACGGCAGGGCGCTGGAGGTGTTGTTGTAGACCTGCACGAACACCGCGAACCACTCCTGCCCGGGCGCCAGCTGGCGCTCGGCGGGGCTGAGACCCTGCAGATAGGTGGCGTCCTCGGTGTTGGTGGGGTTGAGCTCGCGCGAGAGCTGAACCTCGTAGATCAGGGGCCCGACGTCCAGGTAGGGAGCGTTCTGACCGGACTCGCCCGCGTAGGTTCCGGTGCTCACCTTCGTGTGCGAGTCGCCGCACGCGCCGAGCACGAACACGGCGAGGAGGGCGAGCACGGCTGGCGGGAGCTTGCACAGGCGGCTGGACATGCGACGCGGCAGTCTATCCACCGGCGACCGTGACACGCCGACCCCCGCCCTCGGCGGCGGTGCCCCGGTCCTCGCCCCGCTCGAGGATGCCCCGCAGACGGTGCATGGCCCGTTGGTTCTTGCGCCTGAGCCAGCCCTTTGCGCCGAGCCCCTCCATCAGGCGGTCCGACAGCGTCACGGGAGCCGTCTGGAGCGTGAAGCGCACGCGCGTGCTCCCGGACGCGGCGGGCGCGAGATCGTAGACGCCGAGCGTGCGGATGCGGTTGTTCTTGCCCGTGCGGCCCACCTCGACGATGCGGTGCGGGCGCTCGACCTCCGAGAACGTCACGTCGCCCCAGCTGAAGCGGTTGCCAGGCGCCTTCACGCGGAACCGCGCGCCGGCGCCGCGCCCGACGGAGTCCATTCTCGTGAGATGCCAGTCCACCAGATAGTGGTCGGTGAACTCAGGGTGGTTGGCGATGTCCTGGAGGTAGTCGAACACGCGCTCGCGCGGGGCGGATACGACGATCGAGACGGTCACGGGATCCACGGCGAGCGCAAGTCTATTGGCCCCGCCGCCCAAACCCCCCGCCCGGGGAGCCTTGGCTAGGCCGCGCGAGCGGTGAGGCGCACGGTGTGGCCGTGCTCGCAGTGCCTGACGATCTCGCTCGCCACCGGGACCTCGCGGCGGTGGGGTCGGCAGAGCTCGCAGACGATGCGACGAGCTCGTCCTTCATAGAGGTGGACGTGCTCGCCGGTCAGGGGTGTGCGCCCACAGTCCGCGCAGCAGCTGCGGTCGGCCTCCAGCGCGCCGAGACCGCGGCGCAGCAGCACGCGCTCGAGCTGCTCCACGTGGGTGACAGGAGAGGCCATGATCGTCTCGGTTTTCGCCGTTTCGCCCCTGGCTCCTGCCTGTGCGAGGGCACTGCAACGAACGGCTGCTGATCGTTTGGCCCGAGTGATTGTGGGTAGCTGAGCGCGTGGACCCACGAGGAGCGGCGCTCCCCCAAGCGACCGGTAGATTCTGACAGTCGGAATCAAGATCACGGCGCATCCAGATCAGCGCCATTGACAGGCTTGTTATGATCGATACGAGTATCCTCCGGCGAAGGAGCGCCCCCTTGACAGCAGCGAGAGAGGGAGGAGCAGGGATGGACACCGTTACAACAGGCACCTTCGTCGGCGCGGGCTCGTTCCGCTGCAGGAGTTGCGGATACACGCTCACGCTCTCCTCCTCGGACGCCCTCACCGACTGCCCCGGCTGTGGGAGCGCGGACTTTGCCCGCGCCTCCCTGTTCGGCACCGAGCGCCTGTCATCCGGGCTTGACGCACAGCAGCAGGGGGCGCGACTGGTCAAGCCTGCCTCCGCCGATCGAGACGAGCAGCTGGCCAAGGCCAGGGAGCGCATCGAGCAGCCCGGGGAGTACCTCTGCTACGAGGACGGCAAGGAGCTGCGGACGGTGGCGCTCACGCGCGAGTGGACCCGCATAGGACGCAGCCTGGCCGCGGACGTGCGTTTCGACGATCCCACGGTCTCGCGCCGCCACGCGCTGATCGTGCGCCAGCCGGACGGCGTGCACCTGCTGGACGACCGCAGCCTGAACGGCGTGTTCGTCAACGGCGCGCGCGTGGACGGCAAGACGCTGGAGGACGGCGATGAGATCATCGTGGGCCGCTACCGCCTGCGCTTCTTGAGCGTGGCCTCGGACGACGATTCGCCCAGCGGCGCGGACGCCGAGCAGACCTCGCGGCGCACGATCACCTGAGGCGCCAAGCGCAGGCCTGTCGTCTCGCCACGCCCCGTGCGGCGGCCTGCGCGTAGTATCGCGCCATGGCTCAAACGATCGCCGTGCTCTCACAGAAGGGCGGTACCGGGAAGACGACCACGGTGCGCACCCTCACGGATGTCCTGCGCCGCTGCGGAGTCCGCACGCTGGCGGTCGATCTGGACCCGCAGGGCAACCTGTCCGACTACTTCGACCTGCCCACGGACGTCCAGCCGACGGTCGCGGAGGTGCTCGCCGGCAGCGCCAAGGCGAGCGAGGCGATCCACGAGGACATCATCCCGGCGAACCTGAGCCTGGCGGAGGCGGAGCTGATGCTCGGCGGCAAGATGGGGCGGGAGCTGACGCTCAAGCGCGCGCTGGCCGAGGCGACAGAGGACTACGAGGTGGTCCTGATCGACTGTCCCCCCTCGCTGGGCCTGCTCACGGTCAACGCCCTGGTGGCGGCCGATCGGGCGCTGATCACGGCGGAGGCCCAGTATTTCGCGCTGCAGGGCGTGGAGCAGGCGATGGAGGTGGTGGAGCTGGCACGCGACAGCCTCAACCCGCAGCTGGCGCTGCTGGGCGTGCTGCTGAACGTGGCCGACATCCGCACGGTCCATTCGCGCGAGGCGCTCGCCTCCTTGCAAGAGCGCTTTGGCGAGGTGGTCTTCGACACGGTCATCCGCGCATCGATCGCCTACGCGGAGTCGGCTGAGCGGGCGCGTTCGATCCTCGACCATCGCCCCGACCTGGGCGCCGACTACATTGCGCTGGCGGACGAGCTGCTCGCCCGCCTGCCCGGCCTGGGCGCGGCCCGCACGCGGCTGGGCGAGCTCGCTCAGAGCTCCCCGACGTAAGCTCCCTGCGGCTCGAAGGACGCGCGCAGCAGCGTGGCCCAGCCCTCGATCTCGGGGGCCAGCGCCTCAGCGACGGCGCCTGTCTGCTCGTAGAAGCACCACACGAGCACGGTCGGCCCCGCCCCCGAGACGGTGGCCCCCAGC
>Ga0075520_1000446_pt1 | contig 17970 bp, 12 predicted proteins | sample NGEPerB_FD_75100 | JGI IMG/M metagenome (GOLD analysis project Ga0075520, IMG submission 75100) | Arctic peat soil microbial communities from the Barrow Environmental Observatory site, Barrow, Alaska, USA - NGEE PermafrostAB12-B | ecosystem: Environmental > Terrestrial > Soil > Wetlands > Peat ... | reverse complement strand
GCGCCCGGTTCTCGTTCGACGTCGTCGATCTCGCCACCGGGGCAAGGCGGTTTCTGGCGTGCCGCGAACCGCACGACGGCTGGCGCGGCGAGGGCTCGTTCTGGGTCGACCCCGCCGGCCTGGCCCTCGGCCGCAGCGCCCTTTCGGCCAGCGAGGCCGACATCATCGTGGTGGACGAGGTTGGCCCGTGGGAGCTGCGCGGCGCCGGCTGGTCACACGAACTCGACGGTCTCGTTGGGGGCGCCACCCCGATCCTGCTCGTCGTCCGTCGCGAATGCCTGGATGCCGTCGTTGCCCGCTGGTCGCTCGCCAGCGCCACGGTGTTTGACGTCGCCAAGGCGAGCCCGCCGCAGGTCGCCGCCGCGCTGCAGACGGCCGAGCCCCGAGGTTAGAGGGAGCCCGTTCGGACGAAAGGTCGTGGTGCCGGAGGAGGGAGTCGAACCCTCACACCCTTGCGGATACGGGATTTTGAGTCCCGCGCGTCTGCCATTCCGCCACTCCGGCAACCTGAAACCTCTACAGCGGTGCGGCGCGTGGAGTGTAGCAAACGGTCGACCGGCCCATCACCGCCGGCGGGTTCGATAATCGCGGGGGCGGTGGGTTTCGCCAGATGTCAGGGTCTTGAGTCGCGCGTCTGCCATTCCGCCACTCCGGCATCTCGGTACAACAACAACCGCGACGACAGCGGAGTGTAGCAAACGGTCGGCCCGCAAACAGTGCTCTCGCGAGCGCCGGGTAGGCCCGCCGCCGCGAGCGGGCCGGATGACCACTCCACCAAAGTCAGGGCGCCGCAACTTGGGGCGTGCAGCCACGCTGCCGGAACCAGCGGTCCGGTACCCGATCCACGGGGGTAAGACCGGCGTTTGTAAGCAAACGCCGCTACAGATGCAACAGAAGCGCGCGGTGGTCGCGCCCCCCGCCTGACCGGGCCGCGCCGGCCGCAGGCCGCGCGGCCTCGAACCCCTCCCTCGAGGACGACCGCTCCACCGCAGGCAGGGCCTCGCCACTTGGGGCGTGTAGCCGCGCCGCCGAGAGTGGGCCAGCTGCTAGGAGGGCAAGGCGGTCGGACCGGAGCGTAGCCGGAGGCTACGTGAGGACCCGAACCGCCGCTGCCCGACAACGCAGATGGTCCGCTATCGGCGGCGCCCCCGGGCGGCGCCAGGTCAGGCAAGGTCTTCTACAATGGTGGCATGGCCACCACCGTCGAACAGATCCACACGGCGCTCGCCAGCGCCTACCCCCTGATCATGGTCCTGTCCAACGAGGAGGACCGCATCGAGCGGTTGATTCAGCGCTTCGCCGCCGGCGCCAAGCCGCAGCCGCTGCCGGTGGTCACCTGGAACTGCCTCGACGGCCTCACCGGCCAGCCCGGCACCGAGGACCCGATCACCGCGCTGCGCTGGCTGGAAACCCAGGGACCGCGCGGCTTCTACGTCTTCAAAGACCTACAGGCGCTGCTGCCGGGGAACCGTCCGCTGCTCCGGCGGTTGCGCGACACCGCGGCCGCGATCCGCAACACCGGCCGGTTCCTCTTCACGCTCGCCCCCGAGGGCGAGGTGCCGTACGAGATGAAGCCGCTGACCTACGTCGTGACCTCGCTGTTCCCCGACGAGAGCGAGGTCGCTGCGGTCGTCGCCGCCGTCCTGCAGCAGACCAGCCGGACCGCCGACCCCGACCGCGCCCAGATCCTGATCGGCGCGCTCCGGGGGATGTCGCTGCTCGAGGTCGAGAGCCTGCTGCGGCGCCTTCTCACGCGCCACCAGACCGTGGACGACGCGTTCATGGCCGAGGTGCTCGCCGAGAAGGAGCAGATCATGCGCAAGGAGGGGATTCTTGAGTTCGTCCCCCCGATCAGGAGCCTTGGCGACCTCGGGGGCCTCGACCAGCTCAAGGTGTGGGTGCGCCAGCGCGCCTCCCTGTTCACGCCGCAGGCGATGGCCCAGGGGCTGCCGCGGCCGAAGGGCGTGCTGCTGATGGGCATGTCCGGGTGCGGCAAGTCGCTGGCGGTGAAGGTCATCGCGACAGAGTGGAAGCTCCCCCTCTTCCGCCTCGACATGAACCTCGTGTTTGCGGGGGTGCAGGGCTCGCCTGAGTGGGTGTTCCACCGCGCACTCGAAGCCGTCGAAGCGGTGGCGCCGGCGGTGCTGTGGATCGACGAGATCGAGATGGGGGTCGCCGGTTACTCCGAGGGCGCGACCGGCTCGATGACGCGGATCTTCTCGACGTTCCTGACCTGGATGCAGGAGCACCGCGCCGACGTCTTCGTCGCGGCCACCGCTAACCGAATCGCCTTACTGCCCGCCGAGATCATCCGCAAGGGGCGCTTCGACCAGGTGTTCTTCGTCGAGCTGCCGAACGAGGAGGAACGCAAGGAGATCCTCGGCATCCACCTGCGCGGCCAGGCGCTCGACCCCGGCAAGTACGACCTCGTGCTCCTCGCCTCCGCCGGGCGCGGCTGGAACGGCGCCGAGATCGAGCAGGCCGTGGTTTCGGCCCGCATCGCGTGCAACGCCGAGGGCCGCCCCGTCGAGGAGCGCGACCTGCTGACGGCGATGGGGCAGATCGTGCCGCTCTCGACCACGATGTCCGAGCAGATCAAAGCCATCCGCTCGTGGGCGCGCACCCGTGCGCTCCCCGCCACCACCCCCGGCCGCCCCGAGATGTGACAGGACGGGCGAAGGGAAGAGGGTAGAAGGAAAATGGGAAAGGGAAGACAAGGAGCGGTACGGTAGCTCGCGTCCCGTCTTCCCTCTCCCCTTTTCCGTCTTCCGTCTTTCTACCTGTTCACGGCCGCGGTTGGCTGAGGGGGTGGAGTCACCGAGGAGGTCCCGCCGAGCGGCGGGAGCACGTGGTCGCCAAGCAGGATGACGCTGGCTCCGGTATCGGGCGCGGTGAGCATCCCGGCACACGGGCGGGGCTGGCCGCCGCCGTGGGCGCCGAGCAGGTCGAGCACCCATTTTTCCTCGGCATGACGCGCGCCTTTGAGTTGGCCGCCCGCGTGCGGCACCGCCACGCAGAACAGCAGATCGCCCTGGCCGGTGCGGGCGATCCCAGCGAGCACGGCGATGCCGCCGTCGGTGGTGGTGAGCGTCCCTGTCTTGCCGACGACGGCCGTGGTGTTGGGCCCGTCGGCCAGTTCCGGGAACTGGTGGTTCACGGTGCCCGGATCGCACCCCGCGACCGGCAGCAGCGCCTCGACCGGAAGGTGCAGGCGCTCGCAGGTCTTCTTGAACTCCCGCAGCAGGTGCACGATCAACCGCGGGGTGAGGCGGTTCTCGCCGAGGCCCGAGGCGGTCTGCAGCTCGACGGTCTCGCGCGGCACGCCGCAGCGCTCGGCCACGAATGCGGCCAAGTCGTCAACCGAGCCCACGCTCGCGGCGACGCGTTCGATATCGTTGTTCGAGTAGCAGTTGAAACGGCGCAGGATGTCGGCCAGGGGTTGCGACCGGTGGACCACGAGCATCTCGCCTGGGGCCGCCCCGCCGTCGACGCCGGCGCCGCCCGCGACGACGACCCGGGGCGGCTGCGACGCGATGAGGCTCCGGCGCAGCGTGAACTCGCGCCAGGCCGCCCTGGTGGGGCCGTTCCAGCGCCTCGGGTCGAGAGCCTGGCGCAGCCGGGTCGCCATCAGCATCCCGCGTTTGACCGGGTCGGGTTGCCGCCCCTCGGAACCGTTCTCCCACCCCATCCAGAACCGCCGGTTGACGATGACGGAACCTGTGACACGCTCCACGTGCAGCTCGTTGAGCGCCTGGGCAACCAGGAAGGCGTTCTCGACGTGAAAATCGGGGTCGCCGCCCCCCTGCACGACGAGGTCGCCGTTCAGCACCCGCCGCACCGGGTCGATGGTGCCGCGGGCGAAGAAGCGCGTCTCGAAGCGGAAATTGGGGCCGAGCCGCTCGAGCGACCACAGCGAGGTCGCGATCTTGACGACCGACGCCGGGTTGATCGGCTCGTCGGGCTGCCGCGCCTCGACCGGCTGTCCGTCGAGGGCCTCGGCGTACCAGACCAGGTTGACCGGGCGGCTCATCCGCCGCCGGCGTGGCGCCGGGCGCGCACCTTCCGAGATGGTTGCGGCCAGCGTGAGGCAACCGAGGGTGAGGGCGAGGAAACGCTTCACAGCCGGTGATTGTACTCGACACCGCCGCACAGCGTGCGATCCTCGTCACCTCCGGAGCGGTTGCGGGGCCCCGCGCGCTGGCGGCCCGCCGGCGCCACTGGAAGCGGCCTCGGAGTTGCGGTAGCTTGAAGCCTCAGGGCGGAGGCGACATGAGCGACATCGACGAGTTCATCGCGGCAAGGCGGGCAGCCAACGCGTCGGTCCTGCAGCAGGACCACCTCGGCATCAAGAGGTTCTTCAACCTCGACGACGCCGCCTACCGGGACGACGCCCTCCCCGGACGGGTCAAGGAGCTGCTCGGCCTCGTCGCCTCGCTCGTCCTGCGCTGCAACGACTGCGTGGACTACCACCTCATCCAGTGCGTCAAGGCCGGCTGGACGACGCCCGAGATCGTGGACGCCCTCAACGTCGGGCTGGTGGTGGGCGGCTCGATCGTGATCCCCCACGTGCGCCACGCGGTCACGACGCTCGACCAACTCGCGGGCCGTAGCGACATCGAGCTGTAACGACCGCGCGCCCGGCGGGCGCGCCCCACATCGAGACCGGTTCGTAGGGAGCCACGAAGCGAGGAATAGCTCGAGCGCGGCCGGCGTTATGACAACGACTGGGGGACGGACACCGTGAGCTCCGAGGTCGAGCTGCTGGCGCGCTGGTCGCTCGGGGTCCAACTCGGGACCGCGACGCTGCTGGCCGCCTTCTTTATCGTCCTCATGCGGACGATCCGCCTGCAGGAGGTCCGCATCTGGGCGGCGGCGTGGGTCGCCGACGCCGCCGCGGTCACCTCCGCGTTCCTGGCAACGACCTTCTCGCCGCCGCCCGCCGTACGCTTGGCGCTCACCGCCTACGTCGCGCTCAAGACCGCCTATGTCCTCCTGCTGCTGACCGGCACCCGCAACCACTTCCGGCCCGGCGGCGTCCAGTCCCCCCGGCTGCGGTGGATCGTTGCGGCCGTGGGCGCGTGGAGCCTTGCCCTCGGCCTGCTCGCCCCAACCCGCGAGATCCTCCAGCTCGGGATGTCTCTCCTCGCCGGCGTCTTCCTCACCTCCGGCGCGGTGTGGGTGATGCGCCGACCGCGCGTACCGCGCTCGCGCTGGCTGGGGACCGCCCTGCTCGCGGAGGGCGTGGTCTTCCTCCACTACGTGCCGCTGCTGCTCCCGACGGTGTGGGGCGGCGCGACGCTCGCTCGCCAGGCGCAGTACGCCCCGTTCCTCGACGCCGGGGCCGAGCTGTTCATGGCGCTGGCGATCCTCGTGGTGATCGAGGGATCGTCCTCGCAGCACCTCGAGCACCTCAACCGGGAGCTGCTCGTATCCCAGGAGAGCCTGCGGCAGCTCGTGGACCTCGACCCGCTGACCGCGCTGGCGAACCGGCGCCGGTTGCGCGACGAGATGGAGCGGGTGCGGGCCGCCGGCGCCGCCGTGATCTTCCTCGACGTGGACAACTTCAAGGACATCAACGACCGCTTCGGACACATCGCCGGCGACGCCTGCCTGCTGCGGGTCGCCGCCGCGCTAAGACACACTTTCCGGAGCGACGACAGGTTGTTCCGGCTCGGCGGCGACGAGTTCCTCGTCATCGCGCCCGGACTCGACCCGGAGGCCGTCGGGACGCGCGTGGGGAAGCTGCGCACCGACCTCGCGGAGGGCGAGGAGGGCACGCCGCCGTGCCGCATCTCGGTCGGGATCGCCAGCCTCGCACCCAGCGGCGAGCCCGAGGCGGCGCTGCGCGAAGCCGACGACCGGATGTACCTCGAGAAGCGCCGCCGGAAAAGCGAGGACCATCCCCACGGCGTCGCCTACGGCGCCGTCGGCTGACGGCGGCGGCCGGCGCTCACTGCCGGGGCTCCTCGCCCAGCGCCAGGCGCAGGTCGCGCGTCGCCGCGCGCACGGCGTCCTCGTACGCGTCCCCTTCGGTGCGCGCCCGCAGCCGGTCGGTCGCGGCCAACGCCAGCGTCCACCCCTCCCAGCGGACCGGTTCGCCCGTCGCAACATGGACCACGTGCCCCTCCTCGACCGCCTGCGACGCGGGTTCGAGCGGCGTCTCGGCCAGCACGCGCTCGAGCGCCCGCATGAGCGCCTCCGCCGCCGGGTCGAGGAAGCGGGTGTAGCGGTGGAACAGCGCCGCGACGTGGTAGTGGCTGGGCCGGAACACGATGCCGTCGAGGGCGAGCGTCTCGCTCACCACCACCAGCCAGCCGAAGATCTCCCGGAGCATGCCGAGCCCCGGGTGTTGCTGCCCCGGCAGCGGGGCGCGGCTGCCCGTGAACTGCTCGCGCGGGTTCTGCAGCAGCAGCCACTCGATCTCGAGCACCTCGCAGCCAACGACCGCGCGCGTGCTCCGGTGCACCCGCAGCTCGACCAGCAACTCGCGGCGGTCGGCGCTGCCGAAGATCTTCAGAGTCTGGCCGAGCGGGTGCTCGAGCTCGAGGTGCACGATCGGGGCCTTGAACCCGCGAGCGCGGAGCTGCTGCAGGATCCCGAAGCGCTCGAGGATGAGTTCGATCCCGACCTTTGAGAAGTACTCGAGGAAGCGCGTGTGCCGCGGCACGCCGGGGAGGATGCCGACCAGATCGTCCTCGGTAAGCTCCCAGCCGCCATGGCCGGTGGTCGAGGTCAGGCGCACCGGGTCGAGCGTGGCCTTGATCTGGCGAAAGCGCATCAGGGTCAGCTCCTCGTTGTCGGGGGGTTCGATCGCCGACCCGGCGAGAAGCCAGGCGAGAAACCGCGCCGAGTAACGCCACGCGGCGTCGCCGTACCCGCCGCCGAGCACCACCACCAGGCGCGCGCCCTGGCGGCGCACGAGGGCCACCACGAACCGGTCGCGGGCGAAGATCCCCTCAGCCGTGATCTTCCAGTTGCCGATCGCGTCGTCGCTCGCGACGTCGCAGCCGGCGAGGTAAAGCACCAGGCCCGGCCGGAACGACTCGACCACCGGGGGCAGCGCCTTGAGCAACGTGCCGAGGTACAGCTCGTCGCCGACCCCGCCGCCGAGGGCGATGCTGGTGGACGCGACCGCCTCGGTGTCTCCCCAATGGTCGTTGTGCACCGAGAAGGTGTGCACCGTCGGGTCCCCGGCGAAGATCTCGCGGGTGCCGTTGCCGTCGTGGAGATCGAGGTCCACCACGAGCACCCGCTCGGTGAATCCGCGCTGCCGCAGGCGCGCGATCGCCACGGCGAGGTCGTTGAACACGCAGAACCCCATGCCGCGCAGGCGCCCGGCGTGGTGGAAGCCGCCGCCGAGGTTGACCGCGGCGCACCGGGCCGCGAGCGCCCAGCGCGTCGCCTGGATCGTGCCGCCGACCATGAGCCGCTGCAGGTCGAGCACCTGGTCAAGTTCGCTGTCGCTCACCTCGAGGCCGAGGATCCCGGTGAGTGTCTCAGGGCGCTGCAACGTGTCCAGATACTCCGGCGCGTGGACCAGCAGGATGTTCTTGAGCGCGGCGGGCTGCGGCACCGAGATCTCCTCACGCCGGATCAACCGCTCGTTGGCGAGGAACGCCAGGATGCGGTCGGCGCGCAGCGGGTCGAGCGGCACGCCCCAGATGTTGCGCTCGTAGGCCGGGTCGTAGATGAACCGCACCGCGGACGGGCGGGCCGCGTACCGCAACCGCCGCCACTGGCGCCGCAGCACGCGGCGCAACCCGCCGGACGCGCGCTCACCGTTCGCTGGCTCCACGGTCGAAGTATAAGCGCGACACGGTCGGCGGACCGCAGCCACCGCTGCCGGGCCTTCGCGGTCCCGACCGGCGGTTTCAGTGCGCCGCGGGCACCAGCGTCGGGGCGCCCGAACGAGCGTCGATCACCGAGGCGAAGGCGAAGAACGGGACCGTGCCCGTCACCTCCGCGCGCACGTGCTCGCCGCGCGGGACGCCGAGGGCGTGCAGGGCGTCGACGAGCTGCAGGTCCCCGCCGGGCGCGAGCCGGTACGATTCCTCACCCGCCACCTCGCCGCGCTGGAGGTAGAGCCGGACGTGCACCACCCCGCTTTCGGTGGACGGGTTGAACAGCGAGATGTTGGTGCGGAACGCGGGCGTGCGGCGCAGGCCGACGAGTTGCACGATCTCCCCCGGCCGCGTCGCCGCGCTCTTCGGCATCGCCGGCATCCCCTGCCCGAACGACCCGCGGCCGGCTGCGTTGAACACCCTGCTGAAGACCACGACGCCAGGTGTGGTGATGAAGCGGAGAACGCCGATGCCGCCCTCCGGGACGAGGTCGTTGCGGTAGACCGTGGCGCCCGGCGGCAGGTCCTCGGGCGGCAGATCCGCGCGCAAGCCCTCGAGGTTGGGTTGTCCGGCCGGGAGGAAGACCGCCGCGTACGAACCGGTATCGACCGTCGGGTTGCTGATCCAGACCTCGGTGTTCCACCACGCGCCGTCCAGCCCCTGGCGCTGGGCCACCATGGGGACGAACAGTTCCTCCCCGCTCGCCATGCCGACAGCGGCGATTATTACGAACCCGACCAACAGACGACGCATCATGTCCGAGCATACGTCCGGCCCGCTCGGCGTGCAAGACCGGCCGAACGGCCGCCCGGCGGATCGAACGGCCGGCCGCCCGGCGGGCGGCCGCTACTGTGTTAGGGTGGGGCGCGGCGGCGGGGGAGGAAGGCGACAGATGGCGCTCGAACTGGTCACCGCCGGCGAATCGCACGGCCGCGAGGTCCTCGCGGTGCTGTTGGGCCTCCCGGCCGGCCTCGGCCTCGACCGCGAGGCGATCGACCGCGAGCTCGCGCGCCGCCAGCACGGGCACGGCCGCGGCGGCCGCCAGAAGATCGAGCACGACCGCGCCGAGGTCCGCGCCGGGCTGCGCGACGGGGTCACCCTCGGCTCGCCGCTGGCGATCGCGGTCCCCAACCGTGACTGGGAAAACTGGTCGAAGGTGATGGACCCCTGGGGCGTGGAACCGGCGGCGGCCGCCAAGCGCCGGCTCACCGCGCCCCGGCCCGGTCACGCCGACCTCGCCGGCGCCTGGAAGTACGGCCACGGCGGGGACCTGCGCAACGTCCTCGAGCGCGCCTCGGCACGCGAGACCGCCGCGCGCGTCGCCGCCGGCGCCGTGTGCAAGCAGCTCTTGGCCCGCTGCGGCTGCCAGATCCGCTCCGGTGTGCTCGCCCTCGGAGGCGTCACGCTGCACGAGGGGCCGCCCTCGTTCGCGGACCTGCTGCAGGTGGACGACGGCTCGCCGCTGCGCACGGTGGCCCCCGGCCGCGAGGAGGAACTGGTCGCCCTGGTCGACCGCGCCAAGCACGCCGGCGAGACGCTCGGCGGCGTCATCGGCGTGGTCGCACGCGGGGTCCCGCCGGGGCTCGGTTCGTACGCGCGCTGGGAGGACCGCCTCGATGGGCAGCTCGCGCAGGCGGTCATGGCGATCCAGGCGGTCAAGGCCGTCGCGATCGGCGCCGGCGTCGAGACCGCCGGGCTGCCGGGTTCGCGCTCGCACGACCCGATCCTGCCCGGCCGGCGCGGCTTGCGGCGCGGCTCCAACCACGCCGGGGGGATCGAGGGCGGCGTCTCCAACGGCCAGGAGGTCGTCGTGCGCGCCTATATGAAGCCGATCGCGACGCTGCGCGAGGCGTTGCCGTCCGTCGACCTTGCCACCGGGAAGGCGGCCCGGGCCGCGTACGAGCGCTCCGACGTCACCGCGGTGCCGGCGTGCGGCGTGATCGCCGAGGCCGCCCTCGCGTTCGTCCTCGCGCGGGCGCTGCTCGCCAAGTTCGGCGGCGACCACGTCGAGGACACCCTGGCGGCGATCGCCGCGTACCGCCGCCGGCTCGGGAAGCTCGTCCCGGAGGGGTTTGTTGCATCGTGACGACGGGGGGGCGATGAGGGTCAAGCGCGCGGCCAAGTACGGGTTCTGCTCCGGCGTTCGCGTCGCGGACATCAAGGTGAAGCGTTTCGCCCGGGGCGGCGGTCGCGGCGCGATCCTCGGCCAGGTGGTGCACAACGAGCGCGTCGTGGAGGAGATGGGCCGCCTGGGCGTGCGGACCGTCAAGACGATGGACGAGGTGGCGGACGGGGTGATCGTGTTCTCCGCCCACGGGGTGCCGCCCTCGTTCCACGAAGGAGCGCGGCGGCGCGGCCTCGAGATCCTCGACACGACGTGCAAGTTCGTCTACGACATCCACCACGCATCGCAGCACGCGCGCGCCGCCGGCGCGCACCTCGTCTTCATCGGCGACCCCTCCCACCGCGAGGTGATCGGCTACACCCACGACCTCCACCCCGCCCTTTACCACATCGTCCACACGGTCGAGCAGGCGCAGGCGGTCGACTGGTCGAAGTACGCGGCGATCACGATCTTCTACCAGACCACGCTGAACGCCGAGGAGTACGAAGACGTCGTGCGCGCTATCGAGGACGCCAACCCGAGGGCGGCGCGCGCGGACACCATCTGCTACGCGACCAAGGAGAACCAGGACGCGGCGCGGGCGCTTGCGTCCGACCCGGAGGTGGACCTCGTCCTCGTCGTCGGCGGCAAGCACTCCGCGAACACCCGCCATCTGCACGACATCTGCGCCCGCTTCAAGCCCAGCTACCTCGTCCAAGGCGTCGAGGACCTCGACCCCGCCTGGCTCGAGGGCGTCGCCTGCGTCGGCCTGACGGCCGGCGCTTCGACCCCGGATTACGTGATCGACGAGGTGGAGCAGCGCCTTCTGGAGCTTGCCGCGGCCCGAGCCTGAACCCTGTGGCCGGCCGGCGCCGGCCTCCCGGGCGGATACCTCTCGCACCGACGTATGTCATAGTTTCATTCGGATGCGCACGACGAGACGTAAGCGCGCGGAACCGGCGGCACCGAATGGGCCTCCGCTGGGACAGGATGCGGCGAGGCCGTCGGGCGACGCCGAGGGCACGGCTGCGCTCCGCGATTCCGAGGAGCGCTTCAGGGGCATCTTCGAGAACTCCCTGATCGGCGTCTACCGCACCGCGCCCGACGGACGGATCCTGATGGCGAACCCGGCCCTGGTGCACATGCTGGGCTACGCCTCCTTCGACGAGCTCGCAGCGAGGAACCTGGAGGATCAGCACCACTCCCTCGACTACGAGCGGGCCGAGTTCAAGAGGCGCGTGGAGCAGGACGGCACGATCACCGGCCTCGAGGTCCGCTGGCGGCGGCGGGACGGGACGGTCTTCCATGTCCGCGAAGGCGCCCGCGTCGTGCGCAGCGAGGACGGCCGGACGCTCTTCTACGAGGGCACGGTCGAGGACATCACCGAGCAGAGGCGGTCGCGCCAGCTCGTGCTCCAACAGGCCGCGTTCATGACAGCGGCGATGGACGGGATGGCGATCCTGGGCGAGGACGGCCGTTACCTCTACGTCAACCAGGCCCACGCCAGGATCTACGGCTACGAGACGCCTGCGGAGCTCCTCGGCAAGAGCTGGGAGACCCTCTACAACGGCGGTGAGCTGCGCCGGTTCAACCAGGAGATCATGCCCGTCTTCTGGCAAAGCGGGCAGTGGCGCGGCGAGGCCGTCGGGCGGCGGCGCGACGGCACCGAGTTCCCGCAGGAGCTCTCGCTCACGCGCATCGAGGACGGCGGCCTGGTTTGCGTCGTCCGCGACCTCTCCGAGGCGAAACGTGCCGAGGAGATCCGGGCACGGCTGGCGACCGCCGTGGAGCAGGCGGCCGAGGTCATCGTGATCACCGACACCGCGGGGACGATCCAGTACGTGAACCCCGCGTTCGAGCGGGTCACCGGCTACAGCGCGGCCGAAGCGGTCGGCGCCAACTCCCGCATCCTCAAGAGCGGCGCGCACGACGCAAGGTTCTACGCCGCGATGTGGCGGACGTTGGCCCGGGGCGAGGTGTGGGGCGGCCATCTCGTCAACCGGCGCAAGGACGGCGCCCTCTACGAGGAGGAGGCCACAATCTCGCCGATCCGCGACGCCGCCGGCGCGATCGTCAACTACGTCGCCGTCAAACGCGATGTGACCGGGGAGGTCCAACTCGCCCGGCAACTTCGCGAGTCGCAGAAGTTGCAGGCGATCGGGCAGCTCGCGGGCGGCGTCGCGCACGACTTCAACAACCTGCTGCAAGCCGTCGTGGGGACTGTCGAGGTCCTGCGCAGCCAGGGCAGCGACCCGCAGATCCTCACGAAAGCCGTCGCCGAGTTGGAGGCGGATGTCCGCCGCGGCGCCGCGCTCGCCCGCCAGCTCCTTCTGTTCGCCCACCGCGGCGTCGTCAAGACCGAACGCCTCGACCTCAACGATGTCGTCCGCAGCGCCGACCGGCTTCTGCACCGCCTCGTCCGTGAGAACATCCGCTTCGGCGTCGAACTCGCACCCGAGCCGTTGCCGATCGATGCCGACCACAGCCAGCTCGAGCAGGTGCTCGTCAACCTCGCGGTCAACGCCGTGGACGCGATGCCGGCAGGCGGCGCGCTGACGATCCGCACGAGCCACCCGTCCGGCGACGACGCGGTCCTCGAGGTGCAGGACACCGGCGTCGGCATCCCGGAGGAGGTCCGGGCGCGCATCTTCGAGCCGTTCTTCACCACCAAGGGGTCCGAGAGAGGGATTGGACTCGGCCTCTCGGTGGTGCACGGGATCGTCACCGGCCACGGCGGCACGATCGAGGTCGCCAGCCGGCCGGGCCAGGGCGCCACCTTCCGTATCGCGCTCCCGTACCGGGACAGCGGCGTCGGGCAAAGGCCCGCGCCCGCGAACTCGGGGCCGGCGCCGCACCCAGCCGGCGGCAAGCGAGTCCTGCTCGTCGAGGACGAGCGCGGCGCCCGCGAGGGGCTGCAACAGGTGCTCACCGCGCTCGGCTACGAGGTCGTGGCGGCCGCCAGCGGCGAGGAGGCGGTCGCGCTGCCCACCACCCCCCCGTTCGACGCACTGCTCACGGACCTCATGCTGCCCGGCCTCCACGGCGTCGAGGTTGCCGCCGCGCTGCGCGCGCGCTGGCCGCAGATCCAGGTGGTCGTTATGTCCGGGTACGCCGAGGACGAAGCGATCCGCCGCGGCGTGTTCGAGGGCAAATTGCGTTTCCTGCAGAAGCCGTTCGACATGGTGACGCTCGCCCGGGAGCTGGGGGCCGCCCTGGGCGACGCTGAAGCGCGTGACGAGTGAAGGGTCGAGAACTGGGGAAAGCGGAAGAAGGGAACCGGGTGAGGGAAACCACGACCGGCCCGACCAGACTCCGGCGTTTGGGTCCCCGTTCCTCCTCTTCCCTCTTCCTTTTCACTCTTCACGTCTTCTTGAACAGGTAGGCGCAGTCGAAGAGCCGCGGCTCGGAGCCAGCGCGACAGACCGCGTACTTGCAGCGCTCGCCCGCCCAGATCGCGGCGCCTCCGACCTCGCCGGCGCGGTTGACCGCGTAAAGCAGGAGGTTGTTCTTCGGCCGCCCCTTGGCGTCGCGGAGGTAGTCGAGCTTGGTGTTGCGCACGACGCGTTCGAGCGTCGCCACGCACGCCGCTTCGGGGGAGGAGCCGTGGCGCATGAATTCGACCACCGTATGGGCGCCGGCGACGATGATGTTGCTCTCGCCGTGGCCGGTGCCCCCCGCCGAGCCGACGTCGCCGTCGCAATAGAGGCCGGCGCCGACCAGTGGCGAGTCGCCGACACGGCCCGGCAGCTTGAAGAACAACCCCGAGGTGGTGGTGCAGCAGCCGAGCTGCCCGCCCTCGCCGCACGCCGACAGGTGGATCGTTCCGGTGGGGCGGAAGTAGACATCGCCGTACTTCTTGATGAACCACTGGATGTCGGGGTCGTCGATCTCCTTCGGCTCGGGGAGCCAATCGTCGTTCTGCGAGGCGTTCTCCTTCCAGAACAGCCAGATCTTGCGCGCCCGCTCGGTAAGCAGGTTCTCCTCCGGGAAGCCGTGCGCCCGCGCGAAGCGCAGCGCGCCATCGCCCACGAGCAGGATGCGGTCGGTGCCCCGCATCACCTCGAGCGCGACCTGCGCCGGGTGTTTGATGCGCTCGAGCGCCGCGACCGCGCCGGCGCGCATCGTGACGCCGTCCATCACCGCGGCGTCGAGCTGGACCACCCCCTCCTCGTTGGGCAGGCCGCCGTAGCCGACGGTCACGTCGTCGGGGTCTGCCTCCGGCAGCGCGACGCCGGCGACCGCGGCGTCAACCGGCGGGGCGCCCGCAACCATCCGCTCCACCGCAACCTTGACCGCGCCGAGGCCGTTCATCGAGGAGACGGCGACGGGGCGAACAAGCGGCGGCGGCGCAGCGTGCGCGAGCGCAGGGCCGACGGCCGCGGCGACGGCCGCAGCCTTGGCCGTGGTGGTGATGAGATCGCGGCGGGTGATCGGGTTTTCGGGCACTGGGAACCTCCTCTGCAACGCCGGCAAGCATACCCGTTCCCCGTTGCCCCGGCGCCGACGTGCGGCTACAGTAGCGTCGTGCTTCGCCTGATGGTGGTTGTGTCGCTGATCGCGCTGGCGAGCGCCGCATGCGCCCATGCGCCGCGCTCCGACCGGTTGCTGACCGGCGGCGTCGTGCACCTGCCGGGGGGACCGCAGCGCCTCGAGATCGCCATCGCCGACGGCCGCGTATTGGCGCTTGTGCCCGCTGCCGACGCCGCCCCGTGGCGGCGCGCCGCGGCCGAGGTCGTGGACCTCGCCGGCGCGCACGTGTTTCCCGGCATGACCGAGAGCCACGGCCACCTCGTCGGGTACGGCGCGGCCCTCGAACAGGTGGACCTCCACGACGCGGCCAGCCTCGAGGAAGTCGTGGCACGGGTGCGCCAGGCCGCCGCCACGCTCCCACCAGGCGCCTGGGTGCTGGGCTTCGGTTGGGACCAGAACCTCTGGCCCGACAAGCGCTTTCCGACGAACCGCACGCTCTCCGCCGCGGTCGCGGACCGCCCCGTGCTGCTGCGCCGGGTGGACGGCCACGCCGCCCTCGCCAACGCCCGCGCCCTCGCCACCGCCAGCATCACCGCCGCCACGCCCGACCCGCCGGGTGGCCGCATCGTGCGTGAGGCGTCGGGGCGGCCGACCGGAGTCCTCCTCGACACGGCGGAGGCGCTGCTCGACCGCGCCGTCCCTGCCCCCACCGCCGCCGACATCGAGCGGCGCGTCCTCCTCGCCGGGCGGCGCCTGACGGCGTTCGGCATCACCGAGGTTCACGACCCCGGCACGACGGCCCCCGAACTGGCCGTGCTCCGGGCGCTGCACGCGGCCGGGCGGCTGCCGCTGCGCGTCTACGTGATGCTCGCCACCAACGACGACGACTGGCTCGACGGCGAGCTGGCCGCTGGCCCACGGGTGAGCCGCGACGGGATGCTCGCGGTCCGCGCCGTCAAGCTCTTCGCCGATGGCGCCCTCGGCTCCCGAGGCGCGCTGTTGTCCGCCCCGTACAGCGACGATCCGTCGACGCGCGGGCTCGAGGTCACCTCCGAAGCCCGCCTCGCCGACGTCGTCCGCCGCGCCGCGCGGGCCGGCTTCCAGCCCTGCATCCACGCCATCGGCGACGCAGCGGTCACCAGGGTGCTCGACATCTACGAGCGTGAACTCGGCGCCCGCGGCGACGTCCTGCGCCCCAGGGTCGAGCACGCCCAGATCGTGCGCCCCGAGGACGTCCCACGCTTCGCCGAGCTCGACGCCATCGCATCCGTGCAGCCGATCCACTGCACCTCGGACATGCCGTGGGCGCCGGACCGTCTCGGGCCGGCCCGCATCGCGTGGGCCTACCGCTGGCGATCCCTCCTCGCCGCCGGCGCCCACCTGTGCCTCGGTTCCGACGTCCCGGTCGCGAGTCCCGACCCCCGCCTCGGGATGTGGGCCGCGGTGACACGCCGTACCCCGCAGGGGACACCCTCCGGCGGCTGGAACCCCGCCGAGCGGCTCTCCCCTGCCGAAGCCCTGGCCGGCTACACGAGCTGGGCCGCGTTCGCCGCGTTCGAGGAGGACTGGCGCGGGCGCATCGCGCCCGGGTACGCCGCCGACCTCACCGTGCTCGACCACGACTTGACCGCCGGCGATCCGGCAGTGATCTTGCAAGCCAAAGTGCTGCGCACGGTCGTTGCGGGGCGCGATGTCTTTGTGGCGGGGAGCGGGATGTGAGGATCTCCGGGGTGTTCGTCATGCTCGCGCTCGCCGGAGGTTGGTCGTGGGGATGCGGCGGGGGGAAGATGACCGACCAGGAGGCGAGGTGGGCGGCGCTGCGCGACGAGATGGTCGCGACTCAGATCGCCGCTCGCGGCGTCCGCGACGTGAACGTGCTCAGGGCGCTGCGGACCGTCCCACGCCACATGTTCGTGCCGGCCGAGGTGCGCGCCGAAGCGTATAACGACCACCCGCTGCCGATCGGCGAGGGGCAGACGATCTCGCAGCCGTACATCGTCGGGCTCATGACCGAGTTGCTCGAGGTCAAGCCCGGCGACAAGGTGCTCGAGGTCGGCACCGGGTCCGGCTACCAGGCGGCGGTGCTCGCGACGATCGGCTGCGACATCTACACCATCGAGATCCGCGAACCGCTCGCGCGCGAGGCCGAGCAGCGCCTCGAATCGCTCGGCATCAAGAACGTCCACGTGCGGACCGGCGACGGCTACGCCGGCTGGCCGGAGGCGGCGCCGTTCGCCGGCATCATCGTCACTGCAGCCCCCGAGCGCATCCCGCAGCCGCTCCTCGACCAGCTCAAGGTCGGCGGTCACATGGTGATCCCGGTGGGCGCGTTCTACCAGCAGCTCAAGGTGATCACCCGCGCCGGCGCGGCCGACTTCCCCGAGCGCGACGTCATCCCCGTCCGCTTCGTCCCGATGACCGGCGAGGTCGAGCGCCGCCCATAGCCCGGCCAACGCGGCCAGAGGCGGGGGGCCGGACTCCGGGCACCGGACGACGTGGTCAGTGGTCATCAGTGGAGATCAACGACAGCGCGCCCGGCGGGCGCGCCCCACATTAGAAGCAACTACGCCGACCGCAGGGCCTCCGAACTTGCGGCGTGTAGCCGCGCCGCCGAGAGTGGGCCAGCCGCAAGGCGCGCGAGCCGGCCGAACCGGAGTGTAGCCGGAGGCTACATGAGGATTCGAGCCGGCGAACGCAACGCCGCGGATGGTCCGCTATCGGCGGCGCCCGGACTTAGGGCGTTGGGGTGGGGGTCGGGGTCGGCGGCTCCGCGATCACGCTCCCGTGGTCGGCCACGATTCGCCGGTACCACACCTTCGGGTACTCCGGGTGCGTGACGTTCCCCTGGCTGTCCTTGACGTTGCCGTCCATGTACTTGACGAGGAGGTCCTCGCCCAACTTCCTCCAGCGCTTGTGCACCATCTCGCCCTGCGCGACCGAGTACCTCGTCAGGTAGTCGCGGGCGAGCGCCGGCGCCTGGCCGTAGAGCGCGAGCGCGGCCTTGTCGATCTCGGGCTGGTCGGCGATGAAGCGCCCCTCCAGTTCCCGTTGCACCTGCTGGATGTCCACGATCATGTCGGAGTAGCGGGAGTAGGCGTAGTTCGCGACCCAGTTGAAGACCCAGAACATCGAGTCCCAGGAGAAGTGGTTGAGGTCGGCGACACCGACGGCGAAAGGCCTCGGCACCTCGCGGATGCCGCAGTACATCGGCGTCCACACCGTCGAGTAGGTGTCGTCCACGCCGAACCACAGGACGCCGCCGATCGGGTCGGGAAGCATCGAGCGCATCTGCGCGATGAAAGAAAACCCGGTCTGCTGCGTCGAGATGGCGCGCTCGTGCACGAACTTTTGCCCGTCCACCTCCCACTCCATCGGCCGCCACCGGTACGGGCAGGCGAACGGCCCGGCGCCGACGTCCTTCGTCATGTCGAGGGGGGTCCCCTCGAAGTGGTCGCGCATCAGCGCCATCGCGTCGGCGAGGCTGAGCTTCCTGTCGGGCTTGATCCAGAGCGGCAGCGGCGCCGGCACGCCCTTGGCGGCATCGAACGGCAGGTT
>Ga0075520_1000443_pt1 | contig 17990 bp, 12 predicted proteins | sample NGEPerB_FD_75100 | JGI IMG/M metagenome (GOLD analysis project Ga0075520, IMG submission 75100) | Arctic peat soil microbial communities from the Barrow Environmental Observatory site, Barrow, Alaska, USA - NGEE PermafrostAB12-B | ecosystem: Environmental > Terrestrial > Soil > Wetlands > Peat ... | reverse complement strand
ATTCAGAGCCTTACCAGTTGTTTTAATCACACTCTTGCTTTTTACCTCCTGCATATTTAAGAAGAAGGGTAAAGATGAAGTTTCCACTTCAACAGGATGGAAGTATAATGATCCTGACATGGGTGGATTTGAAGTTGCTACTGGCGCTGAACAGAAAACCGGTCCTGGCCTGGTGCTGATTGAAGGTGGACGTTTTACGATGGGACAGGTTGCCCAGGATGTTATGTTCGACTGGAATAACAGACCAAGAACTGTTACAGTATCTTCATTCTACATGGATGAGACAGAAGTTAAGAATGTTGATTACCGTGAATATCTTTTCTGGCTGCGCAGGGTTTACAAAGATTATCCGGAAGTTTACAGAAGAGCACTCCCTGATACTTTAGTATGGAGAACTCCGATGGGATTCAATGATCCTTACGTTCAGTATTATTTCCGTCACCCATCGTATAATAACTATCCTGTTGTTGGTGTAAGCTGGATAAAGGCAAATGATTTTTGTCTTTGGAGAACCGACAGGGTTAATGAACAGTTGCTTATTGATGAGGGAGAGCTGAATCCCGATCCGAATCAGACTAATGAAAAGAATTTTAATACCGAAGCATATCTTGCAGGTCAATATGAAGGTGTTGTAAATCAGTTACGCGAGAGTAAAGATCCGAATAAGACAGAACGCAGGACTAACTTTGAGGATGGTGTGCTGCTTCCAAGTTACAGGCTGCCTACGGAGGCTGAATGGGAATTTGCAGCTTATGCTCTCAGGGGGAACACATTCGAGGAGAGAATTTACGAAAGAAGAATTTATCCCTGGGATGGACATAATGTCAGAAATTCATCAAAAAAGAACAGGGGTCAGATGATGGCGAACTTCGTACGGGGAAGAGGTGACCTTATGGGCGTTGCCGGAAGCCTGAACGATAACGGTAGTATTACAGTTGATGTAAAATCATACTGGCCAAACGATTACGGTCTTTATTGTATGGCTGGGAATGTTAACGAATGGGTACAGGATGTTTACCGTCCTCTTTCTTCTGAAGATATTGATGAGTTTAATCCTTTCAGAGGGAACGTATTTACTGACCTTAAGCGCGATGCAAATGGTTCGGTTGTAGCTAAGGATAAACTTGGACGTTTAATTATTGATACCGTTAAAGATGTTGACGTTGCAAACAGATATAACTATCAGAAGGGAGATTACCGGAATTACAGGGATGGCGATCTTCAGTCAGCCATACCAAACGGTGGAGGAGATGATTATAAAACAGAGGATGGGAAAAAAGGATCTTTGAGAATGTACGCTCAGGATAGCAATCCAAATAGCAGTGATTTTGTAACTCTTATAAATGATAATGCCCGGGTGTATAAAGGAGGATCATGGAGAGACAGAGCTTATTGGCTCAATCCGTCAACAAGAAGATTCCTCGATCAGGAAAGCAGCCGTGATGACATAGGTTTCAGGTGCGCGATGATCAGGGTTGGAAGTCCTTCAGGTTTATAAAAACCGGTTCTATGAAAATAGGCCTCATTATGCGATCATAATGAGGCCTATTTTTAAAGGTATGAAAACAGAACAACTATACAGGCTCTATCAGGAATCAAAAGGTGTATCAACCGATTCTCGTACCGTAGGGAAAGGACAGATTTTTTTTGCTCTGTGGGGTGATAATTATAACGGAAATAAATTCGCAGCCGATGCTCTTGCCAGGGGTGCTCTATGTGCCGTTATTGATGACCCTCTGTTTGAAACAGAAAACACAATCCTTGTTGATGATTGTCTCTTTGAACTTCAGGCTCTTGCCTCACATTACAGGAAAGAATTGAAAGTTCCGGTTCTTGCTATTACCGGAACCAATGGCAAAACAACTACCAAAGAACTTATTGCTGCAATACTATCAAAAAAGTTTAAAGTTCATTATACCAGAGGAAACCTGAATAACCATATCGGGGTGCCGCTTACAATTCTTTCAGCTTCTCCTGATACTGAAATGTTGATAATCGAAATGGGAGCCAGTCACATCGGGGAGATTAGAACCTTATGTATTATTGCAAAACCCGATTATGGGCTAATCACGAACATTGGCACTGCCCATATCGAAGGATTTGGATCAGCAGATGGTGTTGCAAGGGCCAAAACAGAATTGTATGAACATCTTCGCAAGGTAAATGGGATAGCCTTGTATAACGATAAGGATCCACTCCTAACCGAAAAAATTTTTAAATTCATTAACAGGGCTGTTCCCTTTTCTGATCCTACCGGCACGGATCTTATAGTTGAAGCTGCCCCCTCTGATCTTACTCTAAAGATATCAATTACCTATCTTCATCTGACACACATCATTAATACTAACCTTTTTGGCAGTTATAATATCGAAAATATCAGAGCAGCTGTAGCTACCGGTCTTTTCCTTGGGGTTGAGATGAAAGATATAATTGAGGCGATTGAACAATATAAGCCTGCAAATAACAGGTCGCAGGTAAAAAGGACAAAAATCAACACACTAATCTGTGATTCTTATAATGCCAATCCAACAAGCATGAGGGCAGCAATTGACTCTTTTTCGGCGATAAAGGCTGACCATAAAGTTATAATCCTTGGAGATATGCTTGAACTTGGTGACAAAAGCGAGGAAGAGCATCTGAAGGTGTTGAAAATGCTTCAGTCAGATGTTGCAGAAAAAGTGCTTCTTGTTGGCCCGGTATTTTTTAAAATATCAGCAAAATCAGGCTTTGAAGTATTTGATAAAATAGATAAGGTTATGGAATTTCTTAAGGGCGAATCATTAACCGGAAACACAATACTTATAAAAGGTTCACGGGGAATGGGGCTCGAAAAGATATACGATCTCCTGTAAGGAAATCTTCTAGTTATTTCCTGCAAATGTCAGGTTAATCAAAAGAACTTCGGATCTGCTTCCCGATCTGACTCTTGGTCCCCACAAACCGTAGCCTGAAGAAACTATAAAATTCGTATTCCGCTTCTTAATATAGCCATAGCTTAATTCATAAATCATCCTGGTAACATAATTAAGAGGCCACATCTGTCCGTTATGAGTGTGTCCCGAAAGCTCAAGATCAATGCCGTACTTCGCTGTTTCATCGAGATGAAAGGGTTGGTGATCAAGCAATATGACCGGTTTTGTGGTATCAGCCAGTTTCATTAATTCTCCCAGGGGCATGCGTTCTTTTCTGTAAAAACGGTACGAATCCCTGTCGATTCTTCCTATAATCTGAATTCCACCCTCAATAGTCACCATTTCATCTTTTAAGACTCTTATGCCTTTGCTTTCAATATAGGGAATAGTACGATTTGCACCCCCGATAAATTCGTGGTTCCCGGTAATAGCGTAAAGACCATCAACGCAATCAGGCCATGTAAAATACTGCAGGAGATCGCCTCTTAATACCGGGCCAATTTCTCCATCTACTATATCACCAAGCAGCAAGACTAAATCGGGTTTCAGGTCTTTTATCATACCTGACATCTTTTTAAGGCTTCTTTTTCTTATTATGCTCCCGAGATGAATGTCAGAGACTGCTGCAATCCGTAGGGTTTTGACTGATCCGGCCGACTTGTTTATTGTGATATCATATTCCTTAATAACAGGAATTATAGCATTAATAAACCCTCCTATTATTAACAGGGATGATGCAGCTGCTATTATAATGAAAGACCATTTGCGGTAAAGAAGAAGATTATCGCCTTTTATAATTCCGGGAATTTTCAGGATAAGTAAAATAATATCAGACAGAAGAAAAAATAAAAAACCATAAAGCATGAAAGCCAGCCAGAATCCTCCTACAATATTCAGGATATCAGTGATAACTGATGAATGTTTTGATTCAAGGATCTTTGCAAAAATGAAAAGTGCAGCAAGTAAAAAAAATGTAATTGAATATAATAACCTGTTTCTCTGAAGGCAGGGTAATGCCTTGTATCCCTTAGAGAACAGGTAAATATTTACCAGTGAGTAAATTATGAGTACTATTGAAAAAAACACTATCATCTGATATCTCTTCATTTTATTTGGAGTTTTACGATGTCAGACTGTTATAGGTTTTATTGCCCTTAACATAAAACTCAAAAACTATGCTCTTGTTCAATACATATTCCTGATTGTAATTAATCTCTATTTTTTTAACGGCTTTTCTCTTTTCTTTGAGTCCGTTTATTACCCTATAGTAATCCATATGTGCCTTCCAGACAGCTCTTACACTCTTGAAACTGCCTTTCAGCAGAAAATACATTGCTGCAACTCCGTCGAGAAGCCTCCTTTTAAACAGAACCGAATGTAATTTATTGTCCGGCAGATTTTTATAAAGAAGAAATAAGCTGTTTCTGAAGTTAAGATAAGTTTTGAAAGGAGAACTATAGGGAAGTGTGCCTCCGCCAACATGATAAATAACCGAATCAGGCAAATAGCAAACCCGGTATCCGGCTTTTTGAAATCGCCAGCATAAATCTATCTCTTCCATATGGGCGAAGAAATCGGTATCGAATCCGCCGCATTTAGTCCATGCCTCGCTTTTTACGATCATGCATGCACCGCTGGTCCAGAAAACGTTTACCTGGGAATCATACTGACCTGTGTCTTTTTCAGTTTTATTTATGACCCGCCCACGACAGAACGGATATCCGTACTTATCGATAAAACATCCTGCAGCGCCGGCATGCTCAAAATGATCTTTGTTATAATATGAAAGTATTTTTGGCTGGCACGATGCCACATCGGGATTGTTATCCATAAAACTGACCAGAGGCCTGAGCCAGTTTTCTGTGACCTCAATGTCTGAATTTAATAAAACGAAGTATCTGGCATCAACCTGATCAAGAGCCTTGTTATATCCACCGGCAAACCCATGGTTTTTATCGAGTTTTATGAGTTTCACCCCGCTGAAATTTTCGGCAATCCAGTCGACTGATCCGTCTGTTGACCCGTTATCCGCCACGCAGACAATGGTATCAGGGTCCATGGAATATTTAATCACCACGCCGAGGAACATTTTCAGGAACCCAAGTCCATTCCAGTTTAATATCACCACAGCTGTTTTAGCCATTTTCAACGGGCTTTTTGTGTTTCCATCTGCGATGACTCCAGATCCAGTTCTCGGGTTTTTCCCTGATAATCTCTTCCAGTCTTCTGACATGCCTTTCTGTTATCACTTCTTCAGAAAGCCCGGCGGTATGATCAAAGAGCAGTTCTATATCAAGATTGTAATACCCCCGTTTAACTTTTTGAACATGAAAAAAGACAATGGCCATATCGTATTTCGATGCGATCTTGCCTGCGCCTGTAAATACCGCTGTATCCTGATTCAGAAATGTTGTCCAGTACTTAATATCTCCTTTGGCAGGGATCTGATCGGAAATGAAAACTGAAACTGTATTTATATTATTCTTCCTGTAGTTTATTATTTCTCTTATTATCTGTGATGTCGGAGTAAGAACTATACCGTCTTTTGACCTGTTATTATTCACAAAATTATTGAAGTACTTGTTCTGTAAAGGTTTATATATTATGATGGTTTTGTATTTCAGATAATATGGAAGCAGTGTAGGCCATTCCCAGTTATTGTAATGCCCGAGTACAGCAATTATATCTCTTTTCTCTTCCTTCAGTTTGTCGATAATTTCCAGGTTGCTGTAAGTGAATCGTTTCTCCTGGTCAGATTTAGTAAGATGAATGGACTTTAGGGTTTCGATAATAATATCAGCCAGATGATGGTAGAACTTTTTTTCAATGATTTTAAGTTCATTATCAGTTTTTTCGGGGAACGAATTTCTAAGATTTGTTGCAACAACATTCCTGCGATATGAAACTAAATAATAAAGAACCAGATAGAGAAAGTCAGAAAAGATATACAGAACCGGCAAAGGTAAGAGGGTTATAATCCAGTTTAAACCGTAAAAGAGGTAGTATCCTATCGCCGCCATCAGATCAAAAAAGTTTATTTTTTCATAAATTTACTTACAATTTCCAGGATTTCGGTAAAAACATTACCATTCGAAGCTATAAATTCTTCGCCGTTAAGGTTTTTCTCATTACCTGAAAAATCACTTACCCTTCCTCCTGATTCTCTTACCAGAAGCATACCTGCTGCAATATCCCATTCATGAAGTCCATACTCATAAAATGCATCGAATCTTCCACAGGCAACATAAGCCAGATCAATTGCAGCTGAGCCAAGCCGCCTTATTCCATGGGTATGTTTACAAAAATGAGTAAGACATTCCATGTAAGCATCAAGTAATTTAAAATCGCTGTAGGGGAATCCGGTTGCTACAAGGCTGTCAGCCAGCTTTGAGGCTTTCGATACGTGAATTCTGGAACCATTCAACCATGCTCCTCCGTTCTTCCAGGCAGTGAAAGATTCGTTCCCGCTTACCTCGTATACAATCCCGGCAATAACTTCGTCATATTCCTTAAGTCCAATACTGATCGAATATGGATGAAACCCATGCAGAAAGTTGGTTGTGCCATCCAGAGGGTCTATAACCCAGCAGTATTTCAAACCCACTTTCTTTGAAGTTCCTTCTTCTGTAATAAATCCGGCTTCAGGCAGGAGAAGGCTCAGTTTTTCCACCAGCATTCTTTCGGAACCTTTATCAACATAGCTGACAAAATCGTTCAAACCTTTTTTCTCTGTTCTGCTTATATCAAATCCATCCGATTCCCTGCGGATGAATTTGCTTGTTTCACTGGCTGCTTTTTCAAGCTCAGCACATAAATATTTAAGATCGGGCATGATTTATTCAATTAATTCAATTTTCATTCTTCCTGATTGTGAAACCTCTTTAAGCCTGACTCTTTTTACCTGTCCTGCAAGTCTCAATTCCCATGGATACTCCACCCTGATGTAATTGGAAGTAAACCCTGTTATTAACCCTTCATTCCGTGTGTTTTCAAATAAGACTTTTGTATACTGACCTGTATTCAATTTATTAAATATAATGTTTTTCTTTTTAGAAAGCGCTATCAGCCTTTTACTTCTCTTTTCTTTATCTGTGAAAAATACTTTTCCGGGAAGTTGTTCTGCAATAGTATCGGGTCTTTCGGAAAAAGTGAAAACATGCAGGTAGGAGATAGGAGTATTATCAAGGAAGGAGTATGTGTCCTCAAAATCAGAATCCAGTTCTCCGGGGAACCCCACTATTACATCAGCTCCTACTCCGGCTAAAGGAAGCCTTTCAAGAACATACCTGATCTTTGAGGCAAAGATTTCTCTGGTGTATCTTCTTCTCATAAGGCCAAGGATTTTATTGCTTCCGCTTTGCAGAGGAATATGGAAATGGGGGAGTATCTTTTCATTATTTGCTGCCAGGTCAAGCAAGTCATTAGTTAAGAGGTTTGGTTCAATTGAGGATATCCTGAACCTTTCAATTCCGTCTATTTTAACCAGCTCTTTAAGCAACCCGGTAAATGAGTCTCCGGTTGACTTTCCAAAATCACCAATATTGACACCCGTTATTACAATTTCTTTTACACCTTTCCTGGCTATGTTCTCTGCCTGGCTGATTATTGATGAAATTTCCGGATTTCTGCTTCTTCCGCGGGCAATAGGAATAGTACAATATGAACAAGAGTAATCACAACCGTCCTGAATTTTCAGAAATGACCTTGTTCTTCCGCCAAGAGAATATGAAGGATTAAAGTCATCTGCCGGATTCAGGTCGAATGAGTGAATTTCTGGTTGTTTCTTCTTTTCAAGGCCTGTCAGATAATCGGAGATGTTGAACTTTTCATTTGTGCCAAGTACAAGATCCACCCCTGGGATAGAAGAAATTTCCTGTGGTTTCAGCTGGGCATAACAGCCAACTACTGCAATAAATGCACCTGGCGACAGGCTAATGAATTTTTTGATTGCCTGTCTGCATTTTTTGTCGGCAGTATCGGTGACCGAACATGTGTTGATTATGTAAATATCAGCTTTTGAGTTTGCAGGAACTCTTTCAAATTTCTCATCGGGAAATGACCTTGAAATAGTTGATGTCTCGGCAAAGTTGAGTTTACAGCCAAGGGTATGAAATGCTACTTTTTTCTTTATTTGATCCATATTTTTGCTACCAGGGCGCAAAGGCACGAAGTTGTTCCAAGAGATTGATTATTAAATTATTTTCCTTGTTTTTTATCTTTATCTTACAACAACTTACTTGCAAGTTCAGCAAGGAAACTGCGCTCCCCCTTGACCAGGTTAACATGTGCAAATATATCCTGATCCTTCATTTTATCAGACAGGTAACTTAATCCGTTTGATGCAGTATCCAGATATGGTGAATCTATCTGTTCAATATCACCGGTAAAGACCATCTTGGTCCCTTCACCTGCTCTTGTTATAATCGTTTTTATCTCGTGAGGTGTCAGATTCTGAGCCTCATCAACAATAAAGAAAATGCTTGAAAGACTCCGGCCTCTTATATAAGCCAGTGGAGTAATAACTAGTTTATCTTCTTTCATCATATCATTTATCCGCAGAAACTCTGGACTCTGGTGACTGAATTTATGCTTAATTACTGTCAGATTATCATACAGAGGCTGCATATACGGATCCATCTTTTCTTTAACATCCCCCGGTAAAAAACCCAGATCCCGATTTGCAAGAGGCACGATAGGCCTGGCCAGAAATATCTGTTTATATCTCTTGTGCTGCTGCAATGCAGCTGCCAGCGCAAGAAGGGTTTTCCCGGTTCCGGCTTTACCAGTTAATGAGACAAGCTGAATATCAGGATTTGAGAGAGCTTCGAAAGCAAATGTCTGCTCGGCGTTCCTTGGATCTATGCCGTATGTAGTTTGCTTGATCACCCTGCTGAGAGTTTTACTGACAGGGTTATAATGGGCAAGGGCGCTTGAACCATTGTTTTTCATTATAAAAAACTGATGACCTTTGAGATTTGGCTCAAGTTTGAATTCCTGCGAACCGACCCCTTCCGGAATTTCATAAAGCTTACTTATAGATTCCTGATTGACTCCTTCGAGAATCCTGATACCTTTATATAAATCGTCAATATTGGCAACCTTGTCGTTTTCGTAGTCCTGAGCAATTATACCCAGAGATTTAGCCTTCATCCTGAGGTTGATATCTTTTGTGATAAGCACAACTGTCTTATCTTTATTGGCACTGCAGACATATTCCGCTATTGCAAGAATTCTGTGATCAGCTGTCCTCTCGGGAAAAGATTGACTTACTTTTTCCGAAAAATCTTTGCCTGTTTCAATATGCATATTTCCAAGGTTTTCACCCAGAGGAATATTGGCGGTCAGTAGCATATCGCCCGAAAGTTTGTCAAGCTCGCGTGTAAATTCACGGGCATGAAAGTTGATGAGATCGTTCCCTCTTTTGAATTTATCAAGTTCCTCCAGAACAACTATTGGAATAATAACATCATTCTCCTCAAAATTGTAAATACATTTATAATCGTGAAGTAAAACGTTTGTATCAATTATAAAAAGTTTCTTGTTATGCTTTCTTCTCATCGTTAATGATTTAATATCAATAGTTTACATCAAAAAAGACAAACTGATTCCTACGTGCAAAAATAACTAAATTACGGCAGAAATTGTAATCTGTGCGTAAAGTATGTTTATTTGTATGAAAAAGGGCTAATGTGTTTATAAAATGAAATATGATCAAACAATCGAGTTTCTTTTCAGTCAGCTGCCTGCCTACCACAGGATAGGAAAAGCTGCGTATAAAAATAACCTGAATAACACTATTGCCCTTGACAATTATTTCAAAAATCCTCACCTGAAGTATCGTACTGTTCATGTTGCCGGAACGAACGGGAAAGGCTCCGTTTCACATATGATTGCATCTGTTTTGCAGGAATCAGGTTATAAAACCGGGTTATATACTTCGCCGCACCTGAAAGATTTCAGGGAAAGAATTAAAGTCAATGGTAAAATGATTTCAGAAGACAATGTGGTTGGTTTTGTTGAAAACCATAGGGACATAATTGAGTCTGTAAGACCATCTTTCTTCGAAATGACTGTGGTTATGGCCTTTAATTACTTTGCTGAATGTGAGGTCGATGTTGCTGTCATTGAAGTTGGTCTGGGAGGGCGGCTCGACTCAACAAATATCATAAACCCTGTACTATCTGTGATCACAAATATCGGCCACGATCATATGGATCTTCTTGGAAACACATTTGAGAAGATTGCCGTTGAAAAGGCAGGCATAATAAAAAGAAATATCCCGGTCCTGGTAAGCGAAACTCAACCAAAAACCAAAGATATTTTTATAAAAAAAGCTGAGGAATGCAAATCTCCGATCTTATTTGCTGATGAAATCTTCTCATGCAACCTTGAACAGAATGAGAACCTGACCACAGGCAGGAAATATTTAATGACTGATAAGTCGAATGGAAAACAATTCAAGGGTATGACGATGCTCGGAGGGGACTATCAGTCAAAAAATCTCCAGGCGGTTTTCGGTGCTTTTAGTTTATTAAAAAAGGCTTTTAAGGTTTCAGAAGAAAATATAACCAATGGAATCGTTAATGTGGTTAAAAATACAGGTCTGCAAGGGAGATGGCAGATATTGAATACTGCCCCGTTAACTATCTGTGATACAGGTCACAACAAAGAAGGTCTTGAGTATGTTCTGGATCAGATACGAAGAACGCCGAAATCGGCATTACATATAATCCTTGGTTTTGTCAATGATAAGGATCTGGGCTCGGTTTTACCCCTTTTCCCGACAGATGCAATTTACTATTTTACGAAAGCTTCGGTTCCGAGGGCTCTGAATGAGGTAAATCTTAAGGAAGAAGCTGCCAGATACGGACTGACCGGAAATAGCTTTGCTGATGTTATGACTGCTCTTGATAGCGCAAGAATGAGTGCAGGAGAATCAGATCTGATTTTTATAGGTGGAAGCACTTTTGTAGTTGCGGAGGTGGTATAATATTTAATAATGACTGTCTGTGGTTAATTTGTAAGTGCACGGGTCGGGTAACATTTTATTTATTTAAATTTGTCCACATAAAATCTGATTATCCATGAAAAGAGTTTTCATATTTATTATCTGGATATTATCGGTTGTCGCACTTAATGGCCAGACAGAAAAGAAGATTACCATTCTCCATACGAACGATCTTCATTCTCATGTTATAGGATTTGGTCCCGAATCGGCATATACTCCACTTACTATAAATGATGACAAAACTGTTGGAGGGTTTGCCAGGATTGCTGCCATTATAAAGGCTGAAAAAGAAACTAATACCGGAACGACTCTTGTTATAGATGCAGGTGATTTTCTGATGGGAACACTTTTTGCCAGTCTTGAGAAAGAAACGGGATTTCAGCTCAGGTTAATGAAATTGATGGGTTATGACGTTACCTGCCTGGGTAACCATGAATTCGATTACGGTACTGAATGGCTCGCTGATGTCATTAATGCTTCCCGTAGCACCGGAGAGATACCTTCAGTACTAATTGGAAATGCGATGTTTGACAGTAAAGATGAAAGAGACAAGGCTCTGGAGAAACTATATACTGATAATATAATAGGCAGGAAACTTATTATGACAAAGGATGGAATAAAATTTGGCTTTTTTTCCATCCTTGGCAAGGATGCTGTGAAAGATTCTCCGCATGCGGCTCCGGTCACTTTTGAAAAACAATCATCTTTTGCAAAGAAAATGGTAAAGGAGCTTCTTGCAAATAAATGTGATATCATTATTTGTATTTCACACTCTGGTGTTACCAGGGAAAAGAATGGAGAATGGGGTGGAGAGGATGTTGAACTCGCTAAACAAGTAAAAGGCATAGATCTTATTATTGGCGGGCATACGCATACCAGGATTGATCAGCCTATTGTAATAAATGGAGTCCCCATTGTTCAGGCAGGTGAATATGGACAGTTTGTGGGTCGTCTTTCATTGACATACTCTAATGGAAATCTGAAAGTTGACGGATATAAACTTATTCCGGTTGATGATAAAATAATGGGCGATAATAAAATAAATCAGCTCATTTCTGAACAAAAAGATAGAATTACTGCTGAAATTCTTAAGCCTCTGGGCATGAATTATGATAAACCCGTTGCTGAAGCCGATTTTATTCTGGAAGGCAATGAGACAGGTGATTTTATGGCAAGTAACCTGGGTCCTCTGATTGCCGATGCTATTTATTTTTATGTAAACAAACATAATAGCAGGGGCACTGATGTCAGTATGGTTGCTGCAGGGGTAATACGGGACAGGATTACACCAGGAATGCTCACAGCACCCGATATATTCAGAGTAATGTCACTGGGGTCGGGGAAAGATTATGTTCCGGGTTATGCACTATCAAGAATGTATGTTACCGGACACGAGCTAAAGAGCATTCTTGAGATTTTACAGGTTGCTTATAAATCAAGTCCCGATGACTATTGCTATTATTCCGGTATTCGTGTGGAATATAATCCTGACGGAGGGTTACTTAAAAAGATAAAAAAGATCGAAATTGTTCATTCTGATGGGAAACTGACAAATGTGGATTTTTCAAAGAAGAACAAGGCATTGTATTCTGTTACTGCAAATTCCTATATGCTTGAGTTTATGGGAATAATTAAAAAAATGAGTTTTGGTTTGATCAATGTTGTCCCAAAAGATGAATCAGGAAATAAAATAAAGGATATAAACAGCCTGGTTATAGATATGGATGAAAATCGTGATGGCGTGCAGGAAGGAAAAGAATGGCTGGCGCTTTGCGAATTTCTTGGCTCAATGAAAGATACAAACGGGAAAGGTATCCCGAGAATCGACAGAAAATACGCAGTTCCCATAAAATGTTTCCTGCCTGTTAAAGCAAGGTAAAACTGATTAAGGGTTTTCAGAATCTCTGATCTTTTAGCCATTCTGCATGTTCATCGACCTGTTCGAAATTGCTCATTGCAATTGATGCAGAACTTATAAATTTATGCTGAAGAACCCATAGAACAGCTTCCTTATAGCTTGGTTCAATATAAACCGAAGGAGAGTATTTGCCTCCGGAACAGGTTTTCATGGCTATCACTCCGATGCCTTTCTCCCAGGCTTGTGTCAGTATTGAAATAAGCTTGGGCTGGTCCCATTCAGAGTAGCTTCCTGTTATAGAATGTACGAAAGAACCATTGTGGTTGAAAGGGACCATAACAACGTTATAAAAGCCTTCTGAATTATTTCTTTCAGGAAGATTCATAAAGTCGTTATGAGTTGAAAACCCGTGTGCTTTAATTATGCCCGTTTTTTTCATATCTGAAAAAAAATTCATTGTTTCCGGATGAAAAAGCAGATTTTCGTCAATAGCTTCATGGTAGAGCAATATATCGATATATTCTGTATTCAGAGCCTTCAGACTCGCTTCAAGCTTCTTTGAAAGTGCATCCCTTATTTCAACTGATCCTTTTCTTCCTTTGCCTTTTGAAGGCAACTCGTTTTCTTCAAGCCTGATCTTAGACTGAATAACAACACTGGTTCTCATTCCGCTTACTGCCTTGCCAACCAGTTTCTCATTATTGCCATTTGCATATGCATGGCCTGTATCTATAAAATTTATGCCTTTTGATAAAACATATTTTATTAACGATTCATCATTAGTCCTGGTAGCTCCAAAGCAGATCGGACTGACAAAAATGCCTGTTTTACCGACAGCTTTTAGTTCAGGTCGCGATACAAGAAACATGTTCATGTTATTTGAAGCAAGGCTCACTCCTGCCAGCGCAGTTAATGTTTTGGTAAAAAATTCTTTACGGCTTATTTGTTTCTTACTCATAAGCTGATTGGATTAGCGACAACGAATTAAAGAAATATTTTCCTAAGTTTACAGGCTAATGTCAAATTTATGGGAACAAGCATTTATTTCTGGATTGGTTTCCACGTCTTTATCTTAATAATGCTTGCACTTGACCTGGGTGTTTTTCATAAGAACACTCATAAAGTTCCGGTAAAAGAAGCAATTATCTGGAGTTGTGTGTGGATAACACTTGCCCTGTTATTTGATTTATTTATTTTTCTTGATAAAGATTTCGGTCATATCAGGGCTCTAGAGTTTGTTACAGGTTACGTAATTGAATACTCTCTAAGTGTCGATAATATTTTTGTATTTATTCTGATATTTTCATATTTTAAAGTTAATAACCGGTATCAGCATAAAATTCTATTCTGGGGAATACTTGGTGCGCTGATAATGAGAGGAATATTTATTTTTGCAGGGGTGGCTCTGATTAACCGTATTCACTGGATAGTTATAATTTTTGGAGGATTTCTTGTTTATACCGGAATAAGCATGTTGTTTAAAAGAGATACTGAGGCGGATCCTGAAAAGAATGCCGTAGTCAGATTTTTCAGAAAATTTCTTCCGGTTTCAAAAAACCTGCACGATGATAAATTTTTCATAATACAGAACGGGAAGCTGTTCGCCACTCCATTATTCCTGGTCCTTCTGATAATAGAATCTTCTGACCTTATATTTGCTGCTGACAGCATTCCTGCTGTTCTGGCAATCAGCAAAAGTACTTTTATCATCTATACGTCCAACATATTTGCAATTCTGGGTCTGAGATCACTTTATTTCGCCATAGCCGGAATTATAGGGTACTTCCGTTTCCTTAAAACTGGAATCGCTTTAGTTCTTACATTTGTCGGAACGAAAATGTTTGCCTCATTTTTCCAATTCGAGATACCAATAGTAATATCACTGTTAGTAATTGCTTCAATTCTTCTCGTATCAGTTTCAGCTTCCGTTGTTATTAAAAGAGGAAAAGGATGAGATCTCAAAAACAAAGGCCGCCGGCCCTGGTACCATTGCTGGTTCTTTTCTTTATCATTGCGATAAGCGCTATAATTATTGGTGTTATTTATTATAACTATCAGAAAAATTCCCTTTTGAATGAAAAACAACAGGAACTTTCAACAATTTCATATCTTAAAATAAGACAAATTACTCAGTGGCGGCTTGAACGTATTGGTGATGGGAAATTCCTGGGAGGAAACCTTCTGCTGGTGAGAAAAATTTCAGAATATCTTAAAAACTCCTCAGATCCTGGATTAAAGGAGGAAATAAAGCAGAGCCTGAAATCGCTTACAGAAAACTTTGATTATAAAGACGCTTTGCTTATAACAAAGAACGGAAATGTTAAAATGGCTTATCCCTTAGTGGATACTGTGATAGGCAGCTATCTGAAGCCATTATTGCCAGGAATAATCAAAGAACGAAAAATTGTACTTTCAGATTTACACCAGACTGACCTGGTAAGTTTTGTACATCTCGATCTGGTAGTACCCCTGATCGACAGCAGCAAAAATGATTCTGTTGTTCTGGGACTTATTACTCTACGTGTTGATCCTAAGAAAGTTTTGTATCCTCTCATACAATTATGGCCTGTTCCAAGCAAAACCGCTGAAACACTTTTACTGAGAAGAGAGGGAAATGAAATAGTATATCTTAATGAACTTAGGCATCTCCAAAACACTGAGCTGAAACTAAGAAAAGATATTTCGACTAAGAAGTTACCGGCAGCGATGGCTGTTGAAGGAATTACCGGAACAGTTGATGGAATTGATTACAGGAATGTCCGTGTTGTGGCAGCTATGAACAAAATACCCGGGACAACCTGGTACATGGTAGCCAAGATGGATCGTGATGAAATATTATCTGCTCTTACCGACCAGTTGAAAATGATCGTATTGATTATCATACTAGTTATCGTTACTTCAGGTTCGTTTCTGGGATTTATCATCAGAAATCAAAGGGTTGCTTTTTATCGTGAGAAGTACGAGAACGAACTTGACAGGCTTGCACTGGTGAAGCATTTTGATTATATTTTAAAATTTGCCAATGATATTATCTTTCTGTTAGACAAAGATCTAACTATTGTTGAAGCTAATGACAGGGCATTGGAATCATACCAATACACACGCGATGAGTTTATAGGCATGAAGCTTGATAAAATCAGGGCTCCGGAATCTTTAGCACTACTTCAGGGAAACCTTGATGATGTTGATGAAAATGAATACTCAACTTTTGAAACTGTCCACCTCCGTAAGGATAATACCACTTTCCCGATAGAAATAAGTTCGAGGCTGGTAATAATTGACGGATCAAAATATTATCAGTCAATTGGAAGGGAGATCACTGAGCGCAAGAGAGTTGAAAATACACTTAAAGAAAGTGAAAACAGGTTCAGAAAAATATTTGAGGAAAGTCCAGTATCAATGCTCATGACTGCCAAGGATTTTGTCATTATAAGAGCAAATTTGTCTTTCTGCACTTTATTAGGTTACCAGGAGGAGGAGCTTAAATTGTTTACCTTCAGAAATTTTACTCACCCTGATTATATTAATGATGATAATATTGCACTTCTCAAGCTGATCTCAGGGCAGATACCTGTTTATAATACAGAAAAACAGTATATTCATAAAAACGGGACTTTAATCTGGGGATCAACAACTGTGAGCATTATCCGTAATGAAAAGGATGAAGTTCAGTTTTTCCTGGTTATGATTGAGGATATAACTTTAAGAAAAAGAGCTGAATCTGAGCTGGATAATTCTGTTTCGCTTTTAAAAGCCTCTTTTGAGTCAACGGAGGATGGCCTTCTTGTAGTAAACTCAGTTGGGAAAACTGTTCTTTTCAATCGGAAGTTCGTAGATATGTGGAGAATACCCGATGAAGTGCTGGCTACCGGTGAAGATATTGATGCATTGGAGTACGTCAAAGGCCAATTGAGCAATCCGGATTCATTCCTGGAAAATATAAGACACCTTTATTCAGATCCTGAAGCAACAAGTTTTGATTTGCTCGAATTCTGTGACGGAAGGTTTTTTGAACGCTATTCACAACCTCAGAAAATTAACGGAAATAGTGTTGGACGAGTGTGGAGTTTCCGTGATATTACTGATCGAACAAAGGCAGAGGCAGATCTTATTACCGCGAAGGAAAAAGCAGAGGAGAGCGACAGGCTTAAAACAGCTTTTCTGCACAATGTTTCACATGAGATCCGTACTCCGATGAATGCTATAATTGGATTTTCTACACTTCTCAATGAACCGGACGTATCAGAAGAAGACAGGCACCAGTATACTGATATAATTTTTCAGAGCGGAAGTCAGCTTCTTTCAATAATAAATGATATAGTTGATATCGCCAATGTAGAGAGTGGTCAGGCAAAGCTCAATCTCACTGAAATAAATCTGAATTCGATGATGAAAAGTCTGAATGAGCAATTCAGAATTATTGCGAAAGGGAATAATATATCGATTAATCTTAATGCTCCACTGACTGATGAAGATTCAGAAGTGATAACGGACAATACTAAGCTCGTCCAGATTCTGTCAAACTTAATAAATAATGCAATCAAATTCACGAAGAACGGTCAGATCGATTTTGGATATACCCTTAAAGAGAAGTTTCTGGAATTCTATGTGAAGGACTCCGGAATTGGCATATCACAGGATTATCATTCACGGATATTTGACAGATTTTTTCAGGTCGACAGTGCAGTATCAAGGCAATATAGCGGAACCGGCCTCGGCCTCTCAATTTGCAAAGGCTATGTTCAGCTGCTTGGAGGAACAATAAAGGTTGAATCAGAGTCAGGTAAGGGGACCCTCTTCAAATTTACAATTCCATATCAGCGGATTTAATTCAAGCAATTCTTATCTATCTTCTTGTATATCAGTATTTTGTTTTAGAACAACTAAGGCAGATTGCTAAAATGTTAAATAGATTTCATATTTGAACATATCAGTCTTTATTGTGTTTAATTAGTCTAAATATAAATAAAGTATGATCCGAATGAAAAAGATGTTATTATTTATTGTAGTCGCATTTTCTGTGACTTCGCTATGGTCACAAAATGCATCAATGTCGTCGGGTAAATCAAAATCTGACGAAGACAGAAACTTCCGGATTCCTTTAATTGGGGAAAACGCTCCTTCCTTTACTGCTGAATCTACCAATGGGACAATTAATTTTCCAGATGATTATGGCCGCCATTGGAAAGTACTTTTTAGTCACCCCCAGGAT
>Ga0075520_1000442_pt1 | contig 17995 bp, 13 predicted proteins | sample NGEPerB_FD_75100 | JGI IMG/M metagenome (GOLD analysis project Ga0075520, IMG submission 75100) | Arctic peat soil microbial communities from the Barrow Environmental Observatory site, Barrow, Alaska, USA - NGEE PermafrostAB12-B | ecosystem: Environmental > Terrestrial > Soil > Wetlands > Peat ... | reverse complement strand
CGTGAGTGCGTCCAACCGCGAACGGATCGGCACGGTGCACGCCGCAGCTTCCCGCGCCGGTCGACCCCCGTGCACCCTGACGGCGCGCCTGGGTCGGGACACCACACCCGCGCGATAGCGTCGGTCCGGTACTCATCGGGAGGAGAACGTCATGCGCACGCTGCGGGTCCTGGGCCTGGCCGAGGACGGCGAGAGCCTGGTGTGCGGAGACCAGCACTCAGGTGAGCTGTTCGCCGTACCGACGGATGAACGACTACGCGCCGCGGCTCGCGGAGATCTGACTCGGCTCGGTCAACTCGAGATCGAGATGGAGCCACAGCTGCGCCCACGGGAGATCCAGGCCCGTATCCGAGCGGGCGCATCGATCGAAGAGGTGGCCACCGCGGCAAGCACCAGGGTCGACCGGATCGAGCGTTACGCCTATCCGGTGCTCCTCGAGCGCTCCACGATGGCCGAGCGGGCTCGACAGGCCCACCCTGTCATCGACGGCAACCCCACCAAGAAGACCCTGGAAGAGCTGGTGACGGCAGCGCTGGCCGAGCGAGGTCAGTGCACTGGGCTGCAATGGGACGCCTACAGGGACGACGACGGCTGGGTGCTCATCCTGCGCTGGCAGGCGGGCCGCAGCGAAAACCGGGCGCAATGGGCGATCCAGCCGGGACCGCGCACCAACACGCTGCGCCCCAAGGACGATGCCGCGCGGGAGATCCTGGACCCGACGCCGCGAACACTGCGCGAAATCCACGAAACCAAGACCGCCACCCTCGCCAACGACCAGCAGGCAAGCCAGCGGACAGAACCAAGCCCGCCCGGCGATCCGATCCCTGGGGCGGCGGACCTACCGGCGGAACCCTCCGGGTCGACCACCCGGCACGGCAATGAATCGGTCGACCCGGCAGCCCGTCACTCGACAGCCCATCACCCGGCCGGCAACGCCATGGGCGAAGGCACCGGCCAGCAGCACGGTCCAGCCAGCAAACCCGCCACCGACCCGGCCGACGAACCGGCAGCCGTCTCCTCGGCTGCCCGGCAACCGGACGAGGTCGTCGCCCGCACCGGTACGGACCACCAGCCGAACCGCTCCCACCGCCGCGGACACCGTCCGGTGATGCCCGGCTGGGAGGACATACTGCTGGGCGGCGGATCAGCCCCACAGATCTAGCCAGCCAACGGACCCAGTCCTGGCAGCGCCCGACCGGTGCGAAACCCATTCGCGCGTTGAGGATCTCGGCGTGGCGGCGACGTGGTCAGCAACCCGCGTCGCCCGCCTCCTGCAGGGCCGTCGCGAGTATCGCGCGGGCAAGACCACTCCGTCCATCCTGGCGATGGGCGCCGGATCGACGTCCCGCAAACACCTGGTGACAAGATCAGCGCGCTCGGCCCGTCCCGAAGTGCCACAGCCTCGGGCGGGTAATGGCGTCCCCCGATACCCGGCCGTGCGACGGCCGTCCGTCAACTGGTCGACCGCACCGTTGGTCCACGAAGGGTGAATGCCGCGCAGACCCGGGCGGCCGCAATCACCACCTCCGGTGTCGCGACGATCGCATTGTTCACCACCGAATCGGTGAAATGCGCTGCCACGTGAGATCGTCGCGGACCATCACCGATCCGGGCGTGGCCTCGGCGAACGCCTCCCCGGATGCCACCAAGGTCCCGGAGCAGGCGTCATTCACGATCACCACCATCGCGCACAGGTCAAGCGCGAATGACGCTCACCGGGTCGGCGCTGACGGCCACCGCGGCTCGGGGCGAGAAAATACAACAGTTTCAAACACGGATCACCACCGTTGACGTTCGAAGCTGTTGACTTCTCCGCGTTCGGCGGACATACTCAAGGCCGTTGCGGCGCCGACCGGCCGCCGGCAGGGAGTGCCGGAACTCCCATCCGCAGCAGTCCCGACGACACCGCCAGGAGAACAGTGACGTCCATCGCCTCTCGCGCCGACGACGGCCGGGTCACCCGCATCGCCGCCACCATGGCGGACGGTCGAGAGATCATCTATTTCGACGAAACTCCTGACGCAGTGCGCGTTCTCACCGACCCACGGGACATCCCGTCGGTCATTCCCGGCTCCCATGTGCGGTATGACGTGCTGCTGGGAGAATGGGTCGGAATCGCCGGCCATCGGCAGACCCGCACCTACCACCCGCCGGCCGACGCCTGCCCGTTGTGCCCGTCCACCGCACGGAATCAGAGCGAGATCCCATCGCCCGACTACGACGTGGTGGTCTTCGAAAATCGCTTCCCGTCCTTCGCCGGTGCCGGCGAGATCGCTTCCGATGGAACGCTTTTCGACACCAGACCGGGTTACGGACGGTGCGAGGTGGTGTGCTTCACGTCGAATCACCATGCCACCCTGTCCTCGCTGCCACCCTCCCGGATGAGGACGGTCATCGACGCCTGGGCCGACCGCACCGCGGCGATGTCCGCGTCGCCGGGCGTCGAGCAGGTGTTCTGCTTCGAGAACCGGGGCGTCGAGATCGGTGTCACGCTGGCGCACCCGCACGGCCAGATCTACGGCTACCCGTTCGTCACCCCCAAGACGGCGGCCGCGATCCGTTCCGCGCAAGCTCACCGGGCCGCGACCGGATCCAACCTGTTCGCCGCCGTGCTGGCCGGGGAGTTGGCCGACGGGTCGCGGATTGTGGCCGAGAACGAGCACTGGGTCGCGCTCGTGCCGTTCGCCGCCCGTTGGCCCGTCGAGGTGCACCTCTACCCTCGACGGCAGGTGCGGGATCTGACCGCGCTGGAGGGCGTCGAGCGCGCTGCCTTGGCGGAGTTGTACCTGGAGGTGATCAAGCGGATGGAGGGCATGTTCGACGACACGCTCCCTGCCATCACCGGCGTGCACCAGGCGCCGGTCCATGCGGCCGACGAGGACTTCCGGCTCCACCTCGAGGTGTTCACCATCCGTCGCGACGTCGGAAAACTGAAGTTCCTGGCCGGATCGGAATCCGCCATGGGCGCATTCGTCAACGACATCACCCCCGAGATAGCCGCGGAGCGGCTGCGCGCGGTGGACACCGGAACCGAAAGGGTTGCCAAGTGAAGACTCTGGTCGTGGGGGGCGCCGGCTACATCGGATCGGTCGTCACCCGGCAACTCCTGTCCGAAGGTCACGACGTCGTGGTGCTCGACGACTGCTCCACCGGCCATGCCGACGCGGTGCCGCCCGGCGTCGAACTGGTCCAGACCGACATCGTCAACACGTCGGACGTGCTGGCCGGTCGGGGATTCGACGCCGTGCTGCACTTTGCCGCCAAGTCCCTGGTGGGGGAATCGGTCACCAACCCGGGGCTGTACTGGCGCACCAACGTCTGCGGCACCCGGGCGGTGCTCGACGCGGTCACCGAGCACGAGGTACCGACGCTGGTCTTCTCCTCCACGGCTGCCACCTACGGCGAGCCCGAGGTCGTGCCGATCACCGAGGACGCGCCCACCCGGCCGACCAACACCTACGGCGCCACCAAACTCGCGGTCGACATGATGATCACCAGCGAGTGCGCGGCGACCGATCTGGCCGCCGTGTCGCTGCGCTACTTCAATGTCGCCGGGGCCGCCTTCGGCCTCGGCGAGCGGCATCGCACCGAGACTCACCTGATTCCGATTGCACTGGACGCGGTGGCCGGAGGTCGCGATGCGCTGAACATCTACGGTGACGATTGGCCCACCCCCGACGGCACACCGATCCGCGACTACGTGCACGTCGCGGACCTGGCGCGCGCGCATGTGCTGGCGCTGACCGCGGCGGCGCCCGGCGAGCACCTGATCTGCAACCTGGGCAACGGCAACGGGTTCAGCGTCCGGGAGGTACTGGCCACGATCGAGGAGGTCACCGGCCTGCCGGTCCCGGTCACCGTCGGGCCGCGCCGCACCGGGGATCCGGCCAGGCTGGTCGCCTCGGCAGAGCGGGCGGCTGAGCGGCTCGGCTGGACCCCGCAGCACACCCTGGCTCAGATGGTGGCCGACGCCTGGGAATTCAGCGGTGGCTCAAGAGTCGCAGAAGCCACGGCCGGCGCCTCCGAGCGGTCCGCCGGGGCTGCTGTCGGGAGCACCGGAGCGGCCGGATGAGCGCATCAGAACTCTTTGCGCAGAGCTATTCTCGCGGACCGGACGGGGTCTTCTCGGCACCGGGCCGGGTGAATCTGATCGGCGAGCACACCGACTATACCGGCGGCCTCGTGCTCCCCTTTGCGATCGACGCGAGAGCCTGGATGGCGGCAGCTCGCAACGACGACAGCGTTGTCAGGGTGGTTTCCGCACAGCGTCCCGGTCCCGTCGAGTCCGTTCGCCTCGACCAACTCAACCCCCAGTCCCCCGCCGCCGCATCCTGGGCCGGCTACGTGTTCGGTGCCGTCTGGGCCTTGCGAGAGGCCGGCCACGAGGTGTCCGGGTTCGACCTTGCGGTGGATTCCCAGGTACCGACCGGAGCCGGGCTGTCCTCCTCCGCGGCCGTGGAATGCGTGACGACACTGGCGGTGTCGAGCCTTTCCGGGCTCACCTTGCCGGTGTTGGAGATCGCCCGGCTGTCCCAGCAGGCGGAGAACGACTTTGTCGGCGTGCCCTGCGGTCCGATGGACCAGACTGCGTCGGCCGCCTCCCGGGCCGGATCGGTGTTGCTGTTCGACACCGGGGCCGGCACGGTCGAGAACATTCCGTTCGATCCCGCTGCCGATGGCCTGGCAGTGCTGGTGATCGACACCAAGGTGGCGCATTCGCTCGCCGACGGCGAGTACGCCAGGCGGCGGTCGTCGTGTGAGCGGGCCACCGCGATCCTGGGACTCGGCTCCCTGCGGGACCTTTCGGTCGACGACCTGCCCGGCGCCATGGACACGCTGGGCGACGACGTGCTGGGCCGCCGCGTCCGGCATGTGGTGACCGAGAACGATCGGGTTGCCCAGACGGTTGAACTGCTGCGCGAGGGGCAACTCGCCAAGATCGGCGACCTACTGGTCGCCTCCCATCGTTCGCTGCAGTACGACTACGACGTGTCCTGTGCTGAACTCGACCAGGCCGTGGATTCCGCGCTGGCCGCCGGTGCCGTCGGCGCAAGAATGACGGGCGGTGGGTTCGGCGGATCGGTGCTCGCACTGGTTCCGACAGAACTCGTCGAAACGGTCATATCCCAGGTGGCTGCCGATTTCGCCGACCGCGGGTTTACCGCACCGGTCCCGCGAATTGTCGCTCCCGCGGACGGGGCCCGCCGGGATCAATGACCTCCCGATCGACCGGCTCAATTCGCCGGCCGGCGTCGATCTTCGGCCAGCGCGGGACGTACCTCCGGGGCTGCGGAAACGCGGCACGCCATTCCTGGCGTTGACCGAGGCTCACGGTCGGTGTTGATCGACCTGCCGGGTCGTGGTGGACGACAGGCTGGTGGACGCGGCGAGCGGAGGGAGTGCCAGATCGGTCAGCCACCGATCACCGAGTGCGCGGCCGCCGCCGTGCGAGCGCGGACACCGCGGTGGTTTCCGGTCGTACCTGTCATCCATCTCGATCGTCAGCCAGGTAACGACCGCGCTCCGGCGTCGGCGGTTGTGCTGGCGGTGGACATCACGGCGGAATACGCACGGGCCGTGGAGCAATGCTCGCTGCCGGACGTTCCCCATCAAAACCGCGCCCTTCACCTTGACCGAATGGGCGAAGCGCCGCTGTCACGCACTGCGAAATCAGCTGGATTCTGCACTCCGACCGGACGCCTGAGTAGCCTGCTTTCCTGGTCCGAATCACGGAAGACAGCGAAGAAAATCCACACCGTCGCAATGACCGCGAGGAACTCACCGAATGCGACGAGCGGCAGGGCGACGGGGGTGGAGTTCCACAGAAATGGCGCGTAACTGAGCAACGAGCACAACGACACGACAACGGCAACCGGCCAGAATCGACGGACATACACCGCCATGACGACCGTAAGCACGTCGGCCAGGTAGAAGTAGCGCTCGTGCATCTCCGGCAACAGGAACGGGACCGCCAGCACCACAGCGGTGGCGAGGATGACGATGTGCGCCGCGCACAGCGGGCGCCGGCGCAGCCAGGCCACCAGACCGACGACCGCGACCAGTACCGCGGCCGCGGCAGGCCCGAGATACTTCCAGGCCGACGACGAGCCCGAGGTGATCCATTGATAGAACGTCGGCGCGTTCAGCGTGAGGCTGTCCGCCGCCGCGCCCGTACCCTGGCCACGCTGCCCGACGCCACCGACAGCCGCTCCCCCACCGCCTGCTCCACCGCCGAAGCCGCCCGCGCCGGCCTGACCGGTCCCGCCACCGCTGATCTGGTTCGGGTAGATCGACAGCAGGCTGGAGACGTCCCGGCCGGCGAGTGCAGCGGGCACCAGCATGAGCGCGAACACCGCGGGCACGGCCAGCAACGCGAGCAGCGCTGCCCGTCGCTGCCTGTTCACTACCATCACGATGAGCAACACGGGCAGGAAGAAGATCGCCTGCAGCTTGAAGGACAGGCCGAGGGCGAAGAACACACACGCCCACCAGGGTCGGCGCTTGATCAAGAAGTACAGGCTGCCCAGACAGAACGCGGCATAGATGGAATCGCACTGACCCCAGGCCGCGCTGTTGACCACCACCGTGGGCGCGAACAGCACCACCGCGAAGGTCAGCAACGGCAGCGCGGGTCGCGGGAATCTGTCCCGCACGATCAGCGCGGCGAACATCGCCAACAGCAGGTCGAACACCATCGAGATGCCCTTGATGGCAATGATCTTCGGCAACGGCAGGTAGGTCACGGCGGCCAGCACGTAGAGGTACGGCGGGTTGTAGTTGGAGAAGTCAGCGCCCAGCGCGCTGAAGCCGCCGGTCTTGAGCTGGTCGTACCAGGGGCTGACGAAAGTGCGGTAGTCACCGCTGACCTGATTGATGAAGACGAACCGGACCAGCAGGGCCAGCACGATGGTCGCCGCGATGACGCCGCCGACGACGAGTCGGGAACCCGCCGGGGCGCGGCGGTTCATGGTGAGCACGGTGGCGTCCTTCCAGCTGGCGACAGACACGGCCGGTGTCGGCTTTCGCCGACCAGCAACGGCACCCAGCATGAAGGGCCAGGCTGTGCGTGAGCCCAGAAACGGCGAGCCGCCGGGTCGGGGCCCCAGCTGGGGGATCGACCCGGCGGACCGGATGCCGTTCAGCTATCGCTCGGCGCGAGCCAGCGAACGGCGCACCGATGACCGTCGGCTGGACGGTCATCGTCCTTTTCACACCGCCGAAGGCGACGTGAGCCGGATCACACACTACTCCGAGGAGAGGAAGAGCGAGTTGTCCTGATCGTCGCATTGCTCAGCGAACCCGGATCGGCCGAGTGGTGCTCCCGCCGGGTCGCTGGAGGGTGCCGTCGGGTCGGCGTTCGAAGCACCAAGGCAGGGTGAACCGCCTGTCACGCTGCAGACGGTTCCGTGGTTCCGCCGCGGTCGATGATCCCCGCACGGCACGCTGCGTCACCGGTCTCGCGGCAACAAAATGATCCGCGTTCGGAATGCCTTGGGACCGCAGGAAAACCCGTCGAGACTGTCGGTGGCCACACGTAGCCTGGCCGGGCCATGTCGATCAGCGTCGAAGCCACAACGTCATCCGCTGCCGGCGAGTCGCAACCCCAGACTCCGCCGGCGGTTCCTGCGCACCTGCCGGCCACCAGGTCCCTGGCGAGGCTGCTGCCCTACGCCCGACCGGCGCTGCCCGCGCTGATCGGCAGCGCCGTCGCAGCGACCCTGGCCACCCTGTGCGGGTTGGCCTTCCCCCTGGTCATCCAGCAGATCATCGACGGACCGGTGGCCTCGCACGACCTGGCCGCGCTGTGGCCGCCGGCCGTCCTGCTGCTCGTCCTCGGGGCGGCCGAATCCGCGCTGTTCTGGGTGCGCCGCATGCTGTCCGCCCGGCCGACCATGCGGGTCGAGGCAGCGATGCGGGCCGACCTGTACGACCGCCTGCAGAAGCTGCCGGTGTCCTTCCACGACCGCTGGTCCGCCGGACAACTGATGTCCAGGGCTGTCTCCGACCTGTCCACCATCCGCCGGTTCCTCGGGTTCGGCGTGGTGTTCCTGTTCGTCAACCTGACGGCGTTCGTCGTCGGGGTGGGCATTCTGCTGGCGCTGTCCTGGCAACTCGGCGTCATCATCGCGGCGCTGGCGGTGCCGCTGGTCGCGCTGTGCTACCTGTACGAATCGAAGTATCAGGTGCTCGCCAGGCGATCCCAGGACCAGGTCGGCGACCTGGCCACCATGGTCGAGGAGTCGGTGCTCGGTATCCGCATCCTCAAGGCCTTCGGCCGCAGCGGTCACCTCAGCCGCAGGTTCCTCGCGCAGGCCAGGGAGTTGCGCGCCACCGAGATGCACAAGGCGCGGGTGATCTCCGCGCTGTGGGCGGTGATCATCGCGGTGCCGGAGGTCGCCTTCGGGCTCACGCTCTTCCTCGGTATCCGGCAGGTCGCCGACGGCGGCATGTCGGCCGGCACCCTGGTCGCGTTCTTCGGTGTGGCGTTGGGCCTGCGCTGGCCGATCGACTCGATCGGCTGGCTGCTGGCCATGTCCAACGACGCCGCCAGCGCATCGCAGCGGTTCTTCGAGGTGATGGACGCACCGGTCACCATCACCTCCCCGAAGCGTCCTCGCACGACCGGCTCGCCGGCGCACGGACATCTGAGGTTCTCCGGCGTGCACTTCCGGTTCGCCGACTCCCCCGCCGGCGCGCCCGATCTGCTTGCCGGTGTCGACCTCGACGTGCTGCCCGGCGAAACGGTGGCGGTCGTCGGAGCCACGGGGTCGGGGAAGACCACACTGACCTCCCTGATCAACCGGCTGTACGACGTGACCGGCGGCGGCATCACCCTGGACGGGGTCGACATCCGGCAGCTGGACCTACCCGCCCTGCGCCGGCGGGTGTCCGTCGCCTTCGAGGAGCCCACGCTGTTCTCGGCATCCGTCCGGGAGAACGTGCTGCTCGGCACGCCGGACGGCTCCGACGAGGAGGTCCGCCAGGCCTTGCGGATCGCGCAAGCGGACTTCGTTCATGACCTGCCGTGGGGCCTTGACACCAGGATCGGCGAACAGGGCCTGTCCTTGTCGGGAGGGCAGCGGCAGCGGCTGGCGCTGGCCCGTGCGGTGGTGGGCAGCCCGGAAGTGCTGGTGCTGGACGACCCGCTGTCCGCGCTGGACATCCACACGGAGGCGCAGGTCGAGCGGGCGCTCCGGTCGGTGCTGGGGGGCACGACAGCGCTGGTCGTCGCGCACCGGGCGTCGACCGTTCACCTCGCCGACCGGGTCGCACTGCTCGTCGACGGCAGGGTGGCGGCCGTCGGCACTCACTCGGAGCTGCTCGCCACCGTCCCTGCGTACCGCGACCTACTGGCCAACCGGGAGGACCACCAGGCTTCCCGGGACAGCCGCGGGCGAGTGCCCACCCGGCCGGCCAACCCGCAGCCCGACCAGTTGCCCAACCAGCCGACCCACCAGCCACCCAGCCATGCCGAGGAGGTGCGGAGATGAACGCGACCGAGACGACTCCGCCGATCCTGCTGGAGCCGGAAGCGGACGACGCCTGGCGCGGCGTGGTGTCCGAGGACACCGAGGACATCTCCGCGGCGGTTGGCCTCAAGCTGCAGGCCCGGTCACGGCACTTGCTGCGCAAGCTGATCCGGCCGCAGCGCGGTCCGGCTCTGCTGGCGGCCTTCGTCGTCGTGCTGTCCGAGGCGGCGTACCTCCTCGGCCCGCTCATCGTCGCCTATGGCATCGACACGGCGGTCCCGGCCCTGGTTGCCGGCGATGCCGGGCCGCTGGTCTTCGCCACCCTCGGCTACCTGGGGTCGGGCATCGCCAACGCCGCCGGCAAGGCCGTCTTCGTGCGGTTGTCGGCCAGGGTGGCGCAGGCGGTCCTGCTGGATCTGCGGTCCGAGGTGTTCACCCATTCGCAGTCGCTCAGCCTGTCGTTCCACGAGAAGTACACCTCGGGCAAGGTCATCTCCCGGCTGACCAGCGACCTGGACGCGTTGGCAGACCTGGCCGCCGAAGGTCTGGAAGGGCTGATCTCCGGCCTGCTGTCGGTGCTCGCGATCAGCGTCACCCTGCTGGTGCTCGACCTCGACCTCGGGCTCATCGCGCTGGCCGCGTTCGTGCCGATCTTTGTGGCCACCCGCTGGTTCCAGCTGCGGTCACGGAAGATCTACCGCCGCACCCGGTCGGCGATCACCTCGGTAATCGTGCACTTCACCGAGACGATGAACGGCCTGCGCGCCGTGCTGTCCTTCCGCCGGGAGGACCGGAACACGGCGATCTTCGGAAAGTTCAACGACGACAACGCCACCGCCAACGGTGACGGCCTGGTGGCGCTGGCCGTGTACACGCCGCTCGTCCGGTTGTTCGGCAATCTCAGCCTGGTCGCCACCATGGTGATCGGCGCGGTGCAGGTGATCGACGGGACGCTGGAGATCGGCGTGCTGGCCGCGTTCCTGCTGTACGTCCGGCGGATGTACGACCCGCTCGACGAGCTGGCCATGTTCTACAACACCTATCAGGCGGCGGCCGCGGCGCTGGAGAAGATCTCCGGGCTGCTCGAGGAGGTGCCGAGCGTCCCCGAACCGACTGACCCGGTGCCGCTCGGCCGCGACGGGCCTGTCCACGGGCACGTCCGTTTCGACGGCGTCAGATTCGCCTACCACGCGGACGTGCCGGTACTCCCGACGCTGGACCTGGACATCCCGGCCGGCCAGACCGTGGCCGTTGTCGGTGCCACCGGCGCCGGCAAGTCCACGCTGGCCAAGCTGCTTGCCCGGTTCTATGACCCGACGGCCGGTCGGGTGCTGCTCGACGGGTTCAATGTGGCGGCCATCGCTTCTGGCGACCTGCGCCGCGGGGTCGTCATGGTCACCCAGGAATCGTTCCTGTTCTCCGGGTCGGTGGCCGACAACATCGCCCTCGGCCGCCCGTCTGCGAGCCGGCCGGAGATCGAGCACGCGGCGGACGCTATCGGCGCCGGCGCCTTCATCCGGGCGCTCCCGGATGGCTTCGACACCGATGTCCGCAAGCGCGGCGGCCGGTTGTCCGCCGGGCAGCGGCAGCTCGTTGGGTTCGCCAGGGCATTCCTTGCCGATCCGGCGGTGCTCATCCTGGACGAGGCGACGGCGTCGTTGGACATCCCCGCGGAGCGGGCCGTACAGCAGGCGCTCCGCACCGTCCTGAAGGGGCGTACCGCGATGATCATCGCGCACCGGCTGTCGACCGTGGCGATCGCCGATCGGGTATTGGTGATGGACGGCGGGCGGATCGTCGAAGACGGATCCCCGGAAACACTGATCGCGGGGACCGGCGCCTATGCCAGATTGCACGACGCCTGGCGAGAGTCGTTGGTCTGAACTGGATGCCGGAACTGGGTGCCGGAACTGGGTGCCGGAACTGGGTGCGTCAGGGCGTGGGGAGTGGCAGCATCGCCAATGCGCACACCCAACCGGCGAGCACTCCGATTGCACTGCCAAGGGCGATCCAACGCAGCACCGGCAGCCCGCGGGAAAGCCACATCGCGGGGGCGAGGCCACCCGCCACCAGCAGGTTCACCCCAACGGCCAGCACCGGCGTACCGGCCAGTCCGGCCGACAGCACCCACACCGCGACCCCGACGACCAGGGCGCTGAAACCGGCGAGCCCCAGACCGCTGGCCCAGGGCACGGGTTCATGGCCGGCCCGCCACTCCTCGACCCAGGCCCAGTCGACCGGCCGGGCATCGTCACCGTCACCGTCATCGGCTTCGGCGTCGGCTATCAGGAGGGCGCCGCCGGCGAGGACGGTGCCTGCGTCGGCGAGGACGGTGCCGGCGTCGGCGAGGACGGGCGCGTTGTCGACGTCGTAGCCGGAGTGGGCCGAGGCTTCCCGACCGGCGATGTCCGACGACGAGTGACCGGCCGCGCCCGTGCGTGGCCGCGACGGAAACGCGATGATCGTGCCGGCACCCTCGCCGGCCCCCTCTGGCGTGTCCGGGTCGCCGGACGGCAACGGCCCGGAAACGGCCGGGGGTTCGGACTCGTCGGTCACTTCTCGCCCCTTCGAGTCACGGGGGTAGCGCGCCGAAGCCGGTTGCCTGATGAAAATGGCCCGCGCGTACCGCACCTGCACGTCGCTGCACGTCGCGCACACCTCGTCCGCCACAACGGTGGCCGGGAGGCGGTTGATCGCCTGCAACCTCCCGAAGATAACGCAACCGCGGCGCGGCCGGACGCCGATCCCGGCGTGGCGGGTCAGTCGGCAAGCGCGGCGAAAGCGATCGCGGCCGCCGTGGCCACATTCAACGAATCGACCCCGGCCGCCATCGGGATGCGCGCCCTGACGTTCGCGGCCCGCAGCGCCGCTGGCGTCAGACCCGGGCCCTCGGAGCCGAGCAGGAATGCCACCCGCCCGGCCGGGCCCGCCTCGCGGAGCGTCACCTCCCCGCTCGGCGTCAATGCGATGGTGCGGAACCCTTTGTCCCGTAACAGGTTCATCGCTGCACCCGGCCAGCCGGGCAGCACGGCGAACGGCACGCCCAGCACGGTACCCATGGAAACCCGGACGCTGCGCCGGTACAGCGGATCCGCGCACCCATCGGCGAGCAGGATGGCGCCGATGCCGAAGGCCGCAGCATTGCGGAACAAGGCGCCCAGGTTTTCGTGGTCACCGACCCCTTCCAGCACCGCCACCGTGCGCTCCGAATCCAGCAGATTCGCCGCGGGCGGGAACCCGACCCGATCGGCGGTGGCCAGCACGCCGCGGTTGAGGTGGAAGCCGACGACCTCTGCCATCATCTCGGCGGTGACGACATAGAACGGCGCCGCGGTGTCGGCCAGATCCTCGGCGAGCTCCGCCTGCCGTCGGGCGACACCCAGCAGCGCACGCACCGGATACGGCGAGACCACCAGTCGGCGCACGACGACGACGCCCTCGGCGATCACCAAGCCCCGCCCACCCGGCCGATCGGGGCGGCGGTCGGCATGGCTCAGGTCGCGGAATTCGTCCAGCCGCGCATCGGCCGGATCGCTGATCGGGACCGCATCGCTCACCGGTCCGGGCCGGCGATCCCCGGCGCTGGCGGCTCCGAACCCGGCAAGTCCGGTCCCGGCAGCTCCGAACCCGGCAGCTCCGAACCCGGCAAGTCCGAACCCGGCAAGTCCGGTCCCGGCAAGTCCGGTCCCGGCAAGTCCGTCTCCCGCCAGTCCGATCCCGTCAGGTCCGGGCCGGTTGTCTCCGCAGTTTCCACTGCTTCGCCTGTTTCATCGGTTTCGTCGGGGGCCTCATCACGGCCATCGTTTTCGACGAAGGACGTCCGCGGGCTCCAGCCGTCACGACCCGCAAGGCGGTCCTTCACTCGCCGGCCAATGGTCCGCAGCGCCTCCAACTCCGCGGGGGTGAGCAGATCGATGAGGTTCTGCCGGACCGCCTTGACGTGACCCGGCGCGAGCTCGGCGAGGGCTTGGGCGCCCGGCTCGGTGAGGGTCGCATACGCGCCGCGCTGGTCGTGCATCGACCGCACCCGGCGCACCCATCCGCGCGCCACCAGCCGGTCAACCGTGCGGGTGATGGCGCTGCGCGTCGCCAGCGTCCGGTCCGCGACCTCGCTCATCCGCAATCGCTGATCGGTCGCCTCGGACAGGCAGACCAGCACCTCGTACACGGTGAAGGACACCCTGGAGGCCTGCAGTTGCCGGTCCAACGCCGGAATCAGCAGTCGATAGGTGTCCAGCCAGCCGCGCCAGGCGGCCTGCTCGTCGGCACTGAGCCAGCGCTCGTCGGGGGTCATGCCGGCACCCGACGCGCAGGCTGTTCAGCAGGCGGGCCGGGGTGCGCACCGAAGCCGGGGGTCGCGCAGGCGTCAGGTCGCCGGCCGACGAGGGCGTCGCGCAGCAGCGCTTCCAGACCTGCGGCGTCGACGGCACGCGGGTTCGCGATGCGTGCCGCCAGCACCTGGTCAACGACGTCGTCGACCGCCGTGTCCGGCAGCCCGAGACCCGAGAGCGACGTCGGCGCGCCCATGGCGGTGGCGAGATCGAACAGCGCGGCACCCAACTGGACGGGTCCCGGCGCGCCGGCCGCGCGAGCAGCCGCGGAGAGTTCGGCGGCCGCGGCGGGGGCGTTGAACGCCACCACTTGCGGGAGCAGCGCGCTGTGCGTCCCGGCGTGCGGCAGGCGGTAGCTGCCGCCGATGACGTGGGCCAGTCTGTGATGCAGACCCATGCTGGTGGCGCCGAGCACCGTTCCGGCCAGCCACGCTCCGTAGAGCGCTCGTCCGCGGGCGGCCAGGTTCGCGGGTTCGCGCACCACCACCGGCAGCGCCGCCGACAGTGCGCCGATCGCTTCGGCGGCCAGCAGCGCGGTGACGGGGGACGCGTCCGGGGCGTAGGCCGCCTCGACCGCGTGTGCGATGGCGTTCATCCCGCTCGCCGCCGAGAGCCCGGCCGGTAGGTCGACGGTCAGCGCCGGGTCGTACACCACGGTGCGGGGCAGCACCCGAGCGTCGCGACCGGTGATCTTTCGACCCGCCTCTGTCCGTCCCCAGATCGGCGTCTGCTCACTGCCCGCGTAGGTCGTCGGCACCGCCAGGATCGCCACTTCCAGCTGCAGCGCGACCGCCTTGGCAAGGCCCACGGCCGAACCGCCGCCGACACACACCACGGTGCCGACCCCGAGGTCTCCGGCCAGGTCGACGGTCTGCTGCGCGAGCTCCGCAGGGACGTGTTCGGTGACCTCGTTGATTCGCCCGACACAGCGCAGCCCGAACTCGGTGGCGACGCGATCGGCCTCCCGCACCTGGCGACGACCAGCGATCAGCAGCACCGTGCCGCCCAGCCGGGCGGCTTCCGCCGCCACCTGATCGATCCTTCCCGCTCCGAAAACCACTCGCACACCGGGCATCTCGTGCACAAACGGGTCGATCCCGAGTTCGCCGGCGCCGAATGCACTGCGCATTGGCGCACTTCCTTCCACTCGCGGGTACCGGCACTGCTTGACGCCCTCTTGACCTCAGCGACCAGGTCCCCCATTGTCGTGGTGGCACCATCTGGATGCTCCGGGAATACCCATCAACTGGATGTAGTTTCCCCGGCAACTACTTCCACACCCCCGGAGGACGAGATGAGCACAGTAGCCCCGCAGGGACTGCACCATGTCACCGCGATTGCCGGCAACCCACAGCGGAACGTCGACTTCTACACGAAGGTACTGGGACTGCGCCTGGTCAAGCAGACGGTGAACTTCGACTCGCCGGACACGTATCACCTGTACTACGGCGACGAGGCAGGCCGGCCGGCCAGCCTGCTCACCTTCTTCCCCTGGGACGGCGTGCCCGGCGGGCGGCTCGGCACCGGGTTGACCACGGCCACCGCGTTCTCGATCCCGCAGGAGTCGACCTCCTGGTGGCTGCAGCGGCTGCGCGCCCTGGGCGCCGATGTACAACCCGTGACGCAGCGCGGCGGCGCAGACGTGATCACCCTGCGCGACCCCGATGGCATGGTGCTCGACCTGGTCAGCACCGCCGGCGACCAGCGTTCCGGCTGGGACGGCGTCGCCAGCATCCCGGCCGACCACGCGGTGCGCGGACTGCACGCGGTGACGCTGACGGAACGCCTGCTCGACCCGACCGCCGAGATGCTCATCTCGATGCTGGGCATGCAGCTGGGCGGCGAGGAGGGCTCGCGAGCGAGCTTCGCCATGGGCTCAGGCAGTTCCGGCGCGCTGGTCGACGTCGCGGGTGAGAAGACCATGGACCGCGGCCTGCAGGCGGGCGGCACCGTGCACCACGTCGCGTTCCGGGCGCCCGACCTGCCGACCATGCAGCGCTGGCACGACGAATTGGCCGACGCCGGCGTGAACGTCACCGAGATCCTCGATCGGCAGTACTTCAAGAGCATCTACTTCCGCGAGCCGGGTGGCGTGCTGTTCGAGATTGCCACGGACGCACCGGGTTTCGACATCGACGAGCCGTTGCTCGAACTGGGCAGGTCTCTGAAGCTGCCGCCGTGGCTGGAGCCGAACCGCGACCAGATCGCAGCGTCGCTCCCGGTACTGAAGGTCGACGAAGCCACCCGCGCGCCGGTGAGTGCCGGCCCCGCCCCGGCGTCGGCCGGCGACCTGTCGGTGGCGCCATGACGCAGCCGCGGGTCGCCGGGTCGGCCGACGCCGGCGCGACCCTGGCTCGGCCGCATGCATGGGTTCCGGGCGATCCGGGTTGGAGCGGTCCGGTCGTGCTGCTGCTGCACGGCACCGGCGGAAACGAACGGGACCTGCTGCCGCTCGGCCGGGAACTCGCACCCGGCGCGCCGCTGCTCGCGCCGCGCGGCACGGTGCTGGAGGGAACGATGCCCCGGTTCTTCCGCCGGTTGCGTGAGGGCCTGTTCGACGAGGCCGACCTCACCGCTCGCGCCGCCGAACTCGCGTGGTTCATCGCGGCCGCAGCCGGCGAATACGGCTTCACCCCCGGATCCCTTGTCGCCGTGGGCTTTTCCAACGGCGCCAACATTGCCTCCGCGCTGTTGCTCACCCATCCGGAGGCCATCAGTGACGCCATCCTGATCGCTGCGATGCCGCCCTTCGGCGTGGCTCCGCCGGTCGACCTGGCCGGTCACCGGGTGTTGATCTCGAACGGACGGCGCGACCCGATGGCGCCCCCGCCGCTGACCTCCAGGCTCGTCGACGACCTGACCTCCCGCGGAGCCTCGGTCGATCTGCTGGTGCACCCCGGCGGTCACCAGTTCGCGGCTGACCACCTGCCCGCGATGCGCGCCTTCCTGAAGCAGACCGGGCACACCGAGTCGATTCGCAGATAGTCAGATAGTTCGGAGCGAACGGCCCGGGTGGACAGCAGCCACCCCCGATGATCACGCTATCGCCATGACAATCGAGCTGTCGTTCTGGAGCACCGTCTGGACCGTGGTCTTCGTCCTCGGCGTCGGAGTGGTCTCGGGGCGCATCCTGGGGATCCACCGCGGGTTCGGCCGGGCCACCGCCGCGGGCGTGCTCGGCAGCCTGGTCGGTGTGATCGTCGCGGCGATCATCCTGCAGAACGACCACGACACCAACGACGAGAACATCATCCTCGCCGCGTTCGGCTTCGCGCTGCTGGCCACCATGGTGGCCAGCATCGTGCTCGAGGTGCTGCTCCGGCCGCGGCGCAGTCGGCGGCGGCCGTCCCTGCGGACCAGGGCGCGCACCTTCTTCACGGTGGGCGGGCGGTTGTTCGAGGTCACCCGCATCGCCCGGCGGCACGGGCTGGCCGGGCCACGGGTGGCCTCGCGTTCTGCCCTGTCCACGCCGCAGGGCGCGCTGCGGATCAGACTGTTCCTGCAGGATTGCGGCGGGATGTTCGTCAAGTTCGGCCAGATCGCCTCCACCCGTTCGGATCTGCTGCCCGCGCCGCTGGTTGCCGAGTTGGCCGAACTGCAGTCCAATGTCCGGCCGGTGCCGGCCCCGCAGATCCGCGAGATCATCGAAAAGGAGCTCAAAGCGCCGATCACGGAGATCTTCGCCTACTTCTCCGACGAACCGCTCGCCGCGGCGTCGATCGGCCAGACCCACCTCGCCGAGCTGCAGTCCGGGCAGCGGGTGGTGGTCAAGGTGCGCAGGCCCGACGTCGAGCTCGGCGTCGCCCGCGACTCCGCTGTGCTCCGCTGGGCCAGCCGGGCCGCGGTCCGGCGATCCGAGGCGGCGCGATCGCTCGGGCTCGTCGCGCTGTCCGACGAGCTGATCCGCTCGGTCGACCAGGAGCTGAGCTACGTCAACGAAGCGGCGAATGCCAAGGCTCTCGGTGCGGTGTCACACACCGCCGGGGTCGAGGTACCGAAGGTCGTCACCACCTTCACCACCGAAGCGGTCCTGGTCCAGGACCGGGTGAACGGGCGTTCGGTGGCCGACACCGATGCCGTCGACGCGTGCGGGGTGCCCCGGGCGGAGTTGGCCGATCGGCTGCTGCGCGCCTTCCTCGGGCAGATCATGGACGCCGGGCTGTTCCACGCCGACCCGCACCCGGGCAACATCCT
>Ga0075520_1000441_pt1 | contig 17996 bp, 11 predicted proteins | sample NGEPerB_FD_75100 | JGI IMG/M metagenome (GOLD analysis project Ga0075520, IMG submission 75100) | Arctic peat soil microbial communities from the Barrow Environmental Observatory site, Barrow, Alaska, USA - NGEE PermafrostAB12-B | ecosystem: Environmental > Terrestrial > Soil > Wetlands > Peat ... | reverse complement strand
CGTCGACAAGGGCCTGCAGATGCATGCCGGCAGGCCGCTCGCGCAGCACGCCTTGCTGCGCCTGGCGCCGCAGGTCGGAGCCGTGGCGATCAATGCCAATCGCCACCTCGCCGAGTACGAGGCGATGGGCGTGCCGGTGTGTCCCGACGCGCTGCCCGAATACCCGGGTCCGCTCGCCGGCATGCTCGCCGGCATGCAGCATTGCGGTACGCCGTACCTGGTGACGGTGCCGTGCGACACGCCGAATTTCCCGCTCGATCTGGTCGAGCGGCTGGCGCGCGGATGGACCGCGCCCGACTGCGAGATGGTGATGGCGGTGGCCCGCGAAGACGGCGCGCTGCACCGCCAGCCGGTGTTCCTCCTGATGCGGGCGACGCTGGTCGAGAGCGCAAATGCCTTCCTGCGCAGCGGGCAGGGCAAGATCGGCAAATGGACGGCCCAACATCACTGTGCGGAGGTGGTGTTCGAGGAGGCGAGCGCGTTCTTCAACGCCAACACGCTCGCCGATCTGGAGCAATTGCAGCGACGTTCGGGCTGAGTCGCCGGCGTCCCGCGGCCCGCGCCACGCCGCCGCATTCATGCGCCGAGTCAGACGAGGGCCGTCGCACCCGCGAGGATCTGGCCGCCGCCAAAGCTGGCCTGCACCGGCGCAGGGCCGCCGAGGCTCACGCGGACGGCGCAGTACTTGAATTCCGGAATCTTGCCGAACGGATCGAGCGCCGAGTTCGTGAGCTTGTTGATCGCGGCTTCGTAGTAGCAAAAGGCCATGAAGACCGACCCCTTCGGCGAGCTTTCGTCGGCACGCGCGTAGAGCGTCACGGTGCCGCGCCGCGACGCGATCGTCACCAGATCGCCGGGCCTGGCGCCGAGCGTCACGAGGTCGTCCGGGTGCAGCAGCGCCACCGGATCGGGCTCGATCGCATCGAGCACGGCCGAGCGCCGCGTCATGCTGCCGGTGTGCCAGTGCTCGAGCTGCCGCCCGGTGATGAGCACGAACGGGTACTCGGCATCGGGGCGCTCGTCGGCCGGAATGATGTCGGCCGGCACGAAGGTCGCGCGGCCGGTCGGTGTGGGGAAGGTCTTCGTGAACACGACGGAGTCGCCCGGGTCGCCTTCTTCGAGACATGGATAGGTGACGCTGTGCTCGGCCTGCAGCCGCGCCCAGGTGATGCCGCCGATGCTCGGCATGGTGTGGCGCATCTCGTCGAACACGGCGGCCACCGCCGCTTCGCCTTCGCCATAGGACCAGTCCTGGCCGAGCTGGCGCGCCATGTCGATGATGATGCGCAGGTCTTGCCGCGCCCGCCCCGGCGGCTGGAGCGCCTGGCGGCCCATCTGCACGAAGCGGTCGGTGTTGGTGAAGGTGCCGGTCTTCTCCGGGAAGGCCGAAGCGGGCAGGATCACGTCGGCCAGGTAGGCCGTCTCGGTGAGAAAGATGTCCTGCACGACGAGCATGTCGAGCGAGGCGAGCGCCTTGCGCGCGTGGTCGGCGTCGGGATCGCTCATGGCCGGGTTCTCGCCCATGATGTACATGCCGCGCACCGTGCCGGCGAAGATGCCCTTGATCACTTCGACCACGGTCAGGCCGGGCTTGTCGTCGAGCGTCGTCACGGGCACCTGCCAGGCGGTCGCGAAACGCTCGCGCGCCTCGGGGCTGTCGACGCGCTGGTAGTCGGGGTACATCATCGGAATGAGGCCGGCGTCCGAGGCGCCCTGGACGTTGTTCTGCCCGCGCAGCGGGTGCAGGCCGGTGCCGGGCCGGCCGATCTGTCCGGTCATCAGCGCCAGCGCGATCAGGCAGCGCGCGTTGTCGGTGCCGTGGATATGCTGGCTGATGCCCATGCCCCAGAGGATCATCGAGCCGCGGCTGGTCGCGTAGAGCCGCGCCACCTCGCGGATGGTCTTGGCCGCAACGCCGCAGATGGGCGCCATCAGCTCGGGGCTGTAGCCCTTGACGTTCTCGACGATGGCGTCGTAGCCGAGCGTGCGGTCGGCGATGAAGGCGGCGTCGACGAGACCTTCCTCGACGATCGTGTGCATCATCGCGTTGAGCAATGCGACGTCGGTATCGGCCTTGAACTGAAGGAAGCGATGCGCCAGGCGCGACAGGTCGCTCTGCCGCGGATCGATGACGATCAGCTTGACGCCGCTGCGCACCGCGTTCTTGATCCAGCTGGCGGCGACGGGATGGTTGACCGACGGGTTGGCGCCGATCACGATCACGACCTCGGCCTGCGTCACGTCCATCACCGGGTTGCTCACCGCGCCGGAGCCGATGCCCTCGAGCAGCGCCGCCACGCTCGACGCGTGGCAAAGGCGCGTGCAGTGGTCGACGTTGTTGCTGCCGAAGCCGAGCCGCACCAGCTTCTGGAACAAATACGCCTCTTCGTTGCTGCCCTTGGCCGAGCCGAAACCGGCGAGCGACTTCGGCCCGTGCGTGTCGCGAAGGCGGCGCAGCGTGCCGCCGGCAAGGTCGAGCGCCTCGTCCCAGGTGGCCTCGCGAAAGACCTGCATGACGTTGTCGGGATCCATCGTGAACTCGCCGCTCTTGGGCGCGTCGGCGCGCCGGATCAACGGCACGGTGAGCCGCTGCGGGTGGCGCACATAGTCGAACCCGTAGCGGCCCTTGACGCACAGGCGCGCGTGGTTGGCCGGGCCGTCGCGCCCTTCGACGTAGAGGATCTTGTCGTCCTTGACCTGGTACTTGAGCTGGCAGCCGACGCCGCAATAGGGGCAGAGCGATTCGACCGTGCGGTCGGGCACCGACAGGCCGACCTCGCGCGCCGGCATGAGCGCGCCGGTCGGGCAGGCCTGCACGCATTCGCCGCAAGCGACGCAGGTGGACGCGCCCATGGCGTCGTCCATGTCGAAGACGATCTTCGCGTTCTGGCCGCGAAAGGCCAGGCCGATCACGTCGTTGACCTGCTCGTCGCGGCAGGCGCGCAGGCACCGCGTGCACTGGATGCAGGCGTCGAGGTTGACGGCGATGGCGGCGTGGGTGAGATCGGGCGGGACCCACGGCCGCGGCGCGAAGCGGGGCTTCCCGACCTCGAGCTTGGCGGCCCACTCGTCGACTTCGTTGTGGCGCGTGTAGTCGCGCTCCGGCATGTCGGCCTGCAGCAGCTCGAGCACCAGCCGCTGCGACGCGAGGGCGCGCGGGCTGTCGGTCGTCACCTCCATGCCGGCCTGCGGCGCGCGACAGCACGATGCGGCGAGCACGCGCTCGCCCTTGATCTCGACCATGCACGAGCGGCAGTTGCCGACGGCGTCGAGCCCGTCCTGGTAGCACAGGCGCGGAATCTCGATGCCTTGGCGGTCGGCGATCTGCAGGATCGATTCGCTGGCGCGGCCGACGACTTCGCGGCCGTTGAGCGTGAACGTCACCGTCGGCGTTTCGATCTGGGCGCGCTCGGCGCGGGTGATGGCATTCATGGCGTGTCCTCGGTCCTCAGGCCAGCTCGCCCGGAAAGTACTTGACGACGCAGTCGACCGGGTTCGGCGCCGCCTGCCCGAGCCCGCAGATCGACGCGTCGCGCATCACCTGCGAGAGCTCGGCGAGCAGCGGCGCGTCCCACTTGTCGGGCGCGATCAGCAGGTTCGCCTTGGCCGTGCCGACGCGGCACGGCGTGCACTGGCCGCACGACTCGTGCTCGAAGAAACGCATCATGTTGCGCGCCGCGTCTTTGGCCTGGTCGCGATCCGAGAGCACGATCACCGCCGCCGAGCCGATGAAGCAGCCGTAGGGCTGCAGCGTGTCGAAGTCGAGCGGGATGTCGCCCATCGCCGCGGGCAGGATGCCGCCCGAGGCACCGCCGGGCAGGTAGGCATAGAACGCATGTCCGTCCGCCATGCCGCCGCAATATTCGGCGATCAGCTCCTTGACCGTGATGCCCGCTGGCGCCAGCTTCACGCCCGGCTCCTTGACCCGGCCAGAGACCGAGAAGCTGCGCAGGCCCTTGCGGTCGTTGCGGCCCTGGGACGCGAACCACGTGGCGCCTTTTTCGAGCAGCTCGCGGACCCAATACAGAGTCTCGAAGTTGTGCTCGAGCGTCGGCCGGCCGAACAGGCCGACCTGCGCGACATAAGGCGGGCGCAAGCGCGGCATGCCGCGCTTGCCTTCGATCGATTCGATCATCGCCGACTCTTCGCCGCAGATGTAGGCGCCGGCGCCCCGGCGCAGCTCGATGAGCGGTAGATCCGGCACCGGCGGATTCGCGCGCAGCTTGGCCAGCTCGGCCTCGAGCAGCGCCCGGCAACCGTGGTACTCGTCGCGCAGATAGATGTAGATCGCGGCGATGCCGACGGCCCACGACGCGATCAACATGCCCTCGAGGAAACGGTGCGGATCGCGCTCGAGATACCAGCGGTCCTTGAAGGTGCCGGGCTCGCCTTCGTCGATGTTGACCGCCATCAGCCGCGGCGCCGGCTCGCCGCGCACGATGCGCCACTTGCGGCCGGCCGGAAAGCCTGCGCCGCCGAGGCCGCGTAGGCCCGAGTCTTCCATCGTCGCGAGCACGCTGTCGATGCTGCGCCGTCCGGCGACACAGTCGCGCAAGAGCGCGTAGCCGCCTTCTGCGACGTAGTCGTCGAGGCCGAGATAGGGTTCGGGCTCGTGCCGGGTGTGGCCAGCCTGCACCAGGCTCTGCACCGCTTCGACGGTGGCGTACGGCACGGGCTGGTGGTGAACGACGACGGCGGGCGCCTGTTCGCAGCGGCCGACGCAGGGCGCAGGAATCACGCGCACGTCGCGCCCGAGAATCGTCGGCAGGCGTTCGAGCAGGTGCTTGGCGCCGGCCATCTCGCAGCTCAGCCCGTCGCAGACGCGAACGGTCAACGCGGCAGGCGCGGCCACGCTCCCGTCGGCGCCTTCCTTGACCACGTCGAAGTGGTGATAGAAGGTCGCGACCTCGTAGACCTCGGTCTGCGCCAGCTTCATCAGCTTGGCCAGCGCCGCCAGATGCGGCGCGCCGAGCTGGCCGTAGCGGTCGTTCACGGCATGCAGGTATTCGATCAGCAGGTCGCGCCGCCACGGCCGCGGGCCGAGCAGGGCTTGCACCTCGTCGAGCGATTGCGGGTCGGCGACGCGGCCTTTCGGCGCTTGGCGTTTGCGTTGTTTGGTGGCAGCCGCCAGGATGATCGGGATGACCGGTTGATTCACTGATGAACGTCGTTGCAATAGGCGGACAGTATCGGCGGGCCTGGATCACCCTGTCCAATCGATTCAGGAAACGGGGCGATTCGCCGCGGCTATGAAGCGGCCGGAATGGCGCCGGCGCCATCGCGAACCGCCGCCGTCGCGGTTTGCCGATCGGGCGTCAGCTGGCTCGCTCTCGCTGATCCGGTCCCTTCAACGAGCCGTGGCTCGTGATGAGGCCATGTCCCGATGCCGGCCCGTCTTCTGCCAACAGTGCGGAATCGATCAGTCGCAGCAGAGCTTCCGGGTTGACCGGCTTGACGACACAGTGGTCGAACCCGGCAGCAAACGCGCGCTCGGATGCTTGCGTGTCACCGTAGCCCGTGATCGCGATGATGGCAGGCCTCGGTTCATGCCGTCGAGTGCGCATGCGCTGGGCAACCTCGTAGCCGTTGATCCCCGGCAGGCCGATGTCGCAGAGCACGACGCGGGGCCGGGACTCGTCGAATCGTCCGATGCCCTCGAATCCGTCGAGCGCCACTTCGACGTCGTGGCCGGACATGCGGAGCAGTTGCGCAAGCGCGCCGCCGGCATCGACGTTGTCCTCGACCACCAGAATGCTCGTCGGTGTGGGCGCCAGGGCGGCCACGGCCGTCGCAGAAAGCTCGGCTTCTTCGACTCGCCCGGTCGATGGAAACGTCACGGCAAACTCGCTTCCCTGGTCTCGACCCTTGCTATGCGCCTCGACGGCGCCGCCGTGCAGTTCGACCATGCGCCGCACCACCGTCAAACCGATGCCGAGACCACCCTCTGCGCGGCTCAGTGCCCGCTCGTCCTGGACGAACAAATCGAACACATGCGGCAACGCCTTGGCGGAAATTCCCATGCCGTTGTCGCGCACGCGCAGGACGATCTTGTCGCCGTCCTGTCGGGCGCTGATCGAGATGTCGCCGCCTCTCGGGGTGTACTTGGCCGAGTTCTGCAGGAGGTTGGAGACGATCTGCACCAGCCTGGCCGGATCCCCGCTCATGTACAGAGGCGTCGCCGGCAGATCGAGCGCAAGCCGCTGTTCTTTCGTGCGGATGAGATCGCGCGTTGTCTCGACGGCTTGCTGGATGAATTCGGCCACGGCGACCCGGCGCACCTGCAGTGCGACCTTGCCTTCGGTCACGCGGGACGCATCGAGCAAATCGTCGAGCAGCCGGACCATGTGTTGGACCTGGCGCCGGATCATCGCGAGGAGCGTGGCGGGGACCGGCTTGGCACCCAGCATGGACAGCAGCTCGACAGCGGTGCTGATCGGCGCGAGGGGGTTTCGCAATTCGTGCGCCAACATCGCCAGGAACTCGTCTTGCCGCCGGCTGGCGGTCTGTGCCGCCTCTCGCAGCTCCTGCGCAGCGAGCGTCGCCATGATCAGCTTTTCGTTGGCCGCGGTGAGCTCGACGTTGTGCGCCTCCAGCTCGGCAACCGCGATGTCGATCAGGCGCTGAGCGTCTTCACGCAGCCAGACAGCGCTTTCGCGTCGGCGTAGCTGTTTTTCCTCCTCGTCGAGCCCTGCGGCGCGCACTTCGAGAGCGGTCGCTCGAAGGTCCAGCGCCTGGTCCAGGATGCGCATGATGGAGGCGTGCTCCTCCGCAGACAGCGCTCGAGCTTGCGCTGTGCTGCGTGCAGATGTGCGCGCGGCAGCATCTCCTTCGGGAAGTTCGTTCACGATGGCCCGCGGCTTACTAGGGAAAGCAACGCCGCCGGGCGCGGATGGCCCGTCAGCAGCGCCTCCATCTCCGGTCGCGGCTCGCCGATGACGATTCCTTCGTCCGTGATGTCATACAAACGCAGCGCGTGGCTGTGCGCGCTGTTGCGCACCTTGACGACGGCCATGACGCGCTTGAGGCCGCCCTGCAGCTCGACATAGCGCTGCACGATGATGGCGTCAGTCAGGAACGCAGCCCCGTACGGACTAAAGCGGAGGTCGCCGTAACGGTCTTCTAACTCCGAGACCATGAGCACTGTCGTCCCCATGCTCGTCAGCACCGCGACCATCCGATGCAGCGATTCACGGAAGTCTTCGCGAAACGTCGGGGCGAGAGCGAGCTCGAATCCAGAGAGCGAGTCGATGACCACGCGCGTGGCTCCGGTGCTCTGGATCATTTCGGTGAGCGCATAGAGCGTCTCGTCGATCGACAGGTCGAGTGCGCGTGTATCGACCACGCCGACGTGGCCATCCAGGACCAGTTTTTGCAGTAACGGGTTGTGCGTCTGGCCCGGACTTTTCTCGAAAGCGGCGACGACGCCCTTCTCGCCGACGCGGGCGCCTTCGGCCAGAAACGCGGTTGCGAGGAGCGACTTGCCGGACCCCGATGGGCCCGCGACCAGAAGCGAGTAGCCGGCCGGCAAGCCGCCGCCCAGCATCTCGTCGAGCATTGGTGTGCCTATTCCAAGCAAGTGCGTCCGTGCATTGACTTGTCTGTGGTCACCCGTTTTGGCCACGCCAACGGGCAACGTCCGCGGGAAGACCTGGACGCCGTCATCGTTGATCCGGAACGTGTGCAGGCCGGCGACGGTGGCCTGTCCACGTGATTTGGCGACCTGGATCTTGCGCACCATCGAGTTGCGATGCAGGCTCTGCATCAGCAAGAAGATGCCGTCGGCGATGGTGAACACGGGGTTGACCTCGTTGTCGATCGCCATGTACTCACCGATCAGGAAGGTCGTTGCCTGCCAGCTCGTCAAGAACATGCCCAGTCGCTGCACGAAGTCCTGGAGGACAGCGCCGCCTTTGCCCGAATCCTTGGCGGCTTGCGCGACGGAGCGGAACGAATCGACGAACACCAGGCCGGGTTCGAAGCGCTCGACCTCATCGACGATCCGCTCCAGCACGAGATCGAAGTCGCCATTCATCACTTCGTCGCCGAGGTTGATGAAGCGGATCGAGTCGTCGAGCTTGGCGGTGTCGAAGAAGTTGTACTGCTGCTGATAGCGCAGCATCTTCAAGGAGGGCTCGCCGAGGACAGTGAAGAAGAGGGCGCGCCGCTGCGGGCTGGCCATCGCGAACATCATCTGGTGCGCGAGCGTCGTCTTGCCCGACCCCGGCGCTCCGGCAACGATGTTGAAGGAGAACTCCGCAAGACCGCCGCCGAGCAGCGAATCGAGCCCGGCCACGCCGGTGGGAATGCGTCGGATGACAACTTTGTCGCTCATGGCTGGTGGTCCTCGTGGGGGCGCCGCGGGAGCGTGACGCCCCAGGCGGTGCGCAGCAATCGATAGGTCAAAGGCTCACCGATCAGCGAGACCAGTAGATCGACGAAGGATCGAAGCAAGGCGTTCGCGGCCGCCTTGGCGTCCTTCGGTTCACGGGCCCTGAGGTCTTGCTGCAAAGGGACGAGCATGTCGACGGCTGTTTCGCAGGCCGCCGCGGGACGCTCGAAGGCAGACCTCGCCAAATGCAGAGCACGTACATAGAGCGCGCGGGTGGCCGACTCCCCGACGAGCGGCTTGAGCTCGTCGAGCAGCGCGTTCATGGCCCGGATGGTTTCGGTGGAAACGATCCTGGAGTCAGCATCGTCGGCAGCGCCTGACCCCAGCGCGTGCGCGATGATTTCTTGTCGCATCAAACCCCTCGGTTACCAAGAAGCCGGTGATGTGAATGCCGGACCGGCCGAGCGGATGCATATAGCGACTGCAGCGGAGTACCAACCAAGGAAGAAACCTGGTTACTGCAACGTGGGGCAGTCTACCCACTCGTTCGGCAATGCATGGTTTGATCCAGATCTTGACCTTGCCTACCCAGGAAACGGCGATCATGCATCGCCGGCGTCCGATGCTCTGTACGGCAGCGCACGGTGCTCGAAATTTCCTTGACCGCGCCGACCTTCGAACATCGGAGGGCTTTCAGCACCCGACGGAAACAAAGCGATCGGTTCGGGCAGCATTCAGCACCGCTGGCAGATCCGCATCGAAGACGTCGGCCGGCCGACGCCCCGCCAACGAGGTGGTGCGCCTGGCAAACCACGCGGCGACGTCCTAACCGTCGAGGTCGCCGGCGAGCTCTGACCAGACCTGCACAAACCCGGGCTTGAGCGCGAGGCTGCTCAACTCGAACGACAAGCACCGACTCGCTCGACGCCATCAGCGCGCCTTGCGGCTTCAGGGAACGACATCAGTTCGCCGTCATGTTCAAGCGTGTCGCCGGCGTCGGGCCAAGGGCGTTTCGCGTCGCCCATCTGTCGAAATGACCGCTGAGGACGAAGCCCGGCTATTCGTCGGGATCGACGTATTCCTTGGGCAGATGATGGGCGATGCCCTTGTGGCAATCGATGCACGCCTGCCCCGCATCCCGTGCCTTCATGTGCCGCGCGTAGGCGCTCTGCTTCTGCGCGTCTTTGCTCATCGCATCGAAGGAGTGGCAATTGCGGCACTCCTGCGAGTTGTTGGCCTTCATGCGGGCCCATTCGATGGTCGCCAGCTCCATGCGCCTGGCTTCGAACTTCTCGCGCGTGTCGATGCTGCCGGTCAGCTTGCCCCAGACCTCGAGGCTTGCCCGTGCCTTGCGGACCATCTTCGGGCCCCAGGCGTGCGGCACGTGGCAATCGGAGCAGATGGCGCGAACGCCGGTGCGGTTCGAATAATGGATCGTGTCCTTGTATTCCGCGTACACGTTGTCGCGCATCTCGTGGCACGAAATGCAAAATGGCAGCGTGTTGGTCGCTTCCAGGGCGGTGTTGAAGCCGCCCCAGAAGATGATCCCGCCGGCAAAGCCGACGACCAGCAACCCGAGGAGCGAGTAGCGCGCGCTCGGCTTGGCCAGGACCCGCCAGGTGCGTCGAAGAAAGCCGGGTGATTCCTTGCTCATCGAAGATCCTTGCGGCGTGCTCAGCGGAACGAGTAGATGTAGGCCACCGCGATCGTGCTGACGTTGAAGTGGAAAGCCTGCTGATTGGTCGGCAAGCCGCCGGCGAGACCGCCGAACTGCAGCGCGTCGTACGCCCAGTCGGTCGAGGTCATGTGCTGGAACGTGTAGCCGACACGGACCGTCTGCTGCTTCGATACGGCGTAGCGCGCACCCAGCTTCAGCTCGATGGTGTCGGTTTTGACTGTCGGCAGGGGCGACGCCGGAATGAAGAACGCGGCCACGGTACCCGCCGGCGCACCCGCCACGGCCAACGGGTTATTGGCGTAGTTGCCGCCGTTGACGCCGACGTCGGACAAGGCATGGCTCCACGTCAGCCCGCTGCTCAGGTCGAGCTTGGAGCTCATCAGCCTCTTGCGCGTGAACTCGAGGCCGACGGTGTCGGCCTTGTCGCGCATGGCGGTGTTCCAGTTGAGGCACGGGTCGATCTTGTTGCTGGCGTTGCGCAGGGCGATGGTCGCGAAGCAGCCGCCGGAGACGGTGGTGAAGCCAGCGACATTCGCCGCAGCGCTGTTGGCGGTGTAGCTGTTGCCGGCGCTGCGCGAGTGCTGGTCCTCGTGGGTGTAGAAGACCGTCGCGTTCAGCACATCGCTGGGGCTGTAGCTGCCTTCGAGGTTGAGCGCCCAGCTTTTGGCGCTCTGCAGGCCGTAGACGGAGTTCCCGTAGCGGTCGTCGTTCAGGTCGAGCCCGGCCTGCAGCGAAATCGCGTCGTCGGGTTGCCAGTTCAGCATCGAGCGCGCCTTGGCGCGGTCGCGGTCGGCCATGTTGAAGCGGCGCATGCCCGGCAACTCGCTGATCCGGTTGACGTTGCCGTAGAGAGCGTTGGCCAGGGCATTGTTGAGAGGGAAGAAGAATGCCTGGGCAGAGCCGGCGGGCGCGGCCGGGTTCAGCCCGAGGATCGGGCCGTAGCCGGTGAAGCCGAGCCCGGTGAGGGTGCCGAAGGCCGTCGAGCCGTTCGGCGCGCCGGTGGGCGACAGGTTGGCGGCGGGCACGAGGGCGAGGAAGGCGTCTTCGTTGTAGTCGACGGTGCGGTGCGCCGCCGACAGGCCGATGCGGGCGCCGATGTGGTCGATGGGGTTCAGCCGCCATTCGGCGCGTACCGTCGTCTCCTTCGTCTTGTCGGCGTCGGCGCAGGCGATCCACGTGCCGTTGCAGTATCGGTCGGTCGACTCGTAGTCGGCGCCGGCTGATATCGCCTGGCCTTTCGTGATCGCATAGCTGCCGTCGACGTTGAACTGGTTCAGGCGCTTGCTGTAGGGCCGGTTGGCGTTGATGTTCGAGTTCGAGCCGAGGCCGGGGAAGAACGCGCTGAAGACCGACGTGCCCGACGGCACGGCACCGGCGTCATAGAAGGCGAAGGTGTTGACGGGCGTGCGGTTGTCGCGCTCGTCGAACTTGTAGGCCGCCGACAGCGACAGGTCCTTCATCGGCCGGCTGACGAGCTTCAGCGTCGCGCCGCGTGTGACCACCAGGCCGTTGAGCGAGCTCACCGGTACCAGCGGCGTGCCGGAATCGGTGAGGAACGCGTCGTTCTGGGTGCTGCGCGCATAGGTGATGTTGCCGCTCAGCCGTGTCGTCGATGTGATCGTGTAAACGGCGTTCGCGCTGAACTGGTGGAACTGGTTGCTCGGCGCCGTGCCCATCGTCTGCGCGTTGCCCGGCGATGCCCAGTTCGACCACGTCATCGACGGTACGTTGTTGGTGAAGATCGAGCCATAGTAGGCCGTGTTGAAGACGAGACGTTCGCCGACATAGGTGACGCCGAGATTGGCCTGCTGCGTGGTCTGGTCGATGCGCGTCGGCAGGATCGTCGAGATGTCGCCGCCAGTGAATGCGGTGATCGTGCCCATCGGCTTGAGGCCCTGCTTGTCCTCGCTCGAGTAGCTGGCGGTGACCTGCCAGTACCGGTCGAGCTCGAAGGTCAGGCCGGCACCGTATTCGGTCCGCTTGGTCGACAGGTTGACGTTGTGGAAGGCCGGCAGGTCGGCGGCCTGGAGCGCGTTGGCGGTGGCCGTCTGCGCTGCGGTCGGTGCCGTGAGCACGCCGCCGACGAGGGCGCTCGACGCGGTGACGGCGGGCGAGAGGCCGCGCGCGTTCGGTGTCGCCGCGCTCACTCGCGGCACGATCGGTACAACCCACGTGGAGGGCAGCGTGAAGGTGTCGCCGCCGGCGCCGTTGTAGGGCGTCTGGAAGGTGTCCGACTGGTTGCGCAGCAACTCGCTGTAGTGCGCGTCGAGGCGGTACTTGCCCTGATCCCCGGTCTCGAACTGCAGGTTGCGCCGTTCGAGCCCGAGGTCGGTCCCCTTCAGACGCCAGCGCGTCGCGCCGCCGCTGTCGTAGGCGCTGCCGCCGCGCAGGTCGAAGTTCCCGATCGCGAAGATGCCTTTGCCGCGGACGCCGTTGTATTCAGAGGCCTTGGCCGAGGCCGAGCTGACGACCTCCGCGCCGACCTCGACCGAACTCGTCGGCGTGGTCAGGTCGGCAACGCTCGGGTTGTCGTCGGCGGCGAAGGCCTGCCCTTGCAGAGCCAGGGCGGCGAGCGCCGATTGGACCGCGGCCACCGAGGCCCGCAAGGTCAGTTTCATCGCACGGGTGTACATGAGGATCTCCTGCGGTGATCAGCGCTGGAACTTCGAGCCGGCCGGATGATTCGAGCCGTGGACCAGAACGTGGCAGTTGAGGCACGCGCGGCCGCCCGTCTGGATGCGCGCCCCGGCGTTGGCCAGCGGATTGATTCCGTTGACGGTGGTGACGGCCCCGTTCTGCAGGTTGGCTCCGCTGTTCACCTGGGCGCCGTGGTCGCCGCTATGGCATTCCTGGCACAACCACGGTGGCCGCGTCTTCAGCAACGGCGTGTTGTTGGACCCGTGCGGCGTGTGGCAGTTGGTGCAGTCGTCAACGACGGGCGCATGTTCCCAGAGGAACGGGCCGCGCTTCTCGGCGTGGCAGGTGTAGCAGGTGTCGTTGACCGAGTTCTTCACCAGCAGCTTCGGGCCGACGCTGCCATGCGGGTTGTGGCAGCTGGTGCAGGACATCAGCCCGGCATCGATCGGGTGGGTCGAGATCAGGTGCGTCTGGGCGCGCTGCGTCTTGTGGCAGGCAAAGCAGACTTCGGGCTGCGTCGCTTTCGTGAGCACCGGATCCGCCGGCACGTGCACCGAATGGCAGGACGAGCAGGGCACGTCGTGGCTCTGGTGCTGGCTCGCGTCCCAGAAGAGGCGCTTGCCGGCCTTGTGGCAAGCGAGGCAGGTTTCTTCCTGCTTCAGTGCGCCGGTCGGAGGATTGACCGTCGTTCGCGTCGCGAACACGATGTCCGGAGAAGGTCGGCTGGCGTTCTTCTCGCCCTTGCCGCCGGCGATGTGCTTGTCGCTCGCGCCGTGGCAACTCTGACACGCCGGGGTTCGCGGATCGGCGGTGACGCCGTGACGCGTCTGGTAGATCGAGAGCAACGGCTTGTTCTCGCTCTCGTCGTGGCAGCGGGTGCAGACGGCGTCCTGCTTCAGTCGCGAGGCAGTCGCCTGGGCGCCGGCGCTCGCTTCGCCCGCAGGGGCCGCTTCCGCGGCCAGTGCCGCACCGCTGGCAAGCGCCAGCGCAAGGATGACGGCCGCGCGCATGCGCCCGAATGTCGTTCTCATCTTCCCTCCTCCTTTGCTGCGTGACCGGACTTCGCCGGCGCTTCGAGCAAGCGTCGTCGCCGGCGCTAGCGCGAGAGAATCCAGTCAGCGAGGTTCTTCACCTCGGCCGGATCCTTCGCCTTGATGATCTTGTGATCCTCTTCGTGCCCATCGGGGAACTTGGCCTTTTCGCCACTCGTGAGGTGGTGAACGATTCGCTCCTCCGCATCGGGCTTGCCCTTGTATTTCGCCGCGACTTCCTTGAAAGCCGGGCCGTCCTTTTTCTTATCGACGCTGTGGCACTTGAAGCAGTTGTTTTGCCGCGCCAGCGCCTGCGCCGCATCGTCATCGACGGCACTGGCGGGAGAAGCGCCCAGGAACAGGGCGAGCGCCAGCAACGGACCGGAAGCGGAAAGAAGGGATTTGAATGACATCTCGATAACTCCTTGCGTGCTTGCGTGTTTTGGGAACCACATTCATCAATCGGATGGTATTGACATTGACCGCACTCAATTAAGGTTTTTTATTTGTGTCCTTTTCTGGATCTAGATCAGTACGAGTTGGACACGGACGTGCTATGCGGGCGCTCGCGCCTGGTACCTGCCAGCACGGGCCCGGGTCAAGCAAAAGCCAAGCGAGGTCGAAGCTCGATTCATCTGGCATCGTTGCACCGGTCGCCTTTTAGTTCTGTGCGTTGGCGCACAGAGACAGGCTGCATGTGGCGGCCCGGCTGCACGCGGGCCACTGAGCCGGCGTTGACGCAGGTCAAGACAGTCGTTCAACGAACGGGCACATTGGCAGACATGCAGCAAACATCACCCGAGTCCGGTCCGTCCATTGCCGAAGCGCTGTTGCGCGACTTCGACGTCGCCGGGCCACGCTACACCTCGTATCCAACGGCTGATCGGTTCGTCGAGGCGTTCGGTGCCCCGCAGTACGCGCAAGCGTTGCAGTCACGCACCGAGGGCGCCGCCGCCGCGGCGCCGCTTTCGTTGTACGTTCACATTCCGTTTTGCGAATCCGTCTGCTACTACTGCGCCTGCAACAAGGTCGTGACGCGCCAGCACGGCCGGGCGGAGGAATACCTCGCTGCCCTGAAACGCGAGATCGCGCTGCACATTGCCGTGCTCGGCCCGGATCAACGGGTTTCGCAAGTCCACCTGGGCGGCGGTACGCCGACCTTCCTCAGCGATGGCGAGCTGACCGAGTTGATGGGCGTCCTCAAAGACGCGTTTGCCTGGACCCCGGAGGCGGAAATTTCGATCGAGGTCGACCCGCGGACCGTCGACCGGCAGCGTCTGCTGCACCTGGCCGCACTTGGCTTCAACCGGCTGAGTTTCGGAGTGCAGGACTTCGACCCCGACGTGCAGCGCGCCGTGCACCGCGTTCAGCCGTTCGAGCAGGTGCGCGCGCTATTGGCCGCCGCGCGCGAGAGCGGCTTCCGATCCACCAACGTCGATCTGATCTACGGCTTGCCACGGCAGACGCCGGCTTCGTTCGTGCGCACGATCGAACAGGTCTGCGAGCTCCGTCCCGACCGCATCGCGCTCTACGCCTACGCGCACCTGCCACAGCGCTTCAAGCCCCAGCGCCGCATCGCCGTTGCGCAGTTGCCGCCCGCGGAGCAGCGCATCTCGATGCTGTCGGCGGCGCTTTCGCAGTTCGCCAGCGCGGGCTACACCTATGTCGGGATGGATCACTTCGCATTGGCTGACGACTCGCTCGCCATCGCCAAACGCCAAGGCAGGCTGCACCGCAATTTTCAGGGCTACAGCACCCAGCCCGATTGCGACCTGATCGGGCTCGGCGTCTCGGCGATCGGCAAGGTCGGCGCCAGCTATAGCCAGAACGCGAAGACCCTCGACGAGTACTACGACGCGCTCGAGCATGGCAGGTTTCCAGTGGTGCGCGGTCTGGCGTTGACGCGAGACGACTTGGTGCGGCGCTCGGTGATCATGGCGCTGATGTGCCAGGGCCGTCTCGACTTCGAGTCGATCGAGCTGGCCCACGGGATCCGGATTGGCGACTACTTCGCCAGCGAGTTGGAGGCACTTGCTCCGTTGGAGGCGAGTGGCCTGGTGGTGCGTGAACCCGGCGCGATTGTCGTCACGCCGCTCGGTTGGTACTTCGTGCGCAGGGTCGCGATGGTTTTCGACCGTTACCTTCCGGTCGGTCGAGCGCGCGAACAGTTCTCGCGGCTCATCTGACGGACGCCGCAGGAACGCAGGCCATCGGTTGCCCTCAGCCGGGCTTCGCGCTGCGACCGGGTTGGGCCCATCGTGCGAAGTCGTCATGACGGTCGCAATCTGACGGATGCGAGACGCGCATGGCTTCCATCGCCGGGCCGAGACCAAGAGGGGCGGTCAGCGTCATCAGAATCCGCTTGAAAAGGGGCCGATACGCGTCATCGCCCGCACGGCGGGTCAGTGGATCACGGTTCTGCATGAAGGCCGCGTCGAGCTCGGCCCAGTCGACTGCCGTGAGCACGTGCTCGGCGAGCGGCAGCACATGGCGTTCCTCGATACGGATGTGGTCGAGATACGACGCGATGTAGTCGTGCATCGCTTCCTCGAAATGCTCGCGCCGGCTCTGGCCGTCGGGCGCATCGTGCATCATCTCGAGGCCGAGCAGTTCATGCTGCAATTCGCGCACCGCCTCCTGGCTGCGCGCGTGGTCAGCGTCGAGTTTCGAGAGCACCTCGGCCAGTTCATCGCCGCAACGTTCGCGGATGCGCGGAAACAGCAACTGGCTTTCCTTGGTGTGGTGCATCCGCTCGGGGAACTCGTCGATGTAGAACAGCATGGCGCGCAGCACCGTGAAGTCGGGCAGCGTGCCGCGCCGACTGTGCTCCGACAAGAGCAAGCCGATCGAGCGCAGCACCGCCGAGAGCGCACCGTGCTCGTCGAGGATGACGCTGAGCGTGGGGTGTGCATGCATCCGGAGCTCCTCTCACGATTTGGCCGGCCAGGTTGTCCGGCCTGTTCGTCGGCTTAGCCTGTTCGTCCGCCTATTCAGCATCGACCCATTTCGCGGCGTCGGGTTGACGTGGATCAAGAAATCACAGACGGAACGTCATTTCCAGGCGCACATCAGGGGGACCTCTGCCGCCCCCAATGAAGGCAGCAGCTCAGGTCACCTGCTTGTGACTTGATCTCGCGCAAACCCTCCGAGCCATGCCCGTTGATACATTTCTTCGGTACCTCCGATGCCGTAGCCACCACCGATGGACTTCACCCACTCCCCCCGCGTCGTGCATCTGCAAACCCAGGTGCGCCGCTTCCTCGACGACCTTGTCCTGCCGGCGAACGCGCAGTGGCAACGCTACGCGGCGGCCGGCGTGTATCCGCTGGACGTGATCGAGCCGCTGAAGCGCCAGGCACAGTCGCTCGGGCTGTGGAACCTGTTCCTTCCGGCGCTGCGCGAGCACGAGCCCGGCACCCGCCTGGCCAATCTCGACTACGCGCCGCTGGCCGAAATCATGGGTCGCGTCGCCTGGTCGTCCGAGGTCTTCAACTGCAGCGCGCCCGACACCGGCAACATCGAACTGCTGCACCAGTTCGCGTCACAAGAGCAGACCGAACGCTGGCTAGACCCGCTGCTGGCGGGCGAAATCCGCTCGTGTTTTGCGATGAGCGAGCCCGATGTGGCGTCGTCCGACCCGACCAACATCGCGACCCGCATCGTGCGCGATGGCGACCACTATGTGGTCAACGGTCGCAAGTGGTTCATCACCGGCGCGGCGCATCCGAAGTGCCGGTTCGCGGTCGTCATGGGCTGCAGCGGCGATGCGTCCGGCGCGCCGGCGCATGCTCGCCACACGCTGCTGCTGGTGCCGATGGACACACCGGGCCTGACTCTCGTGCGCAACGTGCCGGTGATGCAGCAGCAGGCCATCGACGGTCACTGCGAGTTGCTGTTCCAGGACGTGCGCGTGCCGGCCGGAAACCGCCTCGGCGACGAAGGCGCCGGCTTCGCGCTGGCCCAGGCGCGGCTCGGCCCCGGGCGCGTTCACCACTGCATGCGCAGCATCGGCCAGTGCGAGCTGGCGCTCGAGTTGATGAGTGCGCGCGCCCTCGAACGGCGCGCCTTCGGCCGGGCCTTGGGCGAGTTCGCGAACGTGCAGGACTGGATCGCACACAGCCGGGTCGAGATCGACCAGGCGCGCCTGCTGGTGCTGCGCGCCGCGTGGCTGATGGACACGCAAGGCAACGCCGCGGCGCGCACCGATGTCGCCGCGATCAAGCTCGTGGCCGGCCAGCTCCAGACCCGTGTCCTCGACCGGGCCATGCAGGTCTTCGGTGCGATGGGTCTGACGCCCGACACCCCGCTCGCGCAGTTGTGG
>Ga0075520_1000440_pt1 | contig 18019 bp, 20 predicted proteins | sample NGEPerB_FD_75100 | JGI IMG/M metagenome (GOLD analysis project Ga0075520, IMG submission 75100) | Arctic peat soil microbial communities from the Barrow Environmental Observatory site, Barrow, Alaska, USA - NGEE PermafrostAB12-B | ecosystem: Environmental > Terrestrial > Soil > Wetlands > Peat ... | reverse complement strand
GCGCAACCCTCGCCGCGCCGACCGCAGCGCCGCGAGCGTCGCCAGGCACGCCGCCACCCCGATCCACCGCCACGGGAACTGCAGCAATGCCAGGCCCGGCAGATGGCGGTACAGCGGGGATGCCAGCGGCGTCACCATGAGGGCCGCCGCGACCGCCGCCACCCCCAGCCCGCGCGCCGCGCCGCGGTCGAACGCGGCCAGCGCCAGCCCCGCGGCTGCCGCCCCCGCCAGGGCGAGCAGCAGCTGGCGGCCGAGCAGCGGGTCGCCCGCGAGGCCGCCCGGCAGGAAGTGCCCCGCGAAGTTGAACGCGCCTTCCATGTGGAGATTGGACGCGGTGCGGCCGAGCGCAGCGACGTTGGGCAACCACGAGACTGCCGCTAGCGCCGCTCCCAGAGCACCCGCCGCGACGATGCGCACGAGCCGTTCGCGCCCCGGCCCCACGAGATGGAACGCCGCAACCACAGCGCACGCCATCACGCTCAACGGCAACTGGGTGGCGAGGAGTACGGCCCAGGCGAGCGCCGCCTCGGCCGTCTCCCTCCGAGACGCCGGCCGCGGCGGCAACGAGGCGTCCAGCACCCACGGAAGGATCGCGAGGCCCCACCCCTCGGCGAGCGAAACTCGCTCGTGGAGGGCGATCACCAGGTAGGGGCTGGCCGACCAGGCCACTGCGGCAACCGCCGCCCACCCCGGCCGCACACCCCGCCGGAGACCCATCCGCAGCATCGTGCACCCCGCGAGGACGGCGATGAGCACCGTCGCCAGTGAGGTCGCGGCGACACCGTCGTTGGCCGCCAGGGCAAGCGCGGCGTGGATCGAGAGTGGAACCAGGGGATAGGCACGCGCCTCGGGGCCGCCCAGGCCGGCGTTGAGATCCGGGTACCAGCGCGGCAGCGCCACGCCGCCGAGCCAACAGTGCGCGTGCTGTTGGGCGCGCATCGCGTGGTAGTACGCGTCGTCCCCGCCAGGCGGCCCGACCAGCAGCGGCGCGCCGCCCACGACCAGGCCGAAACCGATCACCACCAGGATCGACCAGCGACCCCAGCCGCCCGCACCGGTCGGGGCCACCTCACGCATTGGAACCATCCGGCCGCAGCCTTCCCCAATCGAGCGCCAGTCTGGTCGCAACGATGAAGGACGACCCGACGCGAGGGGTAAGCACGGCCACATCATGCACGACGCGTCGACGGGAGTGAAGACCGCCGGCGGGCCTGGGCCGTCGAAGCGGGTGCCGCAGGCCGGCGCCGCCGCACCATCGCCGGCGCACGCCCTACCGGAGGCGGTTGGCCCGGAACCACTCGACGAAGCGTTCGATCCCTGCCTCGATCGGGACGCGCGGCTCCCACCCCCACAGGCGCTTGGCCTTGCGCACATCGGCGAAGGTGATCGGCACGTCGCCGGGCTGCAGCGGCAGTTCCTCGACCCGCGGCTCGACCCCGAGCGCCGCCGCAACCAGCTCGATCAGCCGCGCCAGGGTCGTCGTCCGCGAGCCGCCGAGGTTCACGATCTCGAAACTTGCGGCCGCGTCGAGCGCCGCGAGCGTCCCGGCCACGATGTCGTCGACGTACGTGTAGTCGCGGGCGGTCGAACCGTCGCCGTAGCGCGGCACGCTCTGCCCATGCGAGAGCTTGTCGGCGAACAGGCAGATCGCCATCTCGGGGCGCTGTCGCGGGCCGTAGACCGTGAAGAAACGCAGGCAGGTCACCGCCAGGCCGTAGAGGTGATGGTAGGTGAACGCCATCAGCTCGGCGCCCCGCTTGGTGGCGGCATACGGGGACACCGGGCAGGTGATGGGGTCCTCCTCGGCGAACGGCACCTTGGAGTTGATCCCGTACACCGACGAGGTCGACCCGAAGATGAAGGTGTCGGCGCCGGTCCGGCGGGCCGCGTCGAGGAGGTTGAGCGTTCCGGTGCCGTTGACCTCCTGGTACAACCTCGGCTGCCGGATCGACGGGCGCACGCCGGCGCGCGCCGCCAGGTGAACGGTCGCCGCGACGCCGAACCGGCGGTACGTGTCCTCGACCAGCGCGGCATCGCGGATGTCCCCCTCGACGAGGCGAAAGCGCCGGTTGCCTCGGGCCGGCTCGAGGTTGGCGCGCTTGAGTGCGGGGTCGTAGTAGTCGTTGAAGTCGTCGAGACAGACCACGTCGGACCCGCGGTCCAGCAGCGCGGCGACCACGCCCGAGCCGATGAAACCGGCCCCTCCGGTGACCAGGATCGTCCCCATCACTCACTCCTTCGACTTCGGCGTCGGCACCCCTTCTGGGCCCAGGGCCCCGCTCGGCCTCGCCGCGGCCCGCTCCCCGGCGGCCCGACGGTTGCGGATGAACCACGTCGTGAGCTTCGAATCCTGCACCCCGCGCACCACGTTCTCGAGGTCGTTCACCAGCGTCGGATCGTTGATCAGCCGCGAGGCGCTGCCCTGCCCGTGGTCGAGCTTGTCCGCCACCTGGCGCAGCGAGTAGGTGAGCTCCGCGAGGTTGGCGAGGAACGAGCGGGCATACTCGTCGTCGCCGAGGAGGCGCGGCAGAACGCCCTTGCCTTCGGTGAGCTCCTTGCCGGCGGCGGCCGCCGCCGTCCCGGCCTCGGCGATGCTGTCGAGGGCGCGCTGCAGCCGCTGGCGCCCCTGCGGGTCCTTCAGCAGGCCCGCAGCCACCGAGTCGTCGCGCGCCAGGTCCCTCGCGAGCGCCTCGCCGACCGCGCGGCCAGCATGGGCCATCCCCGCGAGGTCGTCGACCAGTTGGCTCGCGAGCTTGGGGTCCGCGATGAGCCGGCCGAGGGTACCCTTCCCCTCCCGCAAGTCCTTCAGGATTCCGTCGGTCTGCTCGAGAACCGAGCTCAGCCGGTTCACGACCTGGCGCCCGCTCTCGGGGTTCACGGTGAGCTCGCCCAGGACCCCCTCGCCGCGCTCGACGCGCTCCAAGATCTTCCGCAGCGAGGTCGAGATCGCGAGGACGTTGGTCATCGCGTCGCCGCCCCGCGAGAGCACCGCGGAGACGTCGGTCGGCTCCTCGCTCGGGATCACGCGCCCGGGGGGCAGCACCGGCTGCGACACGCTGCCGGAGGAGATCTCCAGGTAGCGGTCGCCCAACAGGCCCAGCGTGCGGATGCGCACCCGCGAATCGGCCCGGACCCGCTCGGCGAGGCGAGCGTTGATCCGCAGCACGACCGTAATCTCCGGCTGGTTGGGATCGGATGGCAGCTCCACGTCGTCGACGGAGCCGACCACGACGCCGTTGAGCCACACCGCCGCGCCCGGGATCAGCCCGCCGACGTGCTCGAAGCGAGTCTCGTACGTGACGTGGCTCTGGAACAGCCCCTGCTTCTTCCCGAGCATCACGATGATGAGACCGAGCACGATCAGCAAAGCCGTCGTGAACAGACCGACCTTCAGTTTCCGGCGACGATCAGCTTCAGCCATACACTCCTCCAGCCCGTACGAACGCCCCCACGGCCCCCTCCTGGCGCGCAGCCTCGGCAAGCGCCCCGGTGAACGCGAACGTCCCCCTGGCGAGGAACGCCACCCGGTCGGCGAGTTCCCTGGCCACCGCGAGGTCGTGGGTCACCACCAGGGAGGTCGCGCCCGTGCCCCGCGTCACCTCCTTGATCAGCGCCACGATCGCGAGGCCGGTCAAGGGGTCGAGCCCGGCCGTCGGCTCGTCGTAGAGGATGACCTCGGGATCGAGCGCGAGGCCCCTCGCGAGCGCCACCCGCTTGCGCATCCCTCCCGACAGTTCCGCCGGCGAGAGCCGCTCGGTCCCCCCGAGCCCGACGCGATCGAGCAGCGTCGCAACGCGCGCCGCGACCTCGGCCTCGTCGAGCCGGGTGTGTTCCTGCAGCGGGAACGCCACGTTCTCCCCGACAGTCAGCGAATCGAAGAGCGCCGCCTGCTGGAAGATGTAGCTCACCCGCCGGCGCAGCTCCACGAGGGCGTCCTCGTCCAGGTGCGACACCGGGCATCCCAGCACCTCGACCTCGCCGCTGTCGGGCTGCAGCAAGCCGTTGATGTGCTTGAGGAAAACCGACTTCCCTTCACCCGAGCCGCCGAGGACAACGACGGTTTCGCCGGGCGCGACGTCGAGGCTGACACCGTCGAGGACCTGGTGCGACCCGAAGGCCTTGCGGAGCTGCCGGACCGAGAGCGTGCGGGGAGATCTCTCGCTCATAGCGCCAGGAACAGCTTCGTGAGGAAGAAGTCGAGCACCAGGACCGTGATCGCCACGCCGACAACCGTGTCGGTGGTGGCCTTGCCGACGCCGTCCGCCCCGCCACGGGCGCACAAACCGTTGTACGACGCGACCAACCCGATCGCGAACGCGAAGAACACCGACTTGCCGAGTCCGGAGAAGAAGTCGCCGTAGGTCATCAACCGCAACGTGTGGCCGAAGTAGAAGCTGGGCGTCAGGCCGAGTTCCCAGGTCGAGATCAGGAGACCTCCGAAGATCCCCATGACGTCGGCGAGCACCACCAGCAGGGGGAGGCCGATCAGGAGCGCCACCATGCGCGGGACGACGAGCTTGCGCAGCGGGTCGGCCCCCAGCGAACGCATCGCCTCCACCTGCTCGCTCACGGTCATACTGCCGAGTTCCGCGGTGATCCCTGCGCCGACCCTCCCGCCGACCATGAGCGCCGTGAGGACGGGCCCGAGCTCGCGCACGAGCGACAGGCCGACCACCTCCCCGATGTAGAGCTTGGCGCCGAACGCCGCCAGGGTATATGCGGTCTGCAACGACAGCACCATGCCGGTGAACAGCGCAATCACCGAGGCCAGGTTCGTGGACTTGACGCCCATGACGTCAAGCTGGCGCACCATGTCCCGCACGCTCCACGGCGGCGTGAACAGGCGCACGGTGATGGCTTGCCCGAGCAGCACCACAGCGCCGAGGTGCCGCACCCGTCTCCAGGTGAGGTCGTACAGTCGTCCGAGCACGCCCACCGCCCGATGGTAGCAGCCGCAAGGCCGGTTCCGATATCCCGGGGCCGCCCGGTGGTATACGATGAGTTCATGGCGGCGCCCGAGTACTTGATCTGCATGGAGTGCGAGACCCCGACCTACGTGTTCGAATGGGCCGAAGGCAAGGTGGTCGAGGCGATGTGCCCGGTGTGCGGCAACGACGACCCGGCCTCGTTCCTCTCCGAGGACGATTTCGAGGCAATGACGGCGGGGAAGAATGACGAGGACGAGGAGGACTAGCGCCTTGAGGTGCTCGCCCCAGCTCCGCCCTGTGCTCGCCCCGGGGGGGCTCCGATGGTCCAGATCCTGACCGGACCGCGGTTGGCGCGCGCTCTGAGGGCGGGCGCCCTCGCCGTCGTACGCGAGGAGGAAACCCTCAACCGCATCAACGTCTTCCCCGTCCCGGACGCGGATACGGGGGCGAACCTCGCCTCGACGTTGCGGGCCGCCGCCGCGGCGCTCACGACGCCCAACGAGCTGACGGTCGGCCAGACCGCCCGCACGGCGGCGGACGCCGCGCTCGACGGGGCGCGCGGCAACTCGGGGGCGATCTTCGCGCAGTTCCTCCACGGGATGGCCGAGGCGATCGGATCCCGGGTCAGCGTCACCACGCGAGAGTTCGCCGCCGCCGCACGGCGTGGCGCCGACTCGGCGCAACAGGCGCTGTCGCAGCCGGTGGACGGGACGATCCTCTCGGTCGTGAAGGCGTGGGCTGCGGGGCTCGAGGAACAGACCGCCAGAATCCACGACTTCGGCGAGCTGCTCTCTAGGGCCCTCGTGCAGGCGCGCGAGGCGCTGGCCAACACGCCCAAGCAGCTGGCGGTGCTGGCCAAGCACGGGGTCGTGGACGCGGGCGGGCAGGGGTTCGTGTACTTCCTCGAAGGGGTCTCGACGCTCATGCGCGACCGCAACGCGGCGAGCTGGCGGCGCGCCGGCCTGTCGCTCGCGCAGCCGATGCCGTTCGCCGCGGCGCACGCCGACCTGGACCTTGCCTACCGGTTCTGCTCGGAAGGGCTGCTGTCCGGCAACCAGCTCGACCGCAAGGCGGTCGCGCGCGCGGTGGAGCCGCTGGGCGGTTCCCTCGTCGTGGCCGGAGGAGGCTCACGCCTGCGCGTCCACCTGCACACCAACGAGCCGCAGAAGCTGTTCACCCGGCTCGCCGAGTTCGGCACCGTCGAGCGCACCAAGATCGACGACATGGTGCTGCAGCAGCTCGCCGCCCGCGAGGCCACGGTGGCGGTCGTCACCGATTCCTCCTGCGACCTCTCGGAAGCCACGTCCCACGCCATCGGACTCGTGCGCGTGCCGCTCACGGTCAGCTTCGGCGAAGAGACGTTCACCGACGGTGTGGACATCACGCCTCCGCAGTTCTACCAACGCCTCGCATCCTCGCCCGCGATGCCCAAGACTTCACAACCCGCGGTCGGCGAGTTCCGCTCCACGTTCCAGCGCCTGCTCGAAACCCACGAGGCGGTGATCTCGGTCAACCTGTCCTCGGGAGTGTCCGGCACGTACCAGGCCGCCGCCGCCGCCGCAAAACAGGTGGACCCACGCCGCATCCGCGTTGTGGACACGAAGCAGGTATCGGTCTCGCTGGGCCTGGTCGCCGAGGCGGTGGGCGAGGCGATCGCCGCCGGCCTCGGACTCGACGACCTCGTCGCGGTCGCCGCGAAAACCAGCCGCGAGGTCAAGCTTTTCGCGTCGCTCGCCTCGCTCGACATGATCGTGCGGGGAGGCCGCGTGTCGCCCGCGCAGGCCCGGATGGCGAACCTGTTCGGTCTCCACCCGATCCTTACCGTCGGGGACGACGGCAAGTCGGCGAAAGCTGGGACCCACGTCGGCTTTGCCGCCTCGCTGCGCGGCCTCGTGAAACGCGCCGAGCGGTTCGCCGCGGGCCGGCCGGTGCGCCTGCTGATCGCGCATGCCAGCGCGATCGGCGCCGCAGAATACGTCGCGGAACGCTTGTGTTCCCGCTTCGGGGTGGCGGACATTCCGATCGTGAACCTCACGGCGGTGCTTGCGGCGCACACCGGTCCGGGCGCGGTCGCCCTGGCCGTGCGGCGGCTCGAGGGGTGAGGTTCTTGCATCCCGCGTGCGGGGTCGCTACATTTTGCTACGACCGGCGGAGGACGGAACGAATTCGGCGGTGACGGAGGACCGAATGGCTCGACCCGACTATCTCATCTGCCTTGAGTGCGAATCCGAGGTGGAAGACTTCCTCTGGCGGGACGGTGAGATCCGTCGAGCCACCTGCGAAGTCTGCGGCAACTCCGATATCGACGCGTTCTCCCTTCCCGAGGAGTTCGAGCCGGAGGATGACGAGAAAGAGGACGAGGACCTCGAGGACGAGGAAGAGGACGAGGACCTCGACGACTACGAAGAAGAAGAAGAAGAAGAAGAGGAAGAAGAAGACCGGTAGTCCCGGCCAGCCGACGGGGTTCGTCTCGGATAGTTCGCAGGCCGGCGTCGTATCCTGCGGATGAGGCAACCCCCTCCACAACGCCGTTCAGGCCCGCCTCCGGGTCGAATGAAACCAGTCATCGAGTCGGGCCGCCGGGTGGAGCGCCATCCAGTCGCCGCGCCACCGCAAGCAGCCGCGCTATGAGCGAGAGTTCCCCGAAATCCGGGGTCGCGGCGCCGGGCACCAACACGAGCACCGGCAGTTCGGCCGACTTCAGCGCCAAGACGTGCTGGCCGGCCAGCGTCACATCGACGCCCTCGGGTGAGGCGGCGCCCCGGCTGCCGCGCACCAACTCCGCGCATTCAGGGTCCTCCAGCACACGGCTCACCTCACCGTGGGCGGCGACGACGGCCACCTCACGCCCGAGTCTTTCGAGCACCGCGGCGCCCTTGAGCCCCCGGGAGCCCACGAGCCATTCCACCAGCCCCGCCTGCGCCCCCTGCCCGCCGCTCGCCCACCGCGCCAGGAGCAGGTCGAGGCTGTCGCCGACGAGCGCCGGCATCTGGTCGCTGGTCGCAGACCTGAGGCCGGGCCCGGGACCATCCGACCCGTTGCCCCCCCCGGACGCCGCCACCTGAGTGTCACCGCCCTGATCGCCGCCGGGCGGCACGAGCTGTGCGATGACGGAGGAGAATCGCAGCAGGTCCCCGGCGACGGCCTCGGCCTCCTTGACGCGCCGACCGTTCAGATAGGTCCCGTTCGTGCTCCCCAAGTCGAGCACGATGACCTTGCCGCCTCGGCAGGTCAGCAGCGCGTGGGTCCGGGAGACATCGAGGGCCGCCAGGCGCACCGAGCAGTGCGCCGCCGCCCCGACCATCAACTCAGTGTTCTCGGCGAGCGCAAAGCGTCGTTCGCTGTCGTCGAGCAGGATCAGTTCAAGCACCGGCCCTCCTTGCCTCGCGTGGCGCCAACCCCAGCCGCACCGGATATGGGTCGCACCCGGCGTTGCGGCGCATGGCGGCCGGCAGGCACGCGAGCTGACGCCGCGCGTGCTCGCGGCTCTCGACGAGCGACGGCAACGCGCGGCTCAACCGCCCGGCCGTGATCCAGGGCTCCAGGAGCGGTTCCCACGCCCCTTGCCCCGGCTCATCCCCTGCGGTCGCGATCAGGTCCTCGACCATGCCGCCGTCGGCGCTGCGACGGCGCCATACCTGCTTGGTCCCGGGCGCCGTACGCTTGCCCGCCGATCTCTTGGCCACGCCGCGCACGGCCCGGCCGGCCTCCTCCACCGCGACGAGCTTGTACACCGCCTGGAGCGACGGCTGGTCGGAGGACGTCACCATCCGCGTCCCGACCCCGAAAGAGTCGACCGGGGCGCCCGCCGCCACGATCGCCGCGATGCGTTCCTCGTCGAGATCGCCGCTCGCGAAGATCCGCACGTCACGCCGGCCCAGACGATCGAGGATCGCCCGCGTCGCTCGGGCGAGGGCGACGATGTCGCCGCTGTCGAGACGGATCCCGACGAAGCGGAGATCGCGGTCGGCAGCCGCCCGCTCGACGGCGGCAACGGTGTCGAACGTGTCCACCAGCAGCACCGTCCGGTCCGGAAAGGTGCTGGCATAGGCGTGGAAAGCCTCGAGCTCGCTTGCGAATGCGAGCACGAACGAGTGCGCCATCGTGCCGGAGGCCGGGATCCCGAGACGAGAGGCCGCCCAGACGTTCGAGGTGCCGTCCAGGCCGGCGAGGTACGCCGAGCGGGCCGCCCAGCACGCCGCCTGGGGTCCGTGCGCCCGGCGTGAGCCGAAGTCCACGACCCCGCGGTCACCCGCGGCGAAGCGGACCCGGGCGGCCTTCGACGCGACTAGGGTCGAGAACGAGATCGCAGCCAGCAGGTATGTCTCCACGAGCTGGGCCTGCTCGATCGGCGCCTCGACCCGCAGCACGGGCTCCCCGGCGAACACCGGCGTGCCCTCGCGAACGCCCCATACGTCGCCCGTGAACCGGAGGGCCGCGAGGTCGCTGAAGAACCCCTCGTCCATGCCCGCAAACGCGTCGAGACGCCGCACGGCGTCCACCTGCTCGGGCGGGAAGCGCAACGCCAGCAGGTAGGCGAGGGCGGGTTCGAGCCCGGCGGCGAGGAGAAAGTCGCGGCCCTGGGGAAGGTCTCGAAACCAGAGTTCGAAACAGCCCCGGACCCCGCGCCGGTGTTCCCGGTACGCGGCGAACATCGTGAGCTGGTAGAGGTCGGTGACCAGCCCGAGGTCGTCCTCGCACAGCAGCAGGGGGTTGAGGGCGCGCATACCTTTGTCGAGCCTAACACGCTCCCCGATCGGGCGGGAGGCTCGACCAGTGTCACGCCCGGCTACAATAGGCCGTGCCCGATTCGTTCTTCCCCGTCCGCCTGAAGGCCCGCTACGCCGAGACCGACCAGATGGGCGTCGTCCATCACAGCGTCTATCCGGTATGGTTCGAGGTCGCGCGCACGGCGCTCTCGCACGCCGTCGGCCTCCCATACGTCGAGTGGGAGCGGCGCGGCGTTCTCCTGATGGTCGGCGAGCTGGCATGCCGGTACCGGCGGCCGGCCCGCTACGACGACGATGTCACGGTCTGGGTGCGCGTCGGCGAGGTCGCGAGCCGGCGCGTGGTGTTCGAGTACCGCGTCGAGGGACCCGACGGAAGCCTCCTTGCCGAGGGGGAGACCCGACACGTGGTCGTGGACAAGGTCACGGGCCACCCGACAGTGATTCCCGCCGAGTTGCGGGAGTCGCTTCGCCGCTCCCCGCTTAACGCTTCGCCGGGGGGGAGAAGCCAACGAGCTTGAAGACCTTCTCGGGATACGCGCTGACCCAGAGCACGAGCGGCAGCGCGAACGTGACCGGGATGTCGAAGAAGTAGCGGAGCGTCCCATACACGTTGCGGGCGAGGCTCGAGTATGCCGCACGGCTCCACGGCCCCATCGACAGCGCCTCGAGCGCCTTGATCTGCCATACCAGGCCGAGCACGTGCGACGCCGCGAGCACGCCCAGCGCGGCGAGCAGCCGGCGCCAACCGCGCCCCGCGAGCCACCCCGGCAGGGCGAATACGAGCGCGAGGAACGGCACCAGGTTGAAGTCGATCTGCGTCAACGGGAACTTCAACCACTCGGATGTCGCCCGCATGTCCGACCTGCCGAGGAGGGCGTCGTTCCCCTGGTGCAGGACGAGCGATGCCGCAGGAACCTCGCCAAACCGCGCCAGACCCTGCGCGGCGGCGCACAGGATCGGGTTGTACACCGGCCTCGCGACCACCCAGATCGCCACCGCGGCCGCCAGTGCGAGCGGCAGCCGCTTCAGGAACGCGCGCAGGTCAGCGTTTGGCGTCCGCGAGGGCATACCGGCGCACCCACACCAGCCAGAGCACCACACCGAAGATGATCACGAGCGACTGCCAGACGAAGACGTGGGAGACATCAAACCACGCCGGCCGGAATACCCCGATGTAGAAGAGAGAGACGACCCGGATGACGTTGAACACCTGGATCGCGGCGAAGCCCAGGACCACCCCGGCCACCTTGCGTCGCCACGGCGCCGGAAACGCGATCACCCCCGAGACGAAGATCAGGATGGCCTCGAGGCCGTTGCAGCCGTTGAAGATCGTGACCGAGAACCGGCTCGAGCTGAGGACCTGGCCGACGACTCGCGCGTGCTCGCCAAGGAGGTTGAGCACGACGCACGACTCGTCGGCCACGAACGTTGTGTAGGGGTTGACGACCCAGTCGTTGACCGGGCGCAGCGCCAGCACCAGGAAGCCGGCGCTGAGCACGGCCACGTAGCGGCCCACGAACCGGCCGGCAGGGGTCGAGAGGAAACTTCGCAGCCAATGCATCGGTGGATTATCGGGAGGTCCCGGCCTGCGGTCAACAACAGCCACCGCCCGGGCCTCGATCGCGGACAAGATGGCGCCCGGAGATGACGGCCTGGCCGCCGTGGTCGCGCCCGAACGCAATCGAACGTGGCACGCGTCTTGTACTATACCTTCCGATATGTTCGGCGCCCCCGACCGCGATCCTTCCGAGGACCTCGAACCGCGAGAAGCGGCCCCGTCGCGGCTGTCCAGGCTGCTCGAGCCCGACGTTGACGACGCGCCATGGCCGCTGGGCAACGACCCGTCGGGGCTCTTCCTGTTCAACGAGCGCGTCTCCCCGCGCCCATTGCGACTGCGCGATCGCCCACTCCTCCTCGCCCTCGTAATCTCGGTCCTCTTCCACCTGCTGCTCGTCACCCAGCTGCGCACGAACTCCCTGCTGCAGACGATCATGGGGGTCGCGAACCCCCAGGTCCGCCCCAAACCGCCGGAGGACAATACCCCGTTCTACGAGTTCGTCCAGCTCCCCAAACAACTCAGAGAAAAGCCGTCGCGCCGGGCCCCAGCGTCCGACCTCGACCGGCGCGCCCACGGCGGCGTGGGCGCCCCTGCCCTCACCCCCGGCTCCCGCGGCAACACCCCCGAACTCCGGCTCGAGCCCGATGCCGCCCGGCAGGCGGCGAAGCCGAGCCGGCCGGCGGAAGGCGAGCGCAGCGCCTCCCAGACACCGGGCCACGGCGCCCAGACCGGCGAGACGCAGGACTCCGAGACCAAGATGGCCGACAAGGGGGCGGGCGCGATCCTCCTCCAGCCCAAAGCGGGGGGCGCGCCGCAGGGCGCCGGGGGCCTGAAGGGCCTCAGTGGCTACGGAGCGCTCGGCTCGCCGGGCGGCGCCGCGCCGGAACGCCGCGGCGGGCAGGTGGACCTCGGGCCGCTCAGCTTCGACACCGAGTGGTACGACTGGGGGCCGTACGCGGCCGAGATGTTGCGCCGCATCCGCTACCACTGGGAGATCCCCGAGATCGCCCAGATGGGCGTGCCCGGGGTCGTCCGCATCCACTTCTTCATCGAGCGCAACGGGACCGTGAGCGGGATCGAGATCCAGAGCGGCTCCGGCCGTCCCCCCCTCGACTTCGCGGCGCACGACGCGATCGAGAACGCCTCGCCGCTGCCGCCGCTCCCCGCCGACCTCGGCGGCGTCTTCCACGAGGGCGTGACCATCACGTTTTACTACAACACCGCGGTCCCGGAGCGCAACCAGGGCGGTTGAACGCCCCGACCACCCACCCGAACACGTGGCTCCGAGGTCGCCAGGGGGTATGAATCAGGCGCCGTCGGCTCCGGGTTTCAAACTTGGCCCCTCGCAGGCGACCACGACACGACGCAGCGCGGCGCCCACGCTGGCGCCCACGGCCGCGAGTTCCGGAATGCCGACGATCCCCATCACGCTCTCGGGGTTCATCGCCCGCACCACCGTCCGCCCCCCCTCGACCGACACCGCCACGTTGCACGGGAGCAGGACGCCCACCTGAGGTGCCGCAGCCAGCGCCCGATGGGCCGACTGCGGGTGGCAGGCGCCCAAGATGAGGTAGGGCTGACCCTCGATGCCGAGCTTGGCCTTCATCGTGGCCTGCACGTCCATCTCGGTGAGCACGCCAAACCCCTCGGCAGCCAGCGCCTTCCGCACCTGCGCGACGGCCTCGGCAAAATTCAACGCCGACACGGCTTCGAATGCGACGTTCGTCTCTTTCACGGCGTTCCTCCGGACCAAGCGACGGGCTCGACCGAGCCCGCGTCACGACGCTCAGGAGAAGCCCCCGGACCCGCACGATGACGCACTCGAGGCCCCGCACGGCAGCGAACCCGAGCCCCCGGCCCCTGCAATTGCGCTCGCAAACGTGGAGTGCTGCTTGGCAACCTCGCGCCCACCGCACTTCGGGCACGCGGCCTCCGATGCGCCCGCCCCGACGCGCTGGAGCACCTCGAACCGCGTCCCGCACCCTTGGCAAACATACTCGTACAACGGCATCGTCACCCTCCACAACTGGTCCAGAGAGAGTCCCAGATGTTGCTGGGAACACCCGCCGGAAAGACCTGGTCGGTCGAGTAGATCGCCCCACAGCTCTGGCACCGCCAGAGCAGCGACCCTCAGGTCGGCACCGGCAGTAGCGATTTGCCGCACCCGCGGCACAGCGCCGCCGGCGCCTTGTCGTCGGTCTGTTCCATCGCTTCTCCAATCACGGTTTCGACTCTTCCTTACCGGCAGGGTCCGTTTCGGTTGCCTCCGGCTGCGCCGGTCCGGAGGGACCGCATGCGGCGTCCCTGGGTGCGCGCTTACCCGAGCCGCCGGCCGGGTTGGGCACCGCTCAGGTGGGCACCCCGAGCTTCGGCAGCACCACCCACTGAATGAGCAGCCAGGCCGCCAGGACTCCGAGCAGGACAAGGGTGTCGCTCACGCCGCTCACCTCTGTCCCGCGAGCATCGCCGCCCGGCCCTGCTCGATCTCGCGCTTCTCGGCGTTGACCTGTCGCTCGAGCGAGTCGCACACCGTGGCGCAGATCGCGAAGACCGTCGGGTCCTCGATCCGGTAGAACATGTTGACGCCCTCGCGGCGACACTCGACCAGACCGACCCGGCGCAACACCGAAAGGTGCTTCGATACGTTAGCCTGACTCCCGCCGACGATGCCGAGAATATCGGTGACGCAACGCTCCCCGTCCTGCAGCACGTGCAGGATCCGCAGCCTCATCGGATCGGCCATCGCCTTGAGTCGGTCCGCAATCCTCTCAAGGAGTTGTTCCGATTCTGTTTGCACAAGGCCTCCCAAGTGCAAGTATAACCACGATGGAATATACGAGCAAGTGGGCGGTGCGGCCGCAGCGGCGGAGCGTCGCGTGCGGCTCACAGCACGCCCTCGACGCCCCAGACGATCGCCTTCAGCTTCTCGCCGCAGTCCTCGCAGTGGACCTTGAGGTCGCGCACGAGGGTGTCGACGGCGGCCGCTTCGACCACCGTGAAGATCACGGCGGAGGTCTTGGGGAACGCGCGCGAGCCGAGCCGCGGTCCCGTGGTGCCGACCCCGACCGCATGCGGGATCTCCGTGTATCCCACAACGCCGGCGCGGTTGAGAAAGATCTCGAGCTCCTCTTTCCTGGCCTCGTCCACGATCAGCATCAGGAGCTTCATCGCCCTACTCCTCGACGCCGAGCGCCCGCAGCAGCGCGATCATCGGGCACCAGCCGGTGAACGCGGACTGCAGCAGGTTCGCGCCCAGGAACGCGGTGAACAGGTAGAAGCCGGCGTGCACCCAGTGCCCGAGTGCGACCGAGGCCAGCACGAACGTCCCGGCGATTGCGCGGAGCCACGCATCGAGTTTCACTCTGCACCTCCCTTTCACTTCGCGTTCTCGTCGACGGCCACCACGCGATCGACGCCGGCGGCCTTGACGTACATGTAGTAGAGCAGCGGGATCACCACCAACGTCAGCACGGTGGAGACCACCACGCCCGAGATCAACGCCACCGCCAGGCCCTGGAAGATCGGGTCGAGCAGGATCACGAACCCGCCCACGACTAGCGCCGCCGCCGTAAGCGCGATCGGGCGGAACCGCACCGCCCCAGCCTTGATCACCGCGTTCTCCAGGCTCTCCCCCGCTTCCAGTTCGAGATTGATGAAGTCAACCAGGAGGATCGAGTTGCGCACGATGATGCCGGCCAGCGCGATGAACCCGATCATCGAGGTCGCGGTGAAGAACACGCCGGAGAACCCGTGGGCGGGCAGGATCCCGATCAACGTCAGCGGGATCGGCGCCATGATGATGAGCGGGGTCACGAAGGAGCGGAACCAGCCGACCACCAACAGGTAGATCAGGACCAGGACCGCAGCGAACGCGATGCCCATGTCGCGGAACACCTCGTAGGTGATCTGCCACTCGCCGTCCCACTTGAGCGCGTACCGGGTGGCGTCCTCCGGCTGATGCGTGGAAAGGACCTCGATCGGCTTGCCGTCGGGGCCACGGAGCGCATCGATGCGCTTGGCCATCGAGAGGATGCCGTAAACCGGCGCCTCGGCCGCCCCCGCCATCTCGGCGATCACGTACGTCACCGGGGCGAGGTTCTTGTGGTAGATGAACCGCTCCCGGCCGGTTTCCCTGACGTGGACGAGCTCGCGCACGGCAATGAGCTGACCGCCCGCGCCCTGCACGTTGACGCTCAGCAACCCGTCGAGGCTGGACCGCTGCGCGCGTTCCAGGCGCAGCACGATCGGGACCGCCTCCCGCGCGTCGTCGTCGTGGAGGAGCCCCACTTCGCTGCCGTCGAGGGCGACCCGCAGCGTGCGCACGATCGCCTCAGGGGTGACCCCCGAACGTACCGCCTTCTCGCGGTCTACCTCGATCTCCCACATCGGCGCGGGCTTCTGCACCAGCCAGTCGGTGTCGACGATGCCGGGTGTGCTCTCGAAGATCGCCCGGACCTGGCGCGCCAGCTCGACGCGGCGGCCGAGGTCCGGCCCGTACACCTCGGCCACCATGGTGGAGAGCACCGGCGGCCCGGGCGGCACCTCCGTGATCTTGACGTTGGCGCCGGTCCGCGTCCCGATCGGCGCCAGCAGCTCGCGCACCTTCTTGGCGATGTCGTGGCTGACCCGGCTGCGCTCGCCCTTGGGGACCAGGTTGACCTGCAGGTCGGCGACAAGCGGACCCGACCGCATGAAGTAGTGCCGCACCAGACCGTTGAAGTTGAACGGGGCGGAGGTTCCCACGTACACCTCCACGTCGCTCACCTCGGGGAGCTGGCGGACCACACCCGCCAGCTCGCGGGCGACTCCGTTCGTCGTCTCGAGCGTCGTTCCCTCCGGCATGTCGACCATGACTTGAAGCTCGCTCTTGTTGTCATACGGCAACATCTTGACCGTCACGACGTCGAACGCGACCAGCAACACCGACGCGAGCAGCAGGACGACCACACCGCCGAGCAGCGCCCAGCGCCAGCAGGCCTTCTCGAGCAAGGGCGTCATCAGGCGGGCGTAGAACCGGTGCAGCGTGCCTTCCTCCGGCGTCTCCTCGTACGGCTTCGTCCCGGCGTGGGCGTGCTCCTCGGCGAACTTCCGGAACAGCCGGTAGGTGAGCCACGGCGACACGACGAACGCGACGAGCAGCGAGAACAGCATCGCCGCCGAGGCGTTGATCGGGATCGGACGCATGTACGGGCCCATCAGGCCGGACACGAACGCCAGGGGCAACAGCGCCGCGATCACGGTGAAGGTCGCGAGGATCGTCGGGTTGCCGACCTCGTCGGTGGCGACCACGGTCGCCAGGCGCGGGTTCGCCCAGCCCAGCTCGTAGTGGCGGTGGACGTTCTCGACCACGACGATGGCGTCGTCCACCAGGATGCCGATCGCGAAGATCAACGCGAACAGCGTGACCCGGTTCAGGGTGTAGCCGAAGAGGTACGACGAGGCGAGCGTCAGGGCGAGGGTGGTGGGCACCGCCACCGCCACCACCAGCGCCTCGCGCCGGCCGAGGGCGAACGCCATCAGCAGCACCACCGCCAGCGTCGCGATCCCCATGTGTTCGATGAGCTCTTTGGACTTCTCGTTGGCCGTGAAGCCGTAATCGCGGGTCTTGGTGAGATGCACATTCGCAGGGATCACCGGCCCGGCGAGCTTGACGACCCGGGCGTCGAGGTCGCGGACGAGGTCGACGGCGTTGGTGCCGGGCTTCTTTGCGACCGCCACGGTCACCGCCGGCACGTCGAGGTTGGCAGGGAGGCCCTTGCTTGCGCCCGCAGCCCCGGCATCCATCCAGACATACTCGAGCGGTTCCTCGGCCCCGTCCCGGATCCTGGCGACGTCGCTCAAGTACACGGGGCTTCCGCCGTAGACCCCGATCACCGCGCGACCCACCTCGTTCGCGGACCGGAAGAGCGAGCCCACCTCGACCGGCATCTCGGCGTTGGCCTCGGAGAAGCTCCCGGCCGGCAGCTTCCAGTTCAGCCCGGCGAGCGCCTGGTACGCCTGCAGCATCGACACGTGGTGGCTCGCCAGGCGTTCCCGGTCGAAGTCCACGCGGACGACCCGCCGTTGCCCGCCGATGACCGTCACCTGGGCCACCCGCGGGTGCCGCGTCAGCTCCACCTTGAGCTCCTCGGCCACGCGGCGGAGCTGGACGGGCGTCGCGTCGGCGGACCACAGCGTGTACGCCAGGACCGGCACGTCGTCGATGCCGCGCGGCACGACCACGGGCGGGAGGGCGCCCGGCGGCAGGTTCGGGGTTTGCTCCGCCAGCTTGGTGTGGACCCGCACGACCGCCTGGTCCGGGTCGGTCCCCACCAGGAAGCGCACGATGATCATGCCGCCCGAGGGTTGCGTGGTCGAGTAGACGTATTCGACGTTGGGGATCTCGGCGATCACCTTCTCGAGCGGCGTCGTCAACCGGCGCTCGACCTCCTGCGCCGACGCGCCGGGGAAGGCCAGCATCACGTCGATCATCGGCACCTTGATCTGCGGCTCCTCCTCGCGGGGGGTCACCATGACCGCGAAGACCCCGAGCAGGAGCGAGAACACCACCAGCAGCGGCGTCAGCTTGGAGTCGAGGAACGCCTTCGCGATGCGCCCGGCGCCGCCGAGCGGGCGGCGCGTCATCTTGAGGCGCAGCGCCTCCCGCCGCGCCTGTTCCTGCGCGGCGCGGCTGTCGTGCTCCGGGTGCCCGCTCACGACCGTGCCTCCAGAGGCGTGCCGTCGGGCGGCACCACCGCCAGCCCCACCGCCACCTCCTCGCCGGCGGCGTCCTCCCTGACGGCCGGGTCGAGGTGCTCTCAGGC
>Ga0075520_1000439_pt1 | contig 18022 bp, 13 predicted proteins | sample NGEPerB_FD_75100 | JGI IMG/M metagenome (GOLD analysis project Ga0075520, IMG submission 75100) | Arctic peat soil microbial communities from the Barrow Environmental Observatory site, Barrow, Alaska, USA - NGEE PermafrostAB12-B | ecosystem: Environmental > Terrestrial > Soil > Wetlands > Peat ... | reverse complement strand
GCCGGCCGCCGACCACACCGGCGTGCTGGTGCTCGGTTTCGCCGAGACCGCGACCGCTCTCGGCCACTTGGTGGCCGACGAACTGCCCGGTGCCGCGTACCTGCATTCGACCCGCCGGCGGGTGGCTGGGGTGACGGTCTCGGCGGAGTTCACCGAGCCGCACTCGCACGCCGCGGGCCATCTACTCAGTCCACGCACCGCGTCGCTGCTGGCGGGTGCGGGCGCGGTGGTGTTGGTCGACGACGAGCTGTCGACGGGCCGCACCGCCCTGAATGTGATCACCGAGCTGCAGGCGATCCGGCCTCGCGACCGCTACGTGCTGGCCGGTCTGGTCGACGTCAGGTCGGCCGCCGACGATCGCACCCGGGCGGACATGGCGCACCGGCTGGCCTGCCGGATCGACGTGGTGTCGTTGGTCGGCGGGCGGATCGAGCTGCCCGCCGACCTGGTCGAGCGGGTAGCCAGAGAGTTCCCCGACGACTCCCATCGGCCATCGTCGGTGCTGCCGGTCGGCGGACCCGAAGTGCCGCGCCACATCGACCTGCCCTGGCCGGCAGACGTGCCAACGGGCGGGCGGCACGGGGTGATGCCCGACCAACGAGCCCGATTCGACCGCGCGCTGAGAACGGCCTCGGCGTTGGTGGCGCAGGCGTGCGGACCGGCGCGGCGGGTGCTCGTCGTCGGGTCGGAGGAGCTGATGTACCTCCCGTTGCGGATCGCCCTCGACCTGGTCGAGAACCCACCTCACGGTGAGCCACCCGGGCGGCGAGTGACGTTCCAGTCCACCACCCGATCTCCCGTGCACGCCGTGGACCAGCCGGGCTATCCCGTTCGGCGGCGCATCGACTTCGTCAGCGACGATGCGGGCACCGCGGTCACCCGGCATCTCTATCACGCAGGAGACGACGCGGACGTGATCGTGGTGGTCGACGAGGGCGACGCCCGGCCGGGTGCGGACGGGGTTGCGGCCGCGATCGCCGCCGCGACCGGTGCGGATGTGGTGCTGTGCGGGCTCCCGGCGTGACCCAGACCCTGCCCGCGCCGCTGGTCGGCCCGACGTTCGGCAGCTACCGGCCGGAGGAGGTGGGGTGGCTGCTCACCGACCTGTCCTCCGTCGATCTCGAGGGTGACATCCGGGTTCGGGAAGCCGCGATCCAATCAGGAAGACAGCACTACGCGGAGACGCTGCCGGTGGAGTACCAGCCGGATCCGGCCTATCAGCGGTTGTTCGACCAGGTGCTGGCGGGCTCCGCCGCCCGGCTCGCGCAGGCCGTCGGACTGGTGACCGAACTGGTGCTCGCCGAGCGTGGACCGCGGATCGTGTTGGCGTCGCTGGCCAGAGCCGGGACGCCCGTCGGGATCCTGATGCGCCGGTGGGCGCAGCGATTCCACGGTCTCGATCTGCCGCACTACGCGGTGTCGATCGTCCGCGGCCGGGGCCTCGATCGGGTGGCCCTGCAGTACCTGGCCGATCACCATGACCCCGCATCGGTGGTGTTCGTGGACGGATGGACCGGCAAGGGCGCCATTGCCCGCGAGCTGACGGCGGCCCTCGACGAGGTCGCCGCGGCCGGTGGACCCCGGTTCTCCGACGACCTGGCCGTGCTCGCGGACCCCGGGCACAGCGTGCGCACCTTCGGCACCCGGGACGACTTCCTGATCGCATCAGCGTGCCTGAACTCGACTGTGTCCGGCCTGGTCTCTCGCACCGTGCTCAACCGGATTCACCTCGGCTTCGAGGACTTCCACGGCGCCAAGTTCTATCCGCAGCTGGCCGACACCGACGTGTCCGTGGTACTGCTCGATGCGGTCAGCGATCATTTTGCCGGTGTCACCGACGAGGTGACCGCCGCACTCCCGGCGCTGGCCGGATCCGACCGCCGCGTCACCTTCGAGGGCTGGGCCGCCGTCGAACAGATCCGTCAGCAATACGGGATCGAGTCGGTGAACTTCGTGAAGCCGGGCGTCGGAGAGGCAACCCGCGTCCTGCTGCGGCGGGTGCCGTGGAAGATCCTCGTCCGCGAACGAAACCACCCCGACCACGCTCACCTGCGCCTGCTGGCCGAGCAGCGCGGCGTACCGATCGAGGTGGTACCGGGGCTGGCCTACTCCTGCGTGGGGCTGGTGCGCCACCTTTCGGGCGAAGGGTGAGCACCGTCGTCGCGGTCGATCTGGACCGGACGCTGATCTACTCCGCCGCTGCCGTCGGGTCGGGTGGAACGAACGGTGACCGGCCGGTGCAGCGGCTGATCTGCGTGGAGGAACTCGACGGTCGGCCGCAGTCCTTCATGACCAGCCTCGCCGGCGGCTGGCTGGAACAGGTCCGTGAGCACGCGGTGCTGGTCCCGACGACGACCAGGACGCTGGAGCAGTACAGCCGGGTACGTCTGCCCGGCGGAAGGCCGGCATACGCAGTGACCAGCAACGGCGGCCACATCGTGGTGAACGGCGCCGCCGACCAGGATTGGCGCAGCGCCGTCGACGCCAGGATCGCGGGCTCCGGCGCGCCGTTGGCCGAGGTTGTCGACGGCCTGGCTCGACAGGCGGACGAGCCATGGGTGCGCAATCGTCGGGTGGCCGACGACTTGTTCTGCTACCTGGTGGTCGACCTCGCGGAGCTGCCCGGAGATTTCGTGCCGGCATGGACGAGTTGGTGCGCCCGGCGTGGGTGGGTGGTGTCGGTGCAGGGCCGCAAGATCTACGCCCTGCCGCGGGAGCTGACCAAGGAGGCAGCACTGACGGAGGTGCTGAATCGGACCGGTGCCCATCGGTTGCTGGCGGCGGGGGACGGCGCGCTCGATGCGGGCTTTCTGATGTTGGCGGATGCGGCCATCCGGCCGGCCCACGGGGAACTGGCGGACACCGGTTGGGTGCGGCCGCACGTCCGGGTCACCTCCGAGTTGGGCGTGCTGGCGGGTGAGGAGATCAGTCGCTGGCTTGCTGCCCAACTCGTCCTGGATCGTAGTTGATCAGGTCTGATCAGGTCTGATCAGGGAGGGCTCAGGATTGAGCGGAATAGGCTCAACTTTTCTGCGTTGCATCCTGTGGAGCCCCGCGTAGGCTCAGGTACGCCCAACCGCAGAGAAAGGCATCGCAGCAGCCGTGAACCTTGAGATCTTGACCACCAAGAGCCGCGAGGTCGTGACCGCGGCCGTGACCGCTGCGACCGCGGCGGGACACTCCTCCGTCGAACCCGCGCACCTGCTCGGAGCGCTGCTGGTGACCCAGGGATCGACAGCGCCTGGGCTGTTGCGGGCCGTCGGCGCCGACCCCGAGGCAATCAAGTCGCGGACCGAGGCGGTGCTGGCCCGGATGCCCCGGGTCAGCGGGAGCACCGTCGCCCAGCCGGGTCTGTCGCGCGCGGTCGTCAACATCCTCACCGGCGCCGAGCAGATCATGCGCTCCGCCGGCGACGAGTACCTGTCCACCGAGCACCTGCTGGCCGCCCTTGCCAGGCCAGGCACCGACGTCGCGGACATCCTGATCGCCGCCGGAGCGACCTCGGAGGCCCTCATCGAGGCGTTCCCGGTGGTGCGCGGCGGCGACCGCAAGGTGACCACGCCGGATCCCGAGGGCACCTTCAAGGCGCTGGAAAAGTACGGCGTCGACCTGACCGAGCGGGCCCGCGAGGGGAAGATCGACCCGGTCATCGGGCGGGATCCAGAGATACGGCGAGTAGTTCAAGTTCTCTCCCGCCGGACCAAGAACAACCCCGTGCTGATCGGTGAGCCCGGCGTCGGCAAGACCGCCGTGGTGGAGGGCCTGGCCCAGCGGATCGTCGCCGGCGACGTCCCGGAATCGTTGCGGAACAAGCGTTTGATCGCTCTCGACATGGGCTCGATGATCGCCGGCGCGAAGTACCGCGGCGAGTTCGAGGAGCGGCTGAAGGCCGTGCTGGAGGAGATCAAGGGCTCCAATGGCCAAGTGGTGACGTTCATCGACGAGTTGCACACCGTGGTCGGCGCCGGGGCGACCGGCGAGGGCGCGATGGACGCCTCGAACATGCTCAAGCCGATGTTGGCCCGCGGCGAGCTGCGGATGGTCGGCGCGACCACCCTGGACGAGTACCGCAAGCACATCGAGAAGGACGCGGCGCTGGAACGGCGTTTCCAGCAGATCTTCGTCGGTGAGCCCAGCGTCGAGGACACCATCGCCATCCTGCGCGGCATCAAGGAGCGGTACGAGGCGCACCACGGGGTGCGGATCGCCGACTCCGCGCTGGTCGCCGCCGCGTCGCTGTCCGACCGCTACATCACGGCCCGTTTCCTGCCGGACAAGGCCATCGACCTGATCGACGAGGCCGCGTCCAGACTGCGGATGGAGATCGACTCGCGCCCGGTGGAAATCGATGAACTCCAGCGGCAGGTCGACCGATTGAAGATGGAAGAGCTTGCGCTGGAGAAGGAATCCGATCCCGCGTCGGTCGAACGGCTCGGCCGGCTGCGCCGTGACCTGGCAGACAAGACCGAGCAGTTGGCATCGCTGACAGCCAGGTGGGAACAGGAAAAATCCGGCCTGAACCGCGTCGGTCAGCTGAAGAAGGAGGTCGACGAGCTGCGGATGCAGGCCGAACGCGCGCAGCGCGAGGGCGACCTGGCGACCGCGTCCGAGCTGCTGTACGGCCGCATCCCCGCGCTGGAACGTGAACTTTCGCAGGCCATTTCGGCCGAGCGGGAGGTCGACGAGCACGAGGGCCCGATGGTCAGCGAGGAAGTCGGCCCTGATGACATCGCCACCGTCATCGCCGCCTGGACCGGGATCCCGGCCGGCCGGCTGCTGGAGGGTGAGACCGAGAAGCTCCTGCGGATGGAGGAGGAGTTGGGCAAGCACGTCGTGGGGCAGCGGGAAGCCGTGCGTGCCGTCAGCGACGCGGTGCGCCGTGCCCGCGCCGGCATCTCCGATCCCGACCGGCCCACCGGCTCGTTCCTGTTCATCGGCCCGACCGGTGTCGGCAAGACCGAGCTGGCCAAGGCGCTGGCGGACTTCCTGTTCGATGATCCGCGGGCCATGGTCCGCATCGACATGAGCGAGTACAGCGAGAAGCACTCGGTGGCCAGGCTGGTCGGCGCGCCGCCAGGGTACGTCGGGTACGAGGAGGGCGGTCAGTTGACGGAGGCGGTCCGTCGCCGGCCGTATTCGGTGATCCTGCTGGACGAGGTCGAGAAGGCCCATGCCGACGCCTTCGACATCCTGCTACAGGTGCTCGACGACGGTCGGCTGACCGATGGCCAGGGACGGACGGTCGACTTCCGCAACACGCTGCTGATCCTCACCTCGAATCTGGGCAGCCAGAAGCTGATGGACACCTCGATGTCGGAAGACCAGCGTCGCGAGGCAGTGATGTCGGTGGTCCGGGTGGCGTTCAAGCCGGAGTTCCTCAACCGGTTGGACGACATCGTGTTCTTCCATGCGCTGGACACCGAGCAGCTCGCGGCGATCGTCGACATCCAGGTCGACGCGCTGAGCCGGCGACTCGCGGCCAGGCGGCTGGTGCTGGACGTGACACCCGAGGCTCGGGAGTGGCTGGCCATCGGTGGCTTCGACCCGATGTACGGCGCCCGGCCGTTGCGCCGGCTGATCCAATCCGCCATCGGGGACCAGCTGGCGAAGGAATTGTTGGCCGGCCGGATCCGGGACGGTCAGACGGTGATCGTGGACGTCAACGACGACGATCCGGGTGCATTGGTGGTGCGCCCGGCCGGACTCCCCGGCGACCGCCTGGGTCTAGTCGCCAGGACCGGCTGAGCCACGGCTAAGCCGTCAGCTCGGACTGACCCGGCAGGGCCCGCACGGCCCGCCGGGCGGTCTTGGCGACGGTCAGCCGTTGATCGGCCATCGACACCAGCTCCCACAGGCCGGCCGTGGATCCGGCCGGGATGTCGATGCGGCCGATGGAGACCGTCAGCGCCATCGGCAGCCGGGCCAGCGCCGCCTCCAGCCGGTCGGTGAGCGAGTGGCTGTCCAGCGACGTGGACACCAGTACGAACTCGTCACCGCCGGTGCGGGCGACGAGCGTCTGCTCGCCGGCCAGCGGTGCCAGGCCCTCTGCCAGCCGGGCCAACGCCTCGTCGCCGGCGGCGTGGCCGAGTCGGTCGTTGATCAGTTTGAAGTCGTCGACGTCCAGGGCGATCACGGCCACCGGGCGGCGCCGATCCTGCCTGTCGAACGCGAGGTCAAGGCCTCGGCGGTTGATCAGGCCGGTCAACGGATCCCGCGTGGACCAGTGGTGGAGCCGGGCGAGCGCCTCGTCGTGCCGGCGGCGCAGCTGGAAGATCAGGGTCGCCGCGCCGACCAGCGCCACCGCGCTCAGCGTGCTCTCCAGTCCCCAACTGAGCGCGTCGATACCGGCCCGGTAGGCGGCGACCGCGCACAACCCGAGGGTCACCAGCTGGTGGCCGACGTTGAACCATCGACCCAGGTACAGCGCCGCGACGACGGCAGGAATCACCACCGTGAGCAGCCCCAGCTGGCGAGAGTGCGGGTTCACCGCGTTGGCAACGACGATGGCGATCAACCCGTCGACCGCCACGATCGTCGCCGCGAGCACGGCGCGCGGGATCCACGGCCGCAGGGTCAGCAGGACGACGCCGAGGACAAGCCCGCCGAGCACGCCCGACCATAGCGTCATGGTCATCAGCCCGGCCGCAGGACGTACCCGGCCAGAGGCGATCGCCAGCGCGGCCGCCAGGTTGAAAGCCAGCAACGCCCAGCCGAACAGGGTGTCGTGCACCCGGCCGGGGCCGACCCGGCGCGATTCGTGCCGGTCTGCCTCACACCGGTCTGCCTCACACCGGTCTGCCTCCAGCCGGTCCGCTTCTCTGCGGTCGGACGCGATCCGCTCGGGGTGGATCCGGTCCGTCACCGAACCGCGCCGGATACAGTCCCGCCCTTGACTTTTCGCGGCATACAGGCCGCGGTCGGCGGCGGCGACCAGATCCCACAGTCGCCGCACCGGCCGGCAATCAGCAGGGGTGGCCTCGACGAAGCCGATGCTCACCGTCACCGCCGGATCCAGACTCGCGCCGGCCACCGCCTGCCGGATCGCCGTAGCCACCGGGTCGGCGGACCCCGCGACGACGACGACCATTTCCTCCCCGCCGGTCCTGGCCAGCAGGGCGCTGTCCGGCAGGCAGCCCGCGATACTGCGACAGACCCGCTGCAGGACCAGATCCCCCTGCCCGTGGCCGAACCGGTCGTTGATCTCCTTGAAGCGATCGATGTCGACCAGCAGCACGCCCACGCAGGTACCGAGCGCCTCGGCCCTGGCAACCAGATCCGGAACCGCCGCCGTCAGCCCGCGACGATTCAGGATGCCGGTGAGCATGTCGGATACCGAGAGCCTGCGGGATTCCGCAAGCCGTGCGGCCATCGACAGTGACAATCCTCGGAAGAGCACGTCCAGCACCGCCAACGCGCCCAGCACGATGCACAGGTCGATGAGGGTTCCGTCAACCCCCTGGCCGGCAACGACAACGACCGCGCAGGCGACGGTTCCCGCCGTGCCCAGCTGAATGCGATGCAGCCGCTCGTCGTGGGTCCCGGCCGCGATCAGGGTCGGCAATACCAGCCAGGCGAGCAGGTGCCTGGCGTCGGGGTTGGTGGGGGAGGCCAGCACTGCGGCCAGCGGAAGCAGATTGAGCAGCACCATTCCGGAGATCACCAGGTGGCGGCGCGGCAGCACCGCGCCCGAGACGAATCCGATGACCAGCAGCACGCCCACGGCCATCGCCAGCACCCCGAAGGCGGCCAGCGCCATGGTTGTCGGAGCGGAGGCGAACCCCGGTGCGGTTCGGGTGAGGAACAGCCCGGCGGTGGCCGCCAGCATGATCAGGAAGCCGCCGATCAACGGCACGGGGTGCAGGATGCTGGGTCGGTCCCTGTCACGCCGGTCCCTCTCACGCCGGACCCCGTCACGCCGGACCCTGGTATATCGAGGCTGCGCATCAAGGGGGAGGAAGTACATTCCCGGCCCCCTCACTGCCCGCGCACCCTGACCTCAGGATGGCCTGACAGTACTCAGGGTGACAATGCTGCGCTAGACCCTCCGCCTCGCGTATCTGCCGGGAGTGCATCGACCCGTTCGCCGTCAGCGTTCGTTGCTCTCGGTAATGGTCGAGGACCGATGCAGTGCACCGGGATCCAGAGTCTGGATCAGCGCCTCCAGGGCGTGCCGGAACTGCGGGATGTCTACCGCGGCCGCGCGCAGGACGTCGTCGGTGAGCCGTTCGCCGCGGTCGGAGATCTCGGCCAGCAGGGTGGCGCCGGGCGGAGTCAGTTCCACGGTGCGGCGGCGCCGGTCGTCAGGATCCGTGCTCCGGCGAATGTGGCCGGTGGATTCCAGATGCGCGATGGTGCGTCCGATCGTCTGCTCGGTGACGTGCTGGTCCCTGGCCAGCTCGCGTTGGCCGACCGGGCGCCGGGACACCGTCGCCAGCACGATCATTCCGGCGTGACTGACGCCGTGCTCGCGCAACCGGGCGTTCCAGGACTGCTCGACCAGACGGGCGGCGGTCGCCAACAGCCGACCGGTGGCCCATTGACCTCGATCGGGTTGACGTGTCACGACCGCACCTCTCCGGGCCTGCCGATATGGCAGTATTCAGAATACTCAGCGTGCTGAGCATCCGCTGGCCGTCATTGGACGGTAGTTGATGTGCAGCAGCAGTGCTCGCCGTGCACGCCCTCTCATCACAGAACGGATGTGGCCCGTCATGCCTCTCGGGTCGGATGAAATCACCGAGTCATCGCCGTCGCCGTCGCCGTCGCCGTCGCCATCGCCACCGCAGGCGCCGCCGCCGCCGTCACGGCGAAAGGCGGTGCTGCGGGCCGTCGGGCTGATCGCCGTGGTGGTTGCCTGGCTGGCCATCGCCGGCGTCGGCGGCCCGGCGATCGGATCGTTGTCCACCGTGCAGTCCAACGATCAGGAGTCGTTCCTGCCCGGCGCGGCCGAATCCGTGCAGGCAGCCAATGCCGCAGCGACCTTCCAGGATTCCGGCTCATTGCCCGCCTTCGTCATCTTCCAGACGGGTGGCGGCGCGGCCACCCCCGAGCAGCTGGCGTCGTGGAACACGTTCACCCAGACCCTGGCCGCACAGCCGGCCAATCCGGAGAAGCCGGCATTGGGAACCATCGGCGACTACCTGGTGGCCAGCCCCGTACCCGGTCAACCGGTGCCGATCCCGCTGGTCCCGTCCCAGGACGGGCAGGCCGCGCTGGTCGTGGTCCCGCTGTCGGCGGACAAGGTGACCACGGTCGACTCCGAGGGCAAGAACCCGCTCGGTGACGTGGTGGACGGCATCCGCGCTGCAGCGGAGGCGGATTCCGGCGGCGCCCAGGTGCACATCGCCGGCCCGGCCGGCCTGATCGCCGACCTCGGTGCCGCCTTTGCCGGCATCGACGGGCTGCTGCTGCTGGTCGCGCTGTCCGCCGTGCTGGTCATCCTGATCCTGGTCTACCGGGCGTTGGTGCTGCCGTTCGTGGTGCTGTTCACCTCGATCAGCGCGCTGGCGATGGCCGGTGGCCTGGTCTACGTGCTGGCCAAGAACGACGTCATCCCGTTGAACGGGCAGAGCCAGGGCATCCTGTTCATCCTGGTGGTCGGCGCCGCCACGGACTACGCGTTGTTGTTGGTCTCCCGCTACCGGGAGGAACTGACCAACGTCGAGTCCAAGTACACCGCGATGGCGCGCGCCTGGCGGGCCTGCGTCGAACCGATCGCGGCCAGCGCCGGCACGGTGATCATCAGCCTGCTCTGCCTGCTGCTCTCCGACCTGAACTCCAACCGCGGGCTCGGCCCTGTCGGCGCGATCGGCATCGCGTCGGCGTTCGTGGCCGCATTGACCCTGCTCCCGGCGCTGCTGATGGCCGGGCGGTGGCTGTTCTGGCCGCGTATCCCGCACCCGGTGACCCATCACGTGCGGCACGTGGCGTCGCCCGGCAAGCACGAGGTCGAGGGCGCACCGCGTGCCGAACACGGTGCCGGCGACCAAACGCCGCGGCACGAGGCCGCCGGCCCGCACGACGACGTGGACGCCCGAACCGGCAAGAAGGGCGGGATCTGGGAACGGATCTCCGTCACCGTTGCCCGCCATCCGCGGCGGATCTGGCTGATCACCGCGGCGGGCCTGGCCATCGCCTGCCTGTTCGTGCCGACGTTGAAGGCATCGGGCACCGCGCAGACCGACGTCTTCCTCACCGACGTGGACTCGATCGCCGGCACCCAGGCGCTGAGCGACCACTTCCCGGGTGGCTCCGGCAACCCGGTCGTCATCATCGCGCCGGAGGCCGCCGCCGATCAGGTGGTGAGCACGGTCGCCGGAGTCGAGGGCATCTCGGGTGACCCGACCGTGGTCACCGATACAGCCGGCGGTCCGCCGTCACCGACCGCGCCGCCGAAGGTGGTCGACGGGCTGGTGCAGATCCAGGCGACCCTGACCGCAACCGCCGACTCCGAGGATGCCGAGAACACCGTCCGCGCGGTGCGTGACGCCGTGCATGCGATTCCTGAATACGGCAGCCAGATCCTGGTCGGCGGGAACACCGCTATCCAGATCGACACCGTCGACACCTCGGCGCGCGACCTCAAGGTGATCATCCCCGCGGTGCTGCTCGCCGTGCTGCTGGTGCTGATCCTGCTGCTCCGGTCGCTCGTCGCGGCGCTCTTGCTGACGGTGGCCACCGTGCTGTCCTTCGGTGCCGCGCTGGGTGTGTCGGCGCTGATGTTCAACCACGTCTTCGATTTCCCCGGCGCCGATCCCGCCGTGCCATTGTTCGCGTTCGTCTTCCTGGTCGCCCTTGGGATCGACTATTCGATCTTCCTGATGACCAGGGCAAGAGAGGAGGTCGCGTTCTACGGCCCGCACGACGGCGTGATGCGCGGGCTGCGGGTCACCGGCGGGGTGATCACCAGCGCCGGCCTGGTGCTGGCCGCGACGTTTGCGGCGCTGGCCGTCATCCCGATCCTGTTCCTGGCGCAGATCGCGTTCATCGTGGCGTTCGGTGTGCTGCTGGACACCTTCATCGTGCGCACCCTGCTGGTGCCCGCGTTGGCCATCGACATGGGCGCCTTCACCTGGTGGCCGATCCGGCCGAAGCCAACCACGAGCCAGCTGGCGCACCGCGGGCCGTCCAAGGTGATGAACCGGGTCTAGGTCTTGGAGACTCCTGCACCGACTGCGCAAGAGAGCTCGCCGTGCTCACCGCGGATGATCGGGTCGGATAGAACGACCCGATCATCCGCAATCCGGCCGACCCGCACCAGCAAGTCAGGGGGAACCCTCCTGATCAGACATCGTCCAGGGTGATCAAGCCGTCCTGCAGGGCCCGCGCGATCAGCGCGGCCTTGGTGGTGGCCGGCCGTCCCACCGCGGCGTACTTCGTGCGCACCCGCGCCAGATGGGTGTTCACCGTGGCGGTGCTGATGTACAGCGCGCTGGCGACAAGGTTCTTGGAGTCGGTGCGGAACCAGTGCAACAGCACCTCCTGCTCCCTGGGCGAGAGCATGGGCCGTTCCTCGCGGCGGTCGTCGGCCATCGCGCCGGCCATCGTCGGACCGAGATAGGGCGTATTGGCGGCCGCGGCCTGGATCGCCGCGACGAGATGTCGCCTGCCCTCTGACTTGGTCAGGAAGCACGCCGCCCCGTAGTCCAGGCAGGTCAGCACTGTGGCGGCGTCCGTGCTCATGGTGTAGACCACTACCCGTAGCCCGGCCGCCACGAAGCTCCGCAGGACCTCCAGTCCGGAACGACTTTCCTGAAACTGCAGGTCGAGCACGATGACGTCGACATCCAAGGCGGCGGGATCGAGCTCGGTTGGATCGGAGTAGGAGGCTGCGACGGTGATCGGCGGGTCCGCGTCGCGGCACCAGGCCTCGATCCCGGCGTGCACCACGTCGTGGTCGTCGACGATGGCCACCGTGATGGGCGTGTTCGGCTTGTCGGTGGGCTTGTCGGTGGGCACGGTCACGGTGGGGCCTCCTCGGATCGGGTCCAGATGGACTGCGTCCAGGTCACTTCCGGCGCCGTCGTCGTGCTGGTCTGTACATGCCATCTGGCGCCGTCCGGTTGCACCGGTCCAGGCGGCCCGTCCGTCACGACGCTCACCGACACGGAACCATCGTCGGCGATGATCACCACTCGCGCCGAGGAAATGGCGCTGGCGAGTGTCGACATCGGCGTCTCCAGCAGGGCGCGACGCAGCGCCACCGGTAGCGCCGCGACCCGTCCGCGGGTTTCCAGTACGACCGCAACGCCGAGTCGCTCGACGGCCTGGATGGACGCCCTGACCTCGTGCAGCGTCGGGTCGTCCACGGCATCGATCTCGGCGAAAAGCCGCCGCATCCGTGCCGACTCCACCCGGGCGGCGGTGCGTACCAGGGGATCCTGTGGGTCGGCGCTGCCGTCGGCGATGGCGCGCAACAGCGGCACGATGGTCGACTCGATCGCGCCGGAACGTTGCGCGCGGTCGGCCGCGAGCTGGATGGCCGTGGCGTCCCGCGCGTCAAGTTCCTGCCTGATCCGCTGGTCCCGTTCGGCCGCCGTCGCCACCCGTTCCAACTGGCGGTAGAACAGTGCGCCCGCGATCTGGAAGACCGATATGCCGACCGCATTGGAACCGAACCGGATGAGGGTGTCCAGGTCCAACAGGCCGGCAGAGAGCAGGCACAGGAAACCGATCAGCACGTTGACGACCTGTGTTCCGACCATGAAGATCACCCGCTGGCCGAGTAGCACCGCCAGCGCCACGAAACCGAGCGGACCGGGCGACCAGTCCGGGATCGAGGCGATCTGGTCCGGCGGCAGGGCGGAGCGCAGCAGCGCGGATGCGGTCAGTATCGCGGCGATCCACACCGCCGCGAGCACCCGCCACTGGGTGCCGCGAACGACGCGTAACGCGGACGCGCCCGTGGCGGCCAGCAACACGCCAAGGCAAAGCAGGTTCCGCGTCAGGCCGGCCGGGTTGCTGACCACGGCGAAAGGGAAGGTGGACACGGTGTTCACCACCGCGACCATGCAGACGCCGATGCCGAACGCCGTCAGATACCAGCGGTGCCCGCGCTCAGCTGTCATGACGACCGCCAGCGCAGAACCACCACCGTGCCGTGGCCGGGCGTGGAGCTGATGTCGACGTTCCCGCCGACCCGCTCCATCCGGGCGATCACCGATTCGCTCAATCCCCGCCCGGTTTCCTTCGAACTGAACCCCGCGCCCTCATCGCTGATGGCCACCTCGAATCCGCCCTCGACCGTCCGTGCCGCGACAGTCGCGGCGTCGACCCCGGAGTGTCGTTCGACGTTGGTGAGGGCTTCGCCCACCGCCCTTGCGGTGGCCAGCGCGACGGTCTCCGGTGCCTGCGGCGCGCCGGTGATCCGCAGGTCCACCCGCAGCGCCGAATCACCCACCACCCGCTGCAGGTCGTCCGCCAGCCGGGAAATGCCGTCGGAGAAGTCGCCGGATGCGCCCAGGGTGCGCAGATCGCGGCGGGCCTGCCGGCGAATTCGCTCATCCGCGCTCGGCGGCACTCCCTCCCCGACCATCAGCAGGGTCGACGCAGCGGTGTCGTGCAGCACCGCCCAGTGCTCGCGCTCGGCGGCGCGGCGCGCGGTGGCGACCTCCAGCGCCACCACGGTCGATCGCCTGGCCGCCGCGGCCCGGTCAGCTGACCGGGCCGCCGGGATGACCAGTTCGAGCAGCGCGCGGGATACGGCCGCCTGGATCGGCAACAGGTAGAACGCCGGCGTCGACCAGGGCGGCCCGACCCCGTCGACCATCGACGCGCCGATGAGGTAGCAGGTGATCACCAGGGTGCAGAGCAGGGCGGCCACCTTCCGGCTGGGCCGCCAGGTGAACGTCAGGCTGGCCGGATTGCAGGTGTTGAGCCCAAAGCCGGTTTGAGTCAGCACCGCGGTGGGAGTGCTGGTCAGGGGTTGTGTCAGACCGACAACGCACACCACGATGGCGTCCAGGACAAGCAGCACCGTGGTGGTGGGGCGTCGCCGCTGGGCCAACCGGAAGGCCGCCCAGCCCAGCACCGCCGCGCAGATCGGCACCTGCCAGCCGGACACCCTGGGGCTGAGCAGGCAGAACACGGCGGCAGCCAGCGCGGTGATCCAGCGGATCGTCACCGCATAGCGGTCGATCAGTCGGCGGGTGCGCGACTCCGCTGTGATCTGCGCTGAAATGATCTCCGTTGAAATGACCTCCGCTGTCGGGATCTCCGGGCTTCGGTTCACGCTCCGTCCCCCCGATGTCTGGATTGTCCTTCGAACGGATGATATTCCCGGTGACGCGCGATCTCTAATGTGCGGAGCGGAGCTGGATTCTCCGTGCCGCCCACCGACGAGGCCATGGCCAAGGGGGGTGTTGTCGGCGGTCGGTAGCCAGCCGCGCCCCGGTCGTGGTTCTGGTCGGCCTTTCGCTGGCCGGAACCACGATCGCGGGCATGCCCGGCGGCTTCGTTCACACTGGTCGGATGACCTCTACCGCCGACCGGTTGTCGACCCTGGCGTCCTCCGTCCTCGGTGGCGAGCTGCCGATCCGCATCAGGGCCTGGGACGGTTCTATCAGCGGCGCCGCCGACGGGCCCGTTCTGGTGATCAACAACCGCAGGGCACTGCGCCGGATGGTCTATTCGCCGGGCGAGCTGGGCCTGGCCGAGGCGTACATCAGCGGCGACGTCGACGTCGAGGGCGACCTGGCGGAGGGCCTGTCGACCGTCTGGGCGGCCAACCGCAGCGGCCGGCTCGCCCGGCCGAAGTTGGGGCTGAGGGAATATCCGCGGCTGGCCGTCGGCGCGGTCAGGCTAGGCGCACTCGGCCGCCGGCCGCCGGCGCCTGGGGAGGCTGCCGTGCTGCGCGGGCGCCGACACTCCCGCGATCGCGACCGTGCGGCCATCGCCCACCACTACGACCTGTCCAACAATTTCTACGAATTGTTGCTGGACGAGTCGATGGCCTATTCCTGCGCCTATTTCGTCGACGGGCCGAGCGGCTCGCTGGCTGACGCGCAACGCGCCAAGCTCGACCTGGTCTGTCGCAAACTCGGCCTGTCGCACGGCAAACAGCACCTGGACATCGGCTGCGGCTGGGGTTCGCTGCTCTGCCACGCGGCGGAGCACTACGGCACCGTGTCCACCGGCGTCACGCTGTCCCGCGCACAGTACGAATTCGTCAGCAAGCGGATCGCCGACGCCGGGCTGGGCGACCAGGCCAGCGTGCGGCTGACCGACTATCGCGAGATCGCCGGCACCGCTGCCGACCAGGGGGTCTATGACGCGGTGTCCACCATCGAGATGGGCGAGCACGTCGGTGACGCCGAGTACCCGGCATTCGCGCGGATCCTGCACGACGTGCTCCGGCCGGGCGGCCGGGCCATGATCCAGCAGATGTCCAGGGGTGCGGTCGCCGCCGGGGGCGGTGCATTCATCGAGACCTACATCGCGCCGGACATGCACATGAAACCGGTCGGCACCACCGTGTCGCTGGTGGCCGACGCCGGTCTGGAGGTGCGTGACGTGCACGCGTTGCGCGAGCACTACCAGTGGACCGCGCAGGCCTGGTTGCGGACGTTGGAAAGCCGGTGGGACGACGCCGTGGCGATGATCGGCGAGGTCGGGGCAAGGGTCTGGCGGCTGTACCTGGTCGGCGGCGGGCTGGCGTTCGCGGAGAACCGGATGGGCGTCGACCAGATTCTCGCGGTCCGGCCGGACCAGTCCGGCCAGACCTACATGGAGCCGTCCCGGCGCGGCTGGGAGGGCTGACCGGCCGGGGGAATAGCGGCGGCCCCCGCGGCCTCGAAATCGGACAGCCTCCTCGTACCGCAACTCGGTTCCCGGCGCGGCCCGTCAGAATGGCTCGTTAGACAGGCTCGTTAGACAGGCCGACTATCGGTCGGGAGGGGAAGGACGGTCGCGCACAATGGCGTCATGGACTTCCCCACAGGCGTGTTCCTGACGGCGCTGGGCTGCTCGCTGGCCGCGGTCGCGCTGGTGATGGCGGCGTCGTTCGCGATCGGCAAGTCCACCGGCAAGTACTCGATCATCGATGCGATCTGGGGCCCCGGGTTCGCGGTCATCGCCGTGGTGGCGTTCCTGGTATCGCTGGGCAACGGCGATCCGACCTTACGGTGGCTGGTGCTGGCCATGGTGGTCGTCTGGGGACTGCGGCTCGGCGGCTACATCCTTTTCCGGAACAAGGGCCTGCCAGAGGACCCGCGCTACCAGGAGATGCTGGCCGATGCCAACGGGCCGGGGGTCATCGTCAGGAAGGTGCAGGTCCCGCAGGGCCTGACGATGTGGTTCGTCTCGCTGCCCGTGCAACTTGCCATGGTGCTGCCGGGCCCGACGGGCTGGGTGATCTGGCTCGGCCTGGCCGTGTATCTCGTCGGGCTGTTTTTCGAGGCCGTCGGTGACGGTCAGCTGGCTGCGTTCAAGAAGGACCCGGCCAACAAGGGCAAGCTGATGGATCGCGGCTTGTGGCGATACACCCGCCACCCCAACTACTTCGGTGACGCCTGCGTCTGGGTCGGCATCTTCCTGACGGTGTCCTGGACCTGGGTGGGCTGGCTGACGATCCTGTCGCCGGTGCTGATGATCTGGCTGCTGACGGCGAAAACCGGAAAGGCGCTCACCGAAAAGCGGATGTCCTCGTCCCGGCCGGGGTATGCCGACTACGTCGCCCGGACGTCGGGGTTCTTCCCGCTCCCGCCGAAGAAATCGCCGCCGAAGAAATCGCCGCCGAAGAAACTGCGGTCGACCGAGTAGGCGGGTTGGCCGGCCGTGGCGCGCTCAGCGGCCGCCGGTGAACGGTGCCTCGCCGGGACGCAACACCCGGAACCGCAGCGCCGACCACAGGTCGTCGATGGCCACCGTGCTCTGGGAGCCGACCCCATGACCCCGTTCGCGGTCGCCTCCCATCCTCAGTCTTCGATCAGTTCGTCTGGCTGATCGGCCGCATGCCGAATTCAGCGAGAATCGGCCACAGGCTGTCGCGGTTGATGTCGGCCCTGTTGGCCTTCGGGTACGCGACCCAGATCGTGGCCGTTCGCTCCAGCTGACCTCGGCGCGTTTCCATGCTCTTTCGGACCGAGGCTGCATCGTCGGCGAACACGATCGCGACCTCCGCCTGGTCCGGACCACCGACCAGACGGACGTTCTCGGGCAGCGGTTCGAAGAGCGTCACCCGGACCGGGTGCGACAACCACAAGGTGCCGGCCGGTTTGATCAGCAGCTTCTGCGCGACCGACTTGGGACTCATCGATTCCTCATCGTCGCAACGTAACGCGCGGGTGCACGGAGTGGTCGCTGCCGCCGCCGGACGTTTCCGCGATATGGACAATTCGGACAGTCGTCAGGCTCCGTACCGTTCGACGTCAGCCCGCGAGATGCCCCCGATGAACCGATCGCGAGGAGATGCTGTCGTGTTGGACCGGCGAGCGCAGCGCCGCGCACCGTGAATCCCGCCGCCGCCGCCACGGCATCACCCGGGAGGCAGTGTGGATCCAGACCACCTCCGCGGGCGACATCGCCGTCGTGCTGATCGAATCCCCGGACATCGCCGCTGCGCTCTTGGGTCACCCTGTGCGATCGTGGATGCGGTCGGCAGTCGAACTCGGGAATCCGATACAGCGAATCCGACGCAAGGGAGAGTGGCGCTCATGGCACTGGCAGACAGCGAAGCGTTCAGCGGATTCGCGGTTGACGACCTCGCGGCCGCCCGCGAGTTCTACGGCACCGCGCTGGGACTGCGGGTGTCCGACGTACCGGGCAATCGCTGGCTGATGCGGTTGAATCTCGCGGGCGGTCGAGATGTGCTGGTGTACCAGAAACCCGATCACGCACCGGCGTCCTACACGATCTTGAACTTCCCCGTGCAGGACGTCGGTGCGGAGGTCGAGGAGCTCGCCGGTCACGGGGTGGTGTTCCAACGCTACGACGGGATGCCCCAGGATGCCGCCGGCGTCATGCGCGGGAACGGCCCGGACATCGCGTGGTTCACCGATCCGGCCGGCAACATCCTGTCCGTGGT
>Ga0075520_1000438_pt1 | contig 18045 bp, 14 predicted proteins | sample NGEPerB_FD_75100 | JGI IMG/M metagenome (GOLD analysis project Ga0075520, IMG submission 75100) | Arctic peat soil microbial communities from the Barrow Environmental Observatory site, Barrow, Alaska, USA - NGEE PermafrostAB12-B | ecosystem: Environmental > Terrestrial > Soil > Wetlands > Peat ... | reverse complement strand
TTGTCCACCCTGGTGGTCAACCGGATTCGCGAGATCCTCAAGGTTGTCGCCGTCAAGGCGCCGGGGTTCGGCGACCGCCGCAAGGCGATGCTGCAGGACCTCGCGGTACTCACCGGCAGCTCGGTCATCAGCGCGGAGGTCGGACTCAAGCTCGAGTCGACTAAGCTTGAAGACCTCGGCACCGCCCGTCGCATCGTGGTCACCAAGGACAACACGACCATCGTTGATGGCGCAGGCGACAAGGACGAGCTTGCCGGTCGCGTCCACCAGATCAAGAGCGAGATTGAGCGCACGGACTCGGACTGGGACCGCGAGAAGCTCCAGGAGCGCCTCGCCAAGCTGTCCGGAGGTGTCTGCGTGATCAAGGTTGGCGCGCACACCGAGGTTGAGCTCAAGGAGAAGAAGCACCGTATCGAGGACGCCATCTCGGCAACCCGTGCGGCCATCGAAGAGGGCATCGTCGCCGGTGGCGGCTCTGCTCTGGTCCACGCCGTCTCAGTACTGGACGACCTCAACCTGGAGGGCGACGAGGCCACGGGCGCGAACATCGTGCGCAAGGCCTCAGCCGAGCCGCTTCGCTGGATCGCTGAGAACGCAGGCCTGGAGGGCTACGTCGCAGTGTCCAAGGTCGCCGAGCTGGAGCCCGGCAACGGCCTCAACGCGGAAACTGGCGAGTACGGCGACCTGATCAAGGCCGGAATCATCGACCCGGTCAAGGTCACCCGCTCGGCGCTGCGTAACGCGGCATCGATCGCCTCCATGATCCTGACGACGAACACCCTCGTCGTCGAGAAGAAGGTCCAGGAGGAGTCGGCCGATGGCGGCCAGGGGCACGGTCACGGTCACTGACCTGCCCAGCACCTAGCACGACGAAGGCCGTAACCCTCGTAAGGGTTGCGGCCTTCGGTACGCTCTTGCGCGGTGGTTTCTCTGGTGCAGGTCAGGCGGAGATGACCCGGATCTGTGTCTGGCCGAGGTCAACCTGCGAGCCGGGCGGTACCTGGCGCCCGCGCCGGCGATCGATCTGGCCGTCGACGCGTACCTCGCCGCCCTCGATCAGGGCTCTGGCGTGCGCGCCGTCATCGACGGCCCCGGCAAGCTTCAGAAGCTGACCGAGACGGATCATCTCACCGGTGATGGGGACATCGATGACGTGGCTCACCTGGCTACGGTGCCTTAGCTCGCGGCTGGAACGGGGGTGGGGTTATACGTCGCCTCACGTTCGTACTCGGTCATCGCACCCCACACGCCATAGGGCTCGCGCACGTGCAGGGCGTGCTCACGACAGTTCGCGAGGACGGGGCAGCCCATGCAGACGGCCTTGGCTGCGCTGTCCCGGCTGCGGCGAGCCGGTCCTCGCTCACCCTCGGGGTGGAAGAAGACGTCCGGGTTCTCACGCCGGCAGGAGCCTTCGAGTTGCCACTGCCAAAGATCTGCAACTGGTCCGGGCAAGCGAGATACTGTGGCCAACGGTGCCTCCTTCGATGATCCGGCTCGGTTGCCGGATTCGCGAACTCGTCCCAGGGTGAAGGGTTGAGCACTTTGAGGCTTTTGCCTGCGTATGGCGGACGGTACGCGTGTGCGGTGGCTCGAACAAGGGTCCTGCGTGGTGATTTCAGCAATAGACAATATAGGTGATATGTGGTGGCTTGATAATCCCAGGAAGAAACGGCACGTCAGAGCAGCCGCCCGGCCTGCCGTAGACTCGGAAAATGAGCTCACCGGCCGCCTGGGAGTCCGCCGTTCCCGCCCCTCTTGCCGCGCCGTTTGCAGCTTTGGGCCTGACCTTCGACGACGTGCTCCTGCTGCCCGGAGCCACCGAAGTGATCCCCAGCCAGGTCGACACCTCGGCTCAGCTTTCCCGCAATATCTCCCTGAGGCTGCCGCTGGTCTCCGCCGCGATGGACACGGTCACCGAGGCGCGGATGGCGATCGCGATGGCGCGACAGGGCGGCATGGGCATCTTGCACCGCAACCTGTCGATCGAGGACCAGACCCGGCAGGTGGATCTGGTCAAGCGCTCCGAGTCCGGCATGGTCTCTGACCCGGTCACCACCACCGGGGACGCGACACTGGCCGAGGTCGACGAGGCATGCGGCCGGTTCCACATCTCCGGCTTGCCCGTTATCGACAACGACGGGGTGCTGATCGGCATCATCACCAACCGCGACCTGCGCTTTGAGACGGACTTCAGCCGTCCGGCCCGCGAGGTCATGACCCCGATGCCCCTGGTCACGGCACGCGTGGGTGTGGACAAGATCGAGGCCCTCGCCCTGCTGGCCAGAAACAAGATCGAGAAGCTTCCGCTGGTGGATGAGGCCGGGCGGCTCAGGGGTCTGTTCACTGTCAAGGACTTCGTCAAAACCGAGCAGTACCCCTTGGCCACCAAGGACGAATCGGGACGTCTGCGAGTTGGTGCTGCCCTCGGGTTCTTCGACGACGCGTGGAAACGTGCGATGTCACTGGTCGAGGCCGGTGTGGACCTGCTGATCGTCGACACCGCGAACGGCCATGCCAGGGGCGTCACCGACATGATCCGGCGGCTCAAGTCCGACCCCGGCCTCGCCCACGTCGACGTGGTCGGTGGCAACGTGGCCACCCGGGCGGGCGCTCAGGCGCTGGTCGATGCAGGTGCCGATGGCGTCAAGGTCGGCGTTGGCCCAGGCTCGATCTGTACGACCCGCGTGGTGGCAGGCGTTGGCGTCCCGCAGGTCACCGCGATCTATGAAGCCGCCCTGGCCTGCAAGGCCGCCGGGGTGCCGGTCATCGGAGATGGCGGCCTGCAGTACTCAGGCGACATCGCCAAGGCACTCGTTGCAGGTGCTGACACCGTGATGCTCGGCTCGCTGTTGGCCGGTTGCGAAGAGAGCCCCGGTGAGCTGGTGTTCATCAACGGCAAGCAGTTCAAGACCTATCGCGGCATGGGTTCCCTTGGCGCGATGCAGTCGCGCGGCCGGGGCAGGTCGTACTCCAAGGACCGCTATTTCCAGGGCGACGTCACCGACGACGACAAGGTGGTGCCGGAGGGTATCGAAGGTCAGGTGCCCTACCGCGGACCACTGGCGGCCGTGGCCTATCAGCTGATCGGGGGCCTGCGTCAGTCAATGTTCTACGTGGGCGCGCCGTCGATCCCCGAGCTGCAGGCACGTGGCATGTTCATCCGGATTACGGCGGCGGGACTCAAGGAGAGCCACCCGCACGACATCCAGATGACCGTCGAGGCGCCCAACTACAGTCAGCGCTGACGGCGCGCTGCAGGCGCCGCGGCAGGGCCGCTAACCTTGGCCCGTGAACCAGATCGAGATCGGGCGTGGCAAACGGGGCCGCCGGGCCTATTCCTTCGACGACATTGCGGTGGTGCCTTCGCGGCGTACGCGCGACCCAGAGGAGGTGTCGGTCGCCTGGCAGATTGACGCCTACCACTTTGACCTTCCCCTGATTGCGGCGCCGATGGACTCGGTAATATCACCCGAGAGCGCCATCGCTTTCGGCAAGCTCGGCGGGCTGCCGGTGCTCGACCTCGAGGGTCTGTGGACGCGCTACGACGACCCGACCCACCTGCTGGCCGAGATCGCCTCGCTCGACTCCGCCTCCGCGACATCCCGACTGCAGCAGATCTACGCGGAGCCGATCAAGCCGGAGCTGATCACCGAGCGGCTGCGGCAGGTGCGAGATGCCGGCGTCACCGTGGCCGGCGCGCTGTCGCCGCAGAGGACCCAGGAGTTCTGGGAGACCGTCGTGGACGCCGGTTGCGACCTCTTCGTGATCCGGGGGACAACCGTCTCGGCCGAACACGTCTCGAGCCGGGCTGAACCCCTGAACCTCAAGCGATTCATCTACGAGCTCGACGTTCCCGTCATCGTCGGCGGAGCTTCCTCCTACACAGCGGCGTTGCACCTCATGCGCACCGGTGCCGCCGGCGTGCTCGTCGGTTTCGGCGGCGGGGCCGCACACACGACGCGGCTCACGCTGGGCATCCACGCACCCATGGCCTCAGCTATCGCTGACGTGGCGGCAGCACGGCGGGACTATATGGATGAGTCCGGGGGTCGCTACGTGCATGTCATCGCCGACGGTGGTGTGGGGCGCAGCGGTGAGATCGTCAAGGCCATCGCCTGCGGCGCTGACGCGGTGATGCTCGGGGCTGCGCTGGCCCGGGCGACCGACGCACCGGGGCGCGGTTTTCACTGGGGTTCGGAGGCACATCACCCTCTTCTTCCGCGCGGCGAGCGGGTCGAGGTGGGGGCCCTGGCCTCACTCGAGGAGATCCTGCTGGGCCCGGGCAGGATGGCTGACGGGACGACCAACCTCATCGGTGCCTTGCGCCACGCCATGGCCACGACGGGTTACTCCGATCTCAAGGAGTTCCAGCGGGTCGAGGTTGTCGTAGCCCCCTACCAGCGAAGCTGAGCGAACCACTAGGCGCGATCCATGGCAACGGCGGCCCTCTCATCCCAGGAACGCACCCGCGCCCTGTCGGCGATGGCGGCTGAAGAGCTCGACCTGCTCATTGTGGGGGGCGGGGTGGTCGGCGCAGGAGCCGCGGTTGACGCCGTGACCCGTGGCCTGTCGGTGGGGATCCTCGAGGCTCGCGACTGGGCCTCGGGTACCTCGAGCCGCTCGAGCAAGCTCATCCACGGTGGGCTGCGCTATCTGGAGATGTTCGACTTCCGGCTTGTCCGTGAGGCACTCAAGGAACGTGGCCTGCTCTTGCAGCGTCTTGCGCCGCATCTGGTTCGCCCCGTCGCGTTCGTCTACCCGCTGACCCATCGCGGCTGGGAACGCGTGTACGTCGCCGCCGGTCTGACGCTGTACGACGGGCTCGCGGCGGTCTCGCGGACCGCCAACGGCGTACCTCGCCACAAGCACCTCACCAAGACTCAGGCGCTGGCTCTGGTGCCGAGCCTGCGCAAGGACGCGCTGGTCGGCGCGGTCCAGTACTACGACGCCCAGGTCGACGACGCGCGCCATACGATGTTCTTGGTTCGCACCGCTGTCGCCTATGGAGCGCTGGCCGCGAACGGTTCTCGGGCAACAGGCTTTATCCGACAAGGTGAACGCGTCACCGGAGTGCGGGTTCGGGATCTCGAAACGGGTCAGAACCTGCAGATCCGTGCCAGGCAGGTCCTCAACGCTACCGGCGTCTGGACCGATGAGACTCAGGCAATGGTGGGCGAGCGCGGGCAGTTTCGGGTCCGGGCCAGCAAGGGCATCCACCTGATTGGACCACGCGACCGGATTGCGTCCCAGCGCGGCCTGATCCTTCGTACGCCGACCTCGGTGCTGTTCGTCATCCCGTGGGGGCGGCACTGGATCGACGGGACCACGGACACCGATTGGTCCCTTGACAAGGCGCACCCGGCTGCCAGCAGCAGTGACATCGACTACCTCCTTGCCCACATCAACAAGGTTCTGGTCACCCCGCTGACCCGAGAGGATGTTGAGGGGGTCTACGCCGGGCTTCGACCGCTGCTTGCTGGCGAGAGTGAGACGACCTCCGCGTTGTCGCGCGAGCACGTGGTCGGGCATCCGACCCCGGGGCTGGTGGTGGTGGCCGGGGGCAAGTACACCACCTATCGCGTGATGGCCGCTGACGCAGTCGACGAGGTCGTCCGCGGACTCGACGGCCGGGTGGCGCGGTCCTGCACCGAACGGATCCCCTTGCTGGGTGCGGAAGGCTACGACGCGGCGTGGAACGCCCGTCATCGCACCGCGACCCACTACGGCATTCACGTGGGGTGGGTCGAGCATTTGCTCCACCGATACGGGTCACTGGCCACCGAGGTGCTCGACCTGTGTGCCGCCGACCCGGTTCTGGCAGAAGCGCTTTCGGGTGCTGAAGACTACCTGGTCGCAGAGGTCGTCTACGCGGCCAGCCACGAAGGGGCCCGCCATCTGGATGATGTACTGACCCGTCGCACCCGGATCTCGATCGAGACCTGGGACCGGGGAGTGTCGGCCGCCAGTGGGGCTGCAGCCCTGATGGCAACCGTTCTGGGATGGAGCCACGAGCAGGAGGCCAGGGAGATCGAGCACCACCTTGCCAGGGTCGAGGCCGAGCGGTTATCCCAGCAGCAGCCCGACGACGAGACTGCCGACAGCGCACGCATGCGCGCCTCCGAGATCGTCCCGCTTCCCTGAGATCTTGCCTTTTCAGGTGTTTCTCCCTTGAGACTTGGCCGTGTTAGGCAGTGATCGGTGTCAACTGGGTGACAGAAACGCGCTCGCGCTTTAGCCTGACATCTATGACCTCGGACGTGATCGCGGATCCCGAAAGAGACTCCACGGCGACGTACGCTGTCGACCCGGGGGTCGCCCGCCGTCTCACAGCACGTGTGGTGTGTGCGCCCCGGCCGCCGATGGTGCTTAGCCATACGCCGATGACCGGAGCTCCGCTCGCCTGGCTGCCCCAGTCTTCTCCGGGCGACGTCAAGGTGGCCTACGCGGCGGCTCGGGCCGCCCAGCGTTTCTGGTCCCGGATGCCGATCTCCCACCGTGCCCGGATCTTCCTGCGGTTCCACGACCTCCTTCTCGCCCGTCAGGACCAGATCCTCGACCTCATCCAGCTCGAGTCTGGCAAGGCTCGGGTTCATGCCTTTGAGGAGGTGGCTGATGTGGCGATCGTGAGCCGTCACTATGCACGCAGGGCAGCGGGGTATCTGCGTGCTCGCCACCGCCAGGGGGCCTTTCCCCTGTTCAGCCAGGCGGTCGAGCTGCGCCACCCCAAGGGTGTGGTGGGCATTGTCGCCCCGTGGAACTACCCGCTGTCGATGTCGATCACCGATGCGATCCCGGCACTGCTGGCAGGCAATGCGGTGGTGCTCCGGCCCGATAACCAGAGTGCCCTGACGGCTTTGGCTGCTGTGGCTCTGCTTGACGAGGCGGGGCTGCCCGAAGGGGTGCTGCAGGTCGCTCTCGGCGATGGGCCAACCCTTGGCAGTGTGGTCCTGGACAACGCCGACTACATCTGTTTCACGGGGTCAACGGCGACCGGGCGCTCGGTGGCCCAGAAGGCTGGCCGCCGACTTGTCGGGGCCTCCCTCGAGCTCGGCGGAAAGAACGCCATGTACGTGGCTCACGACGCCAACATTGGCAAGGCCGTCGACGGAGCGCTGCGCGCGTGCTTCTCATCCGCCGGACAGCTGTGCGTCTCGATCGAGCGGCTGTACCTGCACGAGAGCATTGCCGATGAGTTCCTTGAGGCGTTCGTTGGTGCTACCCGATCCATGCGGCTTTCGCCCGAGCTGACCTTCGACGCGGACATGGGCTCGCTGGCGTCGGCCGCTCAGCTGGAGCGGGTCAGGGCTCATGTGGAGGACGCCCGATCCAAAGGCGGAAAGGTACTGACTGGCGGGCGGGCTCGTCCCGAGATCGGACCCTACTTCTATGAGCCGACCATCCTTGCCGAGGTGACCGCGGCCATGGCTTGCCGCGACGACGAGACCTTTGGCCCGGTGGTGTGCGTCTACCGGGTGGACAGCGACGATGAGGCTATCCGGCAGGCCAACGACAGCGACTACGGTCTCAATGCCTCGGTGTGGACCCGTGACGTGGCACGCGGCCGGCGACTCGCGCGGTCGATCAAGGCCGGCACGGTTAACATCAACGACGGCTACGCCGCGGCGTGGGGCAGCGTGGGGGCTCCGATGGGTGGCATGGGCAGCTCCGGACTTTCGCGCCGGCATGGCATCGAGGGGATCACCAAGTACACCGAGCCCCAGAACGTCACCGCCCAGCATTTCGTGGGGTTTGCCGCGCCCTTCGGGCTCTCTGACAAACGATGGGCCAAGATTCTCACGCTGGCCCTTGGCGCGATGAAACGCCTTGGAGTCCGGTGAGCATGGTGGACGACAGCTGCCATGACGGTGGAGAACGAGACGGGGGCAGATGAAGATGGAAACGAGCACCTACGACTACGACGTGGTGGTCGTCGGCTCCGGGTTTGGTGGCTCGGTCTCGGCGCTACGGCTGGCAGAGAAGGGCTACCGCGTCCATATCATCGAGTCGGGTCGCAGGTTCGCCGATGAGGACTTCGCCAAGACGTCATGGAATCTGGGCCGCTACCTGTGGGCTCCCAGACTGAAGCTCTTCGGCGTTCAACGGATCCATCGCCTTCCCGACGTGATGATCCTCGCCGGTGCCGGGGTAGGCGGGGGCAGTCTCAACTATGCCAACACCCTGTACGTGCCGCCTGCCGCATTCTTCCAGGACCCGCAGTGGGCTCACATCGCCGATTGGCAGTCGGAGCTTGCGCCGCATTATGAGACGGCCACCCGGATGCTGGGCGTGGTCACGAACCCCTGCGATGGTCCGGTGGAACAGATCATGCGCCAGACTGCTGATGACCTCGGCGTGGGCGAGACCTTCCGCAAGACACCGGTTGGTGTCTTCTTCGGCAAGCCCGGTCAGCGGGTCCCTGACCCTTACTTCGGCGGCGCGGGCCCCGAGCGCACCGGCTGCACGCAATGTGGCAACTGCATGGTCGGCTGCCGGGTCGGCGCCAAGAACACGTTGGTCAAGAACTACCTCGCCCTTGCCGAGCGCCTGGGGGTCACGATAGAGCCGTTGCGCACGGTCGTGGCCGTGCAGCCCATCGATGAAGGCAGCCGGGCTGCCGGATACCGGGTGACGACCGAGGCGACCGGTGCATGGGTTCGCAAGGATCCCAAAACAGTCACCGCCTCACAGGTGGTTTTCGCCGCGGGCGCGTGGGGGACACAGCGGCTGCTGCACCGGATGTCGTATGACGGGGTGCTGCGTGACCTCTCACCGGCCCTCGGAGGGCTGACGCGGACCAACTCAGAAGCTCTACTCGGCGCGACCACCGTGAGGGTGCCTCGCGACGTCGACATGACCAAGGGCGTGGCGATCACGTCTTCTTTCCACGTCGACCCCCAGACCCACGTCGAGAATGTGCGCTACGGCAAGGGGTCCAACGTCATGGGACTGCTGGCCACGATCCTGGTCAGGGGCGGGGGATCTGTACCGCGTCCTGTCCGCTTTCTCACCCAGGCCATCGCTCACCCCGTGACCTTCCTGCGTTCGCTCTCGGTTCGGCGCTGGAGCGAGCGGGCCATCATCGGGCTGGTCATGCAGTCTCACGACAACTCGATCACCGTCTCGGCCAGGCGTCGCCTCACTGGCGGGGTGGGCCTGACCTCGAAACAGGGACACGGTGCGCCCAACCCGACCTGGATCCCCGCTGGGCACAAGGCTCTTCGTCAGATGGCTGTCCGGCTGGCGGAGCGGACCGGGATCCCGGCTCTGGCTGGCGGCTCCCTCGGCGAGATTGTGAACATGCCGTTGACTGCCCACTATCTGGGGGGAGCTGTCATCAGCGACGACCCGTCCACGGGTGTGGTGGACCCGTGGCACCGAGTCTGGGGGTACCCCGGGCTGCACATCGTCGACGGGTCCACGGTATCGGCGAACCTCGGGGTCAACCCTTCGCTGACCATCACGGCGCAGGCCGAGCGGGCCATGTCGTTCTGGCCCAACCGTGGGGGTTCCGATCCACGTCCGAAGCAAGGCTCGGCCTACGAGTGTCTGAGCCCTGTCCCCCCAGCTGAGGGCGCTTCCACACGCTGAGCTGTCCACGGCTGCGCCCTGTGGTCTCAGGGCGACTGCCGGGACGCGTCTTGCTATCCACGCGATACGTATCGCTGACAAGCCCGGCCGTTGCGGCAGGACTTCACCGGCAGGATCAACCCGGCTGCGAAACACGGCAGGTTCTAGCCCCCGTCATCCTTCGCCGGATCATGCGGTGGCCCACCACTGTCCACAGTCAACGGCTACATCACCAAACAGAAACGACCAGACTAAGCAAGGTTCCGTCCCTGCCCTGAAGGACAGGGTTGCCACCCCAGATCACCGATGACCGATCGGCTCCGGCGCGACTGTTACGCGGGGAGCACCTGGCGCCTGAACACGGCAAGGGCACAGCGTGGTCAGTGAGCAGCGTCATGGCCGGATGCAAAGGTGGCCCGCGTGAATTAGCCTAAGCCGGTGCTGCGGACCGCGTTGAAGCCTCGATGGCTGGGGCTGCTTGCGATCGTCGCGACCGTGATGGTCACTTTTGCGGTGCTTGGGCTCTGGCAGCTCAACGTCGCTCGCGACAAGGGCCGCGCAGAGCAGGTCAGTACCGCGCCGACCAGGCCTATCGCCGACCTCGCTGCGGTGCTGATCCCGCATGGTTCCTTTCCGGATGACGGCACAGGTCGCCGGATTTTCGCCACGGGTCACTATGACGGGTCTGGGCAGGTGCTCGTGACGCCGCGCCGACTTGCGGGCCAGGCCGGGTACTGGGTCGTGACGCCATTTGTCGTGCAGTCCAGCGGTGCCCGGATCGCCGTCGTTCGGGGATTCGTGACCGATCCTGCACAGGCCGTCCCGCCGCCGGGTAACACACAGATCACCCTGTCCGGAACCCTGGCACCGGGGGAGTCACCCACTGCCGAGGGCGCGAGCGCCGCTCCTACGCTGCCTGAAGGACAGATTGCCGTTCTCGACCTGTCCCAGCTGGTCAACCGCTGGCCCGGCATCTTGTACAACGGCTTCGTCTTTGCCACGGCCGAGCATCCCGACGTGACGTCTTCGGTATCTCCGGCCGTGCAGCGGGTCCCCCCGCCTCCTCTGGTGGGCGCGGGGCTGTCGTGGCGCAACCTGGCATATGCCCTGCAATGGTGGGTCTTCGCTCTCTTCGCCGCCTACATGTGGTGCAGGATGGTGCGTGACGACTACCTAGACACCCGAGTCGACCAAGAACACATCCGCAACCATGACGGCCGCCGCCAGCCGGCGCCCCACGGCGAAACAGGAAAGGCAACGTATGTCTGAGCAGGTTCGTCCCGTACGTGATGTGGCCGCTGCACGCAAGGCCCTTGGTTTCTTCAAGGTCATGGCAATCCTGGTGGGCATCGGGTTGCTGGTGCTGTGTCTGGGAATGGTGCTCAAGTACGGATACGACAGGTCGGGCCTGTCCGATTTCTGGGACCAGAAACATGGCCTCCTCTACATGATCTACGTTGGCGCCACGGCGAACCTGGGCTTCAAGATGCGCTGGAGCCCAGGACGCATGGTCGCCATCATGCTGGCGGGGGTGGTGCCATTCCTGTCGTTCTGGGCCGAGCACAAGGTTGCCGGCCAGGTCGAGGGTGAACTTGCCACCCAGGACGGACCGGTAGCGTTGGCTTCGTGACTGAAGCCTTGCCTGAACTCTCTGCGCGGCCCGTTCTTGTTGTCGACTTCGGGGCTCAGTACGCCCAGCTGATCGCTCGAAGGGTGCGTGAGGCCAGTGTCTACAGCGAAGTGGTGCCGCACACCATGTCGGTGGCAGCGATGCTGGCCAAGAACCCGGCCGCAGTGATCCTCTCCGGTGGGCCGTCGTCGGTCTATGCCGATGGTGCGCCGAGCCTGGACGTGGCACTGCTGACGGCAGGGGTTCCGGTGTTCGGCATGTGCTACGGCTTCCAGGCCATGGTGCGGGCCCTTGGCGGCACGGTTGCGCACACCGGTCTCGGCGAGTATGGGTCAACCCAGGCGAGCGTGTTTGACCTGGCTTCGACGCTGTTCAACGGCCAGGTCGCCGAGCAGTCGGTGTGGATGTCCCATGGTGACTCGGTCACCGCGGTGCCCGCGGGGATGAAAGTCACCGCCTCGACTGCGGGTGCGCCGGTCGCTGCCTTCGAGGACGATGAGCGCAGGTTGTATGGCGTGCAGTGGCACCCTGAGGTCATCCACTCCACGTACGGTCAGCGGGTTCTGGAGAACTTCCTGATCCGAGGGGCCGGTTTGGCCGCGGACTGGACGGCGTCCAACGTCGCAGACGATCAGGTCAGCGCGGTCCGTGCGCAGATCGGTTCAAGCCGGGTGCTCTGTGCCCTTTCCGGTGGGGTCGACTCCTCGGTTGCTGCCGCTCTGGTGCAGCGGGCGGTTGGTGACCAGCTGACCTGCGTGTTCGTCGATCATGGCCTGCTGCGCTCAGGAGAGGCCGAGCAGGTCGAGCAGGAGTTTGTTGCGGCCACTGGCGTCTCGCTGGTTGTCGTCGATGCCCGCGATCAGTTCTTGAATGCGCTTGCCGGAGTCTCGGACCCTGAGCAGAAGCGCAAGATCATTGGCCGGGAGTTCATCCGCTGCTTCGAGCAGGCGGCCCGGGATCTGGTCGGGTCGCTCGACGAGGCGGGCCATCCCATCGAGTGGCTGGTTCAGGGAACGCTGTACCCTGATGTGGTGGAGTCCGGTGGTGGCACAGGCACCGCCAATATCAAGTCGCATCACAACGTGGGCGGGCTGCCAAATGACCTGCAGTTCAAGCTGATCGAGCCGCTACGGATGCTCTTCAAGGACGAGGTGCGCCAGGTCGGCCTGCAGCTGGGCGTGCCGGAGGCTATCGTCTGGCGCCAGCCGTTCCCGGGACCCGGCCTGGCCATCAGGATCGTGGGCGAGGTGACGGCTGAGCGGCTCTCGATTCTGCGCGCTGCCGATGCGATCGCCCGCGAGGAGCTGACCGCTGCCGGCCTCGACCGTGATATCTGGCAGTGCCCCGTGGTGCTGTTGGCTGACGTGCGATCGGTCGGGGTGCAAGGCGATGGTCGAAGCTACGGTCACCCGATCGTCTTGCGCCCGGTGTCCTCCGAGGACGCGATGACCGCTGACTGGACCCGGGTGCCGTACGACGTGCTGGCCCGGATCTCGACCCGGATCACCAACGAGGTCAGTGAGGTCAACCGCGTGGTGCTCGACGTGACGAGCAAGCCGCCGGGCACCATCGAGTGGGAATGAGCCGCCGGTTGTGAGCTGCGGTGTTGTCACCGGTCGGGACCTGTGTTGATGAAGGTCCGTAGGTGCGCGCACCTGCGGTGCCAGGTGTCGATCCCGAAGGTCAGGGTGCTGGAGGTCGGCGGCTTGGCTGGCATCGCCTGGGTTGGCGCGTTGTGGGTCTGACTTGGTGTGGACCGCAAGGATGGCTGTGATCGGCGGCAAGCATCGCCTGGCAGCCCACAACCAGGTCCGCGGCGGTGATGCTGGGGCGGTGCACCCTCTGAAGCGCGGGGTCCTGTTCCTGCTGCTCTTAGCGGTGGCGGGTTGCGCGCGATCCCCGCTCGAGGCCTCTGACGGGCAGCATCCAGGTCTCACATCAGCAGTTCCGACGCCTGCCCGGGCGACCGCCCCGCCGCCCCGTTGTGGGAACCAGCGCGCTGCCGGCGTGGTGGTTCTCGCGCTGCCGGGCGGACGTCGCGCGCTCCTGGCGGTCCCCGCCGGCGACGGTCATCACCGGCTGAGGTTGGTGATGGCGCTGCCTGGGTACGGCCAGACCTCCGAAGAGCTGGCGGCCCAGAGTCGGGTCCCGGCCCGCGCCATCGCGGCCGGCGTGCTCGCCGTGATCCCTGAGGGTGCGGGCTCGGCCCGGTCCTGGAGCTTCTCCGGCACCACCGGCCATGACGACCTGGGGTTTCTGTCCGCACTGGTCACCCAGCTGGCCGCCACCGACTGCGCCGACCCTGGCCGGGTGGTGATCACCGGGATCAGCGATGGCGGTGACATGGCCGCCTTTGCAGCCTGCGCCCTTCCTGGCAGGTTCCAGGCCGTGGTGACGGTGGCGGCGTCTTTCGACTCTCCGGTGGGCTGCCGCCGGACGCGGATGGTGGCCATCCACGGTGACGCCGACCCGGTGGATCCCTTTGGTGGCGGGCCAGACGGGCGGCCCGGGTACCCGGCGATCCCGCCCGCCATGGCCGCTATCGCGGCCTGGGCTGCTCGTGACGGCTGTCCCACGGCCGCCACCACCACGGTTGCCCCGCACATCTCGGTCACCAGGTATCCCTGCGGCGCCGAGTTGGTCACCGTCCATGGCGGCGGTCACACGTGGCCGGGAGGCGCGCCGGTCAACCCCCGGCTCGGGGTCACCAGCAACGAGTACGACGCGACCGCGACAATCCTCGGGCTGGGCTGATCCGAAGGCTCGCGTCGCCGTGCCGGTCACTCTGCCAGCCCGCGCCAGATGGGCTGGCTGCGGAGAGGGGTCAGTCCACCACCGGCACCGTGATGGCTGGCTGCACCCCCTACCCAGGGCGGCGTACCACGTCACGTGCCTGCGTGAGGGTGTACCGACGCAGGGATGAACGTCACCGGCCAGGACAAAGCCGGCGGTGTCACCGAAGGGGAGTATGCGGGTACGCCGTGGCGACACGTGCCTTGGATGCCGCGCCTTGCAACGATCGCCGGCCATCCTGGGTGAACTCGCACCTTCGTGCGTGCTGCATCTGACCGGGCGCCGCCTTCGCCGTGTCCTGGCCGGGCAGTCCGCCAGCGCATGAGGCAGGGTTGGCAGGACAGATATCGACATCTTCTGTTCTGCTTCTGCCTCAGGCGTGCCTGCGGGCGCGACGGAGTGAGGGCATTGCACAGTTCTCCGACGGATGAACCAGAGCTAACGAGTAGGGGGAGCCTGCCGTGGGTGGCGATCGCAGTGCGCAGGAGGCGTGGAGGCCCTTTTTGACGTCAGTGGCGGCACTTGCGGCGGCGGGCGTGCTCGGGCTGGCTGTTACGGCCTACGCGGCTTTGCGAACCTCGCAGGGGCTGCGCCTGGACCGAGCGGCGTATGACGCCGTCACTAGCCCCCCCACTTGTGCTGGATCGCCTGTACGAGGGACTGGACCTGGTCTCGGTCGGTTCGGTTGCCGCCTCGCTGCTGGTCTGCGTCGCACTGGCTGTACTGCGACGGCGGCTCGACCTTGCGCTGGGCGCCCTGGTCGTGATCGGGGGTGCGGACCTGTCGACGCAGCTTCTCAAGAATCACCTGTTCACCCGTGTCGATCTCGTTCATGGACCGAACAGCCTGCCGAGCGGACACACGACGGTGGCGCTGTCGATAGCGCTCGCGGCGGTCATCGTAGCCCCTTCGGCCTGGCGCACGAGCGTGGCGATCGGTACCTCTGCCACCGTATCCCTGGTCGGGGTGGCGTTGGTCCTTGGCAGGTGGCACCGGCCCTCTGACGTCATCGCGGCAACGTTCGTGTGCCTCGTGTGGGCAGCGGCCGGTCTGCTGACGGCGGCGCTGGTCAGAGGACGTGCTCCCGTTGTCGCGGGCAACGTCCCGGTTCATATGGGAGCGCTCTTGGGTGCCTCGATCGTCGGCGGGCTTCTGGTGTCATGGGGGGTGCGGCCGCAACCGGGCCTGCGCGACCTCGGGCTGGGCATCATCTCGCTGGGCTCCATCGGGCTGGCCCGCGCGGTCAGCGTTGCCGTGGTCGCCCACCTGGCCAACCGTCACCTGGGGTGAGGTCGGGACCTCACAGCCTTGGCTAGGGTGTGACGGTGCTCAGGACTTCGGTGGCAGTGGCGGTAGGCAAGGCGGCTCGGGTCGCATCCAGGTTGCGAGGTGGCGGTTCGGCGCTGCCAGGGCTGGTGGTCGAACGGCTGGATCCGCGGTTCCTGACCCATGCGCTGGCGGATCTGCCTCGCGGTGTCGTTGTCATCACAGGGACGAACGGCAAGACCACGACGACAAAGATGCTCGTCGCAATCCTGAGAGAGCATGGGCTCCAGGTGTTCTCCAACCCCACAGGTAGCAACTTCACCCGTGGGGTCATCTCCTCGATGGTTGCCGAGATCTCGCTCTCGGGAAGACTCGAGGCCGACATGGCGGTCCTTGAGCTCGACGAGGCCCACGCGTTGAAGTTCGCTGCCGAGGTGAAGCCGACACATGCGTTGCTGCTCAATGTCGCCCGCGACCAGCTGGACCGTTTCGCCGAGATTGACCACACCGCCGGGCTTCTCGCCGAGCTGGCGGAGCAGACCACCATCGGGGTGGTCCTCAATCTGAACGACTCCTTCGTGTCGCGGATCGCCGGACGGGTGCGCGAAGGCGTCAAGGTCACGTACTTCGGTGTTGACCCCTCGATCGCGGATCGTCTCCCTGAGCTCCAGGAGGCCGATGTGCGCTTTGAGGACAGCTTCGTTCCGCCGGAGCCCACCGCGGCCGATGGGCTGCTCAAGCCGCATGACGAACGACGTTTCGAGGTGCGCTTCGGGCCCACAGACCGGGTTGGCCCCATGGTCCTCAAACAGCGCGGCCTGGCCGCCATGATCAACGCGGCGGCGGCGACATCCATGGCCAAGGTCTTGCTCGGCAACGAGTTTCGCACTGTCGCCGCAGTCGCCGCCCTGCAGAGGGTGGAACCTCCTTTCGGCCGCGGTGAGGTCATCGACGCCGGCGGACAACCGCTGGAGCTTGTCCTGGTCAAGAACCCGGCCGGTTTCACCGTCGCCCTGAGCACCTATGGCAGCACGCCGGTGACCACCATGGTGGCCATCAACGACAACTACGCGGACGGCCGGGACGTGTCTTGGCTCTATGACGTCAGCTTTGAGTCATTGCGAGGCAAAGGAGCCGCCCTCACCACCGGTGTTCGGGCTTACGACATGGCGTTGCGGCTGCAGTACGACGATGTTGCCGTGGCGCAGGTCGAGCCAGACCTGGACGTTGCGCTGGAACGGTTCCTGTCGGAGTACGCGGACGAGCCCAAGCGCATCTTCTGCACCTACACCGCGATGATGGCGTTGCGCCGCAACCTGGCCGGGCGCTACGGCCTGGCCAACTTCGGAGAGGAGGCCCAGCCATGAGCAGCCAACCGAGCAGCCACCCGTCCAGCAAGGGCCAGATCAAGATCGTTCACATCTACCCGCGAGAGATGAGCATCTACGGCGATCTTGGCAACACCCGCTGCCTGCAGAGCCGGTTGCGGTGGCACGGCTACGACCCACTGGTCCACCAGCACCACCCGGGCAGCGACTTTCCGATGGATGCACACCTGGTTCTGGGCGGGGGCGGCCAGGACAGCGGGCAGGCGCGCGTTCAGGACGACCTGGCCCACAATGCGCCCGCTCTGCGGGCCCTGGCTGCGGACGGCACGGCCATGCTGATGATCTGCGGCATGTACCAGCTCTTCGGCAATGCGTTCATCACCATCGAGGGTGAGCGTCTGCCGGGCATCGGCATCCTGGACGTGACGACTCAGGGCAACGCCAAGCGGATGATCGGACCGGTCGTGCTCGATACGGCGTACGGAGACGTGGTCGGCTACGAGAACCACTCCGGCTCAACCGAGCTCGGCGCCGGGCAGCGGCCCTTTGGCCTGGTGAGGTCAGGGATGGGCAACAACGGGACAGACAAGACTGAGGGTGCGGTCACGGGCAACGTCTTCGGGTCCTACTTGCATGGCCCGGTGCTGCCGGCCAACCATTCGTTCGCAGACGCCCTCATCAAGCTCGCGGTCGAGCGTGCTCTGGGCGAGCCTTTCGTTCCCGGGCAGATCGATGATGAGATCGCCGACCAGGCGCGCACCCGCCAGATACGTCGGCTCGTCGGTTAGCCGGCCGGTGAGGCGCCGGCGTCGTCCGCGTTGTCAGTGGGCGCCGTCTTCTTGGAGAAGACCCAGCCGAGAAAGGCCAGCGCACCCAGAGGGACTTCCATCACGTGGGTGAACAGCGAGAAGAGCACGGTACCTGCGAGCGCCTGTGCAGGGTCGGCTCCGAAGGCGAGCAGGACGATCACGGCTCCGCCTTCGGTGACCCCGACACCGCCGGGGGTGACGCCGACGGCGGTGAGTAGCCGTCCCACGGCATAGGCGGCGAACAGGTGCGAGAAGGTCATCCGGAGACCGACCACAGTCATGATCTGCCAGAAAAGCACGTAGTAGATGCCAAAGAAGCCGGCTATCCCGCAGGTCATCTTGAACCAGCCATGCGCCACCACGGCGACGATACGCGACCGCTGGTCGGCGACGAACTCGTTGACGCCCTCTTCGTGCAGAGACCTGAACCGCCGATGCAGAGGGCGCAGCAGGCGGTTGAGGGCTCGGCCCAGTTCCCGGGTGGCCCTTTCGCTGACGAGCACAGCGATGAAAAGTGCCAACAGGGCCATGCCTGCGACCGCCCCGACGAGCCCGCCCCGGATGACCGACAGAGGCAGGTGGCCTCCGGCGACCAGCAGGGCGCTCAGTGCGCCGACCGGCAGGACCATCCGGGCCATGATGTTCCAGACAC
>Ga0075520_1000437_pt1 | contig 18075 bp, 17 predicted proteins | sample NGEPerB_FD_75100 | JGI IMG/M metagenome (GOLD analysis project Ga0075520, IMG submission 75100) | Arctic peat soil microbial communities from the Barrow Environmental Observatory site, Barrow, Alaska, USA - NGEE PermafrostAB12-B | ecosystem: Environmental > Terrestrial > Soil > Wetlands > Peat ... | reverse complement strand
TGCCGGTGGGCGGCACCGAGCAGAACGGGCCGCACATGGTGCTCGGCAAGCACAACGTGCGTGTGCACGTGCTGGCAGGCCGCATCGCCGCGCAGCTCGGCAATGCGCTGGTGGCGCCGGTCGTCAGCTACGTGCCGGAAGGGCGCATCGATCCGCCGGCCGGGCACATGCGCTTTCCGGGAACCATCTCGGTGCCGGACGACGCGTTCAAGGCTGTCGTCGAAGGCGCAGCGCGGAGCTTTCGCCACGCCGGCTTTCGCGACGTCGTGCTGATCGGCGATCACGGCGGCTACCAGGGCGACCTTGCCGCCGTCGCCGCCAAGCTCGACCGCGAATGGGCCGCCGACGCCGCCAGTGTCCACTTCGTGCCGGAGTACTACCGCTCGAGCGCCGATGCGTACGGCCGCATCCTGCGCGAGCACGGCATCGGCGCCGCGCAGATCGGCAGCCACGCCGGCACGGCCGACACCTCGCTCGCGCTGGCTGTCGACCCGGCCCTGGTTCGGGCCGATCGCCTCGGTGCCGCACCGACGGCCGGCGACGGGATCGCCGGCGACCCGCGGCCATCGACCGCGGCGCTGGGGCAGCTCGGCGTCGATCTGATCGTGGCGCGAACCGTCGCGGCGATCCGGCGTGCCGTCGTCGCCCGATAATCAACGGTTTTCCGATTGACGACGACGGCATGCAGAAGAAGTTTCGGCTCGGCCTGACGGCGGGCCTGTTCGCCTCCCTCGGCATGGCGGCGTGGTGGGCGATGGCGCAGCCCGCCGGTGCTTCCGGCGCGGCCATGGCGCCCGTTCCGGCCCAGGCGCTCCCGGGCGGCCCGATCGCGACGGTTGCGGGCATGCCGCCGGTCGTCGATCGCGACAACCTCTACAGCGAGATCGCGAGCGGCCACATGAGCGCCCAGGTGGCTGGTGCGCTGCCCCGCGTCTACGTGCCGAACCGGAGCAGCAACACGGTGTCGGTGATCGACCCGCAGACGCTTCGGGTCGTCGACACTTTTCGGGTCGGCATCAACCCGCAGCACATCGTTCCGTCCTGGGACCTGCGCACGCTCTGGGTCGCCAACAACGCCGAAGGCCGGCGCGACGGCAGCCTGACGCCGATCGACCCGGCGACCGGCAAGCCTGGCCGCGCCGTCGCGGTCGACGATCCGTACAACATGTACTGGACGACCGATGGCAAGCAGGCGATCGTCGTCGCCGAGAGCTACAAGCGTCTCGACTTCCGCGACGCGAAGACGATGCGGCTCGACCACTCCATCGCCACGCCGCAATGCGACGGCATCAACCACGCCGACTTCTCGATCGACGGCCGCTTCGCCATCTTCACCTGCGAGTTTTCCGGCTCGGTGACGAAGATCGATCTGGTCGCCGGCCGGGTCGTCGGCACGCTCAAGCTGAGCAAGTATTTCGCCCGGCCCGACGTGCTGGCGCTGATCGACAGAACCGGGAAAAAGCCGGCGAAGCTCGCCGATCCGACCGGCAGCGGCGCCGACATCTGCACCACGCCAGGGATGCCGCAGGACGTCCGCGTCTCCCCCGACGGCAAGCGTTTCTACGTCGCCGACATGATGGCCGACGGCGTCCACGTCGTCGACGGCGACACCTTCCGCCAGGTCGGCTTCGTGCCGACCGGCATCGGCACGCACGGGCTCTACCCGAGCCGCGACGGGAAGCGCCTGTACGTCGCCAACCGCGGCAGCCACGAGATCCACGGCAAGCGCAAAGGCCCAGGCAGCATCGCCGTGATCGATTTCGCCACCGGCAAGGTCGTGCAGACCTGGCCGATCCCGGAAGGCGGCAGCCCCGACATGGGCAACGTCAGCGCCGACGGCAAGTACCTGTGGCTGTCGGGACGCTTCGACGACGTGGTCTATCGCATCGACACGGGCAGCGGCGCGGTCGACAAGATCAAGGTCGGCCGCGAGCCGCACGGCCTCACGGTCTGGCCGCAGCCCGGGCGCTATTCGCTCGGCCACACCGGCAATCTTCGCTGAGTCGGAACGGCGCGCCGCGCTGCGGCGCCGGCACTAGCCGTTCGAGACGCCCGACGCGACGTGCCCGGAAGGCACATGGATGGCGGCGTTCTCGATGTGGCCGGTCTGGTCGTCGAAGAAGAAGTCGGGCTCGAACTCGCGCAGGAACTCGCCCTTGGCGAGGCCGCCGAGGAACATCGCCTCGTCGATCTCCACGTTCCATTCCATCAGCGTGCGCATGGCGCGCTCGTGCGCCGGAGCGCTGCGCGCCGTGACGAGCGCGGTGCGGATGCCCATGCCGTGCGCGGGCTCGTGCTGCAGCCGCTGCAGGGCTTGCAGGAGCGGCTTGAACGGGCCGGCTCCCAGCGGCGTCGCTGCCTGGTCGCGCTCGTGCGCCTGGAAGGCGTCGAGGCCGCTTTGCTGGAAGACGCGCTCCGATTCGTCGGAGAAGAGCACGGCGTCGCCGTCGAAGGCGATGCGCACTTCGTTCGGATGCGCGTCGGAGGCGCGCGCCGAATGCGGATAGACGCGCGCCGCCGGCACGCCGGCCTCGAGCGCCGAGCGGACGTCGGCCTCGTTGGTCGACAGGAACAGGTTGGCGGCGAGCGGCTTCAGGTAACGCCAGGGCGACTTGCCGCGCGTGAAGACGCCACGCTGGATCGGCATGCCGTAGGCCTGCGCCGAACGGAACACGCGCATGCCCGAGACCGGGTCGTTGCGCGACAGGATGACGACCTCGACCCGCTGCGTCGCCTTGTCGTTGAAGGCGAGGAGCTTTTTCACCAGCGAGAAGGCGACGCCCGGCTTGGCTGCCTCGTCGAGCCGCTCGAGCTGCAGCTTCATGTAGGCGCGGTCGTTGTTGGCCTCGAAGTGGCGGTTCTCTTCCTCGAAGTCGAACAGGGCGCGCGACGAGATCGCGACGACGAGCTGGCCTTCGAGCGACGCAGGCATGCGCGCTACTTGACGAAGCTGTTGAGCTGGATGATCGGCAACAGCACCGCGAGCACGATCATCATGACGACGCCGCCCATGCCGACGATGAGCAGCGGCTCGAGGATCGTCGCCATCTGCAGGGCGCGCCGCTGCACTTCGGCGGACAGCTGCTTGGCGGCGCGCTCGAGCATCACCGGCAACTGCCCTGTCTGCTCGCCGAGGCGCGCGAACATCGCCAGGATGCCGGGAAAGCGCTTCTTGCCGGCGAGCGCGGAGGCGAGCGGTGCGCCTTCGCGCACCTGCACGAGCGCGTCCATGGCATCGGCGCGCATGGCGCGGTTCGAGAGCGTCTCGGCGGCGGCCTGCAGGGCCTTCAGGATCGGCACGCCGGCGCCTGCGAGCATCGCCAGCGTGCCGGCGAAGCGGGCCGCGTTGTAGCCGCGCGCGAGCCGGCCGATCAGCGGCAGCTCGAGCCAGCCGGCGTCGAAGCGCTCGCGAAACGCCTCGTTGCGCAGGCTGAAGGCGAGCAGGGAAATTCCGGCGGCGATCAGGATCACGAGCAGCCAGCCCCAGCTGCGCAGGAAGCTGCTCACCGTCATCATCAGGATGGTGAGGATCGGCAAGGAGCGCTTGGAGCTGGTGAACACGGTCGCCACCTGCGGCACGACGTAGGTGACGAGAAAGATGACGATGACGAAGGCGATCACCGAGACGATTGCCGGATAGAGCGTGGCGCTGATGAGCCGGCCCTTGAGCTCCTGGCGCGCTTCCAGGTCGTCGGCGAGTCGCTCCAGGACGACGCCGAGCGCGCCGCTCTGCTCGCCGGCGGCGACGACGCCGCGATAGACGTCGTCGAACTCGCGCGGCGCGCTGCCCAGCGCCTGCGCGAACGGCGCGCCGGCGTTCACCTCGCTGCGCAGGTGGGCGACGAGCTCGCGCTGCTTCGCGTCCTCGGCCTCGTCGCTGAGAGCGGTGAGGGCGCGCTCGAGCGGCAGGCCCGAGCCGACCAGGCCGGCGAGCTGGCGCGTCCAGACCGCGAGACCGGTGGCGTTGAAGACCCGGCCGCTGAAACGGCCCATGCCTGTCACCGCCGCACCGGATGACAGGACCTGGGTGACGGCCAGCGGCACCAGCGCCTGCGCGCGCAATTGCGAGCGGGCGGCGCGCGCGTTGTCGGCTTCGAGCAGCCCGTTGGTCGATTTGCCGAGCGCGTCGAGCGCTTCGAAGCGGAACGCGGGCACGCTATTCCCGCGTGACGCGGATCACTTCTTCGGCCGACGTGATGCCTTCGGCGACGAGCCGTTCGCCGTCTTCGCGCATCGACTTCAGACCCGCCGCCTCCGCGGCGACGAAGATCTGCGACTCGGCGGCGCGGCTGTGGATCAGCGCCTGGATCTGGTCGTCCACCTTCATCAGCTCGTAGACGCCGGTGCGGCCCTTGTAGCCGGTCATGGCGCAGTGCTCGCAGCCGACCGGGTGATAGCGGCCCAGCGCGCCGGGCTTCCTGCACTGGAGGCAGAGCTTTCGCACCAGCCGCTGCGCCAGCACGCCGATCAGGCTCGACGAGAGCAGGAACGGCTCGACGCCCATGTCGATCATCCGCGTCACCGTGCTCGGCGCATCGTTGGTGTGCACGGTGGCCAATACCAAGTGGCCGGTCAGCGAGGCCTGGATGGCGATCTGCGCGGTCTCGTAGTCGCGGATCTCGCCGATCATGATGACGTCGGGATCCTGGCGCAGGATCGCGCGCAGCGCCTTCGCGAAGGTGAGATCGATCTTCGTGTTGACCTGCGTCTGGCCGATGCCGGCCAGCTCGTACTCGACCGGGTCCTCGACCGTCAGGATGTTGGTGCCGGCCGTGTCGACGCGGCCGAGCGAGGCATAGAGCGTCGTCGTCTTGCCCGAGCCGGTCGGCCCGGTGACGAGGATGATGCCGTGCGGCTGCTTGATCAGCGCATCGAAGCTCGTCAGCACGTCGCCGCTCATGCCGAGGCCTTCGAGCGTGAACTTCGATTCGGCCTTGTCGAGCAGGCGCAGCACGGCGCGCTCGCCGTGCGCCGAGGGCAGCGTCGAGACGCGCACATCGACGGCGCGGCCGCCGATGCGCAGCGAGATGCGACCGTCCTGCGGCAGGCGGCGCTCGGCGATGTCGAGCTCGGCCATGATCTTCAGGCGCGAGATCAGCGCCGCGTGCAGCGCCCGGTTCGGCTGCACCACCTCACGCAAGGTGCCATCGACGCGAAAGCGCACCGAGCTCGATCGCTCGTAGGGCTCGATGTGGATGTCGCTCGCGCCGTCCTTCGCGGCCTGCGTCAACAGCGCGTTGAGCATGCGGATGATCGGCGCGTCGTTCGAGGCCTCGAGCAGGTCTTCGATCGCCGGCAGCTCCTGCATCATCCGCGACAGATCGACCGCGCTCTCGACCTCGCCGATGACGACGGCGGCGCTCGATTCGCCGCCCGCGTAGGCGGCGGCAATCCGGCCGACCAAGGTCTCGGCCGATTCGCGCTCGAAGCTGTCGACGTCGTAGAGACGCAGCACCTCGGAGAGCGCCGGCAGGCCGATCGTCTCCGGCGCCCAGAGGACGAGCCGCGAGCCGTCGTCTTCGAGCAGCAGCGTGTGTGCGCGCGCGTAGGCGTAGGGAAGCGGATGGCGAGCGCCCACGGCGGTGCTCCGGTCAGCGCGGCGCCGAGGCGGCCGCGGAGGCCGCCGCGGGCGGAGCGCTCGGATCGACGGAAGGCGGCGGCACGATGACCGGAACGACGACCGGCGGCGACACGTCGCTCGGCATCGGCTTGGACTTCTGCAACGCTCCCGGCGTCGTGCCCGGCGAGGTCTGCGGTGCGGCCAGGGGCCGTGCGGCGTCGTCGATGCCGCGCATCGGCGGGATCACCGGCGAGTCGTTGATCGGCAGGACCAGGCTCTTCGGCGGCTGCATGTCTTTCTGGAAGCCCCGGATCTGCTCGTAGCGGTCGAGCGAAATGCGGTTCGCGGTGTCGGTGTCGCGCATCACGACAGGGCGCAGGAAGACCATGAGATTGGTTCGCGTCTTCTCGCGGCTCTCGCTGCGAAACAGCGCGCCCAGATACGGGATGTCGCCGAGCAGCGGGATCTTCGAGCGGTTCTCGGTGTACTTGTCCTCGATCAGTCCGCCGAGGACGAGGATCTGCCCGTCGTCGACGACGACGTTGGTCTCGATCGAGCGCTTGTCGGTCGACGGGCCGGCGTTGGATGTGCCAGGCGCGACCAGTGCCGACAGGCTCGACGACTCCTGGAAGATCGACATGCGGATCGTGCCGTTCTCGCCGATCTGCGGCCGGATGCGCAGCGTGATGCCGACGTCCTTTCTCTCGATCGTCTGGAACGGGCTCGACAGCGCGCCGGCGGTGCCCGTCTGCGTGTACTGGCCGGTGACGAACGGCACGTTGCTGCCGACGACGATCTTCGCCTCCTCGTTGTCGAGCGTGACGAGATTCGGCGTCGAGGCGATGTTGGTGTTGGTCTGGCTCTGCAGGATGTTGGCGATCGCCGCGAGCCCGTAGGCGCCGAAGAAATTGTGGACCAGGCCGATGTTGAGGCCTTCGCCGAGCGAGATGCCCGCAGCGCCCGTCGCGCCGGCGGTCGCGCCGCCGGAGAACTGGGCCTGCGTGATGTTGAGCAGGTTGCCGGTGGTGCCGAAGTTCGTCTGCGCGACGACGCCGTTGGACTTGCTGCTGTTCGTCAGCAGGCCCTGCCACTGGAAGCCGAAGTTGGCGGCGTTGTCGCCCGTCACCTCGACGATCAGGCTTTCGATGTAGACCTGCGCACGCAGCTCGTCGAGCTGGTCGATCATGGCTCGGACCTGGCGATAGAGCGGCTCCGGCGCCGTGACGATGAGCGAGTTGGTCGATGGGTCGGCCTGGATGAAGCCGCCGGTCGAGGGACCGGCCGATGCCGAGAGTGGCGCAGCGGCGGCAGAGGTCGAGCCCGACGCATTGGCCGTGCCGGCCGTTCCGGCCGGGTTCGCGGCGAGTGGGTTGGTCGTCGCCGAGCCGCCCGAGCCCGAGTTGCCGCCGCCACCGGCGCCGGCAGCGCTGAACGCGGCACGCAGCACGGTCGCGAGCTTGGCCGCGTCGGCGTTCTTCAGGTGCACGACCCAAATGTTGCCGGTGACTGCGGAGCCCTGCGGCGCCGAATCGAGCTTGGCGACCAGCGAGCGGATCCCGGCCAGCCGGCTGGCGTTGGCGCTGCGCACGATCAGCGAGTTGCTGCGGGTGTCGATGAAGATCGACGGCGCCGTCGTCGCGGTGCCGCCGACCGCACCGGGGGTGCCCTGGTTGTCGGTGAGGCGCTGGATCAGCGGCGCGATGTCGGCGGCGACAGCGTAGCGAAGCGGAATGACCTCGACGTCGCCGCCGGCCGGGACGTCCATGGCCGCGATGATCTGGCCGATGCGCTGCAGGTTGTCGGCGTAGTCGGTGATGACGAGCGTGTTGTTGCCGGGATTCGCGTTGATCGTGTTGTTGGGCGAGATCAGCGGCCTGAGCACCGGCACGAGATTGTTGGCGTTCTCGAAGTTGAGACGGAAGATCTGCGTCAGGACCTGGTCGCCGCGACGCGTCACGCCGTCGATCGAGACGGTGCCGGCCTGCAGCTTGGCGTCGGCTTCGGGAACCACCTTGAACAGGCCGCCGACCTCGACCACGGTGAAGCCGAGGCCGCGCAGCGCGGCCAGGAAATTGAGATAGGCCTCGTTGGGCGTGAGCGGGTCTTCGCTGTAGAGGGTCATCGTGCCGCGCACGCGCGGATCGACCAGGAATTGCTTGCGCAGGATCGCCGCCATCGCCCGGGTCACACCCTCGATGTCGGCGTTGACGAAGTTCAGCGTCACCGGCTCGCCACGGAATTTGGCGGCCGGCGGCGCCTGGGCGGGAGCCGCGGCGAGCGGCACCGAGCCCATGCACAGCACGGCCGCCATGGTCGCCGAGACGACCCGGCCGGCCCGGCGCAATCGCCATTCGCAGAAAGAACGCATGGTCATCCGATCGAGATGATCGACCGCGCGCCGTCGCGTCGACCGATGATGTTGAGCAGGTTCGCGAGCACCGCCTCGTCGACGCCCGCCGCGCGCGCTTCGCCGCGAAACTTGACGCCAGCCGGGCCCCAGGTGCCGCTGCCCGACAGTTGCAGGGCGCCATCCTGTGTCGTCAGCGAGAGCACGGTGGAGCTGTTCGAATTCGCGCCGCCTGTCAGGGTGACCCGGTAGTTGCCGAGCGTATCCAGCGTCGTCAGACGCGAGGAGACGCCGTCAAGTTCCAGGTCGACCTTGCCGTCGAGACGCCAACGGCCTTCGACCTGCTCGACGGTGAAGCCAGGCGACGTGATGCGAAAGGTGCCACCGAGCTGCAGGGTGTTGAGCGGCGTGCCGTAGCCGCTCAGCCAGGCGCTCGGCCATTGCCCGACCGGACCGGTCTGCGGCGTCACGAAGGTCGCCTTGACGCGTCCGAAACCGGGCCGGACCTCGACGAGCATGGTGCCGTTGATGCAGCACGCCTCGCGCGCCGTGAACAGCGCGCCATAGAAGCGCGGCGACAGGGTCCACTCGAGGCGGCCGGGCAGCATGCTCGCGTCGCGGCTGTCGGCGCCGCCGGTCAGCACCGGCACGGCGCTGCCCGACCAAATCGTGCCCTGCGCATCGGCGAGGATGAGCCGCTGGTTGGTGGCCGAGGCGATCGCGCCGGCAAGCCAGGCGGCGGGTGCGAACAGCACCAATCCGACGAGCGCGCCGACGAGCGCGCCGGCAACGGCCCAGCGCACGGCGGCGCCGCGTTCGACTTCCCAGCCTTGCTCGGCGAGCGTCGATTCGCTCCAGGCACTGCCCGCGACGGTCGGGCTCCAGAGCGGGCGATTGCGCTTGCGGCGGATCACGATGCGCCTCCGCCGAGGCTGACCGTGATCGAGCCGGTGTATCCGGAGGCCGCCTTGACGAGCTGCGCCTCGAGCGGCCGGGCACGCGCGGCGCTGCGCGCTTCGCCGAGCCACGCCCGCAGCGCCTCCGCCGGCAGGCCGGTGAACGAGAGCGTCGCACGATCGCCCTGGACGGCCAGCTTGGCCTTGTCGCCAAGGCTGGCGGTCGCCGCGCGCAGGGCTGTGGTGGCCTGCTCGGTCGGCACCGGCGAAGCCGAACGAAGCGTCTGCATCTCGCTCGCGGCGAGCGTCATCTGCTGCATCTGGTCGTCGAGGCGGGCCAGATCGAGCGGCGCTTGATGCAGGGTTCGCAGGGCCGGCTGGACGGCGACGAGCCAGACGATCAGGATGGCCACCGCGACGGCCATGACGGTGATCAGCTGGCGCTCGCGTGGCACGCGTGCCTGCCAGAAACGGCGAACCTGCGAGCGCGCGTCGACCAGCGTCGGCGGCAGAGTGAGGGCGTCGGTTGCGCTCATCGGGTCGGCATCACGCAGCGCTCGGTGGCCGCCCGCGGGTCACGACCAGGCGGCCTTCGCTGGCATCGACCTGGAACCCGGCCGGCCGCATGACGCTGCGAAACTGCTCGATCTGCGCATCGCTCCAGCCGTTGGCGCCGAGCGTCAGCTTGCCGGTCTCGAAGCGCACGTTCTCGACCGGCGGACGGTCGTGCGGCCACGCCGCGGCGGCGGCCTGCAGCATCGGCTCGAGATCGGCGTCGCCGGGCTTGCCGGCAAGCGTACGCAGCGCCTGCGTCTCGCGCAGCATGACGGCGCTCGGATCACGCTGCACGTCGGCCTCGCTGACGCGCGGGTAGCTCGCCTTGACGAGCGCCTGGATGGCGGCTCGCTTGGCCTCGATCGCGCTCTTCTGATGCCAGGCCCACAGGTTGAGGCCGAGGATCTGGGCGACCACGAACGCAGCGACGCCGATGCGCACCGGCCGCCATGCCGGGCTCATCGCCTGGCGCAACCAGTCGCGCGCGGCGCGGGTGCCGCGGTTGCGGCGCGCCAGCTCGAACTGGCGCAGGTTCCAGAGCGTGCGGCCCGCTTGCAAGAGGCGCTGCTCGAGCGGCATCACCGTCACTGCGGCGCCGAGCCAGCGCTCGGCGGCGACCGAGGCGTGCGGCGACGCGCTCCAGCGGGTCGCCGGCGGAATCGGCGACGGCAGCAGGGCGCGCGCGAGGCCGCCGTCGAGACGGACCGTGGCGACGCCGTCGGCGTGCGCCCAGGTCAGCGCGACGCCTTCGGCAGACGCGACATCGCTCGACCCGGGCATGTGGAAGTGGCCGACCGGCGGGTCGTCCGGCCACGCCATCGGCACGACGCGATCGACGAAGACGCCGCTCGCCTGCAGCGCCTCGAGCTCGCCCTGCAACCAGGCGCGGTCGATCGCCGCGACCCAGGTCGGTTGCCCGGCAACGGCGAGCGGGGCGATCGCGAGATGCACCGATTCCGCATCGTCGAGGAGCGCCTCCTCGAGGACCCCGGCGAGCGCGGCGCGCAGGCGCGATGCCGGCGCCTTCGGCAGCGTGATGCGATGCCAGCTCACATCGGTTTCGCGAATGACCGCGATCACTTCGGAGCGTCGTGGCAGCAGTGCCGCGGCCGCCTCGCCCTGCGCCTCGTGCTCGATGCCGTCTTCGCTGGTGACGTAGACGTATTCGCGCCGACGCTCCAGCTCCGCCAACGGCTCGTTCAGTGCGCGCGCACGCAGGCGCTGGTGCTCTGGAAGCTGGATGACGAGAGTCGACATGGGCGGGCGCCGGAGGCTACCCGCATTTTAGGCGTCGTCCAAATGAAAACCTTGGCAATCAAGGACTTACGCCAGTGAGTTGTAGGAGCTTCGCAGTATTGCTGCTCACTTTGGCGGATTCAGCGCCCGGGGCTTCATCACGAGCCGGTCGGATCGCGGCTCGACACGCGCTCGCGTTGCAGGACGACGACGACGAGTCCGCGTCGCTGCACCAGCGAACGCTGCTCCAGCACCGCGTCGCCGAGGCGCAGTCGGCCGCGGACTTCGAAGAAGCTCGAGTTGGCCGCGATGTCGTTCAGGCTTGCCGTCAACAACCCGGGCACGAGCGCCTGCAGGTCGGCGGAGGACTTGATCGGCGCCCGCGTGCGCAACTGCACGATGCGTTCGGCAGTCGCCAGGTCAAGGCCGGGAATGACCGCGGAGATGACTTCCCGTGATGCCGTGTTGACGTTGACTTGGGTCGGCACGGGCAGGATGACGACGTAGGGTTCGAGGCCACGTACCGCTTCGGCGTCGATCCCGAGCCACGCAAGCTGGCTGGCCGAACGCGGCAGGAGCGGCGGATTCGCGGGCCGCTGCGCAGGTGCTGCGGCCGCGCTGGCGCCAAGAGCAGGCGGCGCGTTCGGCGAGGCATCGCGCATGCCGTTGGCGATCCGGTTGGCGACGTCGGCCGAGACGCCGATCGTCTCGCAAAGGCGCAGCAAGACAGCGAGCTCGGCCGGGTCGACATTGCCGCCGCTCACGAGATTGGTGAGATTGAAGCGCGCCTGCGCGTCGGTGATGGCGCCGGAAAGAAACGCGTCGGGTGCATCGTCGGTGTTCGACGTGTCGGTAGCGAGAAAGCTCGACAGGCGCGCTTCGGCGAGTGGCACGGCCCAGGGCTCGCCGAGATGGTCGGTGCCGCCGGCGCGCGCGTCCTCGCGCAGGATGAGGCGGGCCCAGTCGAGCGCACCCGCGAGAATCCATGCCGATTGGGCCCGGGCGCGTTCGGCCGCCTCCACCTGGACAGCGCGCCATTGCTGCCAGACCATCGACGAGGCGAGCGTGGCGATCAGCGCGACGATGATCATCGCGGTCAGCAGCGCCGCACCGGATTGCCTCGAGCGTGTCGTGCTCATCGGGCCGCCCCTGTTCTGCGCGCTGCGGCATCCGCGCTTGGCAACCGGCCAGCGTTCATGGCGCGATCAGCGTGTCGCGAACGAGGCTGCCGTTCAGACCGCCTCCGGACGCGAACGACAGCACGAGGCGCACGCCGGAAGGCAACGCCTGGATCGGCGTGCCGCCCAGGCCGGTCGCGGCTGCCCCGGCTGTCCCCGCTGCCACTCCCGTGCCGGCCGCCACGCCGCTCGCCGCGGCCAATGTGGCGAGGGACACGGCCACGTTGCCGGTCGACTGGCAGTTGCTCCAGGCATTGCCCTGGAAAAAATAGACCTGCCATTGATCGATGCCGGTCGACGCGCGCACCTGGCCGGGCTCGTTGCCCTGGAACTGCTGCGTGCGCAGCCAGCTGTCCTGCAAAGCCGTCGTCGTCGTGACGACCGGGCCGGCCCAGCGTTGCCATGTCGAGCCGACGTTGTCGGGGCGCAGCGACCAGGCGACGACCTGCATGCCGCCTTCGGCGCGCCGAGTCAGCCTGACCGACTGGCCGTCGCAAGTGAGCGCCGGGACCGCGGCGCTCTCCTGGATCGTCGCGAGGTCCTGCTCCCATTGCGAAATGACGGTCTGAAGCCGCAGGGTCCGCTCGAGGCGGACCTGGTTGGCGTCGCGCGAGCGGACGATGCCGTCGACGCCTTGCCAGGCCATCAGCGACATGATCGCCATCACGACCATGGCCACCAGCACTTCGATCAAGGTGAAGCCGCGCTGGCGTGCCGACACCATCGTCAGCGTCCCAGGACGGTCGAGAGCACGACCAGCGCGACGCCGTTCTCGTCGGAGATGCGCGCATCGACGCGGCGAAAGTTCGGGTTGGGCGTGGTCTTGACGACGAGCTTGCCGGCGAACGTGCGGCCGAGCTGGTCGCAGCTGAAATCGGCGTCGCCGATGTCCGGAAACTGGTGGGCGAGCTTGAGGGCGGTCAGGCGGTTGTCGGCACACCACTGCGCGGCGGTGACGTCGGCCAGGCGCACGGTGCTATTCGTGAGCGATCCCGACGCCCGGATGCCGGCGCCGATCGTGATGGCGACGATCGCCAGCGCGACCAGCACCTCGATCAGGGTGAAGCCGCCGTCGTGCGCGCGCCGGATCACTGCGATGCGTCGCCGTTGCTGACGATGAATGGGCCGATCCCGTCGGTCGCCAGGGTCAGGCGCTGGTCCTGAAGGCGCAGCACGATGCGTTGTTCGCCGATCATGGGCTCAGGCCCGAGGACCACCGCCGTGGCGCCGATGACCTGCGCCGCTGTTCCCGTTTCGAGCCAATGCGTCGGCAGTGCATCGCTGGGAGGCAAGCCGACGAAGCGAAAGCCCGCGCCGTCGGCCTGCTCGGTGAGCGGCTCCCATCGCGCCGCCAGCCCCGAGCTCCGCGCCTGCGCGCGTGCCGACTCGAGCAGCGAGACCAGCCGCGCGGCCTCCAGCTCCAGGCGCGATTCGGAAGGGTCGCGCAAGGCGAGGCTCGCCATGGCCGTGCAGATCGCGATGAGCGCGACGACGACGATCAGCTCGATCAGCGTGAAGCCGCGTTGCCGCCCCACGCCCGGGCAGCGGGCCCTATTGCCAGGAGCCGATATCCGCATTCCTGCCTTCGCCGCCGACGACACCGTCGGCACCGAAGCTGTAGACGTCGATCTCGCCCTTCAGCCCCGGGTTGGCGTACTGGTACGGGTGAGCCCACGGGTCGCTCGGCAACTTGTCGAGATACGGGCGCCAGTTGGGTGGGATCGTGCCCGCGGTCGGCTTGACGACCAGTGCCTGCAACCCTTGCTCGCCGCTCGGATAGCGCAGGTTGTCGAGCTTGTAGAACTTCAGCGCCTGCATCAGGTTGTTGACGTCGGTGCGCGCCGCCGTGACGCGCGCGTCTTCGGCGCGGTCGAGCATGTTGGGCACGATCAACGCGGCGAGCACGCCGATGATGACCAGCACGACCATCAGCTCGATGAGCGTGAAGCCACGGACGCGTCGAGGGCTTTTTGTCGGCAATGGCATCGTGGAGTTCTACCGGTCGGTCGGCTCGGGGGCGAGGTCGCTCGATGATAATCGTCGCATGTTCGCCCGCCTTTCGGCATTCGTGATCTGGTCGCTCGTCGCCGCCACCGCGATGTTCTGGCTGCTGCGGTTCGCCGTCCATGCGCCGCAGGCGCCCGCGCATGCCGTCTCTGTGGACCGCTCGGCGCCTGTTCGCGGCGATCTGGCGCGCCTGTTCGGCGCCCCGCTGACCGCCCGGGCCGAAGAGAAGGCGGCTGCGCCTTCGCGCTACCGGCTGGTCGGGGTGATGGCACCCAAATCGCAGCTTCCCGAAGGCTCGGGCGCCTACGGTCTGGCGCTGATCGCCGTGGACGGCAAGCCGGCGCGCGCCTATGCCGTCGGCTCGCGCCTCGACAGCGATCTCGTCCTGCAATCGGTCGGCTTGCGTACCGCGTCGCTCGCAACGGCACAGGGATCGCGCCGAATGCTCCTCGAGTTGCCGGCGCTACCGGTCGCCGCAACCGGCCTCCTGCCGACGCTGGGATCCGGCACCATGTCGACGATCCGGCCCGTTCCTCTCGTGCCTGCGCCGCTGCCCACACAAGCGACGACCGCCGGCCCGCCCCCGTCCATGTCGGCGGCGCCGAGCGGGCAGCCGCCGGCAGTCACCGGCATTCCCTCGCCGGCTGCGCCGTCTCAGCCGCAGGCCGACACGTCCCGCATGCAGTAGCGGGCGATTGCGCCGATCACTGCAGGAACAGCCGGTATGCCGGGTTGGCCGTCTCTTCGGCGCACGGGTAGTCGAGCGAGGTCAGGAAGCGGCTGAACGCGGCGTCGTCGGCAGGCGGCACCTGGATGCCGACCAGGATCCGGCCATGGTCTGCGCCCTGGTTGCGATAGTGAAACAGGCTGATGTTCCAGCCGGCCGGCATGCTGGAGAGAAACCGCATGAGCGCGCCGGGGCGCTCCGGAAAGACGAATCGATAGAGGCGCTCGTCCCTGGCCAGCATGGTGCGCCCGCCCACCATGTGCCGGACGTGCTCCTTGGCGAGCTCGTCGCCGGTCAGGTCGAGCGCCGCAAAGCCGTGACGCTCGAAGTGCTTTGCCAGCCGTGCCGACTCGGCGCGGTCGACCGTGGCGATGCCGACGAAAACGTGCGCAACCTTGGCGTCGGCGATGCGGTAGTTGAACTCGGTGACTGCGCGCGGCCCGATCAGGGCGCAGAAGCGCTTGAAGCTGCCACGCGCCTCGGGAATGGTCACGGCGAAAATCGCCTCACGCTCCTCGCCCACTTCGGCACGCTCGGCGACGAATCGCAAGCGATCGAAATTCATGTTCGCGCCGCAGGTGATGGCGACGTAGGTTTCGCCGGACGTCTTTTGCGTGTGCACGTATTGCTTGATCGCCGCGACGCCGAGCGCTCCTGCCGGCTCGAGGATGCTGCGCGTGTCTTCGAATACATCCTTGATGGCGGCGCAGGTCGCATCGCTGTCGACGACGATCCAGTCGTAGACCAGGCGGCGGGCAAGCCGGAACGTCTCGGCGCCGACCATGCGCACGGCGGTTCCGTCGGAAAAGAGTCCGACATCCCTGAGCCGCACGCGGCGCCCGGCCCTGACCGAGCGAAGCATCGCGTCGGAGTCGTTCATCTGCACGCCGACGATGCGAATCTCGGGGCGCACCGCCTTGACGTAGGCGGCAATTCCCGAGATCAGGCCGCCGCCGCCGACGGCGACGAAGATCGCGTCGATGCGCCCCGGATGCTGGCGCAGGATTTCCATGGCGATCGTGCCCTGACCGGCGATCACGTCGGGATCGTCGAAGGGATGTACGAAAGTGAGGCCGCGCGATGCTTCCAGCTGCAGTGCACGCTCGTGCGCATCCGAATAGCTGTCGCCGTACAGCACGACTTCGCCGCCCAGCGCGCGCACGGCGTCGACCTTCAGCGACGGCGTGGTTGTCGGCATGACGACGACCGCCTTGCAGCCGAGCTTGCGCGCCGACAGCGCGACTCCCTGCGCATGGTTGCCGGCCGACGCGCAGATCACGCCGCGCGAACGCGCCTCGATCGGCAGCCGGGCCATCTTGTTGTAGGCGCCGCGAAGCTTGAAGCTGAAGACGGGCTGCGTGTCCTCGCGCTTGAAGAGGACGCTGTTAAGCAGACGTGCCGAGAGTCGAGGCGCGACGTCGAGCGCGGACTCGATGGCGACGTCGTAGACGCTCGCGGTGAGGATCTTCTGCAGGTAGCCGCCGAGGGCAGGCGCACGCAGGAGCGGCGGTCGCGGAGCGGACTTGCGGTGCGAGGTCGCCATTGCCTTGTGGAGAAAAAAGCCCAAGGCATCGCTGCCCTGGGCTGAATCCACCAATGGAGGAGGTGGAGGAGACAATCGGCTCGAGACGAATCCAGCGCTTGAAGCGGCCCAACGCCATCGATTGAAATCGAGTGTATGGCCTTTTTTGCTGCGGTGCAATATCGCACGTCGGGTTCGGGAAACGGGATGCGCAATGGAATGCACGATCGACTGGATGCCTGCGAGCGGCATGGCGTTTTCCGCGGAGACCGGCAGCGGCCATCTCCTGACCATGGACGGCGCCGCGGATGGCGGCGGACGCAATCTCGCGCCACGTCCGATGGAGACCGTGCTCGCAGGAACGGGAGCCTGCACGGCCTACGACGTCGTGCTGATCCTGAAGCGCGGGCGCCACGACATTCGTGCCTGCCGGGTCGAGGTGAGCTCCGAGCGTGCCGAGCACGACCCCAAGGTGTTCACCAAGATACGCTTGCATTTCGTCGTCACGGGTGTCGCCATTCCCGCAGATGCGGTCGGGCGCGCGATCGCGCTGTCGCACGACAAGTACTGTTCCGCAACCATCATGCTGGGCAAGATGGCCGACATCACGACGAGCTTCGAGCTGCGGGAGGCCGCCGCCGCTCCGGACGATCAGAGGAAGTGAGCTGTCGTCGTCATCGCGCGCGCCGCGATGCGCATGGCGAGCCGGATCGGCCACGGCGGTCGCACGCCGCCGGCCCGTTCGGCGGCAAGGGCGTGGCCCGCTTCATCGTCCCTCATCTGACGCACGATCGCGCGTGAGGCCAGGTCCTCGGCCGGCAACCGTTCGAGATGCTTGTCGAGGTGGCGCTCGACCTGACGCTCCGTTTCAACCACGAAGCCCAAACCCGCCGCATCGCCTGAGCGGCCAGCCACCAGACCGAGTCCGAATGCGCCCGCGTACCAGAGGGGATTGAGCAGGCTCGGCCGGGCCCCGAGCTCGTTCAATCGTTCGGCCGTCCATGCCAGGTGGTCGGTCTCTTCCGCGGCGGCCCGTTCGAGTTGCCCGCGAAGTTCGGGGTTCGGGGTGGTCAGCGCCTGAGCGTTGTAGAGAGCCTGGGCGCAGACCTCGCCGACATGGTTGACGCGCATGAGCGCGCCGGACAGGCGCCGGGCCTCGACGCTCAGAGGCGCCCCAGGACTTGCGGCGACAGGCTTCGGACGAGCCGCTTTCGGGCTGCTCGTCAACGACCGCAGCGCCCTGTCGACGAGGCCCAGGGCCCGGTCGATAGAGGTGATCGACGGGTCGTGACGCATGGGTCGGAGGATAGCTTCGTGACGCGGAACCATCCGGCGAAATCCTCGTTGTGCCAAGACAACATAAGACCTTTTTTTGCTGCGCGAGGCTTTGCAGGGCGGGGCCCCTCTGGTGCAATACGCACAACTTCCGCATAGGGGGTTGTGCCTGATCTTGCTCCAGCGCGAGTTTCGGTGATCGGGACCTCTTGTTCAACCTAGGAGATAGTCGCAATGAAAAAATCTCTGCTCGCTCTCGCGGTACTGGGCGCTTTTGCTACCGCTGCGTCGGCGCAGTCGTCGGTCACGCTGTACGGCACGATCGACTTGAACGGCCGCTACGTCAAGAACGACGGCTCCAACAAGCGTCTGAGTCTGGACCAGGACGGCATCAACAGCAGCCAGCTCGGCTTCAAGGGCATCGAGGATCTCGGTGGCGGCCTGAAAGCCGGCTTCGTGCTTCTCGCCAGCACGGGTGCTGACTCCGGCGACATCGGTGCCGGCCAAAGCGGAGCGGGCACGGGCAAGTTCTGGACCCGCCGTTCCACCGTCAGCCTGTTCAGCAACGCCGGCGAGCTTCGCCTCGGCCGCGACTACACGCCGAGTTTCTGGAACCAGACCCTGTTCGATGCCTTCGGCACCGTCGGTATCGGCCATTCGGAGCTCGTCCAGCAACTGTCCTCGAGCACCAACGTCCGCGCCGACAACATGATCGGCTACTACCTGCCGGCGAACATCGGTGGCTTCTACGGCCAGGTCAACGTCGCAGCCG
>Ga0075520_1000436_pt1 | contig 18160 bp, 16 predicted proteins | sample NGEPerB_FD_75100 | JGI IMG/M metagenome (GOLD analysis project Ga0075520, IMG submission 75100) | Arctic peat soil microbial communities from the Barrow Environmental Observatory site, Barrow, Alaska, USA - NGEE PermafrostAB12-B | ecosystem: Environmental > Terrestrial > Soil > Wetlands > Peat ... | reverse complement strand
TATGACGTCGCCGGCCTTTCGCACGATGACGAGATCGCCCGGTCGCACGTCCTTCAACGCGACCTGGTCCTCGTTGTGCAGGGTCGCCATCGACACGGTCGATCCAGCGACGACCACCGGTTCGAGGACCGCGTACGGCGTCGCGCGCCCCGTGCGCCCGATCGAGACCTCGATGGCGAGCAGTCGCGTGGTGCGCTCCTCGGGCGGGAACTTGCGCGCGGTGGCCCAGCGTGGGGCGCGCGAGGTGAAACCGATCGCCGCGCGCAGCGCGAGATCGTCGAGTTTGATCACGACGCCGTCGATGTCGTAGTGCAGGTCGTGACGACGCGCCTCGAACCAACCGCTGCGCTCGATCATTGCCTCGGCGCCCGTGACGATCTCGATCTCGGGCGCGACGAAGAATCCCCACGCCGACATCTGGGCCAACGTCGCCGCGTGACTCGTGAACGAGAGCGCGTCGTCGAGGTCCACCAGTTGGTAGGCGAGGAACGACAGCGGACGGCGCGCACTGACGGCCGGATCCTTCTGGCGCAGACTCCCGGCGGCGGCGTTGCGGGGATTGGCGAACTCCTTCTCGTGCAACTCGCGTTGACGGTCGTTGAGCGCGGCGAAATCCTCCTTCGCGAGAAAGACCTCGCCGCGAACCTCCAGTCGTCCACTCGCGCCACCCTTCAAAGAACGCGGCACGTTGGCGATCGTTCGCACGTTGTCGGTGACGTCCTCGCCCACGCGCCCGTCGCCTCGCGTCGCCGCGCGGATCAGGTCGCCGCGCTCGTACGTGATCGAGAGCGCCAGGCCGTCGATCTTGGGTTCGACCGCGAAGACCAGCGAGTCGGGATCGCGGTTCAGTCCTCGCGCGACGCGTGCCGTCCATTCGCGCAACTCCTCGACGTCAAATGCGTTGTCGAGGCTCAGCATCGGCTCTCCGTGTACCACAGGGTTAAAGACGCTCGACGTCGGTGCGCCGACCGTGTGGGTGACCGACGCGGCGACGTCCACCTCGGGGTGTTCGCTTTCGAGGGTCCGCAGTTCGCGCACGAGAGCGTCGTAGTCGGCGTCGGGCACGAGCGGCTCGTCGTGCACGAAGTAGGCCTCGTTGTGGCTCGTGATCTCACGACGCAGCTCGGCCGCCCGTTCGGCGTGAGTGCTCACGCGCTGGCGACGATCGCGGCGCCCTGGACGATCGCTGGTTCATCGACTCGGTAGAACACGACGGTTTGACCCGGGGCCACGGGTCGCGCCGGCGCACCAAGCGTGAGCGACCACGACGGCGACGATTGCAACGTCGCTCGTTGGGGGCGACCGTGGGCACTCCATTGGGCGAACACCTCGGTGCCACCCTCCAGTCGTTGGTGCGAGAACGTGATCGACGACGCGTCGAGCGCCAACGCGCTGACCATCACCTCGTCGAGGCGTCCGACCTCGACGCGACTGGCGGCGAGGTCGACCTTGGCGACGTAGCGCTTCTCACCGTCGCGGCCCGGCACCACACCGCGTCGCTGTCCGACGGTCACCAGTTGAGCCGCGTCGACCGTACCGAGGACGTCACCGGTCGAACGGTCGACGATGGTGGCGGGCGTCACGGTCAGACGCTGGCGCAGGAAGACCTCGCGACCCTTGGAGGCCTCGATGAAGCAGACGTCTTGACTGTCGGGTTTGTTCCACGTGCGCAGTCCGAGCCGTTCGGCGTGCCCGCGGACCTCGTCCTTAGTCATCGCGCCGATCGGGAGCAGCAGCAGGGAGAGTTCCGCCTCGGTGAGGTAGCCGAGCACGTAACTCTGGTCCTTCTGGTCGTCGGCGCCGCGCGCCAGTAGGTGCGTGTCGTCGCGAGACACGACCTGGGCGTGATGGCCGGTCGCCACAGCGTCAAAGCCCAGACGCTTCGCACGCTCGAAGAGCAGGGCGAACTTGATATGACGGTTGCACTCGATGCACGGGTTGGGCGTGCGTCCCGCCGCGTGACCGGCGACGAAGGGCGCTACGACGTGACGTTCGAACTCCTCGGTGTAGTTGAAGATGTGATGGTCGATCCCGAGCATCTGGGCGACCCGGCGCGCGTCGTCGACGTCGGCGACCGAACAACAGCCCGAATCCGACGCGCCGCCCCAGAGCTTCAGCGTGGCGCCGACGACCTCGTGCCCATCTTCCATGAGGAGCCCCGCCGCGACCGACGAGTCAACGCCGCCACTCATCGCCACGAGTACTTTCATGATCCCAGTCTGCCAGCCGGCTGAGCGGCTCAGGCCTCTGCGCGCAACCGGTAGACCACGGACGACAGAATCGCGATCAGGGCGTCGACCTCCGCCTCGGTCGTCTCTGCGCCCATGGAGACGCGAAGCGAGCCTCGCGCACGCTCGGGGTCGACGCCCATCGCCGCGAGCACGTGGCTCGGTTCCGCGGCGCCACTCGAACAGCTCGCCGCGGCGGAGGCGAAGACACCCTCCTGGTCCAACAGGAACAACAACTCGTCACTGGCGAGATCCTTGAACGTGACGTGCACGGTGCCGGGCAGTCGGCTGGCGCCCAGCGCGGTGATCTCGACGCCCGGAAGAAAGACCAGCGCCGAGCACAACTTGTTCTGGAAGTCGATGACCCGATCGCACACCTCGGTCAGTTCTTGGCGCGTCGCGCGCACGGCGGCCGCGAGACCGACGGCGGCGGCGGCGTCGACGGTGCCGCCACGAAGCCCGCGCTCCTGTCCGCCGCCCGGCACGACTGCGTCGAGTTCGACGGGATTGCGCAGAATCAGCGCGCCGCTGCTCACGGGCCCACCGATCTTGTGCGCGCAGATCGAAATCATGTCCATCGTCGCGGTGACCGTCGGCAAGTGCAGCCACGGTGCCGCCGCAACCGCGTCGGTGTGCAGCACCGTTCCCCCCGGTATCGCCGCGTTGGTGATCGAGCTCACGGCGTCGAGTGGTTGGCGCACGCCGGTCTCGTTGTTGGCCGTCATCACGCTGACGATGGCGGTGTCGGGGGTGAGCGCTTCGTGCAGCGATTCAAGATCGACCACCCCGTCACTGTCGACCTCGACGTAACGAAGGCGCACGCTCGCAAAGTCACGCGCCATCATCCGGGCGGCGTCGAGCACGGCGTGGTGCTCGACGCGCGAGACGACGATGGAGGACGACTCGTGGTGACGACGATGATGGTTGGTGACGCCCACGATCGCGAGGTCGCACGACTCGGTACCGCCACCGGTGAAGATCACGCCGCCGGGCTGAACGCCGACGAATGAGGCGACCTCGTCACGGGCCTCCTCGATCGCCCGGCGCGCTTCGCGTGCGGCCCGGTGCGAGCCCGAGGGATTGCCCACCACGCCGTGCTGCCACGGTGCCATGGCTTCGGCGACCTCGTCGCGACGTGGCGCGGACGCAGCGTGGTCAAAGTAGTAGCGCGGCCTTACCGCGTCACTTCCGACCGCGGGTCCCTTCTTGTCGACACTCTTAGAACTCGCCATGTACCTAGTCTGCCAGCAAGATCGGGGGCTCTATTGGCGTCACCGCGATCTCTTCCCAGAACTGCGGGTGCGCGACGGTGACGGTGACGATCACGATCCCGAGCAGCGCGGCGGCGGTCTCGGTGACGTGGCGCACGCCCCAATCCTTGGCGACCGCCGCCTGCACGAGGGCGCCGATGGGGTACGAGAGCGACAGCGACAGCGTGTAGAGCGCCAGGATCCGCGAGCGCTCGTTGCGCGGCGCGTGCAGCTGTACCGACGTGTTGAGTCCCGTGAGCGCACCGACGTACGCACCGCCGAGCAGCACCAGGGCGAGGACCGCCCACACCAGGTCCGGGGCCAGTCCGTAGGCTGCTTCGGCGACGACGAGCGTGGCGAGCGAGGCGCGTAACACGTAGATCCGCGACGTCCGGCGCGCAAGTGCTGGCAACGTCAACGCGCCGATCACCGCGCCGACACCCTGACCGAACACGAGCCAGGGTGTCCCGGACTTGCCCGCGTGCAACACGTCGATCGCCATCGCCGGAATCAGGGCCATGAAGGGACCGACGATCATCGCCACTATGGCGATGCCGAGGATCGGATAGCGACATCCCCTGACGGCCCAGGCCTGGCGCGCGCCGGCGACCGTTTCCGCCCAGGGGCGGATCCTGGTCGTGACCTTGGCTCGCGGCGGCGTGCGCACGAAGGAGAACATCACGACGACGAACACAAACGACGCCGCGTTGAGCGCGAAGCAGATACCCGGAGATCCGAGGGCGAGGGCCACCGCGGCGAACAGCGGGCCAATGACGCGACCCAAGTTGAACTGCGCTGACGAGAGCGACACCGCCGCCAGCACTTCGTCGCGATCGACGAGGTCGGGCAACAACGACTGCCACGCCGCCCAGGACGCGGAACTGGCGAAACCTTCGATCACCGCCAGGTACACCGCGATACGCGGCGTCAAGTGATGGGTCAGCTCGGTGATCGCCAACACGCTCGCGCTGATCGCCATGACGGTGTTGCACGCCTGAATCCAGTGCTGACGATTCCAGCGATCGGCGATGACGCCGCCGGTCGGTGAGCCGATGAGACTCGGCGTCCACGCCGCGACGGTCAAGAGTCCCAACCAGATCGTGTTGTGCGTCGTCACGGTCAGGAACACCCCGAGCGCCACCGACTGCATCCACGTGCCGGTCGACGAGACGAACGACGATATCAACGACAGCGCAAAGCTTCGGTGACGGAGCGGTGAAAATGAAGCGGAGGCCATGTACTGCCACGCTAACGGTCGCTCCCGTCACGGCCGGTGTCTCGCGGACGACTCCGTTTCCTCGCGCCAGGTCGCGCAGCGAACCAATCAAAACCAGCCACCCGGCACTCTCAACATTCGAGGGCGCCGGGTGGCTGGGTGAAGCAGGTACTTCAGGAAGCAGTGTTAGTGACTTGACATCGAGTGGTCGGAGGAACCACCGGCGTTGAAGCCACCATTACTGAAGCTGCCGGTGCTGAATCCCGACCCGTGGTTGCCCGAGTTGGTGTGATGCGAGTGACCTCGGCCGAAGCCTTGGTTGCCACCGCCACGGCTGTCGCCCCAACGGTTGCCGCCACGGTTTCCGTTTCCGTTGCCGTCACACTTCTGGTTGGCCTCGTCCTTGATCGAAAGGACGACGACCGGGGTCGTTGTTGACAGCACCAGGTCGACGTTGTCGCCAACAACCGGAGCGGTCACGCCCGTCGCGAGACCGGTGATGGTCGTCGCGGCGTCAAGCGCGTAGAGCGTCGGGGTCGTGCTTCCCTTGGTCAACACCGAAATCGAGGTGCCCGCGACGTACGCCGAGACAGTCCCTTCAATCCGCATCGACGTGGTGGCGGCCGGGGTGGCCGGAGCCTCCGTCACGCCTTCATCCTTGATCGACAGGACGACGGCCGGGGTCGTGGTTGACAACACCAGGTCGACGTTGTCGTTGACGGCCGGGACGGTCACGCCGGTACCAAGACCGGTGATGGTCGTCGCGGCGTTGAGCGTGTACAGCGTCGGCGTTGTGCTGCCCTTGGTCGAAACCGAGATGGACGTACCGGCGACGTAGGCCAGGACGGTGCCCTCAATCTTCATGGGCTGGTGTGCTACTCGCGGCGCGTGGATCGTGATCGACGTCACGGTGACCGGCGTCGTGCTGGACAACATCAGTTTCACGTGGTCGCCAACGGCCGGCGCAGTCACACCGGTCGCCAGGCCACTGATGGTCGTCGTGGTGCTCAGCGCGTACGACGTGGGCGCGGTAGCGCCCTTGGTCAACACCGAGATCGACGTACCGGCGACGTAGCCGAGCACGGTTCCGAAGATCTCGTTGCTCGGAACGGTCGTGACGGCCGTGTCGTGGCTACCGACGTTCGAGTTTCCGTCAGCTGCGGCGATACCAGCGATGCCGCCGACGAGTCCCAGACCCAGCGTGGTTGCAACTGCTACGCGACGAACTGCCTTGGTCTTGGTTCTGTACATGGTGATCCCTTCGTTGCGTCCGGGCGAGATGCTCTCGAACACCACCAAGCCTTGTGGCTCCAAATGTGAGGAGCCTGTGAGGCACCGGAGTGTTGTGGGGTAATGATCAAAGATCGGTGCACGTACGGCTTTACGAACAACAATTGAAGAAGATTCAGTGTGGTCGCGACCAAGAACGTCGAGCGATAGGACTTGGCGACGACGAATCTCGCCTCTTGAAGTGACGAATTCACCACGCGCAATGACGCGACCAACAGATTGAGAGTGAGGAATCGAAGCCGTCGGGACCTGCGGGTAAGCCTCGCCACCGACGCGACATGAAGTGAGTGAGAGACAGTGGGACACCTGATGACCAAAGCAACGTTCGTGCGGTGGTTCACCCGTCGGGCGATCGCTCCGGTCGCACTGGTCGCGGCGCTGGGGCTCTGCGCGTGCGGGAGCGTCTCGTCGACGACTCCGACCACCTCACCGACGAACGGCGTCGCGTATCTCTGCCAGGTACTCCCCCGGGTCGACCGGCTCATCGTGACGCGCAAGGTGGCGGGCAACCAGTTCCACTTCACGTTCCCCGCCGTCGTGACGGTCACCAACGCCACCGCGGCCCGACGAATCGCCTTGATCGCCTGTGGGTTGGCGGACATGCCGAAGGGTGCCCAAGCGTGTCCCGTCGAGTTCTCGATCTGGTACCACCTGGACTTCGCCGTCCGGGGCGAGAAGGGCATGGGGGGCGAAGGCATCGTCGTGAACCCCACCGGCTGCCAAACGGTCACCGGCCTCGACGCGGTTCGCACCACCGCCCAACGTCAGGATTTCTACCAGCTCCTCGGCAACGCACTGGGCCTCAAGAACGCTGGCCAACCGACCTTCGCGGGAACCCTTCAGAACCTGGGCTGAACGAGTCGACGCCGCTCGCCTGTGCGAGCCAAGGAATCGAACGAGTCAGCGAGCGACGCTATTGGTCCTGGTCGCGCTTCTTCTTCATCGGCCGCAGCGCGAACCACCACACCGAGACGATCGTCGCGAGCGCGCCCAGCGCGCCCAGCGTCGATTTGACGGGCGGCTTGCTCTTGGAATCGTCGGCCATTGGACCATCGTAACGAACAAAGCGCCGGGGGCAAAAAGCCCCCGGCGCTTTGGTGCTACGAATGCTGGCGCTGCTTAGTTGGCACTCACCAGAGCTTCGCTGTGTGCCTCAACCGCGAACTCCAGAACGATCTTGTTGCCGACGACCAGGCTGCCGTTCTCGAGGCTTCCCTCGAAGTTGACGCCAAAGTCGCGACGGTCGATCTCACCGCGAGCTTCGAAGCCGGCGGCGAGGACGCCCGGGCTCATGCTCGGGCCGACGCCCAGGAATTCCAGGTCGAAATTGGTCGACTTGGTGATGCCCTTGACCGTCAGGTCGGCGACCATCTGGTAGTTGTCGCCACCCTTGGGGGTGATCTGGGTCGACTTGAGGGTCAACGTGGGGTTGTTCTCGATGTCGAGGAAGTCGGCGGTCTTCAGGTGACCGTCGCGCATCTCGTTGTTCGTGGTGATGCTGGCGGCCTGCACGGTCGCTTCCAAGGTCGAGTTCTCGGCACTGTCACCAATGGTGATGACACCCGTGAAATCGGTGAAATTACCGCGAACCTTGGCGGCCACGAGGTGGCGAGCCACGAAACTGACGGTTGAGTGAACGGCGTCGATACTGTAAACGCCGGGAGCGGGGAGGTTGCTCATTGTGGGACTCCTAAAATCTCTGGGCACTATCTGTGCACTTACGAGTATAGTTGCTTATACAACTACTTGTCAAGCAATTATTTGAGAAACAATAATTGTCTTACTAAGAATGTGATAAAATAACTTCATGTCGTATCTGCCCTCTTCCTGCCCCTCGGGTGACGAGAAGGTGCTGCTCTTCGGCCTCCTGCTCGAGACAAACGCCCGCCTCGCTCGCAGTCTGGGCGCGCACCTCGAATCCGAGTGTGACCTCCCCCTGCCCTGGTTCGAGGTCCTGTTGCAACTTCGAAAGTCTCCTGACGGACGTCGGAAGATGAACGAGATCGCTGACGCCATCGTCCACTCGACCGGCGGGACGACAAGGCTGATCGACCGGTTGGAGGAAGCGCGTCTCGTCGAGCGACAGTTGTGCCCGACGGACCGGCGTGCCGTGCACGTCGCCATCACCGACGTGGGTAACGCGAAGCTCGACGACGCCCTCAGCGTCCACCTCGACTACCTCGACGAACGCCTCGCCAGTCGACTGTGCAATGAGGAGCGGGCACAACTCACCACGCTGCTCACCAAACTCAACACGCCGCGCTAGACCCTCGTCACCCAGGCGCGCGCGACCCGTCCGTCGTCGAGTTCGAGTGGCGTCCCTTCACCAAGTCCTTCGCCGACGATGATCTCGGTCGCGAGCACCTCGCTCGCCAACAGCGCGAAACCGTCCGCCAGATCGTCGATGCCGGTGACGTGCACGATGATGCGGTCCGACACCTCAAAACCGGAGTTCTTTCGCAGGTCCTGGATCTGACGCACGACGTCGCGCAGGTAGCCGCGTCGGCGAAGTTCGTCGTTCAGCTCCAGGTCCAACGCCACGACTTCACTGCCGTCGCGCGACACCGCGAATCCACCCTGGCTCTTCACGCGAAGTTCGATGTCGTCGCTGGTCAGTTCGAAGACGCCGCTCGAAAGTGTCAGCGACACCGTGGCGCCCGCTTCGAGTGTCTGTGCGGCGGCGACCGAGTCGAGCGCCGCGAGCGCCGGCTTCAATTCCTTCACGGCCTCGCCGAGGCGCGGTCCGACGGTTCGAAAGTTGGGCACCAGCTCGAAGGTGAGCACCTGGGCGAGTTCCGAGCCGTACTCGAGTGTGTCGACGTTGAGCTCATCCTCCACCACGCCCGCGGGAGGAACCGGTGAGCCCACGGGCAGAAAGACCAAGGCTCGCGCGAGGGGCTGGCGAACCTTGACGCCCGCTTCGGCGCGCGCGGCGCGACCGAGCGACGTGAGCCGTCGCGCGACCTCCATCGACTCCTCGAGCGCGACGTTTCGATGCTCGGGGCTGCCCGTGGGCCAGTCGGCCAGGTGCACCGAGTCGGTCTCGTCGACGTCGAAGAGTTCGAGGTAGAGCCGTTCAGCGACGAAGGGACAGAACGGCGCGAGCAGTAGCGTGACGCGCTGGAGGACTTCAAGCAACGTCGCCTGCGCCGCGAGCGAATCCGAACGTGGCGCGTTCGGGTCGGTGCGCCAGAACCGCCGTCGGCTGCGCCGCACGTACCAGTTGGACAGGTCGTCGATCAACTTCGCCAACGCGTCGGTGCCGCCGAGCGGTTCGTAGCCGTCGAGCGCGTTCGTCACCGTGACCGTGACGTCCTCGACGCGCGAGAGGATCCACTGGTCGATCGCCGTACGTTCGCGCACCGTCGGGATGTCGGGGTCAGCGGGGTCGAACTGGTTGAGCGAGGCGTAGGTGCTGAAGAAACTGAAGGTGTTCCACAGCGTCGCCAGGGTCTCGCGCAGTGACGCGTCGATCGCGGTCAGTCCCGCGCGCGTCGAGGTCCAGGGCGATCCCTGGGAGAACATCCACCAACGAAGCGGGTCGGCGCCGCGGGTGTTGAGGACCTCCCACGGGTCGATCACGTTGCCGACCGACTTGCTCATCTTCTTGCCGTTCTCGTCGACGATGTGGCCGAGACAGAGCACGTGCTCGTAGGGCTTCTCACCAAAGACGAGAGTGTTGACGGCGAGCAGCGTGTAGAACCAGCCACGCGTCTGGTCGATCGCCTCGGCGATCAGCTGCGCGGGGAACTGCATCGCCTCCTCGGAGCCCGCGACGTGCGGGTAGCCCACTTGGGCCGCGGGCATTGAACCTGCGTCGAACCACGCGTCGATGACCGGCTCAACGCGTCGCGCGTCAGTGCCGCACGTGCGACACGGAACGACGACCTCGTCGATTCCCGGACGGTGCGGATCGAGAGCACTCAGGTCGCGGCCCGTCAGTTCGGAGAGCTCGGCGAGCGATCCGACGCACGTGAAGTGATCGTCGGCGCAACGCCAGATCGGCAACGGCGTGCCCCAATAGCGGTCGCGCGACAGCGCCCAGTCGACGTTGTTGGCGAGCCAGTCACCGAAGCGACCATCGCGGATATGGGTGGGGTGCCAATCGATCGTGGCGTTCTCGCTCAGCATCTTCTCGCGGAACTGACTCGTCGCGACGTACCAGTTGGGCTGTCCCCAGTAGATCAGTACCGTGCTGCAGCGCCAGCAGTGCGGCAACGAGTGGGTGTAGGCGAGACGACGCAGCAGGATGCCGCGGCGTTCGAGTTCGTCGTTGATCGCGTGGTTGGCGCTGCGCACGCCCTGACCTTCGAGCCAGGGGATCGCCGCAGTGAACGTCCCGTCGGGTCCGACGGGGTTCACCGTCGGCAGAGCGTTCTCGCGCGCGATCTGGCGGTCGATCTCGCCAAAGGCCGGCGCCTGGTGCACGAGTCCGGTGCCGTCTTCGGTCGTGACGTACTCGCCCGCCACCACGTAGCAGGCGTCCACGCCCTCGGGCAGTTCGACGTCACTAAAGGGTCGTTCGTAGTGCACGCCGAGGAGCGCGGTTCCGGCGAACATCGCGCTGGGCGTCGCCCCCTCGCCAAAGACCGCCTCGACGAGTGACGCGGCGACGACCATGCCGTCAACGACGGCGTAGGTGATCTCGGGATTGACCGCGACCGCGACGTTGGACAGCAGCGTCCACGGCGTCGTCGTCCACACGACCAGGTGGGTCGCGCCGTAAAGCCCGTCGTGCGCGTCGGCGTCGGTGACGCGCAACTTCACGTACGCGCTCTCGTCGACCTCGTCGGAGTAGACCCCGGGCTGACCGAGCTCGTGGCTCGACAGAGCCGTGCCGCAGCGCGGGCAGTACGGGATGACCTTCAGGTCCTCGTAGAGCAGTCCCCGGTCGAAGAGCTGCTGGAGGTGCCACCAGACCGACTCTACGTACTCGGGGTGGAACGTGTAGTACGCGTGCTCCATGTCGGTCCAGTAGCCAATTCGCTCGGTCAGGCGTTCGAACTCGCCCACGTAGGTGAGCACCGATTCGCGGCACAGCCGCGTGAACTCCTCGACGCCGATCTGCTCGACGATGGCCTTCTTGCCCGAGATGCCGAGCTGCTTTTCGACCTGGACCTCGACGGGCAGGCCGTGCGTGTCCCAGCCGGCCCGGCGCGACACGAATCGGCCCCGCATGGTCTGGTAGCGACAGAAGAGGTCCTTGTAGACGCGGGCCCAGACGTGATGCAGGCCGGGCATGCCGTTCGCCGTCGGGGGCCCTTCGTAAAAGACCCAGGGGTCGGCGCCCTCACGATGGCGCATCGAGCGGGCGAAGACGTCGTTCGTCTTCCACCGGACGAGTTCTGCTTCCTCGATGGTCACAAAATCAAGTTCGGCGCTGACGGGGCGAAACACGGTTCTCCTTCAAAGAATCCCTTCATCGTACCGAGCGACGGGACGCCGATCGACCGGCCCCTACTGTGGACGAGTGCGATCCTTGACAATTGCCGACGAACCAATCGACTCGAGCGGAGCGCTGAGCGTCTTCTACGCCGCGATCGATGAACTGAATCGGCGTTACGGCGACGGTGCCGACCAGGCGCACATGGGTCTCGCCGAACTCGCCGCGCCACTCGGCGTGTTCCTCGTGGCGCGCGTCGAGGGACACCCCGTCGGCGGCGTGGGACTTCGCCCCATCAGTGCGCCCGAAGCCCGTCTCGGCGAGATCAAGCGCCTCTGGGTGCGCCCGGACCTTCGACGAAGCGGCGTCGCCGCCGCCTTGATGGTCGACGTCGAAGAGCGCGCCCGGCTGCTCGGTTACGTGCGGCTCTACCTCGAGACGGGCCCGGCCCAACCCGAGGCGCTCTCCTTCTACCCGAAGATCGGCTGGGAGAAGGTCGACGAATTCCCGCCCGACGCCTTCACGCACCACGTCGCGAGTCGGTTCACCCGGCTCCTCTAGCGGCCGAAGCGCTCGTCCATCCACGCGGGTGATAACTCACAGAGCGAGTGCAGGATGAGGTCGGCCTCGGCGAACGCCGGCTGGCCCGCGTCCTCGGGCGTCGGAACCGCGACGACCGTCATAGTCGCGGCGACGCCCGCCAGGACGCCCGCCGCCGAGTCCTCGATGACGAGACAGTCGCCCGCCGCGACGTCGAGCGACGCCGCGGCACTGAGGAACACGCCCGGGTGCGGCTTGCCGAACGGCTCGAACTCCGCGGACTGCACGCACTGGAAGTACCCACGCAGCCCGAAGTGGTCGAGGCAGCGGTAGATGAGTTCCAGCGGCGTGGAACTGGCGAGCGCGAGCGGACCGTGTTGCGCGCACAGGTCGATCGCGTACTGCGCGCCGGGCAACGTCCGACCCTCTGTCTCGACGAGGTCGCCGACGCGCGCGAGGAGTACCGTCACGACCTCCTCGCGGCTCGGCCCCGACCAGGGAAAGCGTTCGAACCAGTACTCGACGACCTCGCCGACGAACATCCCCTTGGTCGAACGGTCCCCCGTATCCGAGATCGGCACGCCGAGGTCGCCGAAGATCTCCAGTTCGGCCTTGTGCCAGAGGATCTCTGAATCGATCAAGAGCCCGTCCATGTCGAACAGGGTCGCGCGCAACGTCACCACGCAACTCTGGCACACGCCTCACTCGCTACGGTAGCGACGTGGTGCACGTGCGAAAACTGGACCGCGGCGACGTCGACGATGTGGTGCGTCGCGTCGAACTGCGACTCCGTCACGACGCGCAGATCAACGATCTGGTCAGTCCCGAGATCTCGACCGAGGAGTTCGGACACGCCCTCGCCGACGCCACGTCGTCGACCTGGGTCGCGCTCGACGGCGACGTTCTCGTCGGACACCTCTACGGTGCCCTGCTCGAGAGCGCGGTCTACGGTCACGGCGTCTGGATCGGTCCCGACGCCGTCTCGTTCGACGGAACCGACGTCCTGAGCGATCTCTACGCCCAGGCGGGTCAGGAGTGGATCGAGCGGGGTGCGCTCGAGCACTACGTCTGGGTGCTCGACGACGCCTCGTCGACACAGCCGTGGTACGAACTGGGTTTCGCCAGGATGCACACGCGCGGCGTCCTCGCCATCGACGCCTTGCGAGGCCACGAGTTGGCCGACATCTACTCGCTTCGTCGCGGCACGCTTGATGATCTCGACGTCGCGGTGTCGCTCAGCGAAGAGCTCAACCTCGCTCAGGAGAAGGGTCCAAGTTTCTCGATCGACCTCAATACCACGTCCGAACGCGACGAACTGCTCGAGACGTTGAGCGACCCCGAGGTCGCGTACTACCTCGTCGAGTACGAGGGCCGAGCCGTAGGCCAGTGCATCACCTTCCCGCTGCCAGCGCGTCGAGGATCCTTCGACGACACGCTGCACCTGAGTGCGGTCGTCGTGAGTGAAGACCACCGGGGTCGCGGCGTCGCGACCGCACTCGTCAATTCGGCCCTCGACGAGGCGTTCGCCGAGGGCTTCCGGTACGTTGAAACCAACTGGCGCGTCACGAACCGTCAGGCACAACACTTCTGGACGTCCTACGGATTTCGACCCACCTACGTGCGCCTGCACCGAACGATCGGCGCCGGTTAGCTGAGTTCAGCCTCGATGGCGGCGACGAGCGCCGGGTCCTCGGGCGACACCAACGGGGCGAAGCGCTGCACCGTACCGTCCGGTCCGACGAGGAACTTCTCGAAGTTCCAGCGGACGTCGCCGGTGTAGCCCTCGGCGTCGGTGCTCTTGTTCAGTTCGGCGAAGATCGGGTGCTGGTTCTCGCCGTTCACCTCGATCTTCTCGAAGAGGGGGAACGTGACGCCGTAGGTCGTCGAGCAGAACGTCTGGATCTCCTCGGCGCTGCCGGGCTCTTGACCCTTGAACTGGTTGCACGGGAAGCCAACGACGTGAAAGCCGCGATCCCCGTACGTCTTCTGGAGCTTCTCAAGCCCTTCGTACTGGGGTGTCAGGCCGCACTGGGAGGCGACGTTGACGACGAGCAGAGACTTGCCGGCGAACGCCGCGAGCGAACTCGCGTCGCCCGAGAGCGTGTGGACGGGGATGTCGTAAAGAGTCATCCGATAACGCTAACGGTGAATTCGTAATTGGTGTCAGCCATAGGCTGCGTCCATGCGTGCCGTCGTTATCAGTGATGGGAACCTGGAGGTGCTCGAGCGGCCGGCACCCGAGCCCGCCGCGCGCGACGTGATCGTCACCGTGCACGCGGCCGGCCTCAACGCCGCCGACCTCCTCCAACGCCAGGGGTTCTATCCCGCCCCCGCCGGGTGGCCCGCCGACGTTCCCGGCATGGAACTCGCCGGCGTCGTCAGTGCGGTCGGCAGCGACGTCGACGAGCCGCTGCTCGGACGGCGCGTCTGCGCGCTCGTCGGGGGTGGCGCCCAGGCCGCGCACTGCGCCGTGCCGGCCGAGCACCTGCTCTTCGTGCCCGAAGGTGTCTCGTGGCTCGAAGCGGGCGGGTTCGCCGAGGCGTTCTGTACCGCCCACGACGCCCTGGTGAGCCAGGCCCACCTGGCGGCCGGCGAACGCGTCCTCATCTCGGGCGCCGCCGGTGGTGTCGGCCTCGCGGCCGTGCAGATCACCCATGCCCTCGGCGCCCACGTGATCGCCGTCACGAGAACGAGTGAGCATCACCAACGACTGGCGTCGATGGGCGCCGACGAGACGATCACCACTGACGAGGTGGCGTCGCTCGAGCCCGTCGACGTCGTGCTCGAACTCGTTGGTGCCGCCAATCTCGCCGTCGCCCAAAGGGTCCTCGCTCCGTTCGCGCGCGTCGTCGTCATCGGCGTCGGTGGCGGAGGCGGTCGGGTGGAACTCGATCTCTTGAACTTCATGGGACGGCGCGCGTCGCTCACCGGCTCGACGCTGCGATCGCGCTCGCGCGAGGAGAAGGCCCGGGTGATCGCCCGCGTCGGGGAGGAAATGGTGCCGCTGTGGACGAGCGGTCAGCTGTCGATGCCGATCGACCGGTCATTCGAACTAGCCGAGGTCGGCGAGGCCTACGCGTGGTTCGCCAAGCCCGGCAAATTCGGCAAGGTCGTGCTGCGCGTCGATGATTGACGCAGCGTTAGTTTGACAACGTGACCGACGTCCCGCCGCCGCATCCGTCGCGCTGCGCACCGACGCGCGACGACTACGAGGCGATTCTGCGTGCGCACGAACAAGCAGTGATGGACGGAGAAACCACGTATCGCGATCCCTCGACGGGTTTCATGGTCCTCACGATCGCCACGCACCTCGAACGCGGCGTTTGCTGTGGTCGGGGCTGTCGTCACTGCCCGTTCATCGAGGATTAGACCGCCGCGACCGCCACTTCATCGTGCTGGCCGAGGTGGTGACGGTCGATGTTGACGATCATGAAGAAGCAGACGCCCGCAACCGCCAACGTCAGTGCGCCGAAACGGAACGCCATGTCGTAGCCGTGGACGTACGCGCGATTGTGCTCGAGCAGCTTCGCGGCCGCCGAGGTCGAGTGACGCATAGAGGTCGCGATGAGGGCCGTCGCGCTCGACACGACAATCGTGTTCTGGATCGCCGTCCCGAACGATCCGCCGAGCTGCTGGGCCGTCGAGAGCACCGCGGACGCCGCGCCGGTGTCGCGGGGCTCGACGTTGAACAACGCGGTCGACGCCAACGTGACGAACGCCAGTCCGAGGCCGAGGCTCGTGATGATCATCGGGGGCATGACGTGGGTCAGGTACGTGGAGTCGGGCTGGATGAACGACAGGTACGCCAATCCGGCCGCCCCGAGGAAGCAGCCGATCGTCGCGAGGGGACGGGGCCCGATCCGGGGCAACAGTTGACTCGCCACGCCGGCTGACACGATGACGCCGACCGAGAACGGCATGAAGAGCAAACCCGACTTCACGGCCGAGTACGCGTCGACGTTCTGGAAGTAGAAGGTCATGAACAAGAACATGCCGAAGATGCCCAGCGCCACGAGGATCTGGGTCAGGTACGAGCCCGCTCGCACGCGGTTGGTGATGAGTCGAAGTGGCAGGAGCGGCTGCTTCTTGTAGTGCTCGATGACGAAGAACACGCAGAGCAACACCCCACCGAGCGCGATGAAAGGCCACGAGTTGGTCGATCCCCACCCGTGCGTCGAGGCCTGGGAGACGCCGAAGACCACGCTCACCATGCCGATCGTGGCGCTCAGCGCTCCGGGCACGTCGTAGTGGGGATGACCGTCCACCTTGGATTCGTGGATCTCCGGGATCGCCAACGCGAGACAGAAGATCGCCATGGGCGTGTTGACGAAGAGGCACCACCGCCACGAGAGGTACTGCGTCAAGAGCCCCCCGACGATGAGGCCGATGGCGGCGCCCACGCCCGACAACGCCCCGTAGACGCCAAAGGCCTTGGCCCGCTCCTTCGAATCGGTGAACGTCACCGAGATGAGCGAAAGCGCCGCCGGCGCGAGCAGCGCGCCGAACACGCCCTGCAGGGCACGAGCGCCGAAGAGCCACTGCTGGTTCTGGGCGAAGCCGCCCAACAGTGAGGCACTGGCGAAGCCGACGAGTCCGATGATGAAGGCCTTCTTTCGACCCATGTAGTCGCCGACGCGACCGCCGAGCAACAAGAAGCCACCGAAGGTCAACGTGTAGGCCGTCACCGCCCACTGGTAGTTCTTCGGAGCGATGGCGAGTCCGCCTAGGGCCCGGGGAAGTGCCGCGTGTGGCAGCGCGATGTTGACGATCGACGCGTCCAGGACGACCATCAACTGTGCGATGGCGATGACGACCAGCGCGAACCAACGGCGGGGATCGGGCGTTTCGGCGTGTACCACGTGGCTCACCGAAGCTTCTGACATTCGTTCCCTTGCTTAGTAGCTGACTGCAAGAGACCCACGGACATCTTCAGCGCGCGAGCCACTCCCCCAGTTTGATTCCTGAACGTTAAATCAAAGATCGTAGTGAGGTGTGGACCATGCCGAGCGCTTCGGCGACCGGGCCGTAAGTGACCGCTCCGTGCACGACGTTGACCCCTTCGCCGAGCGCGTCGTCACCGAGCACCGCCTCGCGCCAGCCGTGGCGGGCGAGTTCCATGATGTAGGGCAGGGTGGCGTTGGCGAGCGCGTACGTCGAGGTGTTCGGCACCGCGCCCGGCATGTTGGCGACACAGTAGAAGATCGATCCGTTCACCTCGAATACGGGGTCCGAATGCGTGGTTGGGCGCGTCGCCTCGAAACAACCGCCCTGGTCCACCGAGATGTCAACGAGTACCGAACCGTGGCGCATCCGGGCCACCAGTTCGTTCGACACCAGTTTGGGCGCCTTCGCGCCAACGACCAGCACCGCGCCGATGACGATGTCCGCGTCGAGACAGGCCTCCTCGAGCGCCAGGGTCGATGACGCGATGGTCTGCACCTTGCCGTCGAAGTGGTGGTCGACCTGGCGAAGTCGATCAAGATTGCGGTCGAGGATCTTCACGTTCGCGTGCAGACCGACCGCGAGCGTCGCCGCCGCGAGGCCGGCAACACCCGCACCGATGATCACGACGTTGGTCGGCATCACGCCGGGCACACCGCTAATCAAAGCACCACGTCCGCCCCCGGGTCGCATCAGGTGGTGCGCGCCCATCAGCGGCGCCATGCGGCCAGCGACCTCGCTCATGGGCGTCAAGAGCGGCAGCGAATTGTCGCGCAGCCGCACGGTCTCGTAGGCGATGGCGACGTTGTTGGCGGCGACGAGCGCCTCGGCGCACTCACGACCGGCAGCGAGATGCAGATACGTGAAGAGCACCTGGTTCTTGCGCGCGCCGAGCCGCGCGTACTCGGCGGCGATCGGCTCCTTCACCTTCAGCACCAGGTCACTCCCGGCCCAGACGTCGTCAGCCGCTTCGACGATCGTGGCCCCGGTCGCGACGTAGTCGCCGTCGAAGATCGAAGACCCAACACCCGCCGTGTGTTCGATCAATACCTGGTGGCCGGCACCAGTGAGTTCGCGAACGCCGGCCGGGGTCAGCGCGACACGGTGTTCGTCAGTCTTTATTTCCTTCGGGACACCAATAATCATTGGTCGCCACCCTGCTTTCCTTGATCGGCCATCTTCAGGACGGCCAACACCGTCTCATCGAACCACTGCTGAGAGTTACCTAGACCTTCTTCTTGGCCACGACAATGCTGAGCACTGCAAAACCTATACCTACGGCGAAGATGCCGGTACCGAAGACGAAGACCTG
>Ga0075520_1000434_pt1 | contig 18168 bp, 16 predicted proteins | sample NGEPerB_FD_75100 | JGI IMG/M metagenome (GOLD analysis project Ga0075520, IMG submission 75100) | Arctic peat soil microbial communities from the Barrow Environmental Observatory site, Barrow, Alaska, USA - NGEE PermafrostAB12-B | ecosystem: Environmental > Terrestrial > Soil > Wetlands > Peat ... | reverse complement strand
TATCCGTATCGGAGGTGACAACCTCTCCCACCGCCTCGGAAAGGCCCTGATAGACGGGGAGCCAGCGCCATTCCCCGGCGAGCTGGATCTGGCCGGCCGGAGTGTCGATGACGCGGGAACCGAAAGCATCCGCGGCCGCGAGAACGAGTGCCTGGGTCAACTCGGCCATCGAGTGTTGGTCACCGTAGGCTTCATAGACCTCGAGCATGGTGAATTCAGGGCTGTGCGTGGAGTCGACGCCTTCGTTGCGGAAGATGCGGCCCATCTCAAAAACCTTCTCCACACCGCCCACGACGGCCCGCTTGAGATACAGCTCCAGCGCAATCCGCAGCGACATATTGATGTCAAAGGCATTGAGGTGGGTCGGGAATGGTCGTGCGGCAGCCCCCCCATGAACGAGCTGAAGGACTGGAGTCTCGATCTCGATAAACCCGCCGTCGTGCAGAGTGTCTCGGATAGCACGAATAATCGCTGCGCGGTCCCGGACCATATCGCGCGCCTCCTGACGCACGATCAGGTCGACGTAGCGCTGTCGCACCCGAGACTCCTCCGACAGCTCGCTGTGCATGGTCGGAAGCGGTCGAAGCGCCTTGCTCGCCATCACCCACTCATCGGCCAGCACGGAGAGCTCACCGCGTCTGCTCGAGATCACTCTGCCGTGCACAAAGACGAAGTCGCCGAGGTCCACATCAGTCTTCCACGCCGTCAAGGACTGCTCGCCAACCTCTGCGAGGCTCAGCATCGCCTGAAGTCGCGTTCCATCACCCTCCTGCATCGTGGCGAAGGCCAGCTTGCCGGTGTTGCGAATGAAGACCACACGACCGACGACACCCACAACGTCCTGGGTCTCCTGGGCGGTCTCCAGGTGCCCATAGGCTTCACGCACCTCGCCCAGAGTGTGCGTGCGAGGCACGCCGACCGGATACGGCTGGCGGCCCTCGCGCAGGAGGCGAGCCCGTTTGTCCAGCCGTACGCGCATCTGCTCGGGCAGGTCGATCTCGGGAACCTCAGGTGCTGCAGTGTCACTCACCCGGCAAGGGTACCCAGCAGGCAGTCAGAAGAGCGCGGCACCACTGACCGCCCGCTCGAGGTCGAGCAGCTGCCTCTTACGGTCGATACCGCCGCCATAGCCCGTGAGGCTGCCATCAGAGCCGACAACGCGGTGGCAGGGGATGATGATACCGATCGGGTTCTTCCCGTTCGCCAGGCCCACCGCACGAGCCGCACCCGGAGATCCAATACGTTCGGCGAGCCCACCGTAGGACTCGGTGTCCCCGTAGGGGATGTCGTGAAGGCCGGCCCACACCCGTTGCTGGAAGACGGATCCCCGCGGCGCCAAGGGCAGCGTGAAACGGGTCAGAGTTCCCGCGAAGTAGGCACCGAGCTGGTCAGCGGCAGTCTTGAACGGCTCAGCCCGACGGGCACGCAGGTCCAGCTCGCCGAGCATGTCGTCAGCGGGGCGGTGTCGCTGCAGATCCATGTACAGGCCGACGATCTCGCCCTCGTGGGCGACCACGGTCAGTGGGCCGACGACGCTGTCTATCACGGCATGAGTTGCCATCAGGCAGCCTCCTGGTCAGGCAGGTGATTGATCGGGTGTTTCCCGGTGGCCCAGAGATACTGCACGACATAAGAACGCCAAGGACGCCAGAGGTGTGCGTGCTCGGTGAGCCCCCCGGGCGTGTCCGGCATCCCCAGCTTCTTGGCGGCCAGCTTTATTCCCAGGTCGGCGGCGATGAACGCGTCGGGATCACCCAAGGACCGCATCGCGATGCTCTCGACCGTCCAGGGTCCAAAGCCGGGCAGGGCGTTCAGCCTGACCCTCGCCTCGCGCCAGTCGGCACCCGTCCCCAGATCGAGCCCTCCCATGGCCAGCGCGTCCACCAGGCCCATCAGGGTGCGCCGCCGTGACCCGGGCATGGCCAGATCGCGCAGATCCATCCCTGCCAGGGCAGCCGGGGTGGGGAAGAGGTGAGTCAGCCCGCCATGCGGGTCGCAGACCGGATCGCCGTGAGCAACCACCAGCCGGGCTGCAAGAGTGCGGGCCGCTACCGTCGAAACCTGTTGCCCAAGAACGGCCCTGACCGCGAACTCTGCGGGGTCCACCGTCCGAGGCACACGCCGTCCGGGATGGCTGGTAACCAGGCCTGCCATCACGGGGTCCTGGCAGAGCACGGCGTCAACAGCCTCAGGATCAGCGTCAAGATCGAGCATCCACCTGCACCGGCTGATCGCGCTGGTGAGGTCGCGCTGGTCGGCAAGAGCGATCTGAGCGGCCACATGATCCGGGGTCGGTCGCAGGGAGACGATAGCGTGACCATGGGCCAGCCGGATCGTACGGCGGTAGGCGCCCGCCCGCCACTCCTCCACTCCGGCAACGGCGGTCGCTGCCAGGTCGCCGAACAGGTTGTCCGGGCAGAACGGCTTCCGGAAGGGCAGACGAAGCAACAGGGTGCCAGCGGTCGCGGCGGCAAGGGTGCGCGCAACGCCGGGCCCCTGGCGGACTCCTGTACGGATGGCAAGGGCGCGCAGCTGTGTCGGAGACTGGGCGAAGACCTCCTGAACCGTGGCGTTGAAGGCGCGGACGCTGTGGAAACCCGCCGCGAACGCCACATCGCTGATGGGCAGCGAGCTGGTCTCCAGCAGGACCCTTGCGCTTTGAGCTCTCTGGGCTCTGGCCAAGGCAAGCGGGCCGGCTCCAACCTCGGCGCTCAGCTCGCGCTGGAGCTGGCGCACGCTGTAGCCGAGCCGGCTTGCCAGGCCGGTTACGCCGGCGCGATCAACGACGCCGTCCGCGATCAGGCGCATGGCCCGCGCGATCAGATCCGAGCGGACGTTCCACTGGGGCGAGCCTGGGCTGGCGTCAGGACGGCACCGCTTGCACGCCCGAAAACCCGCCTGTTGTGCCGCTGCCGCACTGGGGTAGAAGCGCAGGTTCTTGTGATGCGGCCGCGCTGGGCAGCTCGGGCGGCAGTAGATGCCGGTGGTCACCACCGCAGCAAAGAACCACCCGTCAAAACGCGCGTCCCTGGACGCCAGGGCGCGCTCGCAGGCCTCGATGTCCGTGTGCATGAACACCAGCATGCCTCGTGAGGATGTTCTTCACTGGCCAGAATGCGACATCAACGCCAAGCACCCCTGGTCCTGGACTGGCCCCCGCCGTTCGGAGCCTGGTTGTCGGCCGTCTCGAGTGCGCCGGAATACTGATCTGAGGCCTTTGTCGCCCTCCGGCCACACCTCCTTAGCCCTGGTCGTCGACCAGGTCCAGGGCGATGTCCATGATCGGGGAGGAGTGGGTCAGCCCACCGACGCTGAGGAAGTCAATGCCGGTCTGGGCATACGCCAGGGCAACCTCCAGGGTCAGCCCACCCGTGGCCTCGATCTGGACGCGCTCGCCCGTACCCCGCACCGCCTGGACTGTCTGACTCAACAGATCGACGGACATGTTGTCGCACAGCAGGAACCGGGCCCCGGCGGCCACGGCTTCCAGTGCCTCGGCCTTGGTCGTGACCTCGACCTGGATGTCCACATCCGGATATGCCAGATGAATATCGGCAAAAGCAGCCGAGACCGAACCGGCCGCCAGCTTGTGGTTGTCCTTGATCATGGCCACATCGTGCAGGCCCATCCGTTTGTTGGTACCGCCCCCACAGCGAACGGCGTACTTCTCCAGGGCCCGAAGTCCCGGCGTGGTCTTGCGGGTGTCCAAAACCATGGCGCCGGTGCCTTGAAGGACATCGGCCCATGCCCTGGTATGGGTCGCAACTCCCGAGAGGCGGCCGACGAGGTTCAGCATCGTGCGCTCCCCCACGAGGGTGGCCCGGGTGGAGCCCCGAAGTACGGCGATGACGTCGCCGGCATGGACCGCCTCACCATCCTGACGGAGCAGCTCCACGTCCACCTCGCTGGACCGGATGCGCTCGGTCACCGCGCGAAAGACCAACGAGATCAACGGCATCCCGGCCAGAACGCCATCAGCTCTGGCCACGACGTGCGCCGTGCTGCGCTGGGTCGCCGGAATGGTGGCAGAGCTGGTGACATCGAGCCCGGGAAATCCGCCGAGGTCCTCATCGAGGGCGCCGTCGACCACGGCTTGAGCACGGGCCTCGGGGAACTCGTTCACGACACATCTCGGGGTGCTATCGGGTGGAACGAGGTGGTGATCAACCCGTCGGCCTCACGGACGGCATAGGTATGCCCCAGCCAGTGGTCATCGTCGCGTTCAGTGAAGTCCGAGCGGACATGACCACCGCGAGTCTCCTGGCGCAGCGAAGCCACGGCGGTGAGCAGCTGTGCCACGTGAAGCAGGTTCGACGTCTCCCAGGAGTCAGGATCTGCTGTTGATCCCGACGGTGAGTCTGCGATGAACTCAAGGTTCTTGCCTGCCTGGGCCAATGAGTCAGCACACCGTACGGCACCGGCACCCACAGTCATGGCCCGCTGGATCCCGGTGCGCTCCTGTGCGGCGACCAGTGTCGTGTTCTCGCGGCGAACCCAGGGGTCGGTTGACCTGAGATCGCCCGCAGACAACCGCGAGGTAATGTCCTCAGCGATGCGATAGGCGAAGACCAGCCCCTCGAGCAAAGAGTTGGACGCGAGCCGGTTGGCGCCGTGGACCCCCGTGCACGAGACCTCGCCGCAGGCATACAGACCGGCAAGGCTCGAGCGGCCGAGGACGTCGGTGCGCACTCCCCCACTGGCGTAGTGCTGGGCAGGAGCAACCGGCAGCAGGTCCGTCACCGGGTCGAAGCCGAGCTCGCGACAGCGAGCGACGATCGAGGGGAACCGCTTCTCGAGGAACTCCTTACCGAGATGACGGGCGTCCAGATAGACGTGATCCGCACCGGTCTGGGCCATCCGGGCGACAATGGCCTTGGCCACGATGTCGCGCGGGGCGAGGTCCGCGAGATCGTGGACCCCGGCCATGAACCGCACCCCGTCGCCATCCACCAGAAAGGCGCCCTCACCGCGCATGGCCTCGGACAGAAGCGGCTGCTGGCCGCTGGCCCCTTCACCCAGCCAGAGGACCGTGGGGTGGAACTGGACAAACTCAAGGTCGGCGATCACCGCGCCTGCCCGCAAAGCGGCGGCAACACCGTCACCGGTGGCAACCGACGGGTTCGTCGTGGCCGAATAGACCTGCCCGATCCCGCCCGTGGCCAGGACAACGGCTCGGGCGTGCGCCGCACCCACGCCATCCATCTGGCCCTCACCAATGACGTGAAGCGTCACCCCGCATACGCGAGAGTCATTGTCCTGCAACAGATCCACGACCAGTGCGTGCTCGAGCACCTCGATGCCCGGATCTTCCTTGACCGCGACAAGAGCCGCGCCTAGTGATGCGATCAACGCCCGTGAGATCTCCTTGCCGGTCGCGTCCCCGCCCGCGTGCGCGATGCGGTCCCGGCCATGACCGCCCTCTCGAGTAAGAGAGATCTCGCCGTCGGGACCACGGTCGAACTGTGTTCCAAGGGTGACGAGCTCCCGAACCCGGGCTGGCCCCTCAGAGACCAGGACCCGCACGGCGTCTTCGTCGCAAACGCCGGCACCGGCGACCAGAGTGTCGCCAAGGTGCTCCTCCGCCGAGTCCGCAGGATCCAGGGCAGCAGCGATTCCACCCTGGGCCCACTGCGTCGAGCCCTCGGACAGCACCGTCTTGGTGACGAGCAGCACGCGGTCAACCCGCTGGCGCAGACGCAGCGCAGCGGTCAGACCGGCGATACCCGAGCCCACGACGATGACGTCCGCCGAGATGACCCATCCCGGCTCCGGAGCCGTGAGGCGGGCGGGGATCCGCAGGGTCATTGCTGACCCCGATGCAGACCGGATGCCTGCAGCCCGAACCCGCCAGGGACCAGCGCCGGGTCGCCACCGATGTCGACGATGCGGTTGCGATGGTCCACAAACACCACGCGGGGCACGAACGTGCGAGCCTCAGCCTCGTCCATCTGCGCATAGCCGATGATGATCGCTATGTCGCCGGGCTCAACCAGATGGGCAGCGGCACCGTTGATGCAGATCTGGCCTGACCCAGCCTCGCCCTCGATCACGTACGTCGTCAGCCGGTTGCCGTTGGTCACGTCGACGATGTCCACCCGCTCCCCGGCCAACAGCTGAGCAGCATCCAGCAGCTCGCGGTCAATCGTCACCGAACCGACGTAGTTCAGGTCGGCCTGGGTGACCGTCACCCTGTGGAGCTTGGCGTGGAGCATGTTGAGTTGCACGGGTGTGTCCTTCAGCTCGGAGGGCTCGTAAGGTCTTGGCCACGCCCGGCGTCCTCGGAGAAGACCTCGAGCGCCCCGCCGCCTGGTCCGACATTGACGGGGACGTTGTCTATCAGCCGGGTGGTCCCCACCCGGCCTGCGACGGCGAGCAACGCCTCGCCGCGGAACCACTCGGGCACATCCTCCAACGTCGAAGGGTCAACGAGCACGAGATAGTCGATGAGGGCCAGGGGCTCCCTGACCAGCACTGCCCGAGCCGCGCGGCGCACCGCCGAAGGCCCTTCGACGGCCGCGTCAGCGCCGGCTCGTAGCGCCCGGGACAGGCACAGAGCCGTCTCCCTGTCCGACTCGGCGAGGTACATGTTGCGGCTGCTCAGCGCCAGGCCGTCGCTTTCCCTGACCGTCGCCACCGAGACGACCTCGACGGGGAAGTCCAGGTCACGGGCCATCCGCCGGATGAGCAACAACTGCTGGGCATCCTTCTGACCGAAATATGCTTGGTCGGCACCCGTGAGGTGGAGCAGTTTGCCCACCACCGTCAGAACTCCGTCGAAGTGACCCGGCCGAGCCTGACCCTCGAGCACATTCCCGAGCGGCCCAGCCGAGACCCGAACCCCCGGATCACCATCGGGGTAGACAACATCTGGGGTCGGCATGAAGACAAGATCGACGCCCTCACGGCGGCAGATCTCCAGATCTGCCTCGTTCGTGCGGGGATAGCGCCGAAGATCCTCACGAGGACCAAACTGCAAAGGATTCAGGAAGATGGTCACGATGACGTGTCGTGCTCTGGCCCTCGCCTGACGGATCAACGTCGCGTGCCCCTCGTGGAGGGCACCCATCGTCATGACCACCCCGACGGCGCCGTCACCAAGCCCAGCGCGAGCGGCCCTCAACTGGGCACGGGTCCGCGCGACCAACGGCCCCGCGCTGGCCTCATCGATGGCACTGGTCGTGCTCACAACGGGGTGGGTGGTCTCTGCGTTGCTAAAGATCTCGGTCACGGGCCTTCCTCCGGGGCGGCAAGGATATCGAGCAGTGGCTCGGCGTCGGCCGCCGTCAACCGTCCACTGGCGAGCGCCCTCTCTGCGGTCGCCCGGGCCAACGCGACATAGGTCGGCCGGATATCTGGGGTCTGCCGTGTCAGTTGTGACAGGTGCGCAGCAACCGTACCCGCATCACCTCGGGCAACCGGCCCGGTGAGAGCACCGTCACCAAGGCGAAGCGCATTATCGAGTGCCGCGTGTAACAACGGCGCGACGAGTCGCTGCGGGTCCTGCACCCCCGCTGAGCTCACGACCTGCATGGCCTGCGCCACCAGAGTCACCAGATGGTTGGCACCGTGGGCAAGCCCGGCGTGATACATCGGCCGGTCCTGCTCCTGGATCCACACCGGCTCAGCACCCATTTCCAGCACGAGCGCTTCAGCCACCGGCCGCAGCGCCTCCCCGGCGGTGATGCCGAAGCAGCAGTCCGCAAGTCGCACCAGGTCCATAGACGTACCGGTGAAGGTCATCGCGGGGTGTAAGGCGAGCCCGAGGATGTGATGGCCGGCCGCAACATCGAAGATCGCCGCGCCGTAGCGACCAGACGTGTGCACCACGAGCTGTCCGGCCTGCCAGGAGCCCGTGGCACTCAGGCCCGCGATCAGATCCGGCAGGGCATCGTCCGGGACGGTCAGCAGGACCAGCTCGGCCCTGGCGACGACCTCCTCGACTGTCGTAACAGGGATACCAGGCAGCAGCTCCTCGGCGCGCAGGCGTGACTGCTCGCTCACACCAGAGACGGCCACCAGGCGATGACCAGCCCGCTGGAGTGCGGCACCCAGGACGGCACCGACCCGGCCAGTACCGACGATGCCGACGTCGAGCCGAGCTGGCCGCTGTGTGGTTGAAAGCAGGTCACTCACGCCCGAAACGCTAGCGCGTCCCGTGAACACGTAGCGTTCGACCCGTGACGTGGACTCCGTGGCAACAGGCGTGGGATCGAGCTCTCTATGGCAAGAGCGGCTTCTATCGGCAGGCGGCCGGACCCGCCAGCCACTTCTCGACTGCCACTCAGGGAGTGCCACAGATCGGCAAGCAGCTGGCCAAGGCACTGCTGAGGCTGATGGAGAGGGAGGAGCTCGACACCTTCGTGGACATGGGTTGCGGCCGGGGCGAGCTGCTGGAGCACGTCCACCGGCTGGCCCCGCACGTACGCTGCACCGGCGTCGACATCGTGGCCAGGCCGGCGCTCAGCAAAGCCATCGGCTGGCTTCAGTCCCCCGGCGGGGACCAGCTTCCGGACGAGCTCGACGGCCTGAGCGGCGCCCTTGTCTTTGCCAACGAGTGGCTCGACGTGGTGCCGTGCCCGATCGCCGAGCTGAGCCCGGACGGCGACCTGTGTGAGGTCCTCGTCAACACCTCGACCGGTCAGGAGAGACTCGGCGATCCCGTGTCCGGCACCAATCGCCAGTGGTGCTCGCAGTTCTGGCCCGTTGATGGCCAGCAGAGCGGGGGTCGGGTCGAGATCGGGCGGACTCGGGACATCGCTTGGGCCAACCTGGTATCCCGGCTCGGAGCAGGTCTGGCCGTCGCGGTCGACTACGGCCACACGATCGACTCCCGTCCGGCGCTCGGCACCTTGACCGGCTTCCGGCAGGGACGTCAAGTCCGCCCGGTTCCCGACGGGTCCTGTGACCTGACCGCGCACGTCGCCATGGACTCCCTGGCCCACGACGAGCTCGTGGATCAGCGAGGGGCGTTGCGGCGTTTGGGGGTCAGCGGCCAGGTCCCCTCCCACGATCTGGCGCGAAGCGACCCCTCGGCCTACCTGAAGGGCCTCAGCGCCGCCTCAGCAGCCGCCGCACTCATTGCTGCGGGTGGACTCGGCGATTTCTTGTGGGCCTTCCGCCAGGTGGGATGAGGGACGGGAACTGGAGATACCGATCATGGCCGGTCGTGCCGCTGGAGCCGGTCGACCCTCACCCTCCTCGTGACGAGGTCTCCACACGCCCACCCTGGGTGGTGCCGTCCGACCGCACTCCACGGCGCGTGCGAGCACCTCGACGTCAAGGCCGCCCACCACATCCCGGTGGCCTGGCGGTTTCGCCCGCAGGAACAGTGCGGCCACCGACCAGCCACCAGCAGAGGCCATCGTCGCGGAGGCAAGAGCGGGCGGAAGCCGTCGAGAAGGACGCTCTGCTGACCAGCGACCTCATGGAGCGGAAGTCAAAGCCCAGAACGACCCGCTGCTGATCGGTCCGCGCAGCAGGGCGCCGACCATCAACAGGACCGATCGGCGCGCATGACAGAATGCCGACATGACCTCGTCGCAAGTACTCACCGCCGGGTCGCAAGAGCTCACCGTCGGAATGGGTGCCGGCGGGCTCGAAACGACCGACATGGTGCTCAACATCGGGCCCCAGCACCCAGCCACTCATGGCGTGCTTCGACTGCGGCTCGTGGTTGACGGCGAGCGAATCGTCACCGCAGAGCCGATCGTGGGCTACATGCACCGTGGCGCCGAGAAACTCTTCGAGGTGCGTGATTACCGGCAGATCATGGCTCTGGCCAACCGCCACGACTGGCTGTCGGGGTTCGCCAACGAGCTCGGCGTCGCCCTTGGCGTCGAGGCCATGCTCGGCATGGAAGTACCCGAGCGTGCCACCTGGACCCGCACGCTGATGGCAGAGCTCACCCGCATTTTGAGTCACCTGATGTTCCTTGGTTCCTACCCGCTCGAGCTGGGTGCCATCACTCCGATCTTCTACTCGTTCCGAGAGCGCGAGGAGCTTCAGGCAGTGCTGGAGGAGGCCACGGGCGGGCGTCTGCACCTCATGTTCAATCAGGTGGGTGGCCTCAAAGCGGACCTGCCCGCCGGCTGGCTTGGGCGAGTCGACGCGGCCATCCAGGCCGTCAGGGGCCGCCTGCCCGACCTTGAGAGCCTCATCGTCGGCAACGAGATCATCCATGCCCGGGCTGGCGGTGTCGGCATTCTCAGTCCCGAGACCATTGCGGCATACGGAGTCTCGGGCCCCATTGCCCGTGCCTCAGGGGTCGACATGGACCTGCGGCGCGACGAGCCGTACCTGGCCTACGGCGAGCTGTTCGCAGAGGGTGGTCCCGGTCGAGTCGTCACGCGCACGGCGGGCGACGCTCTTGCGCGACTGGAATGCCTGCTGGAACAGGTCCATGTGAGCCTCGATCTGGCCGAGCACTGCGTGGGCGTCCTGGGGTCACTCCCGCAGGGGCCGGTCAATGTCAGGCTGCCGAAGATCGTGAAGGTGCCAGAAGGCCACCGCTACACCCAAACGGAGAACCCTCTGGGCTTCAACGGCTACTACCTTGTCTCACGCGGGGAGAAGACCCCGTGGCGGATGAAGCTGCGCTCCGCGTCTTTCAACAACGTGTCTGTGCTGGCAGCGGTGCTGCCGGGATGCCTCATCTCGGACATGGTCTCGATCCTGGGCTCCATGTTCTTCGTCGTGGGTGACGTCGACAAGTAGCTCAGTGCTCTGACATGCCCGTGCTCTGACATGCCTCAGTGCTCGCGCGATCCGTCGAGTTCTTGCTCATCGTCACGGTCAGCGTCCTTGTTCTGGCCCCGATGGTCCTTGTCAACCCTGCACATCGCCTGGACCAGCAAGCCCGCGACCACCATCAGGACGCCGCCAGCGGCCAGCGCGGCCAGCCTCCACACCAGTGAGCGCACGCTTGCGATATCGACGTCAGGCAACAGCACCAGTACCTGAGCCAGGTACCAGCCGGCGACAAACGCCCCGGTCAGCGCCGATGCCTGAGCCAGGACCACCGTGCGCATCGCACGCAGGGGGTTGAGCGTCCTCTTGGCCCGTCCATGCAAGAAGCGACGAACCGGCAACCCTGCGAAGAAGACGCCACACGCCATGAACACCAGGACGATAAGAGCACCCCAGGGTGCCGGCGGCACAGCGCCACCCTGTGCGGTCCAGATGCGCAGCACCAGGTACCCCACAGCGGTGGCAACCAACCCGACGAGCAGCACGAGCCTGATGCTGACGCCCCGGCCGCCGGTCACCATGAGGGACTCCACGCCGGACCGGGCCGCAGTTCGGCAGGCTCGGCAGCATCGGCTCGCTCAAGCAGCTCGCTGACGGGGATCACTGCCTCGCCACGTCGAAGTTGGGCCTCGGCGTCAAGAGCAGCCCATGGAGCCAGGACGAACACCCGCTCATAGGCGCGTGGATGGGGCAGCATGAGCTCCGGTTCCTCGCTGACCAGGTCTGAGCCCGATTCTGGATCTCCATACTGAATGAGATCAAGATCCAGAGTTCGAGCACCCCAACGGGTTTCGCGCATCCGACGGTGCGCCGCCTCGATCCCATGGAGCTCCGTCAGCAGCGCGAAGGCAGCCAGTCGGGTCCGAGCCAGAACGACGGCATTCAGGTATACGGGCTGCTCGGGACCCCCCACCGGGTCACTCTCATACAACTCCGAGACTGCGGTGACCTTCAGCCCCTGGACATTGGCCAACTCCCGGACAGCAGCCGCCAGCGTGGCCTGAACATCGCCGAGGTTAGCTCCCAGGGCGATCACGACCGGCTCGTCGCGGCTGCGTTCGACCACCACTGTGACGTCACCGAACCGTACCCCGACCGGAGCATGGGGTTTGTGAACCGTGACCTCGACGGCCTGTACCAGCGGGCGCGCCAGGGCAGCAGCCGCGATCCGGTCGGCCAGTGTCTCGATCAGGTCCAGCGACGGTCCGGTAATCAGCGCCACGGTGTCGGCAGCCACTTCGGCGTAGTTGACGGTGTGCGCCAGGAGATCACTGCCGCCTGCGCGCCTCAGGTCGACCTCGAGCACCACATCGACGAAGAAGTCTTGTCCGTCGGCCTTCTCCACCGCCAGGACACCGTGAAAGCCGCGAGCCGAGAGTCCTTGCAGAACGATCCGATCGCTCATCCGGCAGCCTCCACAGCGGCGACCACACGAAGGGCGTCAACACTGGAGGCGACATCGTGGACACGCACCCCCCAGACGCCCGCGAGTGCGGCGATGACCGTGGTCGCTGCGGTTCCCACATCTCTTTGGGCCGGAGGTCGCGGCGTGTGGCCGGGTGAGAGACCGACCGTACCCAGAAATGACTTGCGCGAGGTTCCGACGAGCACCGGAAAACCGAGTGACTGCAGCGCGTCCAGATGGGCGAGCAACGACCAGTTGTGCTCGGGCAGCTTGGCGAAGCCGAACCCCGGGTCCAGGATCAGCTGCTCCCGGTTCACTCCGCGAGCACACAGGTCTGAGGCGCGCTCATCCAAGGCCTGACATACCTCCGCGACCACGTTGTCGTACGACGCACGGTCCTGCATCGTGTCGCTGTGGCCACGCCAGTGCATCACCACGAACGGCACTGCGGCGTCGGCCACGACCCGCGCCATCTCGGGGTCCGCCAGCCCCCCGCTCACGTCATTGACGATGGAGGCACCGGCATCGACAGCCTGCGCTGCCACAGAGGCCCTCATGGTGTCCACCGACACCCGGGCGCCGGCCCGGGAGAGTTCGCGAATCACGGGGATAACCCGGTGCAGCTCCTCTTCCCTCACCGGCCGGTCAGCTCCCGGACGGGTGGACTCACCGCCCACATCCAGGATATCCGCGCCTTGTTCGAGCAGATCAAGTCCGTGAGCCACGGCCGCGCCGGTGGTGAACCACATACCTCCGTCGCTGAACGAGTCAGGGGTCACGTTCACCACGCCCATTACCAGAGTGCTCATGCTCACGCCCCGCTGAACCGCCGCAGATGCGGCCACGTCAGGAAGGCCTCGGCCTCAAGGGCGGCCACCGCGATCCGGGGCAGGTCGCGAGCCGCCGGATAGACGATGAAACGCGGCACCCAGGTCGGCTGGAACTTGGCGTTGAACCGATACAGGCTCTCGATCTGGAACCAACGCGAGGCGAACAACAGCACCCTGCGCCAACCTCGCAGGAACGGCCCAGCCCCCAGCCGCTCTCCACGTTCGAGGGTGGACCGGAAGACCGCAAAGTTGAGGGAGACGCGACTGACTCCCAGTTGCGGACAGAGCTTCAGGGTGTTAACGATGAGCAGCTCGTTGACGCCGGCCTCGGCTGTTCTGTCGCGTCGCATGAGATCCAGGGACATCCCGTCAGGACCCCAGGGAACGAACTGCAGGAACGCCCTCATCACGCCATCTTGACGTGCCACTGCGAAGACAGCGTCCGGGTCCACGGGGTCGACCAGCCGGCCCAGAGCCATCGAGAAACCACGCTCGGTCTCAGTGCCCCGCCAGGCATCCGCATCAACCAGGGCACGGCGCCGCTCCCCTTCGGAGATGTCGCCTGCCCGCATCACGTCTGTGGTGTACCCAGCACGTTCGATTCGCCTCACCATCTGCCTGACGTTGCGCATATGCCGACCGTCCAGGGAGAACTCCGCCACGTCCACGACGGCCTCATCACCCAGCTCAAGTGCGCTGAAGCCGCTCTCACGACACCAGATAACCCCGGCCCGCTCCGAACAACCGATCACTGCGGGTGTCCAGGCATGCAGTTCGGCCTCCGCCAGGAACCTGATGATCGCACCCGGCCACGCTTCGGGGTCCCCCAGCGGATCGCCACTGGCCAGCATCACCCCGGATACGACGCGGTAGGCGACCGCAGCTTTGCCCGACTCGGACCAGACCACGCTCTTGTCGCGACGCAGGTTGAAGTAACCGAGGGAGTCCGGACTGCTCTCGAGCAGGGTGCGCATGGATGTTTCGTCGGCATCGGTCAGCTCCGGGCGCGGCTCGGGGGCACGTAGAGCCAGATAGATCGTCGTGAGTGCGGTCATCAGACCCAACGCGGTCAGGACGAAGTCGTTCAGGTCATTGAGACGGTCGGGGCGAAAGACCAAGGGACCGCTGAAGCCCAGCAAGCCGGTGACGACCTCCTGGACCATGCTCGTCAGGCTCGGTGGTCCTCCCACCACGTCATGGCGCAGGAGGAACACCATGAGCACACCGACCACGAAGCTGGCCATCGCCAGAATGACGAAAACCCGAACCGCCCGCCAACGGGTCCTCGGGTCACCCAGTGCCCCGAACTCTTGCCGGTAAACAATCAGGGCACCCAGCAACACCAGCGACATCACCAGCGGGACGAACTCAAACCTGACCGAGTGAACGACAACGCTGAGGGCGAGCAGCACGAGAGCCGCCCGCCACGCCCGACGCTTGCGTCGGCGCAACGCATGGGCCAGCAGCAAGAGCAGTATGCCGGACACGACAGTGACCGCAGAGGCTGCGGCAAACGCTCCGGGCAGCAGATCCGTCAGTGGATGCAGCCGGTGCCGCCAGCCCGCTGACATCCCGGCGGCGATGTCGGCAAAACCGACCACGTACGCGAGTGCGCCGACCACCGCCGGGGCTCGCGAAGAACCACGGCCAGTGAGCCCGACCCGCAGCGAAGACGCCTGTGAGGACGTGGGCGAAGGAGCGCGCTCACTCACCGGAGACCGCCCAGCACCAGTCCCATCGCCTCGGCGCGGGTCGCAGGATCACGCAACTGACCTCGCACCGCGGAAGTGATCGTGCGTGAGCCGGGCCTGCGGACTCCACGCATAGACATGCACAGGTGCTCACACTCCACGACCACCAGGACTCCCAGGGGCCTGAGGTGCTCAATCATCGCGTCGGCAATCTGCGAGGTCATCCGCTCCTGGATCTGAGGGCGTCGTGCGTAGACATCCACCAGGCGCGCCAGCTTGGACAACCCGGTCACCCGCCCGTCGTGGTTGGGTATGTAGCCGACGTGAGCAACACCGTGGAACGGCACGAGATGATGCTCGCACGTGCTGTAGACCTCGATGTCGCGCACCAGAATGAGCTCTTCGTGACCTATCTCAAAGGTGGTTTTGAGAACGTCCGACGGCCCTTGCCGCATCCCTGCGAAGATCTCGACATAGGATCTCGCGACCCTGGCCGGAGTCTCCAAGAGCCCGTCACGGTCCGGGTCTTCACCGATCGCCAGGAGGATCTCACGGACTGCGCGCTCAATGCGATCCTGGTCAATCGGAGCTATGGTCAACGTGACCGTCCTCTGGACGCACGATGACAACCGTCGCGGGATTGTCCTCGGGAAGCTCGAGCACAGCCGTTGCCGGGTGGTACTCGTCATGCATCGTGTCCTGGAGGTTCGGCCCGTCGGAGGACATGGCCGCATGCTCTGCAGGAGTCATCACCGGTGGTACGTCGCTGACATGGCGACGTTCGCTGGACAGCCACACCGGCCGTGGCGGGCGCTTGACCACGTTCGCAAAGATATCCGTGAGCTGAGCCTTGGCGAGGGTCTCCTTCTCGAGCAGCTCCAGCACCAGGTGGTCGAGCACCTCACGGTTGTCATTGAGTGCGTGCCAGGCCTCGTCATGGGCGGCTTCGATCAGGCGTCGGATCTCCTCGTCGACCACGCCCGCCACAGCCTCGGAGTAATCTCGCTGATGGCCCATGTCCCGGCCGAGGAAGACCTCGCCACTGCCGTCCTGGCCAAGCTTGATGGCACCGATGCGCTCGCTCATACCGAACTGGGTCACCATCCGCCGCGCCAGCATGGTGGCCTTCTCGATGTCGTTGCCCGCGCCGGTGGTCGGGTCGTGGAAAATCATCTCCTCCGCAACGCGGCCGCCCAGGGCATACGCCAACTGGTCGAGCATCTCGTTTCGGGTCGTGGAGTACTTGTCGTCCAGCGGCATCACCATGGTGTACCCCAGGGACCGGCCGCGGGGCAGGATCGTGATCTTGGTAACCGGATCGGTGTTGAGCATCGAGGAAGCAACGAGGGCGTGCCCACCTTCGTGATAGGCGGTGATCTTCTTCTCCTTGGCACTCATAATCCGGGTGCGCTTCTGCGGACCGGCGACCACCCGGTCAATAGCCTCGTCCAGCGACAGGTCATCGATCAGCTTGGCGTTGCCACGAGCGGTGAGCAGCGCCGCCTCGTTGAGAACGTTGGCAAGGTCGGCGCCGGTGAAGCCTGGCGTGCGACGGGCGACGGCAAGCAGGTCTACGCCGGTGGCCAGTGGCTTGCCCTTGCCATGGACCTGCAGGATGTTGTGACGGCCGATCATGTCGGGTGCATCGACCGCGATCTGCCGGTCGAAGCGCCCTGGGCGCAGCAGCGCGGGGTCCAGGATGTCAGGACGGTTGGTTGCCGCAATCAGGATGACGTTGGTCTTCACGTCAAAGCCATCCATCTCGACCAGAAGCTGGTTGAGCGTCTGCTCACGTTCATCATGACCGCCGCCAAGACCGGCACCACGGTGGCGACCGACAGCGTCAATCTCGTCGACGAACACGATCGCGGGAGCGTTGGCCTTGGCCTGCTCGAACAGATCCCGCACTCGCGAGGCGCCGACACCGACAAACATCTCGACGAAGTCCGAACCGGAGATGGAGTAGAAGGGCACGCCGGCCTCGCCCGCAACGGCGCGAGCCAGCAGGGTCTTGCCAGTCCCGGGAGGCCCGTACAGCAGGACGCCCTTGGGGATCTTGGCGCCAACGGCGAGGAACTTGGCCGGCTCGGCGAGGAACTCCTTGATCTCCAGTAGCTCCTCGACAGCCTCGTCCACGCCGGCGACGTCGGCGAAGGTGACCTTCGGAGTGTCTTTGTTGGCCAGCTTGGCCTTGCTCTTGCCGAACTGCATGACCTTGGAGCCGCCGCCCTGCATCTGGCTCATCAGGAACCAGAAAAGACCCAGGATGATGATCAGGGGCAGGATCGTAGCCAGGATACTGACGAACCAGTTGGTCTGGGTTGGCTCGTCGGTGTAGCCCTTGGGCGGTTGGTGGGTGGTCAGCGCGTTCACCAGGCTGGGCCCACGCGAGACGACGTAGTAAGACATCACCTTGGTCGCGCCCTTGACGCTGCCACCGTCGGAGTACGTCTGACCCGGCTTGAGGGTGAGGTCAATCTGGTCTTCACCGACGAACTTGGCTGATTGCACCTGTCCGGAGTTGATCAGCTTCTGCGAGGCTGAGGTGTCGATACGAACAAAGCCGTCGGAGCTGGCAAGGGAAAGCCACAACAGCCCGATGCCGAAGATGAGCACCACCCAGATGATCGGGGTGCGAATGATCCGCTTGAAGTCCATGTGTATCGTGCGGGGCTTGGCGCCCCGTCCCTCCTGCTCGTTCGGCCCTGTCGGTTAAACCTCGTCATCAGTGATGTCAACCGCGTTCGTCAGCGAGCACGATAAACAGACCTAACGACCGTACACCGCGCAGAGGTGGCCTCATTCTCGGTCAGTTATAGGCCGACATGGTGCCAAACGCATGACGAAGTGCTGATGTTCCAGCCTTAGGTGTACACGTGCGGCGCCAGAGTACCGACGTCGCGCAGATTGCGGTACTTCTCGTCATAATCCAGACCGTAGCCGACGACGAACTCGTTGGGGATGTCAAAGCCCACGTACTTTACGTCAACGGTAACCTTGGCGGCCTCGGGTTTGCGCAACAGTGTCACGATCTCCACGGACGCGGCTGACCGGGACTCGAGGTTGGCCCGGATCCAGCTCAGAGTCAGGCCGGAGTCGACGATGTCCTCGACGATCAACACATGCTTGCCGGTGATGTCGGTATCGAGGTCCTTGAGGATCCGCACCACCCCGGAGCTCTTGGTGCCCGACCCGTATGACGAGATGGCCATCCAGTCCATCGGGGCTGTGCCGGGCAGAGCCCGCATCAGATCGGACATCACCATCACCGCACCCTTCAGAACGCCGACCAGCAACAAGTCCTTGCCCTCATAGTCACGCCAGATGTCGATGGCCAGCTGGGCAAGCCGCAGCCGGATCTCTTCCTCGGTGACCAGCACCCGTTCAAGGTCGGCTCCCATGTCGGCATCGTCCACAACAACTCCTTGAGTTTCTGGTTGGGTGCCCTATTCAACCCGACGGACCGCTGCGACAAGAACTCGCCCATCGGTGCGGC